>Ga0302311_10003531_pt1 | contig 17038 bp, 17 predicted proteins | sample III_Palsa_N1_3_FD_200449 | JGI IMG/M metagenome (GOLD analysis project Ga0302311, IMG submission 200449) | Peat permafrost microbial communities from Stordalen Mire near Abisko, Sweden - III_Palsa_N1_3 | ecosystem: Environmental > Terrestrial > Soil > Palsa > Peat permafrost | place: Sweden... | reverse complement strand
TCCCGGTTAAGATCGACCAGGCCCGCGCCAGGCGGTCCGGCGGTTGCGATGGTGCGCGCCACCCCGGCGGGATCGGCAACATCGCGCAGCGGCACCATCACCACCCAAGTGTCGCCGCGTCGTACCAGCATTGAATCGAGCTGCAGCGCCAGCGCCGGCGGCAGGCTGGATGGGTTCAGCAGCGGCGCTGTTCTGGCCTCCGCGACTGCCGCGAAGAACGGCGCGAAAGCCTGAGTATTGAACGGCAGCCCGGCGGCGGCCTGGGTGAAATTGGCGCGCAGCGTGGCCGCATCCGGCAATGCTGCCTGGCGCGCCCGCTGGGCCGGTTCACTCGGTAAAATCTCGCTTGGCAGGGTGAAGCCGCCGAGCTGGCCCGCGGTCACCAGTTTGCTCAGAACCGGCAGGAGCCCCTCGCTCTCCCGCAGCGCAAGCTGTGCATCGGGTGCCTGGAAGACCGCGAAATAGCGAACATCCGGCACGCCGAGCTGATGCCGCAAATCCTGGTCGAGCTGCTGCGCTGTCGCCGGGATCGGGCTCAGATCCAGCAGATTTGTATCCCACATGCCGCCACGGTGCGCGAGCAGCGCCGCAATGCCGGCCGCCAATCCGAGCGCCACGGCGCCGCTCGCCGCGCGCCGATGGCGGATCAGCAGGAACGCCGGCTTGGCCAGCGGCTCCGCACCGCCGGCAAAAAACCCGCGCGGTACGAAATGCGGCAGTACGAAGCGCGTGGTGGCCGCGGCCGCGATCAGCCCGGCGATGGAAAACAGCCCCAACTGCGCAAAGCCGGTAAAGCTGGAAAACAACATGGCGCTGAAGCCGGCGATCGAGGTAAGCGCGCCCAGCCGCAATGTCGGCCAGATCCGCGCGAGCGTCTCGCCGGCAGAACCGCCGCGCGCCGTCTGGGTGAACAGATAAATCGCGTAGTCCAGCGATTCACCAATCAGCGTCACGCCAAAACCCAGCGTAATGCCATGCACAAACCCGAAGACCAGGGACACCGCGGCAATCGCCGCCAGCGCGCCGCTGGCGATCGGCAGCAAGCCAAGCAACAGCACGCGCGGCGAGCGGTAGGCAAACGCCAACAGCCCGGCCGCTCCTGCGAGAGCCAGCACGGAGAGGCGCGAGACATCGCTCTTGGTCGTATCGCGCGTTTGCACGGCAAACACACCCGGTCCGCTCATCAACAAGTACGCTGCCCCGGCTCCGGGCGTGGCAGCGCGCGCTCGAGCAAAATCAGCGGCAATGACCGCCAGCGCCTGCGGTTGCGCGTCCAAATCAAAGCCAGGCGCCACCGTATGCACCAGCAGCAGGGCCGCATCTCGGTCGGCAGAAACCCAGACGCCGTCCTGCGCGGCCGGGCCCTGCTCGCCGCCAAGCTGGTTCGCCAAATCCAGCGCCTCACCGGTTGGGTCGGCGGGCAGGCTGCGGCCCATCACCAGGCCCAGCTCCGATCCTAGCAGCCCCAGATCATTTGTTAGCGCGCCATGCAGCCCCGCCACCGAGAACGCCGGCGCGGTGACGGCAGGGCTGAGCAGGTAGCGGTTGCGCCAGACGTAATCCTCGGCCCCGGCAAGGGACTTATCATCGCCGTTCAGCACGTCGAGACATTCCGGCTCGTGCCGCAATTGCGGCGCCAAATTTCCGCTCAGCGCCGCCAACACCGGCACCGGCGCGCCCTTGATCGCGAGCAGCACAATGTGCGAGGCCGCGCCGCCATTCGCTTGGCCTGCAAGCACCTGCTGCGCCAGCGACGCCGAATGCGGCAGAAAGTCCCCCATATCGGTGCGGTAGCTGGTCCGCACGGCGATGAGCCCGCAGGCCGCCAGCAGCATCAGCCACACCCCGAGCGCCAGAAATTTAGGGCGCATCGGCTCGGATGGTCATTGTCTCGTCACTGCCGTCACTACTCACCGCATCAATGACCGTGATCCGCCCCTCGCTGCCGCTGATCACCAGCGACTGCACGAAACGCCGCAGCGCCGGTTGCGTGGGTTGCAAGCGCAGCTGCCAGGAGGCAGCGCTGCCGCTCAGGCTCACGGTGTAAACCTGCTCGAGTGCGGGCAAGTCGCCCGCCAGAGTCCCGCGAATCCCTTCCACCAGTCCGGCGATGCGCGGGTCCTGGTTCACCGCAAAAACATGGGTGCCTGCAGCCCCGTCCCCGCTCAGCGTCACGCGGTCATGGTCGAGCACGAAGCTTTCCGGCACGGGCGATATCGTCACCTTGCGCAAATAGTCCGGCGCGTCATAGGTGAGCGTGCCCGCACTGATCAGCGGCGCGCTCAACACCGGCGAGGTCTGCCGCTCGGTGAAGCTGGCCGAGCCGGCGTGGAGCTGCGCCAGCGACTGCATCAACTGCGCCAGCCCCCAAGCCGGCTGCGCCCAGGCCGGCGCGTTTGCGAGCAGGCAGAGCACCACCGCCGCATAACCTACCTCAGCCCCAAAAATCATAGAAATTGAACCAGTTGAGCGGCGCCTCGCGGCAGTAATGCTCTAGCCGCGCAACATAGCGGCTCATGACATCTTCGAGCCAGGCCTGGCTGTCCGGCGGTCTTGCTGAAGGCGCCTGCGCCAAGGTCTCGAAATGCAGTTCATATCGCCGCCCGCCGCGATAGATCCCCACCATCATCACCGCCGGACAGTGCAACAGCATGGCGATCCGGAACGGCCCTTGCGGAAACGGCGCCGACGCGCCCAGGAACGGGTAGCGCACCATGTCCTTGCCATCGACGTTGCGGTCCGCCAGCACACCAATAAAATGCCCCTGCCGCAGCCGCTCCGCCACCGCGATCAGCGAATCGAGCCTGCCCAGGCCGATTACCTCGGTGGCCAGGTTGGGGTTGATCGCCGCCAGCGCCGCGCGGATCTTCTGTGCATTCTCTTCATACATCAGCAGGCTGATCGGCCGGTCGCCGCGCCGCCGCCCCACCGCGCGCGCGACCTCGAAACTGCCGAAATGCGCGCCAAACAACAAACAGCCGCCGCCCTGCGCCTCGATCTCCAGCAGGATCTCTTCGCCATGCACGGTAATCTCGAACGCTTCGCCCTGTTCACCGAGCAGAAACACGCGGTCCAGCAGGCAGCGCGCGAACGTCAGGAAATGCCCAAAACGCTCGCCCAGGCGCGGCGCGCGGTCGAGCACACGGCTGAGATAAGCCTTCGACGCGCGCGCCGCCGCGGGCGATGAGATGAAGAAATACAGGCAGAGCGGGTAGAGCAGCAGCCACGCCGCGCTCCTGCCCAGGCGGCGTGTCGTCCACACGCCCAGCCGGATGAAGGCCAGCGAACCCCGCTCGGGGCGGGTCACCCATTCCTGCGCGCGCGCTTGCCCGGTCAAGCCGCCGTCCCGCTTACCGCAAGCATGCCCGCCAAAACCATGCTTTCATCAGGGCCATGACGGCATTCAAAGCGGAACTGGCCGCCGCCTTGGGCTTGCCAACGCAACTGCAGCGGCTGACCGAACCGGGCCGGCCGCAGGAATTTGGCGGTCTGGATGGCAACCACCCCCTCCGCTCCGGCAATGGCAACCACCATGGCATCGAGCAACAGTGCCCCGGGGATGATGGGATCGCCCGGGAAATGCCCCACGGCGCTGGGGTGACCGGCGGGAAGACTGAAATCCTGGCGTTGCCACATCAAGGACCGCCCCCAGCCTGGCTGATCAGCCGCAACAGGGATTCGCGGGGCAATTTGCCGAGGGTATTGCGCGGCAGCGCATTCACCAGCACCAGCGGGCGCGGCAGAAAAGCGGCATCAATCTGCTGCCGCAACGCGGTCAGGATCGCCTGAGGCGTCAACTCCGGCGCCACGACCACGGCTGCCAGCCGCGCGACATTGCGGCCTTGCGCTTCGCCCATCAGGAATACGCCATCCTGGACGCCCTCGACGCTAAGGAGCTGGTGGTTGAGGTGCGCGAGCGAAGCACGCTTGCCCGCAACATCCACCAGATCGGCCTCACGCTCGCCCAGCCGGAAAATGCCGGGACCGGTAAGCTCGATCATGTCATGCAGCAGCACGCGCCCCGGTACCGCCGCGCCGCTGGCCCAGGTCCCGTGCTCATCCTGGTCGAGCACCACGCCATCGAGACATTGCCATTCCGCGTCCTGCGCGGTCCGCCTGGTCGCGACCTGTCCGGCCTCGGTGCAGCCATAAATCTCGATCAGCCTGGCGCCAAAACATGCCTCCGCTTCGGCTGCAAGCGTTCTAGAGAGCGGCGCAGTGGCCGAGAGGATCAGGTCGGCCTGCGGCATATGAGCCGGCTCGGCCAGCAGCGCGCGCAGATGCACCGGCGTGGTCACCAAAATCCGCGGCCTGGGCGCGCGGGCTAGGGCGGCTCGGATATCACCCGGATACAGTGGCCACCCGGCGTCGATCGCGAGCCCGTGCAGCAGGCCAAGCAGGATGACGGATTCCAGCCCATAGCTGTGATGGTGCGGCACCGTGCCGATTACGGTGGCGCCGTGCAGGCGTTCAAGCCCCAGCCGCGCTCCCGCGGCCTGCACGCTGTGCCGCAGCGTGGCCCAGGATTTCGCCGCCGGTTTGGGCCGCCCGGTCGAGCCCGAAGTGGAAAGGATCACCGCCGGCTGGGAGTCTTCCGGCGCCAGCGGGCTCGACGGCCCAGCCTCGCTCTCCAGGTCAGCGGGATACTCCATGCCGCGCAATCCCGGGCTCCCGGCATCGCTTAGACCGTATAGATCGGGATAATCCTCCGCCAGCGCCGCCAACACCGCCGGTACATTGGCCGCCGGCATCAGGCTGATCTGGCGCCGCTGCAAGGCCGCCGCCAAGCCGGTCATGAACCGGTAGCGATCGGTGCAGAGATTGACCATGTACTGATGCGCCGGCAGGCGAGCCGCGAGAGCCGCCACATCGCGCCGGAATTCCGCCACCGCGATCTGCCGACCCGCCTGCACCGCGGCCAGGGCAGCCCCGCCCCGCCAGGGATCGGCAATCTGCCTGACGCTGGCCGGCGCGCTCATCGAGTCACGGTTCCTGCTCCACCAGAGCCGGCTTGTCGTTGCCCGACGTGGATTGCGCCACCATTGCCATGATCATTGCCAGCGAGTGCCGCGGCGGGTCGCGCAGGCAGCGCAGCCGCACCGCATATTCAGCCGCGAACATCGCGATCACCAGCGGAAGATCCAGGATGTTCACGAAGAACGACCAGACCGTCAGCGGCGCGAAGCAGAACAACGCAACCGAGAGGCTGAGCTGGGCCGCAAAGAACCAGCACCAGGCGATGGTAACCTTGCGCGTGTAGTGTGTCATCTCGTCCGAGATTTCACCGTGCAGGCGGCGCGCCATGGCGGTAATCAGCGCCTCGCGGCCCGGCCGCAATGTCAGCGCGAAGGTGGCCAGCAAGCTTGCATAAATGCCCCAATGCGTGATTACCGAGAAGGCGACAAAACCCAGCTTGCACAGCCCGCCCAGCCCCATCTGCAAACCCAGACGGATATGTCGCGTCGCGACAATGAAGAGATGCGAGAGCACCGGAATGACGGCAAAGGCCAGAAGCGCCAGGAGCGGCGAGCGCGCAGCAGCGGTGGCACGATTCATGGCTCGCGATGCACCTGGATGAACGCATCGAGGCTGCGCAGCGACCGGAAAATCTCGATATTGCCGTCTTCTCCGGCGCGTAACTTGACCCCGTAACGCTGCGATACGACCAGGGCAATTTCCAGCATGTCGATCGAGTCGAGCCCCAGCCCTTCGCCGTAGAGCGGCGCCTCCGGATCGATCTCTCCGGGCTTTTGCTCGAGATTAAGCGTCTCGACGATCAGCTGGGCCAGCACGGCTTCGGTAAGCGTTTGGGTCGTGCTCTCAGCCATCATACGGCAACCTCAAAGGCCAACAACTGCCCAGCCAAGCCAAATCGGGCCAAATAAAATTGGGCTGCGAACACGGTTGAAATGACACATGCAGAAGCCTTCACGCGTAGTCCCTCCAAGCCTTTGAGAGCTTTAACAGATCGCCTCGCGGTTGCAAGCGAACGCTGTGATCGACGCGGCATCAGCCCAACCACGACTCGACGGCTGCTCGGGCAGCACCATTCGTTTCAAGCCAAAGTAAAGAATCTTCTTTTTGTGCACAAAAAGAAGCAAAAAAACTTTATCAATTTAATCAATTGCGTGTCCTCTCAGGACAGGCAGGGGACGAAATGGACAAAAGTTTTTTGCTGCTTTTTTCAAAAAAGCAGACTCCTTAACTTCACTTAACTACTCGATTGATATTATTAACTAAAAAAGTTCAGCCAACACCTACATCGCGCCCGACAACGTTCGGGGAAAACCGTCGGTGCGGCGGAAAATTTGCAGGCCTCGGGTGGGAAAGCGTTGTGACGCCAGCATCGTACCCGCCATCGCTGCACCGCCGGTCAGCACCACGCTCCACATTCCCTCGGCATAGGACGCGGGCGCTACGCCGAATCCATCGCGGCCGGAGATCCAGTAGCCGACTGCGAATACCACCGACGCGATGTCGAGCAACTGATACTGCCGCAGCAGCAGGTCCGGCAGGTAGGGACTGGTTTCGGCCAGCGGTTCCGGGACCTCCAGCCGCCGTTCCATGGTTTCCCCGGTCTTCAGCCGATGCGCGAGCGGGGTGATCGGCACCGCCGGACGCAGCGAACTCGGCATCGGCGGAATGAATTTGCCGACGATTGCGTCGCCGCCGGGCCCACAGATGATCGAGGCCGCACCGGGGTTGGCGCTCGCCGCCTTGGATTCGCGATCGAACGAGGGCAGGGCGTCGTGCACGTAGATGTCCCGCTCGCCAGGATTGGTCAGCGAATATTCGAACACCAGCCGATGATTTTCCCGGCCGGGGCGGCAGTTCAGGATCAGCCCGGCGGTTTGCGATGTGACGTCCATTCTATGCTTCTCCATGGGCAAGGCAGGTTTCACCATCGGTGGGGTCGTCTGCTCCCCGGGCATTCACCCAGGCTTGGCGCAGCAGCGCCCGCAGCACTCGCGCGCCGGAGGGGCAGGCGGGATCACCGGACCACGGCCACTCCGCGGGGTCGTAGCAGATGCGGCTGCCGCAGCCGGTGCCTAAGCCTAGGACCGGTTCGCCGGTGGCGCTGACCTGCCCGGTGGCGCGACCCGCCGCGGTGGCGGCGCGCCGGTCCGTGGGTTCGATGGTGGCGTTCGGCGGATCGATCGGTGTTTCCAGCGGCGCGATGATGACGGGGTGCCCCAGCGCGTCGCAGGCGGCGAGCAGTGCCTCGCCCTCAGGCGCGTGCCTGATGCGGCACAGATCGTCGACAACCAGGGCGGCGAAATGCGCCGAAACCACCTGCACCCTGATGTGGCCGCCGCAACCGATATGCAGGTGCTGGTCCGGTCCCATCACCACCTGGAGCCCCTTGCGGCGCGATGCGGTCTGTCGCTGCGACATGGTCATACTGTGCCTGCCACGGGGTTGCCGGGGTCGGCCGGAGCGGGACCTGCAATCGGGTGCAGCAACGGCATGTCATTCGGATCCTGCGGGCTGCCCCCCGATTTGATGACATGCTGCGGACCGTCGAAGAACACGCCGGCCGGGGTGATCACGAGCCAACTGCCGTCAACCCGCAGCGTGATCTTGTCGGTCGCCTCAAGCACGATGCTGCTGGCGGTGAGGCTCGCGGCCTCGGTCACTTCAGTGGTGAGATTCTTTTGAAGCTTGACGTTCATATCCTTCACCACCGTCAGTTCGTATTCCTGCTCGACCTTTTCATAGCGATGGCCGCCGTTGAACGGTCCGGCGGGATCGCCGACGTGCAGGGTATAGTCTTGGAACACTTTCGAAACGTAGTTGCCGCCCACCACCTGATGTTTCATGTCGATGCCGCCGACCGTGAGATTGCGGTCGCCGCCGAGCGTCTCGTATTTGGTGCCGAGCGCGGTGACGTCGAGCCGTCCCTGCGAGCGCAGCAGCAATTGCTCGGCGCCGGCCTTGTCGTCGAAGCGCAGCAGGTGGAAGCCGGGACCTTTGACTGCGTCATTGGGTGTGCTGCAGGTCTTGATGCCGCTCTGGGTGAAGTTCTGGGTGGTGGCGACGCTGGTGAGCTCCTTCATGTCGGTGATCTGGTTCGGGTTCTGTGCGCCGTCGTCGCCGGTCGAGGACGATTTTAGCGGCCCGGTTTGCGGGAACGGCAGATTCGAGTGACCGGTCATGCGCGGATTGTAGAGCCGCCCGGTGATCACCGGACGGTCGGGATCGCCGTCGATGAAGCTCACCACCACTTCGTCGCCGACCCGCGGCAAAAATTGGCTGCCGTAACCCATTCCGGCCCAGGAGTCCGAGACCCGCACCCACACGGTCTGTTCGCCGAACTTGAACTGCGGCTTGCCGTCCAGTTGCGACACCACCGCATCGACCCCCTTGGGCGAACGATCCCAAGGAAAGCGAATGCGCACCCGCCCCAGCTTGTCGGCGTAAAGCTCGGCGGGCTGGCCGTCTTCCTGGTAGAGCCCGGTCGGCCCGATCACGGTGGCGAGGTGCGGCCCGAACACTTGGGTTTTCTGGTTCACCGGCAGCGGAATGCCGGCGCCCTGCCGCTGTCCCGGCCGCTTCACCAGGGTCGCCGAGAAATTCGAGGAATAGCCGTCGACGTAGGTCGGCTTGAAGAACGGATGGAGCTTGTCCTGCACGGTCTTCTCGGCGGCGAAGATCGCGCTCCACATCTTTTTGATCGAGGTATCGTGCTTGGTTATCAACTCCACGGCGAATTTGGGCAGCATCAGGACGGTGAAGACCACGCCCACCGCGGTTGCCACCACCTTCAGCACGCCATCGATGATGCTCTCGATCAGTTGCACGATATATTGCAGCAGGTTGTAGACCGAGGGGATCCAGCCGCCGGCGAACCAGGCCATCGCCATCGCGGTGTTTACGATGGTCGTGCCGGTGTAGTTCAGGAGCGCCGTCCCGGCACCGCCCCGGCTGTTGTAGCTGTTGAACGACACCGAATTGCCGGCGGCGTAATTCTGCCACTGGGCGACGTAGGCGTAGGTATTGGAAAGCGCCAGCGCTGCCGCTGCGTCCGGCCCCTGGGTGTCGTCGACCCCGCCGAGCACCGCGACGAACGGCTGGACCAGGAGCGAATCGAGCAGGCCACCCAGCCCCAGTGCCTGATTGGGACGGACCAGATAGAGGTAATTCCGGTCGTAGGCAGCGTATGACATCTGGGTGACCAGGTAATTGTGCGGGTCGAGATTTTCTTCGGCGCCTTCGATCAGCGCGAAGCAGCTACCGGCCGCGAATGACGCATTGCCGCTGTTGCCGGAGAGCACCTCGACCTGCGCCTCGGCGATCTCGAGCGCGGTCTGCGCATCCTGCAGCGTGTCGTCGTCGCCGAACGCGCCGAGGTCGGGGAAACTTTCCTGAATGAAGCTGGTGATCGGCTCGTTCTGATCGGAGCATACGTTCTGTTCTTTGGCATCCTTCATGCTGATGATGTTGGCCTCCGGCGCCACGTTGGTTTTGGTGCCGTCGGTCGATTGCAGCGGATTTATCGGCGATACCGTGTTGAATTCGCCCACCCGCACCAGCTTGGGGGAGGGGGTGTAGGTGCGCGCCGGATTATAGACGATCTCCCACGGGCGAATGCTGCCGAGCTTGTGGCGCGACCGCGGATCGACATAGTTCTGATACACCGTGCAGGACGGGAATCCGGACTTTGGCCCTTTGCCGATCAGCATGGTTTCGAACGGTCCGTCGCCGGTGTGATCGAAGGCGTACCAGATCGAGCTGCGATTCATCAGGCGCGACAGGAAATTGAACGTGCTCTCGCCGTACTGGATCGCGTGCTCCAGCTTCACCTTGTTGAGGTCGTCGTTCGCGAGCGCATCGAACGAGGCCTGGCTGATGTAGTTGGTGAGATCCAACCCCTGAAAGCGGGTCATGGCCTCCTTGATGATTTCGAGCACGGTCATGTTCTCGAACACCCGATAGCGCACTTCCTGGGACATCATGAGAAAGGCCGGCACCAGGCGGCCGGTGTAGACATAGAGGTCCGGATTGAGTCCGCTCAGGAGCTGATCGCCCAGGAAGCGGTGCAGCCGCGGCTGCTGCGCGAAGGTCTGGAATATGCCCTTGCGGGTCTGATAGCGGAACTGACTGTCGGATGCGTCCTCCAGATCCTCGATCCGGATTTTCACCGTCGCCGGGGTGTTGATCAGCTGCACCGGCTTGAGGTTGAGCGAGCGCGGCGCGTACATCTGGCAGTCGATGTTGTAGGGCTGCGAGAAGCTCTCGGCGCCTTGCACCAGGGTCAGCATCAGTTCGCCCTGGGTGTTGTCGAGTACTGTGGTGATCTGGGTGCGCTTGGCGCGCTGCTTGCTATCTACCATGGGGATGGCTCCCCTCAGACTTCGCCGGCCGCTGATGGAGGGCGCCGTTAGTCACGGGATTTCCCTCATGGTGGTGCCGGGGGTGCTGATCGTGATGAGCCCGCCCCACATGCACGAACAGGTCGAGGTATTATCCAGCGCCGGCTGTTCGGCGATCAGAGTGTTGGACGCCCCCGGCGTCCACGGCGATAGCGTGACCGGCATGCACGGCTGGGGCGTGAGCACGCCCAGCGCCGCTGCGGTGGCGGCGGCGACCTGCGGATTGGCCGGGCAATTGCACATGCCGAACGGCATGATATTGGTCATCGGGAGGAAGTCCATGATGTTGGCGGCGTATTGGTTTTCCGATTGCACCTGATTGGTCGGCAGGACCTGGAACACCGAGGGCGCCAGCCCGAACGAACACATCAGTTGCGCGCCGTTCACCGTTTGCATCGCCATGGCAGCGGCTCCTAAACGATTGCGGTGGGCATGTGATGGGCCGGAGGCCGGCGATAATCGAATGAAAAAATCTGAAATCATCTAAACCGGCGTGCGGGTTGAACGAACAACTTGATCGCGCCCAGCCGCTTGATTTGCCCCCGGTCCGTATCGATCTAGGCCTGGTGTGATCGGGAGAATGATGATGAGTGCGTCGGAGACCAACCAATCCGCCGTCGCGACCCTGGGCGGGGGCTGCTTCTGGTGTCTGGAGGCAGTGTTCAAGGATCTCCGCGGCGTCACTTCGGTGGTTTCGGGCTACGCCGGCGGCGCGGTGAAGAACCCCAGCTACGAACAGGTCTGCGGCGGCCGCACCGGCCACGCCGAGGTGGTGCAGATCACCTTCGATCCCAGCGTGATCGATTACGCCGACCTGCTGCGGGTGTTCTTCTCCATCCACGACCCGACTACGCCCAATCGCCAGGGCCACGATGTCGGGACCCAATATCGCTCGATCATACTCACGCACTCCCCCGAGCAGGCGCGCATCGCCACGGAAATCGTGGGCGAAATCAACGCGGCAAAAATCTGGCCGGCGCCGATCGTGACCCAAATCGAGGAACTGCAGGTCTTCTATCCCGCCGAGGCCTATCACCAGGATTACTTCGAACGGAACCCGAACGCCGGCTACTGCCAGGCGGTGGTGGCGCCGAAGGTGGCGAAGTTCCGCAAGCAGTTCACGAGCCGCCTCCGCGCCAGCGCCTGACCGCGGGCGGCCCTGCTGACTTGCCCGGTGGGCTCGCAGCCATTACGAAGACGGGCAAAATCCCTAGGAGCCCCAACAGTGATCCTTCGCATTCTAAGCCCGCTGCTGGTCGCGAGCCTGGCGGTGTCGCTTGCCACCGCCGCTGCCGACGATGTGGTAGCCCAGCGCGGCAATGTCACCCTGACCGCCAGCCAGCTGAAGGCGGCGCTTTCGACCCAGAGCGACGCGGTGCGTGCCAAACTTGCGGCCGATCCCAACAGCCTGAATAGCTTCGTGCAGAACCTGTTGATCGCGCGGGTCGTGCTGACCCAGGCCGAAGCCGCGAAATGGGATCAAACCCCCGCGGTAGCAGCGGCACTCCAGCGTGATCATGACACGTTGGTAGTGGAATCCTACCTCGCCAACCAAGGCAAGCCGCCGGCGAATTACCCTTCGGAAGATCAGATCAAAGCGGCCTACCAGCAAAATCTGTCCCAGCTCATGCAGCCCCGCCGGTATCAGCTGGAGCAGGTGCTGATCGCAGTGCCAGCCAACGCCGCACCGGCCGACGTCGCCGCGGCCCGCGGCACAGCGCTGACCCTGCGCGCCCAGGCGGTGAGTGCGAAGACCGACCTCCAGGCCCTCGCCGGCACCAACAGCACCGAAACCGGCTGGATCACCGAGGACCGGCTGGCGCCCAACGTCAAGAACGCCGTCGCCGGCCTTCCGGTCGGTGGTATCTCGCCGCCGCTGCGCACCAGCGGCGGGTGGGTTCTCCTCAAATTGATCGCTACCACGCCGGCGGGACCGCTGACGTTTGCCCAGGCCCACGACCTGCTGGCGCAGGCGCTGCGCAACAAGGCCGACCAACAAGGCGCGCAAGCGTATCTGAACAACCTGGCCAAGGCCCAGCCCATCCAACTCAATGCCATCGCAATCGGTAGCGTAGTCGGCGTCGGGAAGTAGGGAGGGCCGGGGTCGAGGGGCAGAGCCCTCGCCGTAATCCCTCCCTACGGCAGCAACCGAAGCGCGGCGAGGTAGATAAACGGGGCCATATAAGTGCCAACTGGGAGCCTGCGGCCGGGATCCCATGCGCGGACGCGGCCGGTCCGGTGCAACAGCAGTCCCACAAACGCCGCACCGATCATGATCTGCACCAAGTAGTGCCAACCGGTCCAAGCGCCGGCGAGGGCAAGCAACTTGACCTCGCCGAGGCCGATGTCGTCCCGGCCGAGCAGCCGGCGATCGATTTCACGCGCAGCGAGAGCCAGGACGAAACCCGCGGCTGCGCCGATGAAATGCGCGGGCAGTGCTTTGGGCGCGATCCACCAGCACATCAAAAGTCCGATCGCGATCCCCGGAAGAATGATTTTGTCGGGCAGCCACCGGTCGGTGGCGTCGATCCAGGCGAGCGGCATCAGGATGAAGCCCAGCAGACACAGATCGACCAGGTTCCGGGTCGATCCGCCGCGCCAGACCGCGAGCAGCACCACCCCGAGTGCTGCGAGTTCGACCCAGAGATGGAACGGATCGATTTTGGTACCGCAGTAGCGGCAGCGGCCGCCCTGCAGCACGAAGCTCGCGACCGGCATCAGGTCGAGCGCGCCCAGCCGGGTATGGCAATTCGGGCATTCCGACCGCCCCAGCAGGATCGGCTGGTGCCGCGGCAGACGCGAGATTACCACGCCGAGAAAGCTGCCGGTGGCCAAGGCCATGATGATCATCCAGCACCAGACGATGATCGCGACGGCCATGTTCAACCCCAAGTTAATCCAAGGTTAGTTGAAGCTTAGTCACCGGATTCGCGCAAGCTGGCCCAGCTTACATCATGGGCAGCCTACATCATGTAAGGATAGAGCACATACATGCTGGCGTAGTACATCACGTCGGCGAGAAAGAACGCCGCCGGGATCGAGGCGAGCAGGATCAGCTGCACCACACCGAACCGCGGCGCGCGGCGGTCGGCATTGAGCAGCCGGTCGACGCGGGCGGCCACGAAGCCCTCGGCGAAGGCCGGCAGCAGCACGTTGGGGCGCTGGCACAGCAGCCGCTCCACCTTCAGGATTGCCGAGGCGACGACGGAAGACGCGGTCATATCGGCTGCGCTTTGGTCGCAACTTTCCTCGGCGGCAAGTGCCAGCTGCGCCAGCAGCCGGTTGCGGAGCGGCGGCAAGTAGGTAGCGGAAGCGAGCCGGGCCAGCACCATCAGCTGACCGTCGTGGCGGCGAATGTGCGCTTCTTCGTGCAGCAGCAGGGCGCGATATTCCTCGGCCGGGAGGTGATCGCGCAGCACCTGAGCGACGAAGATCTTGCCGCAGCCCGAGAATGCGAGCGGGTGCAGGCCTGGCACGATGCGAATCTGTTCCTCGACATCTTTGTTCTGGTTTTCGTGGGCGCTGGTACGCTCGAGCAGCGCTAGCGCCCGGCGCGACGCGCGATATTGCATCAACACGCGAATCGCGACGCCGATGGTTGCGAACAGCGAGATCGCCGCGGTGATCGGCGCCATCACGCTGATGGTGTTGGAGGTAACGCTCCACAGGCAGCGGTCGTCCATGTCGCAGGAGCCGAACACCACGTCGGGCAGAGCACACAATGCCACGCCGATCGCGAACAGCCACGGCGCTAGCGCCGCGATCAACAACAGCATCGCGCGTGGCTCGGGGCGGAGCGGCTTGGCCAGGCGCATCACCAGCGGCGCCAGCAGATGGCACATCGCCGAGCACAGGGTTACCAGCGTCAACAGCACCACCACCAAACTGGCGAACCCTTCCGAGTTGTAGGTGGCGGAGAGGAAGCTCACGGTCGCGCGGTCCGTTCCGCGAGGGTGCGCTCAAGCGCAGCTAGGGTTTGTTCATCGGTGCGCGCGGCAAAGTCGACAAACGCGGTCAGAATGTCGCCGGTATCGCCGCGGATCATGTCGGCCACCGCACCGATCGCCTGCGACAGAAAATCGGAGCGGCTGAACGAGGCACCGTAGATGAACGCGTGGCTGACCTTGCGGCGGACCAGGATCTGCTTTTTGTATAGCCGGTCGAGCGTGGACTGAATGGTGTTGTGGGTGATGCCGCGGGCGACGCCGAGCTCGGCATGGACCGATTTGGCGTCACCTTCGCCGACCCGCCAGATGTGCTCCAGTGTGGCCATTTCCAGGTCGCCGAGATTTAGTACGGTGGGATTTGTCATGCGGGGATTCTAGACGGGACCAAGAAGTAAAGAACAGTCTTCTTTTTTGAAAAAAAGAAGCAAAAAACTTTTGTCAGTTTGGGGCCGTGCGCCTATCCGCCGTTCTGGTCTTGGGTCGAGAAGCCGATCCAGCGGCCGAAGATCACCACGCACATCCACAGCAGGATCGACAGGAAACCGGCGACGCGCACGCGGGTCGGCGGGACCTGGTCATTGTCCCAGTGGGCGATGGTGGGGTGGTAGAGCAGTTCGTAGGTCAGCATGTTGATCGCCGCCAGCCCCATGCAGGTGAACTTACCGCGGGTCGCCCAGTCGGCGTAATATTGCACCGCGTTCGAGGTGAACAGGAGGCTGCCGGTGATCGCAGCGCCGAGGAAGCCGACCCAGGTCCAGACCATCACGTCCCTGGTTACTTCGCTCACGGCGCGGCCTTTGAAACCGATGCCGGTGAGACGCAGGTCGAGCAGGATGATCGAGCCGAAGGTGAGCGTGAGGAACACCACATGGATCGATTCGAAGGTCGGAAACATCCAATCCGACTCGCGCACCGCGGTACCGATCGAGCCGTCATGGATCCAGTTCAAAACATCGAGCACGGTCATCGCGCTGTAATCTCCAAGCCAAAATTGACAAAGTTTTTTTGCTTCTTTTTGTTCACAAAAAGAAGATTCTTCCCTGTCTTAACTCATTGATTTCTTAACTCATTGATTTCTTAACTCATTGATTTCTTAACTCATTGATTTTTCTAGTTCTCATTGGGTATACGCGATCCAGCGGCCGAGCAGGATGATCGAAATCCAGCAGCCGATCGAGACCAGCGCGATCAGCTTGGCGCCGTAAGAGGTCGGCAGACCGTCCCAGCCGGCCGCGTTCTTGCGCACTTGGCGGACGAACAGCATGGTCAGGATCAGCACGGTCGCGAGCAGAAACATCTTCCAACGAAAGCTCGGGTTCATCAGCTGACGGGTCGGTTCGGCCACGGTCTGGATGATGCCGGTGCACAGCGCCACCAGCAGCAGGCGCCACAGCCACGGCATGTAGCGGTCGGCCATCTCGGCCACCGACTGGTTGCGGCCGAACACGCCGAGCAGTCGCGCATCCATCCGCAGCATTACCCCCGCGAGCAGCGAGATCGCCATGATGTGGATCGACTGCGACCAGGGGATGACCCAGTTCGCGCTCTGGATCCACACGCTCACCGGCGTGTTGCCGAGCCAGTTGCAGAAGTTCTGAACCTCCGTGTCCCACATTGACCCATCCTCCGTTCCCGTAGTTGCCCGCAAATTAGGCCGCCAAGACCGAGTGTCAATCGGATTTGTGTATCATGACCGCAACAATCCGGCGGGTGCCGGCGGTATAAGGGGAAACCAAGGGACAGGGGAGTAAGAATCTTCTTTTTGTGAACAAAAAGAAGCAAAAAAACTTTGTCCGATTAGGGCGGTAGCCCAACGTCCAAAAGTTTTTTGCTTCTTTTTTTCAAAACCGAAGACTTGTTTCTACGCTTCACTAAACGGGTTGATCAGCGATATCCCGCTGGTCGCCGGCGCATTGGTCCGCACCATATCGATAAACGCACGCAGTGCCGCCGGAACTTGTCGGTGGCCGGGGTAGTAGAGGAACAGACCCTCGTACGGCGGCGACCAGTCCTCGAGCACGCGGACCAGTTGGCCGGAGCGCAAGTAGCTCTCGGCCAAGGCGTCAATGGTGTAGGCGATGCCTAGTCCATCCACCGCCGCGCGAAGCGCCGTGCTGGGCTCGTTCACCATCACGCGGCCGGCCACCGAGATTTTTCGGGTTTCGCCGTCGCGCTCGAACGGCCACTCGAACACCGACACATCGGCGCCGCGGCGGTATTGTACGCAGATGTGGCGGGCCAGGTCGTCGGGGACCCGTGGTCGGGCGCGCTGGGCGAAATAGGACGGCGCGGCGACCACGGCGATCTTCATCGGCCCCATCACCCGCACCGCGATCATGTCCGCCGGCACCCGGTCCTGATTGCCGATGCCAGCGTCAAATCCCTTGGCAACAATATCGACCAGCGTCTCGGCGATCTGGACCTCGAGGTGAACCTCCGGATAGGTCGACAGGAAGCGGGTCCACACCGGCGTCACCACCGCCGCCGCGGCGACGTGACTCGCATAGATCCGCAAATTGCCGAACGGACGATGCTGCTCGCCGCCGAGATCGTCGAGCGCGCCGTTGATCTGCTCGATCGCCGGTCGTAGCCGTTCGAGCAGCCGCAGTCCGGCGTCGGTCGGCGCAATGCTGCGCGTGGTCCGGTGCAGCAGCCGGACGCCGATTTTCTCCTCCAACTGCCGCATCCGGTGGCTCAGCGCCGACGGCGTAACGTCCA
>Ga0302311_10003522_pt1 | contig 17064 bp, 16 predicted proteins | sample III_Palsa_N1_3_FD_200449 | JGI IMG/M metagenome (GOLD analysis project Ga0302311, IMG submission 200449) | Peat permafrost microbial communities from Stordalen Mire near Abisko, Sweden - III_Palsa_N1_3 | ecosystem: Environmental > Terrestrial > Soil > Palsa > Peat permafrost | place: Sweden... | reverse complement strand
TTCGAGATAGATCGACAGGTCGACAAAACGGCGCGGCATGGGCTTTCCTCCGGCAACTTTTGCCGGAGTGTCCCAGTTAGAGCGGACGCGCTCAAGATGGTCGAGATCATTGCTGGGGGCACGCCACTCCAGTGGCGCGTCTTTGTCGGAGCACATGATCGCGCCACTGGAGTGGCGCGCCCCCAGCAAAGACTAGTTCCGCGGTTTCGGCTCGACCGTCAATTGCGGAGGCTTGACCGCGTTCAGGATCGACAGCGAGAGCAGCTTGCCGATGCACTTCTGGCCGAAGTCGTTGAGATGCAGGCCGTCGTTGGTCACGAACTGCGCATAGGGCATGCCGTCGTTGTACCAGGCGCGCATGATCTCGAAGCGCCGGAACAGGCCCACGTTCTTCTCCTTGGCGACCTCGGCCATGACGCGGGCGTATTCCTCCTCGTCGGGCAGCGCCACGACGGCGGGCACGTACTGCAGGTTCATCAGCACGAACTCCGGCCCGAGCTTGCGGCCGATGTCGATGCCGGCGCGCAGCTTGGCGGCGAACTTGTCGAGCGGCGTGCGGCGGATCGCGGAGTTGGTGCCGACCTGCCAGACCACGATCTGCGCCTTGTGCTCCTTCACGTCGGCGCTCATGCGCTCGACTTCCTCGTCGGCATCCTGGCCGCCCACGCCCTTGTTGAAGACGTGCACGTCGACGCCCGGCATGATCCTGTCGAGGTTCATCTTGAGCTGGGCGGGATAGGCGAAGGCGGGGTTGCTGGCGCCGTAGCCCTGGGTCGAGGACGAGCCCATGGCGACGATGCGCAGCTGCTTCTTGTCGGCAACCGACGCGCGCGCAACCTCGAGCGGATTGCCGAGATCGAGCATCTTGCGCGAGGCCCGGCACTTGGCGTCGTCAGCGAGACTGGCTACGGACGGCAGGAGGATCGCCATGAGGGCACCGAGAACGAGGGAGCGGAGTTTCATTCAGCCGGCCTTGAGGTCGGATTTGACCTTGAACCACGTCGCGGCATAGGCGAACGCGGTCATGATGGCGATACCGAGGAAGCTGACAACGAGCTGGGACAAGAGCGACCCGTCAAAATGAGCGTCGACGATCTGGGCACTAAGAGCAAGAAAGGTACCGACGCAGAATATCTGCAAGGAATGCTCCCCGCACCTGCGAAGTGGCTGGAGTAGCCGCCAGCGCAGGAAAGCCGCATCGGCCGGGACGGCCAGGCGGACGAACCAGGCGATCGCCAGGAAGTGCAGAAATCTCAGGATGTCGACGTTGGTCTTGTCGATCGGGTAGATCTGCCGGGCGACGATGTCCGGTATCAGGTTTTCGAGCGAATTATAGTGCCAGGACAAGGCGATAAAGGCCGCAAAGCAGAGGTAGAGGAAGGCCGCGACCGAGACCGGCCGGCGCCAGCGGTCCATCCAGCCGAGGTTCGGCGCCAGCACCGCCATGACCGCCCCGGTGTAGAAAACGACCTGCCAGGCCATCGGATTGAAGAACCAGACCTTCTCGGCGGGGTAGCCGGTCAGGTTCCAATCGAAGTGGCACGTTGCCGCATAAAGCGCCAACGAGGCCAGAAGCACCGCCCTGGGCCAGCGCAGCAGTACCGGCAGCAGCAGCGGGAAGAACGCCAGCAGAACGATGTAGAGCGGCAGCACGTCGAGGTTGGTCGGGCGGAAGTTGAGCAGCGCCGCCTCGAGCATCGCGCGATAGGGATCCTGGCCGAGGCCGAGCAGCTGCATCTCCTCGATCAGCGCCGCCGTATCGCTCTTGGTCGAGACCCAGGCGATCTGCGCGATGAAGGCCACGAACAGGAGGATGTGCGCGACGTAGAGCTGCCACACGCGGCGCCAGATGCGCGCCGCCGCCCGCATCCAGCCCTGGCGCGCCATCATGCGGCTGTAGGCGATGACGGCGGTGTAACCCGAGATGTAGACGAAGATCTCGGTCGCGTCGCTGAAGCCGTAGTTGCGCACCGTGAGCCAGCTCACGACGTTGTCCGGCACGTGGTCGATGAAGATGAACCAAAGCGCCAACCCCCGGAACAGGTCGAGCCGGAGATCGCGCACACCAGGAATCGCCGCCGTCTTCATTCGGCCCATTGGTATCGCAGGTCCCGGCGGCGCGCTACGCTCGGCGACAGGAGGAAATCATGGCGAAATTGCCTCTTTTGACGGTGCCCAGCCGACTCCGCTCACCTCGACTGTACACCCCGCAGATCGCGGCGCTCGCCTCGACGGCAGAGATCGTCGTGCCGGACTGGTGTCAGGTGCTTCACCCACCACCTCATCCCGAGGAGGCGCGAAGCGCCGTCTCGAAGGATGGGCACGAGCACCTTGTCTATAGCCCATCCTTCGAGACGCTCGCTGCGCTCGCTCTTCAGGATGAGGTAGTGTCTCCAATCAAAGCCGCGCGCAGCGCAATCATCTCATGAGTGCGCAACCATTGCGGTCAACCTTCAGCCGATAACCTTCTTCTCCCGCAGCGCCTTCACCTCGTCGGTGGAGAGGCCGGCGATGCCGGCGAGGACGGAGTCGGTGTGTTCGCCGAGCGACGGCGGCGGGCGGGTATCGTCGACCGGCGTGTCGGAGAAATGGTAGTTCGAACCGATCAGCGGCACGTCGCCGACCTTGGTGTGCTTGTAGGTCTTGAGCATGCCGCGGCGCTTCACCTCGGGCTCGTCGAGTGCCTCCTTCATGGTGCGGATCGGGCCGGCCGGCAGGTGGCGCAGCTTCTGCGCCCAGTTCTCCTTGGTGTCGGTCTTCAGCACGTCTTCCATCAGCTTCATGAGCAGCGGCTTGTTGGCGACCCTGTCCGCAATGGTGGCGAAGCGCGGATCGGTCGCCCATTCGGGATGGCCCAGCGCCTTGCAGGTGTCGACGAACAGCTTCTGGTTGGCGACCGCCATGTAGATCTTGCCGTTCGCCGTCTCGAACGAGCCGTTGGGGGCGGAGGCAAAGTGGCCGTTGCCGGCGCGCCGGGGCTGGTCGCCGCCGATCAGATAGTACGAGCCCATATTGCCGAGGCACGCGAGCGCGGTGTCGTAGAGCGCGAGATCGATGTGCTGGCCTTTATCCGTCGACGCGCGGGCAAAGAGCGCGGCATTGATCGCAGCCACCGAATGGATGCCGGTCATGGTGTCGACGATGGCGATGGCATGTCTCATGCCCTCGCCGTCGGCTTCCCCGTTGACGCTCATCATGCCCGACTCGGCCTGCAGAACGGGATCGTAGCCGGGCCGGTCGCTGAGCGGGCCGGTCTGGCCGTAGGCGCTGATCGAGAGATAGATCAGGCGGGGATATCTGGCCGCGAGACTTGGATAGTCGAGGCCGTAGCGCTTCAGCACGCCAGGGCGGAAGTTCTGCAGCAGCACGTCGGTCTTCTCGAGCAGCTTGTGCACGACCGCCTGGCCCTCGGGCTTGGTGAAGTCGAGCGCCACGCTCTTCTTGCCGCGATTGTAGGTCATGAAGAAATGGCTCTCGCCCGAGGAACCGCCGGCGCGCGGTCCCGCGCCCTTGCGCGTGTCGTCACCGCCGTCGGGGTTCTCGATCTTGATCACCTCGGCGCCCATGTCGGACAAGATCTGCGAGGCGAGCGGCCCCGCGATCACGCGGGTGAAATCGACGATGCGAATGCCGCTGAGCGGCGGCTTGCCTGATTGCGGTTGGCCTGATTGTGACATGCGCGCAAGGTAGGGCTGCAGCACACACGCTGTCCATGCGGCGGCTTTCCTTTACACTGCAGCACTATGCCTACATTCCGCATGTCGCTTTCTCGCCGCGCTGTCCTGGCGCTTCCCGCTCTCGCAGCATTCCCGGCCCCTCTTCGCCGAGCATTGGCCGACACCTGGCCCAGCAAGCCGGTCCACATCATCGTGCCCTTTGCGCCGGGCGGCTCGGGCGACATCACCGCGCGCCTTGTCGGCAAGTACATGGAAGAGAAGACCGGCCAGCCCTTCGTGGTCGACAACAAGCCGGGCGCCAACGGCATCGTGGGCGTGCTTTCGGTCAAGAGTTCCGCAGCCGACGGCTACACGCTGATGCTGGCCACCACCTCCACCCAAGCCGCCAACATCCACATGTACAAGAGCCCGGGCTACGACCCGGAGAAGGACTTCACCGTCGTCGGCATCATCGGCGATTCGGGCGCGTTCCTCGTCGTGCCGGCCGACAGCCCGCACAAGACGCTGGCCGACCTCACCGCCTACGCCAAGGCCAATCCGGGCAAGCTCAACTTCGGCTACTTCAATGCAAGCTCGCAGGTGCCGTCGGAAGTGCTGGGCAAGCAGGCCGGCCTCGAGTGGCAGGGCGTGGCCTACAAGGCGATCGGCAACGCCTGGAACGATCTCTATGCCGGCGCGATCCAGTTCATGTTCGTCGATCTCACCGCCGCGCGTGGGCAGGTCGTGGCAAACAAGGCGCGGCCGCTGGCGATCTCGCTGGCCGAGCGCAGCCCGCTCTATCCCGACGTGCCGACCCTGGCGGAGACCTTCCCGGGCTTCGTCAGCACCGGCTTCCTGGCCGTCGCCGTGCCGAAGGCGGTGCCCGACGAGATCAAGCAGCGGCTGAACGTGCTGGTCAACGAGGCGATCTTCTCGGAAGGCATCAACAAGCGCCTGCTCGAGGAGTTCGCTCTATCGCCGCACAAGCTCGATCTCGCGCAGTGCGCCGCACAGGACCGAAGCGAGCGCGCCAAATGGGCCGACTACGTCAAGATCGCGAAGATCGAGCCGCAATGATGCGAAGCATCATTGCGGCGAGCCCGTGGGCCTAGGAGCGCCCCGCGCTCCGGTAGGCGCCGCAGGCGCCTAAGGCCAGGGCTCGCTCGGCGCCGATTACAGGCGATGGTGCAACAGCGCAGCGGTCCCTTGTTGGCACCGCGCGGGCTCTCACGCTTTGCTGCGCAAAGCGCTGCCGCCCGCCTTCGCGAGCTTCGCTCGCTCAAGGCTCCAAAAACTCCAGCCACAGCCCGTGGGTCTCGACCCACAGGCTGTTGCGCGCACAGCCGGCGGACGCCCGCGCCGTCGTCCGCGTGGCCGCGAACACGCCCTGGACGGCGGCGAGACTCCGGACCGTCACTGTGGCCGCGACGATCGGCCGGCCGGGCACGATCTGCTGGGACTCCGGAAGAAGGAAGAGCTCACCCTCCTGCCATCGCACGACCTTGTCGCCGAAGCCGAACGGCGCGCAGAAGGGAGCCTGGGCCACCCTGGTGCCCGGCAGGTTCGACAGTTTCTGCTCGACCGGGCTGCCGGCCAGCCAGACGCCCGACAGGGTGACGGCGCCGTTGGGATGGTCGAAATGTTCGGGCAGGTCGGTCGGCGATTGCTGGCGGCCGGCGAAGAAGACGCCGGGCGGCGGCGCGGGTGTCTTGCCCGGACGATAGAGGCCGAGCGACACGGCGCCATCGCCCTGGCGCAGCCAGTCGACATAACGCGACGAAAGCTCGTCGGAGGCTTCCGTCGGCGTGATCAGTTCGATCTCGGTACCGTCGGCGAACTTCACGTGTTCGTTGCGCAGGCCGTTGTCGTGCGGGCGTCCCGGCTTCAGCGTGAAACCCAGCCTCATGAAATCCTGTTTGGCGCGCGCGAGGTCCTTCACGACCACCGGTATGTGATCGAGACCCAGCACCGGCTGTTGCGCCGACGCCGGCGCCGCGCCGAAGAAAACCAGGAACAGGATCGGGAGAAGTCGGCCCATGCCGGGTCGACGTTAGAGCGGTTTCCGATTTGATGGAACCGCGAGCGGTTCCATCAAATCGGAAACGCGCGCACGGGTGATGCCTGCTTCAAAGGGCATATCTAGCATCAGCGCGGGAGGATCATCATCCCCGCTCGTGCGCGTCATTTGGCGCGTGGAGCTCTATCGGCTCGTGAAAGCCCTTCAGCTCATGGAAGCCGATCGTCGTCGCTTGTCCGGGGCCGATCAGGTCGGTGAAGCGACGCGACATCAGCACCGGCCGGCCGGTGTTGGCGCAAACCGTCTGGATGCGGCTCACCAGATTGACGTCCGGACCGATCACCGTGAAGTCGAGGCGATGGCCGGAGCCGATGTTGCCGTAGCTCACCTTGCCATAGTGCAGCGCGACGCCGGCCCGGAGCCTGGCGTCCGGTTCGGCGAGACGGTCGAGACGATCAAGCGCGGTCATTGCGGCCTGCAGGGCCACACGGCAGGCCTCGGCCGCATCGTCGCGGCGGAAGAACGCCATCACGGCATCGCCCATGAACTTCAGCACCTCGCCGCCGCCGTCGGCGATGGCCGGCAGGACCTGGTCGAAATAGAGATTGAGCAGCTCGAGGACGCGTTCGGTCGGCAGCCGGTTCGACAGATCGGTGAAGCCGCGCAGGTCGCACAGCATCAAGGCGGCATCGAGCGATTCGATCTGGCCGCGACGAATGCGGCCCGCCAGGATTCGCTGCGCGGTGGTGGCGCCGAAATAAGTATCCAGCAGGTTGAGCTCGCCCTGCCGCAGGGTGCGCAGCTCGCAGGCATTGCGCAGGGCGGGCACGATCCTTTCCAGCGCCGCGCAGTCTGCCGCGTCGAAGCCGGCCGGCCGGCCGGTGCCGAACATGGCCGCACTCGTGGGTCCATCGGCATTGTGGAGCCGCACGACGACCAGCTCCGCCAGATATCGGCCCTGGAATATGTCGAGCCTGGTCCACGCCTCGTCGCCTCGATCGGACCGGTAGATGGCAAGCGGTTCGCGGATTTCCGTCGCCGGCCCCAACGGGCTGTCCATGACCGCCTTCGAGATCTCGACGCCGTGCTGGCGATCGTGGATCTCCACCGGCTCGTTCGGCGCCCAGGCGAGCGTGCGCCCCAGGATCTCGGGATGAAACGCACGCAGATGGAGCGAGAGCCGGTCGACCGGCAGCCCGGCTGCCCGCAGCCGCCGCCCGAGTCCGGCGACCAACCCGGCATCGTCGAGTTCATGGCACTCGTTGCCGCTCAGCCATTCGACGATAGCGACGATCAGATCGGCGGCGGGGACTGGCTCGGAGAGCGATGAGGCCGCCAGCATGCCCTCGGGCGTCGTCGGCGCAGGATGGGAAACGCTCATTCCATCACCATCGCGTGGTCGTTGTCGGCCGGCGCCGACCCGCCGCGCAACAGCAGCACCAGGGGCACTGCGGCCAGCGACAGGAGCATCATCAGCTTGAAGTCGTCGATGTAGCTGATGATCGCCGCCTGGTTCTGGATGACGAGGTCGAGCGCAGCCCGCCCGCCCGCGGTCATCGGATTGAGGGTGTGCCGGACGATGTGGCTGTCGAACGCGTGGTTGAAGGCCGTGACGTGGGCGCCGATCTCGGCATGGTTGATCTGGCCGTTCCGGACCAGCAGGTAGGAGACCACCGAGATGCCGACGCTGGAGCCGACGTTGCGCGACAGGTTGTAGAGGCCGGTGCCGTCGGCGCGCTGCTCGGGCGGCAGCGTGGCGAAGGTCACGGTGGTGAGCGGCACGAACAGGAAGCCGAGGCCGGCACCCTGGATGAAGCCGGTCGTGGCGATCGTCCATTGCGAGACGTTCGGGTTCCAGCCGGTCATGTCGTACATCGCCCAGGCGGTCAGCAGCAGGCCCGCCATCAGCAGCAGCCGGATGTCGACCTTTCCGATCAGGCGGCCGACCAGGAACATGCAGACCATGGTGCCCAGGCCGCGTGGTCCCATGACGATGCCCGCGGTCACCACCGGATAGCCCATCAGGGTCTGCAGGTACGGCGTCATCAGCGCCATCGACGCGAGATAGGTGATGCCGACGATGAAGATGAACAGCATGCCGACCGAGAAATTGCGGTCGAGGAACAGCCTGGGATTCACGAAGGAATTCTTGGCCGTGAAGGTATGGACGAGGAAGACATAGAACGCCGAGAGGCAGACCACCGCCTCGATCAGGATTTCGAGCGAGGAGAACCAGTCGAGCTGCGCGCCACGGTCGAGGAAGACCTGCATGGCGGCGATGGAAAGGCTGAGGCTGCCGAACCCGAGCCAGTCGAGCTTGGCGGCGGCGCCAATCTTCGACTCTTTCAGGAAGTACCAGATGCCGCCGAACGCCAGGGCGCCCAGCGGGACGTTGATGTAGAAGATCCAGCGCCAGCTGAAATGATCGGTCAGCCAGCCGCCGACCACGGGCCCCAGCACCGGGCCCACCATCACCGACACGCCGAACAGGGCCATCGCCGAGCCGCGCTCTTCGGGCGTGTAGATGTCGAGCAGGATCGACTGGGCGATCGGCACGAGGGCGGCGCCAAAGAAGCCCTGCAGCAGGCGGAACGCCACGATCTCGGTCAGCGACTGGGCCATGCCGCACAGCACGGAGGCGACGACGAAGCCCGCGACCGCCACCATGAGGACGCGCTGGCGGCCGAACTTGTTGGCCAGGAAGCCCGACGGCGGGGTCATGATCGCCGCCGCCACGATATAGGACGTCAGCACCCAGTTGATCTGGTCGGCGCTCGCCGACACGCTGCCCTGCATGTAGGGCAGCGCCACGTTGGCGATCGTCGTGTCGAGCGCCTGCATGATCACGGCCAGGATCACGCACGCCGTGATCGCGGGCCGGTTCAGGGCACGCGGTATCGCAGCGGCCTGGTCAGCCACCGGTCGCTCCCGACGCGGTCGCCGAGGCCGCCGGCGAGCCGAACAGCGCCGTCACGAAGCCCGGCAGCCCGCGGGCATGTCCGGTGGTGACGCTCAACTCGACGCTCATGCCGACGCGCAGCGGCGGCTTGCCGGCAATGTTGTCGATGCGGACGCGCAGCGGAATGCGTTGGACGACCTTCACCCAGTTGCCGCTGCTGTTCTCGGCTGGCAGCAGCGAGAAGCTCGAGGCCGACGCCGGGGCGATGCTGTCGACCGTGCCGGTCCATTGCTGGCCGGGATAGGTATCGACTTCGACCGTCGCCTTCTGGCCGGGCCTGACGTCGGTCAGCTCGGTTTCCTTCGGACTCGCCTGGACCCAGACATGATCGGTCGAGACGATATTGAAGGCGGTTGCCGCGGCAGCGAGATACTGGCCGGGCTGCAGCGACGGCACGTTGGTCACGACGCCGTCGAACGGCGCGTAGACGATCGTATGGGCGAGCTCGCGCGCGGCCTCGTCGCGCGCGGCCACCGCGGCCTTGTAGCGGGGATGGTCTTCGACCGGCGCGTCGGGGTTGCCGTTCAGGTTGGCGGCGATGCCGGCCAGCTGCTGCTGCAGCGACACGAGCTTCTGCTGCGAGCCCTGGAAGGTGTTGCGCGAGGTGTCGACATTGGCTTGCGGCGTGAAGTTGCCGGCGACGAGCTGCTGCTGGCGCTTCAGGTTGGTGTTGGTATAGGCGACGTCGACCTTGGCCTGCTCGATCTGCGCCTGCATGTTGCGGTAGCTGGCCTGCAGCGCCACGAGATCGTTGCGGGTCGTGCCCACCTGGGCTTCGGCGCGGTCGAGCGCCAGCTTGAACTGCAGGTCGTCGAGTTTGAACAGCATGTCGCCCTTGGCGACCTTCTGGTTGTCGTGGACCAGCACTTCGCGAACGATGCCCGGCACGTCGGTCGACAGCCCCACCATGTCGGCCTGCACATAGGCATTGTCCGTCGACATGACGGTGCCGCCGGTCACGTAGAAATAGCCGCCGGCGATCAGCGCGATCGGCAGCAGCGCGAACATCAAGGGACGCCGCAGCGACTTCTTCTTCGCCCTTTTTAGACGGGTCGCGACGGGAGGGGCGACGGACGGCTCGGCCGGTCCGGGCATACCCCTGTCCTCAGGGGTGCGTCCCAGGCGACGGACCTTGTCTTCAGGCATGTCGAGGGAATCGAGCCGGTCGACATCTACGGGCGACGAACCATCCACAGGTTTACTCTCCACTTGTACGCTTTTGAACTGTAAGGGTGATTTAGACCCTAGGATGGTTCTCTCAAGTAGGATTGATTTCACGACATAGTCATATATATAAGACTAATGGGGATTGAGACCCTAAGTCTTCGGGAGGCACCTATGATCGACATCAACGCCGTGCGCACCGACCCGGCCCTGGCCAAGATGGTCCAGGCCGAATTCCGCCGGGCCGTGGGCATGATCAACGGCCGCTGGAAGCTCGAGATCCTCTGGCTTTTGAGCCATGGCACCCGCCGCTTCGGGGAGCTCAAGCGCGGCCTGCCGGGCATCACCCAGCACATGCTGACCGCCCAACTGCGCGCGCTGGAGCGCGACGGGCTGATCAAGCGCACCATCTTCGCCGAGGTGCCGCCCCGGGTGGAGTACGAGAGCACCGACGCCGCCCGCCGGCTGCGGCCGATCTTCATCGAAATCGTGAAATGGGCCGAGGAGCACGAACGGCTGTCGCCGTCAGAACCAGACCTTCAGCCCAGCCAACACCCTTAGCTTCGATGTCTGGTCGCCCTCGGCCGCGGCGAAGCCCGCGGTGTTGCCGGTGAACTGCTCGAAGCTCACGCCGATGAAGGGCGCGAACTCCTTCTCGATCTCGTAGCGCAGCCGCAGGCCGCCCTCGATGCGCGACAGGCCCGCACCCAGTCCGATCGCGCGATCGTCGGACGCGGCCACCATCGCCTCGACGAACGGCTGGGCGATCAGCCTCTGCGACAGGAGAAGATCGTAGCGCGCCTCGAGCCGCCCGGAGACGACTCCGGTCTGGGTGATGCCGGCCGTGACATCGAGATGGATGTCGTAGGGCATCAGGCCCTCGAAACCTGCAACGACGCCCGCGCGCGTCTGGCCGCCATCGAACACCGACATCTGCAAACCGACTTTTGCGTCCCAGAAGGGCGAGATCAGGCGGCTGTAGAAGAGACGATTGTCGATGCCCTGCGTGCCGCCCTCGTTCTCGATATGGCCGTCGTCACCCAGCACGCCCGAGCTCTCGAGCCGGATCTTGTCGGTATCGCCGCCGATCCAGGCCGAGCCCTGCCACGCGGTGTCGGGCGAGACCGACGACGCGCGCCGCTCGACCAGACCGTCGAAGCGCCAGTAGGTCGCCTGGTCGTCCATCGCCGAAGCGGGCGTCGCGATCGCGATCAACAGCAGAGCGCTAGTGATTCGCATGGTTCATGCCTCCCATCGGCATGGACATCGGCATCGACGGTTTCGATCCCGCAACTGGCAGCGCCTCGCCGCGCGGATGCACGACGAACTCGCGGAACATGCCCGTCATCATGTGGAACAGCAGATGACAGTGGAACGGCCAGCGCCCGACCGCCGACATGGTGATGTCGAAGGTGACGGTGCGGCCCGGCGGCACGATGATCGTGTGCTTGCGCGGCCGGTCGGCGCCTGCCCCGTTATCGAGATCCATCCAGAGCCCGTGGACGTGGATCGGGTGGTTCATCATGGTCTCGTTCTTCAGCACGAAGCGCACCGTCTCGCCTTCCGAGAAATCGAGTGACGGCTGCTCCGAATATTTCTTGTCGTCGAACGACCAGATGTACTTCTCCATGTTGCCGGTGAGCCGCATCTCGATGGTGCGGCCGGGCTCCGGCAGTGGATAGGCGCGGTCGCGGCGCTTGAGATCGGCATAGCTCAGCACCTTGCTGCCCGGCGGCGCATCGATCGGCGGCACCAGCGGGAACGGCGAGTGGTCCATCGGCATCGACATATCCATGGACATCCCCTCCATGGGCATCCCCATATCCATCATCGTGAGCATCCCGGGCGGACTCAGCACCGGCATCGGTCCCGCCATGCCCTCGCGCGGGGCAAGCGTGGCGCGGGCGAAGCCGCGGCGGTCCAGCGACTGCGCCTCGATCGTGTAGGCACGGTCCTCCTTCGGCTCGACGAGCACGTCGTAGGTCTCGCCGTTGCCGATCCGGAACGCGTCGACCGTGACGGGCTGCACGGCGTTTCCGTCGGCGCGCGGGATCGTCATCTTCAATCCGGGAATGCGCGCATCGAACAGGGTCATCGCCGAACCGTTGATGAAGCGCAGCCGCACTTTCTCTCCGGGCTTGAACAGGCCGGTCCAGTTGTCGCCGGGCCCGCGCCCGTTCACCAGGAACTGGTAGCCGGTGACATCCGCCAGGTCGGTCGGATCCATGCGCATCTCGCCCCACATCTTGCGATCCGCGACGATCGCCTGCCTCTCCTGCGGCGACGTCGCATTGGCCAGCGCGCGGACGAGATCGGGCATGGTGCGCCGTCGGTCGTTGAAATAGTCGGAGTCCTGCTTGAGCTTGCGCAGGATCGTGCCCGCCGACATCGAATGCTGGTCGCTCAGCATCACCACGTAGTCGCGATCGGCCCTGGTCTTCTCGCCGCCCTTGGGCGCGATCACGATCGGGGCATACAGCCCCTCCTGCTCCTGGCCGCCGGAGTGGCTGTGGTACCAGTAGGTGCCGGACTGCCGGACGGTGAAGCGATAGCTGAAAGTCGTGCCCGGCTTGATGCCGTCGAAGCTGATGCCCGGCACGCCGTCCATGTTCGAGGGCAGCAGGATGCCGTGCCAATGGATCGAGGTGTCTTCCTTGAGGCGATTGGTGACGTTGATCGTGACGTCCTCGCCCTCGGTCCAGCGCAGGACCGGCCCCGCGATGTCGCCGTTGATCGAGAAGACCAGGCGCTCCTGCCCATCGATCCGCACCTTGGTGCGATCGATCACGAGATCATAGGTGCCGGCGAACACCGGCCCGGCCGTCGCCAGCGCCAATGCAAAGGCGCCGGCAATCGAACGTCCAAACAACATGAAAACCTCCTGAGAGAATGAACCGATAAAGCGGCTCAGCTTCGGGGAGGCGGTGGCTCCTTGGCCTGGGAGAAGCCCGTGAGACCGGCAACGGCCGTCGAGGCGCGATCGAGCGAAGACATCGCAAACCGCAGAGCCTCGCCGGACGCCGGCAACAGAGCCGAGGCGGCAGCCATCGACGCACAGCAGGTGCCCGCGGCATGTTTGGTGGTGTCGTGATCGGGGCACGGCGGCGGCATCGGGCCTGGACAATGCATACCCATCTCGCTGCCCTGCATCGCCTGCGCAGGCTGCATCGTCGCGGCCGGCATCATGAATGCCACCACGGTCAACAGCCAGGCGAAGGCGCGGAGCAGCTTCATGTCAGCGGCGCCGGTCCAGTACTTCGATCAACTCCTCGATCTTGATCTGGCGGTCGCGTTCGCTGCCGGCGTGGAAGGCGTGCGCCACGCAATGGTTCAGGTGTTCGTGCAGGATCTCCTGCTCGACCTTGTCGAGGGCGGCCCGCACTGCGCGAATCTGGGTCAGCACGTCGATGCAGTAGCGGTCTTCCTCGACCATGCGCGATACGCCGCGCACCTGGCCTTCGACGCGGCTGAGCCGCGCCAACTGCGATTTCTTGATTTTCTCGTCCATGCCTTGCACCATACCCCCGTAGGGTATAGATGACAAGCCATGATGACCGAAGAAATCGCGATCGACCCCGTGTGCGGCATGAAGGTGAAGGTCGCCACAGCGAAGAACACCACGCTGCACGCCGGCCACCCCTATTACTTCTGCAATCCCAAGTGCCTGGTGAAGTTCACGGGCGATCCCGACAAATACCTGAAGCCGCAGCCCGCCGAGGCTGTGCCGCCCGTCCCGCCGGCGCCTCCCGGCACGGTCTTCACCTGCCCGATGCATCCGGAGGTGCGCCAGATCGGCCCCGGCAGCTGCCCCGAATGCGGCATGGCGCTCGAGCCCGCCGAAGTGACGCTCGACCAGGGCCCGAACGAAGAGCTTTTGGACATGACGCGCCGGCTGTGGATCGGCGGCGCGCTCAGCATTCCCGTCGTCGCGCTCGACATGGGAGGGCATTTCTTCGGCCTTCACGGCGCCTACACCAACTGGATCGAGTTGTTGTTCGCCACGCCGGTCGTGCTGTGGGCCGGCTGGCCGTTCTTCGTGCGTGGTGTGCAGTCGGTCGTGCGGCGCGCGCTCAACATGTTCACCCTGATCGCGCTCGGCACCGGCACCGCCTGGCTCTACAGCGTCGTCGCGACGGTCACTGGCGGCGCGGTCTATTTCGAATCGGCGGCGATGATCATCGTGCTCACCCTGCTGGGCCAAGTGCTGGAACTGCGGGCACGCGACGCGACCTCGGGCGCCATCCGCGGCCTGCTGGGGCTGGCGCCGCGCACGGCGCTGAAAGTCGACGCGCACGGTCATGACATCGAAGTCGCCATCGATACGATCATCGTGGGCGACCGGCTTCGCGTGCGGCCGGGCGAGAAAGTGCCGGTCGACGGCGTGGTGATCGAGGGCAGCGGTTCGGTCGACGAATCCACCATCACCGGCGAGCCGATGCCCGCCACCAAGGAAATCGCCGCCAGGGTCATCGGCGGCACAGTCAATCGCAGCGGCAGTTTCGTGATGACGGCCGAGAAGGTCGGCGCCGATACGATGCTGGCCCGCATCGTCAAAATGGTGTCGGAAGCCCAACGCAGCCGCGCGCCGATCCAGCGTCTCGCCGATTCGGTCGCCGGATGGTTCGTGCCCGCCGTGCTGGCGTCGGCGTTGCTGGCCGCGGCCGCCTGGACGATCTGGGGCCCCGAGCCGCGCTTCACCCACGCGCTGATCGCCGCCGTCGCGGTGCTGATCATCGCCTGCCCCTGCGCGCTCGGCCTCGCCACACCGATGTCGATCATGGTCGGCGTCGGCCGTGGCGCCTCGCTCGGCATCCTGGTGCGAAATGCCGAAGCGCTGGAGCGGCTGGAGAAAGTCGACACGCTGGTGATCGACAAGACCGGCACGCTCACCGTCGGCCGGCCCGAGATCACCGACGTGACCGGCGGCCTGGAGACCCTGCGTCTGGCCGCCAGCCTCGAGCGCGGCAGCGAGCATCCGTTGGCCGCGGCGATCACCGCCTTCACCCGCGAGCGCGGCATCGCGCTGGCCGACGTCAGTGACTTCAAGAGCCACGCCGGCCGCGGCGTCTCCGGCACCATCGAAGGCAAGCGCGTGCTGCTCGGCAACGCCCGTCTCCTGAAAGAAGGCGGCGTCGATCTGGGCAGCTTCCAGCGGCCGGTGATGCTGGCGGTCGACGGCAAGCTCGCCGGCACCCTCACCTTCGACGATCCGGTCAAGGAGACGACGGCGGCAGCCCTCACGGAGCTGCGCCGGGACGGGCTGCGCATCGTCATGTTGACGGGAGACAATCGCCGCACCGCCGAAGCCGTCGCCGCGCAACTCGGCATTACCGAGTTCGAGGCCGAGGTCCTGCCAGAGGACAAGGCAAAGGTCGTGCAGCACCTCAAGGGCGAAGGCCGCATCGTCGCCATGGCGGGCGACGGCATCAACGATGCACCGGCGTTGGCCTCGGCCGACGTCGGCATCGCCATGGGCACCGGCACCGATATCGCCATCGAAAGCGCCGGCATCACCCTGGTGAAGGGCGATCTCATGGCGATCGTGCGCGCGCGGCATCTGTCGCGGGCGACCATGGCCAACATCCGCCAGAACCTGTTCTTCGCCTTCGTCTACAACGCCGCCGGTGTGCCCATTGCAGCGGGCGTCCTCTACCCCGTCCTGGGACTGCTGCTCAGCCCCATGGTGGCGGCCGCGGCAATGGCGCTCAGCTCCGTCTCGGTCATCGGAAATGCCCTTAGATTAAGGAAATACCCGATATAACGACCGTAATTGGGGGGTCACCGGGAATGAGCGAAAATGGCGCCCATGAGCACCCCCAGAACGACCGCCCCCAAGTTCGACTATCTTGTGAATGTCTCGGAAGCCGCCTTCCAGAGCATGGTGATCGCCACCATCGAGAGCTTCCTGGTGCCCGGCCGCGCGGGCAAGGCGGGCCGGCTGACGCGCCAGCGCGAGACCTTCGGCCTGCTGTGGGGCTATGAGACCACGACTGCCAGCAAGGCGCGCTGCTTCAATGTCGAGGTCGCGATCGTCGATGCCAACGCCGAGCGCGGCCGCAGCTCCGTCATTCCCTCGCACGGGCTGGAGACGATCAACAAGACTCTGCCGACCTACTGGCCCAACCTGAAATTCCTCGGCGACTTCCACAGCCATCCCTGGACCGCGCGCGAGCCCTGGCCGAAGCGGCCGTTCCTTTCCGAGGCCGATCGCCAGAGCATCGAGGGAGATGCGGCCTACGCCAGGCTCGACTTCCGGGTGGCGCTGCTGCTCAACATCGCCAAGCTCGAACGCAAGGGCTGGATGACGCCCTCCTTCGTGAACGACAATACGCTCGAGTTCCGGATGAACGACCTGCGCCTCAGCCTCGCCGCCTGGGTCACCTGCCCGGTGAAGAACGACAAGCGCGAGCCCTCCCTCTACGTCATCCCGCGCCCCAAGGGCATCGCGCAGATCGAATGGAAACGCGAGAAGTGGCACACCAAGTTCCGAGGGCTGAACAAGAAGCGCGTCTGGCTGAACGCGCCGGTGCATCACTTCCTCACGCCGCTCGGTGATTAAGCGACCCTGCAATTGCAGGGAATGCACGTGCATTGCCTGAAACGACAAGCAGGTCACCGGCCCGGATCCTTTTGGCACCCCAAAGGGGGTGTGTGGGATTCCGGGACGAATCGCCTGAAACCCTTATGCCATCGGCATCCGAACCGTCCCAGGATCTTGGTACTTTGCCGGGATGCGTCCCAGGGAGCGAGGTACGGAAAGACGCTAAGCGTGGGCGGCGCGCCAGGCCATGTAGGCGGCCATCGCGAAGATGAAGACCGGCATCATGAGCCGCAGCGTTCGTTCGCTGAGCAATGTCGCAAGCCTGGCGCCGATCACCGTGCCGATCCAGAGCCCGACGACGATGCCCGCGATCACCCACCACGGCAGGCCATGGTCCTGCGTGGCGTAGACCCAGGCGGCCGGCAAGGTGAGCGGCAGGGTCGTCACGGCGAGCGCCAGCGCCTGGGAGACATGCTGCGGCACTTTCAGCCCCGCCGCGAGGATGGCAGTGATGGCGAGCCCGCCGCCGATGCCGAGCAGGCCCGACGACAGGCCGCTCACGATGCCGACGCCGACCAATGTGGCGATGCCGAGCACGACGGGAGGACGCTCGGCCTTATCATGCGAACCCTTGAGCCGCGTGAGCGACAGCAAGCCCAACAGCACCAGGTAGCCCACGAAAGTCCAACGCAACACGATGTCGGAGATGTGGCCGGCTACCAGCGCG
>Ga0302311_10003520_pt1 | contig 17074 bp, 18 predicted proteins | sample III_Palsa_N1_3_FD_200449 | JGI IMG/M metagenome (GOLD analysis project Ga0302311, IMG submission 200449) | Peat permafrost microbial communities from Stordalen Mire near Abisko, Sweden - III_Palsa_N1_3 | ecosystem: Environmental > Terrestrial > Soil > Palsa > Peat permafrost | place: Sweden... | reverse complement strand
GCTGCGAGGACGTCGGGGTGGCGGGCGTGGGTGTTGCGCCAGCGCAGGTAGGCGTGCAGGGCGCGGGTCTGGACGGTGTGGTTCGGGTGGTGGGAGTTGGCCAGGGTGAACTGCCGCAGAGGTCCGAAGTGGGCCTCGATCGGGTCGGCCCAGGACGCGTTGGTCGGGGTGAAGCACAGCTCGACCTGCTGTTTCTTCGCCCAGGCCCGGATCTTGGCACCCTTGTGGGCGGACAGATTGTCCATGATCACGTATATCGGTGCGCCGTCGGGTCGCGCGGCCCTGATCGACCGGAGCGCGGCCAGCGAGTTCGCGGCACTCTTGCGGCGGCGGTTGACACCCCACAAGGTGTCGTCGCCCACCGAGTAGCAGCCGTGGAAGTAGGTCACCCCGTGGGTGCGGTGATAGGTGGCCGGCAGTCGGTCGGGGTGGCCGGTCGATGCCCAGCTGGATCCGGCGGTGGGGCGGATGCCGAGCGGTCCGAACTCGTCGAACGCGAAGACACGCTCGGGTGAGTTCTCCAGGAGGTGCTCGATGCGGTCGAGCTTGGTGTCGTAGTCGGGGTCGGCGGACTCCTTCCAGGTGCTGGTGCGCTGGAAGGTGACACCGCGTCGGGCCAGCAGGCACCGTAGCCCCTCGCGTCCCAGGCCGATGGTCCGGCCCGCAACCGTGGGCAGGTAGGCGGCTAATTTGCGCAGGGACCAGCGGGTGAAGGGCTGACCCAGGCGGGTCGGCCGGGTGGTGGCCGTCGTGACGACGAAGTCCTCGTCGTCAGGGCTGAGCTGGCGGGGACGGCCTCCCGCCCACTGAGGGTCCAGCGCGGCCAGGCCGATCTCGTTGAACCGGTGGATCACGTCGCGCACCGTGTCCTCGTCCGCGGCCACCAACTGGGCGATGACCGGGACGCGGTTGCCTCCGGCCGAGGCCAGCAGCATCATCGCGCGGCGGTAGCGCACCGTGTTCATGGTGCCGCGCCGCACGATCTGCTGCAGCTTCCGCCCCTCCTGGTCGGATAACCGACGGACCCTGACTGGCTCTGCCACCACGCCTCCGCGAAGCCGAAACGGATCAGACTCAACAGTCCACCGTCCCACACCCCACCGACCCGGCGAAGTCACCCGGTCAACGCACTAGCAACCGGGCCGACACAGACGCGACGCGAGGCGGGGAACCCCCGACAGGGTCCCGGCCTCCGGCGTTCAGCGCAGCCTTCGACGGTGCAAGCGCCCAGGAGCGGACCAGGGAGCTGGGGCGCCATGGACCGCCCCTTGGACCGTGCTCTCGCACTTGGTAAATGGAGTAATCCGGTGGCGGCCGCACCGGAGGTCTGCCGTGGGAAATCCTGGTCAGCCAGGCCGATATCCCACTGCGGAATATCCGTTTTGACTCATGTGAAACGTTGCCGTGAATGCCATGAAGTGCGTTGCGATGCAACATAAACTCAGGCTTGTCCCGTAACCCTGGTCGGGATGAGATGATCATGGTGTGGCTGGTGTGATCACGGCGTCGGAGCCGTCCTGGATAGCCCCGTTCACCGGGTTGAGTCCTCGTTCGTTCGGCAAGCTGCTCACGTCGCTGCGCCGCGAAGGGGTCGACGCCCCGAGGCCGGGCAGGCCGTGGTCGCTGCCGCTGGAGGACCGCGTCCTGCTGGTGGCCGCCTACTGGCGGACCAATTTGACACTTCGCCAGCTGGCACCGCTGTTCGGCGTCTCCAAGTCGGCAGCCGACCGGATCATCGACCAGCTCGGACCGCAGCTCGCCCTCAAGCAGCGGCAGCGGTTCGGCAAGGACACCGTGCTCATCGTGGACGGGCCCCTGGTCCCCACCCGTGACCACAGCATCGCCGAGCAGTCCAAGAACTACCGGTACTCCACCAACCACCAGGTCGTCATCGACGCCGACACCCAACTGGTCGTCGCGATCGGCAAGCCGCTGCCGGGCAACCGCCACGACAGCCGGGCCTGGAGCGAGTCCGGCGCCAAGGCCGCCGTCGGACGAACCACGACCATCGCCGACGGCGGCTACCAGGGCACCGGCCTGGTCATCCCGCACCGCCGCCCGGCCGGCGAAGAACTACCCGCCTGGAAGAAGGACCACAACCACTCCCACAAACAGGTCCGCGCCCGCGTCGAACACGTCTTCGCCCGCATGAAGAACTGGAAGATCCTCCGCGACTGCCGCCTCAAAGGCAACGGCGTCCACCACGCCATCCTCGGCATCGCCCGCCTCCACAACCTCGCCCAGGCCGCATAACCAAAGCCCAACCGGCCGGAGGACCAGCACGCCCACATCGACGCCATGAGCAATTACGGGACAAACCTTCGATAAACTCACCCCGACGAGCAACCGAAGCCCCCCGGAACCGTGAAGCCCGGCGCCTACCCGACGCGACAGTCAGGCCCTCAACACGCCCAACACCGCACCGACAAGCCGAAACGGCCCACTGGCGAGCCGGCAGACCGTCACGAAAGATCGAGGCCAACCTGTCGGCCGGGGCGGCTCGGCGGCCGGGCGTGAGACGGTACGGCAGTCGGCAGTCGGCAGTCGGCAGTCGACATGCGGCGGAAGTCGCTCGAACGGGTGACATTGAGGCTTGGATGTTTTCTCGCAGTCGCCCGGGGAAAGGCTGGGCGACGGCAGCTCAGCCAAGGGTGAGGGAGACCGGTCGTGCCAGACGCCAAGCGGCGCAATGTCTTTCTGAGTGCAAGCTTCCTCTCGAAGCAGTACCAGTCCGTTCCTGATGGCGTGCTCGGCGACGCCATTCTCTTCTTCGGGGCGAAGAGGAGTTGGCTGTTCCCCGCGAACAGGGAGGAGATGCTCGAAGCACGGTCGCAGCCGACCAAGTACCTCGAATTCGATGAGGCCTTCAAGTCTCTCATTCTGGACAAGGAGGCACGGAAGCAGGTCTTTTGGCTGCTGCCGGGCAGGGACTACAAGGCCGCCTCGACATTCCTCGAAGGGATCACCGACCCGGTCGGCGGAGAGCGCTACCGCCCTCTCATCCTGACTGAGGAGTGGTGGCTCACCAAGTGCAACTCGAAGGACGCGAAGTTCTGCCAGGACGCCAAGCTCGTCGTCAGCAACTTCAAGCAGGGTGAATTCAACTATGACCCGGTGATGGAACTGCTCTACCAAAGCAACCCGACGCTCATCCCCACTCTCTACTGGGTGGAGGACTGACGTCCCGGCCTCGATTTTCCGTGACGGTCCCTGGAATTCACCCTTCCCTGTGGGCCGTTGCTGCTCGTCGGCGATGATGGGCACGCTGACGGCCCAACTGTGCCTCGGGTGGGCGCCGGCTTGGCGGCGCTGTCGAAGACCGGTGCGAACAGGGCGCGGGTGACGGCGTTGTCGGCCAGCAGGTTCAGCCGACTTGACTCACCCGCACTCCCGTGACCTGCCAGACCAATCGTCTCGGGTACCGGGGCAGCGGGTGCGGCAGCGGGCGCGGGTGCGGGCGCGGTCAGGCGGCGGGGGCCAGGTCGGCGCGGCCAAACAGGAGTGCGTAGCCCCGGGGCAAGCGGGTGAGGATGCGGTCGATGAGGCCGTCGCGGTCGAGGGCTGCCAGGGCTGCCAGGACGGAGGAGGTGTCCCAGCGGGCGGTGGTGAGGCTGGTGTTGAGGGCGCGGGCGACGGTCTCGACGAAGGCGGGGGCGGCGACCGGTTCGGGCAGGGGGATCTGCGAGGCGAAGGTGATGCGCTCCCGCTCGGGCAGCGCTGCGGCCAGGTCGCCGCGTTCGTCGCCGGTGAGTTGGGAGCCCAGGACGGCCAGGACTGTGTGCAGGACTCGTTCGGCTTCCTTGTCGCTGGTGTACAGGCCCAGGTGGCGGACCTGCCGGAGGAGGTGGCGGTGCCGGGTCATGACGGTGGCCTTTCCGGGGCGCCGGCCGTGGGGCGGCGGCGTGGGGTGGGTCAGGGGCGGTGGCCGGGTTCGGGCCGGCCGAACAGGAGGTCGTAGCCGGGCGGCAGTTGCAGCAGGACGCGTTCGGTCAGATCCGGGCCGGCGGCGTCGGCCGCGGTGGACAGGACGGCTCCGATGTCCCACAGCGCGGTTGCCTCGGTGGCGCCCTCGATCCAGGCGGCGGTGGCGCGCACGAACCGGTCGGGGCTGAGCGGTTCGGCGGCCTGCAGGGGGTTGAGCAGGATCAGCGCGAGGGTCTCGGGTAGTCGGGCCGCGAGCTCGTTCCGCACCTGGCCGACCAGGTGGGCCCCGAGCAAGGCCAGCACGACGCGGGTTGCCCGCTCGGCCTCGTGGGGGGTGTCGTAGGCGCCGCGTTCCTGGACCGCGTCCAAGAACGCCTCCCACCGCAGGGTCATCGCGGTTCTCCCTCCATTCCTGGGGCGGGTGCGAAGAGTTCCGGCAGAACAGTGAGGTGGCGGTCCGTGCCGGTGAGTTCCAGCAGCCGCTCCACGCGGTGGCCGGCGCCGTGCACAGCGAACCGCCGGCCGTGCAGGTCGGCCTGCTCTCGGGCCGCGAGCAGGACGTTCAGGCCCGTACAGTCCATGAACGTGACCTCCGTCAGGTCCAGGACCACATCGCGGTGCGCGCGCAGCGCATCAGCCAGGGCGCGCCCGAGAGAGGGGGCGGTGTCGAGGTCGATCTCGCCCCTGGCCATCACCACGACAGGTATGGAACTGCGCTCGAGCATGGCGTCTCCCGCTGTCCCTCGGCCCGCTGCGCGCACCGGCCTGCCTCGGGGCCCGTCGCCACGTGGACGGCCCGGTGTGCGCTGGGCGGGTGTCCCGCGCCGCCCCGGGGGGCGGGCGGCGCGGGAACGGCTTGGGCGCGGTCAGGCCCGGATCTGCTTGCGGTCGCCGCTGTGGCTGATGGCGACCTTGCGGGGCTTGGCCTTCTCCGCGACCGGGATCGTCAGGGTCAGCACGCCGGCGTCGTAGTCGGCGCTGATGCCTGCGGGGTCCAGGGTGTCGGAGAGCATGACCTGGCGGGAGAAGATGCCCAGCGGGCGCTCCGCCAGCTCCCACTTCACGCCGTCGCCCTCGTGGCGGGGCCTGCGCTCGGCCTTGACGGTCAGCATGTTCCGCTCGACGTCGATGTCGATCGCCTCCGGGTCCACCCCGGGCAGGTCGAAGCAGATCACGTACTCGTCACCGGTGCGGTAGGCGTCCAGCGGCATCGGGGCCGGACGCGACCAGGTACCGGCCGAGCCGAGGAACTGCTGGGTCAGACGGTCCAGCTCGCGAAAGGGGTCAGTGCGCATCAGCATCGCGAAACACCTCCAGTCGGATCAAAGGGTGCCAGGGCGCTTGCTCTGAAACTGTTCTAACATGTCATCCATCCGATGACAAGTTCACGAGTCGCCAAGGGAATGACATGCCGCGAGAGGTGCCCGCACCGCCCCCGACCAGCGCCGCTACGCCCACCGAGCCAGCCTCGTTCCTCGCCGCCGCCGCCGCACTGGCCGCCATAGACGACGCCATCCGCACCGCACGGACCCCGGCACCTGCCGACCCGGCGGCCCCCGAGACCGCGCAGGCCCTGGCCGCCCTGGTACTGCTGCGCGAACTGCGCACCGAACTCGCCGGCTGGGAAGCGGGCCTGGTCGAGACCGCCCGCGCCACCGGCGCCACCTGGGCCGACCTCGCCCCGCCCATGGGAGTCGCCAGTCGCCAGGCCGCCGAAACCCGCTACCTGCGCCTGCGACCCGCCACCAGCACACCCCAGGCCACCGCGACCGGCGCCGAGCGCGTCAAAGCCGTACGCGACCACCGGGCCGCTGAGCGCACCGTCACCGCCTGGGCCCGCACCAACGCCGCAGACCTGCGGGTCCTGGCCGCCCAGCTCTGCGCCCTCATCGACCTGCCACGCGCGGCCCACCCCACCCAGACCGCCCTGCGCACCGCCCTGGGCACCGCGGACGCCGCCGACCTCATCACCCCCCTGACCCACATGCGCCCCCACCTCGGCACCGCCCACCCCGACCTCGCCACCCGTCTCGACAACCTCACCCACCACGCCAACCAGCTCCGGCACACCAGCAACCGCCGCCGCGCCTGACCTGTGCCCGGCAGCCGCACCCGGCCCCGCCCAAGCCGATACCCTCCGTGATCCGCTGGCAGGAGGTGATCACCCCCTGCCCCCGCGACCGCTGCCTCCTCCAGACCTTCGACGGGCCTTGTGGTCTCGTCCGCCATGCACTCGCACCCTTCAGTACCGAGGCCAGGCGAACGCCGATGCGCAGGGGCGACCCAGTGCACCGCGCCGCCCAGGCAACGCATCAGGGTGTCTGCCAGTTGCCCCGGCGGTGGTCCACCTCCACGTCCTTCCGGAAGGCGGACCCATCTCGGCGCAACGACCCTCGCCCTCCGCCCCACCGGTCCGATCCGCGGATGCTCCTGCAGCAGTTCGCGCGTCCGCCCGCTGTCGCCGTCGGCCTCCTCCCGCAGTCTGCGCAGGTCACTGTGCCAACGCTGCCGCAGCAGCCGAGCGCGGTCGCCGTGCTCTCGTGGTAGCGCTTGTAGTGGGCGCGGCCCAGAGCGTCGACAATCCACCGCAGGGGCCTGCGGGATGCCCTGGGGCCACGGCCCGGCCGTCAGGCCAGTGGCGGGACGGGCTGCGCAGGGGTGGGGCCGGTGTAGCGGGCTGCCGGGCGAATGATCTTGCTGTCCTCTGCTTGTTCGAGGATGTTCGCGCACCAGCCGATGATCCGGGCCGCTGCGAAGGTCGGAGTGAACATCTCGCGCGGGACCCCGCACTGCTCCATGACGACGCCCGCGTAGTACTCGACGTTGGTGTACAGCTCCCTCCCGGGCTTCAGCTCGGCGAGCGCGTCGACGATGTGCTGCTCGACGAGGACGGCGAGGTCCGCGCGGGGGCCGCCGAGGGACTGGGCGACCCGCCGCAGCATCAGCGATCGAGGGTCGTCGGTCCGGTAGACGGGGTGGCCGAAGCCCATGATCCGCTCGCCGCGCAGAACCCGGTCGCGCACCCAGGCCTCGGCGTTCTCCGGGGTGCCGATGGCGTCGAGGGTGTCCAGGGCGCGGCTCGGGGCGCCCCCGTGCAGCGGCCCGGACAGGGCGCCCAGCGCGCCGCCGACGCAGGCGGACAGGTCCGCTCCGGTGGACGCAATCACCCTGCCGGTGAAGGTCGAGGCGTTGAAGCCGTGGTCGATGGTGGAGATCAGATACTGCTCGATCGCTCGCGCGTGCTCGGGGCGGGGCTCCTCGCCGGTGAGCATGTACAGGTAGTTCGCCGCGTACGGCAGGTCGTCACGGGGTTCGACCGGGCGCAGGCCGCGGCCGAGCCGGTGCAGTGCGACGATGAGAGTGGGCGCGAGCGAACTCAGGTGCAGAGCGTCGGTGCGGCGGGCCTCCGGAGCGCTGTCGTACAGCGGGCGGAAGCCGTACAGCGAGGCGGCGATCGGCAGCAGCGCGCGCAATCCGGCGAGCGGGCCCGCGGCGCCGCTGCCGGCGGCGACCGGTTCCAGCAGCGGCCGCAGGGCGTCGGGGATGCGGCGTCCGGGCAGGGTCGCGGTGGTGAAGGCGGTGCGCTCAGCGGCGTCGACGGGCAGCGATCCCTCCGCCATCAGACGCCAGACGTCCTCGAAACCGCGCTGCTCGGCGAGGTCGATCGCCGAGTACTGGCGGTAGTGGTAGAAGCCCTCGCGGCCGCGTACGTCGCTGATCGTGGTCTCCGTGACGACGACGCCGCTGAGGCCGCGCGGGACGTCGATGGTGGCGACCTCGCGGTGGGCGGGGGCTGCGTTCTGGGTGGGCATGGTTGCCTCCGTTGGGCTCGTTCATTGACGTTGCCGTGCATGCGGTACTTGCGAATCTCGTTCATATGGGCAACCCTTGTCAATGTTGATCCAGTCAATACATGAGAGCGGGAGCCCGTGACGGCCAGCACCCCCGACCCGGGCTCCGGGTCCCGCGACCGCCCGATGCTGACGACACAGCAAGCCGCCCGGCGACTCGGGATCAAGCCAGAAACCCTGTACGCCTACGTCAGCCGCGGCCTCATCGACCGCGAGCGGGCACCCGACGGAAAAGGAAGCCTCTTCTCGGCCGCGGACATCGACGCGCTCGCGACCCGGGGCACGCGCGGGCAGGCCGGCGCTCCGGCGTCCGGCACGTCGATCCGCACCGCACTCACGCTCATCGACCCCGACCGGGACCGTTTGTACTACCGGGGGCGCGACGCTGTCGCCTGCGCCGACAGCGCAGGCTTCGAGGCTGTGGCGCAGTGGCTCTGGGACGGGCAGCAGGCACCCGACGCGAACCCCGGCCCACGCTTCGAGGGACACCCGTCGGCCGTCGCCGCGGCCTCGGCTGTCGCCGCAGCGCTACCGGCGGCGGCCCGGATCACCGACCGGTTCCGGGTCGCGGTCACAGCCGCCGCCGTCACCGATCCGCTGCGCTTCGACATCCGGCCCGCCGCGGTCACGGCCGCCGCCGGCTCACTGATCACCGCGATGGTCATGGCCGCAGATCGCGTCAGTGGGGGCGAGGACCGGCCCGGGGCGCCGACGGCAGAGCTCCTGTGGCCCAGACTCACCCGTCTGCCCGACACACCGGAGCACCTTCGGGCACTCGACGCGGCCCTGGTCCTGCTGGCCGACCACGACATGGCCGCGTCCACCTACGCGGCGCGCATCGCCGCCTCGACCCGCGCCCACCCCTACGCCGTGGTGGCCGCCGGACTGGCCGCCCTCGACGGACCGATGCACGGCGGCGCGGGCGCCCTGGTACACCGATTGATCTCCGACGCCGCGGGCAGCGGCGACCCGGTGGGAGTCGTGGCCGAGCGACTGCGCGACGGTAGCTCCATCCCCGGCTTCGGACACCTGATCTACCAGCGGCACGACCCGCGCGCCGAGGCGCTGCTGCGCCTGATCGAGCCGCTGCCGGATCCGGGCGGGGTACACGCGGCCGTCGCCGGCCTGCTCGCTGTCGCACGGGAGCGGTTGGGCAGCTTCCCCAACATCGACTTCGCCCTGGCCGTGCTCGCCCAGGTTTCCGGGATGGCTGCCGACGCGGAAGAGGCGATCTTCGCGGTGGCCCGCTCGGCCGGGTGGATCGCACACGCCCTGGAGGAGTACCAGGCCCCGGCCGTGCGCTTTCGGCCCCAAGGGCTGTATGTCGGGACGGGGCCGGAGTAGGACAGGTCACGTCCTGGCGTGGGCAATCTCCGCTGCTGAGCCCCCAGTTACTCACTGCAGCAGTGCGCATCGAACTGCGAAGTTGCGCATCCACCGCGCATCTCGCGTGACGATTGCGCATTGAGACACGAACCTGCAACGGCGTCCTGGCCGCGGCGAAGGCCGTGACCAGGGAGTGTCGTGCGGGCAGGGCATCGTGATCGACGTGCTCCGTCCACGCGGGGAGTTGGTCGCCGCCGCGGGCGCGCAGCATCGTGTCGACGTCGCGGACGTGCCGGGTGATCGCGTCGAGTTCGGGGCGGCGCCGCAGGCCCGCGATGCCGCCTTGCGGCGGGGCGGCCACCCGGAACCGCTCGACGCGGGGCCCTAACTCCAGCGGGCCCGACTGGCGGCGGGACGGTTGCGCGCGCAGGCCGCCGAGCGCGAAGCACGCTGCCGCGGCCCGACCCAGGCGGCGAAGGCCGGGCATCGGACCACTTCATCGCCGAGCACGGCCGGTGGGCCAAGACCTCTCCGCGGGTGCTGGAGTACATCAGGCCGGTCGAGAAGTGGCGTGGCAACCCCATGCACGGGATCGGCCTGTGAGCACAGCCGCGTCCGCGACGGACCGGCTGCATCACCAGAAGCCGGGGGAGGGCCCCAGATGCAGGGCGTCTGAGGCCTGCGGTCTGCTGCGCCAGGGACACCCGGCACAACCACCGCCAACGCCCCCACCCTTCCAGCTCCTGCAAGCCGGACACCGTGTCACGGGAGACGGCGGCCCCCGCTCACTGAGCACGGGCCGCCGTCAGGTGTCAGCCGAGGCTGGTCACCACCAGAGGGCGCCGAACTTGCCACCCTCGCTGTGGTCGCTGACGAGGCCCTGGGTCGTGGCACCCTTGAAGGCGATCACTTCACCGTTGGCGTAGCCCTTGCCGACGGCCGCGCCGCCGTCGGCAAGAGCAACGCCTGCGCTCATCGCGACGCAGACAGAAGCCAGGACTGCGACAGCGGTGGTACGGACCTTGTTACGCACGATTGATCTCCTTGACTGGAACTGGTGGATCTGAGGAGATCAAATCCGTTCGCATCCGTAGCAGTTCGGCAACGCGCCCATCAAGGGGCTCCGCTCACCCGACTGGCCCTCATCGGGTGCCCGGCGGGCGTCACGAGCGGCAGCCTCAGCGGCGGCCCCGCCCACTCGGCACCACCACGGGCTGAGCACTCCTGACGCTGTCAGTGGAGGAGGTACTGCCAGGCGAGGGCGACGGCGTGCGAGCTGCTGGTAGCTCCGAGAGTGGTGAAGAGTTTGCGCGGGTGCGGCTTGACTGTGTCCTCGCTGACGGCGAGCCCTTCAGCGATCTGCTGAGTGGAGCTGCCGTTGGCCAGCCCACTCAGCACGGCTGCCCAAGCCCGTGAGAGGCGGACCGGGGGCCGCGTCTCGGGGGTGGGCCCGGACAGGATGCCGCAGACGCAGGCGCGGCGGACCATACCTGCAAGGCTGCCGGTGCCCAGGATCCGGTCGGCACGCAGCAGTGTGCTGGAGACGGCCGCCCGCTGGATGCCGAGGGTCGCGGCGATCTCCCGGTTGGTCTGGCCGCAGGCGGCAGCGGCAAGGATGCGGATTTGACGGCGCGACAGTACGGGAGGTCGGGAGCCTGCTGCCGTACTGGGGGAGCGACGGTCTGGCACGCGTTTCATTGTGTGCCCGCTTCCCTCCACACGCAGTGCGTGAGGAGGGCGTGGCAGGCATGCGGTACCGCAGCGCTCATGCTGGTCGGCAGTGGGCAGGGGCGTGAAGGAGTGACAGCTGGCTCTTGCCAACCCGACGGCAGCTCCGCAGCATGGCTGGTGTTCAGCCGCTGCCGGGCGACACCTTGGAGGCATCGGTGGTGATCGAGCAGGTGTCGCCGAGCGGGTTTTGCCCTGGGCTGTGCTCATCACCTGCGCCTGCGGATCCTGACGGATCCCGCAGCGGACCTGGCCGCCGATCACAGGATCAGCGGCGATTTCCAGGGTGACGGTGGTCGCGAGCGGCGGCTCGGGCAGCTCTGGAGCCGGCCTACCCGTGCAGCCAGATCCGCAGGGGACCGACCGGCTCGAATCCATGCTGGACGGCGACCGCCAGGGCCTCGCCGTGCTCGTAGCCGACCACCGGCAGAGTGGGGAACAGCCAGTGCGCCGCGTCGAGTACGATCGGCCAGGCCGCTGCAGGGCCGCCGTCCAGAGCGAAGACATTGGAAATTCCGAGCACCTGGTCGCTGCGGCTCGCCACCGCTCCGGCAATCACCCGGCCGTCAGGGGACTGTCCGGCGAGCACGAAAGTGGCCGGGTCGTCCAGCAGTTCGGGGCGGAAGAGGTCCGCGTTGCCGTCCCCGTCGTCCCAGGCGAGCGCCCAGGCGCGCAGCGTGTCCGGGTCGCCCGCCACGTCCCAGGCAAGGTCGGGGGCGGGGGCGGGGGTGGGCGCACTCGCTGGGCGGTGGATCCACTGTGCCTCGAACAGCACCTGGAAGCCGGCCTCCTTCAGGTCAAGGTCGGCGAAGCTGTCCTTGACGGAGGCGCCGGGCGCGGTGGTGTCGATCCGGGCCGCCAGCACGGCTGGGTCGGCACCTGGCACCAGCGTCACCGCATCGGGGTAGTACAACGGCGTTCGGGCCGGGGCGGCCCAGGCCTGTGCCCGGAACTCGCCGGCCAGGCCGTGCGATCGGCTCATCGCCGCGCACCACTCGGCGTTGTTGCGGGCGGCGGCCTGGATCAGGAGCTGCTTCGGTGTCGTCACGAGCGCGGATCATTCCCCATCCCGGCCAAGCCTGTCGCACGGATTTCCGCTGCCCGCAGACAACGCCTACCGCCCCAGGCAGCGCCCCATCCGATCCCACCATGACCCCATGGAATCGGCACTCGGCGCTCAGGCACCCCCGATCTTCGGCACTGGTGACAGAAAAGCCGCCGAATCCCCACCCCGCCGGGCGGCGGCTGCGCCCCGGTAACCACACCCGCCGGCCGACGCAGCCCCGCGGCGCAGGCGGGGGCAGCCAGGCCACGAGCGGGGCCGGCCCCGAGGTCGCGGAGCTCCGGGCTGCGATCGAGGACATACTCGCACCGGCGTGGGACGAAGGCGCTCGTCGAAAAATATCAGTCCAAGTTCGTCCGCCGTGTCGATCTGCGGCCGCGCCGTTCGACCTAGGTTGGAGAGGGTCGAGAGGCGACCCCCGTTCAAGGAGACGGAAGATGGCAAAATACATGCTGATCATGCGAGGCACGGACGGGTCCATCGCGAAGATGATGGAGACACCCTTCGAGGAGATGCTTGAGACGGTGGGCCGGTTCAACGAGGAGCTCATCCGCGCGGGCGTCCTCGTCGCCGCCGAGGGCCTGGACGACCCGTCCCAGGGCCTGGTGGTGGACTTCAGCGGAGAGACCCCAGTGGTCACCGACGGTCCGTACGGCGAGACCAAGGAACTGTTCGGTGGCTTCTACCTGATCGACGTCGCCTCGAAGGAGGAAGCGGTCGAGTGGGCCAAACGACTCCCGGCCTTCCCCGGTTCGAAGTGCGAGGTCCGCCGGGTACCGGGCATCGAGGAGTTCCCGCAGGACAACGAGTGGATCATCAAGGAGCGGGCGTGGCGCGAACGGACCGGCCAGATCTGACGCCCGAGGCCGCCGACGGCCCGCCGAGTGCCGAATCGGCGCGGCGGGCCGTCGAGGCGGTCTGGCGGATCGAGTCCGCACGGATCGTCAGCGCGCTGGCTCGCTATACCGGGGACTTCGCACTCGCCGAGGACGTCGCTCAGGAGGCACTGGCGGAAGCACTGGTCACCTGGTCGCGAGACGGCGCGCCGGCCAGCCCGGTGGGCTGGCTGCTGGAGACCGCGCGACGACGGGCCATCGACGCCTTCCGTCGCACCTCAGCACTCGACGAGCGGTACGCCAAGCTGGCCGGCCAACTGGCCGACGGCGAGTTCAACTCGGGCACGGTGGTCGCGCGGGACCGACCGGACGAGCTGCCGTGGGATCCCGACCGGGTCGACGACGACATCCTCGCGCTGATGTTCACGGCCTGCCACCCGGTGCTCGCAGCTGAGGCCAGGGTGGCGCTCACGTTGCGTGTGGTAGGCGGCCTGTCCAGCGAGGAGATAGCCCGGGCCTTCCTCGTGCCGGTGCCAACCGTCCAGGCCCGGATCACCAGGGCGAAGAAGACGCTCGCCGCAGCCCACGTGCCGTTCGAGCTGCCGCCGCCCGAGGAACGGCCAGGACGACTCGGCGGCGTCCTCAGCGTCCTGTACGTGATCTTCACCGAAGGCTCGACAGCGACGATCGGCGATCGCCTGCTGCGATCCGATCTCGCCTACGAGGCCGTTCGGTTGGCCCGGATGCTGGCCGCGCTGCTCCCCGGTGAGCCGGAGGTGCACGGGCTGCTCGCGCTGTTCGAGCTCACCGCCGCGCGCTTTCCGGCGCGTACCGGGCCCGACGGGGAAGCGGTGCTCCTGGAGGACCAGGACCGGCGCCTGTGGGACCGGTCCGCGATCCGTCGCGGCCTGGCGGCGCTCGGCCGGGCCTCGGCCGTCGGGCGGGGCCTTGGGCCGAACGGCCTGCAGGCGGCGATCGCCGCCTGCCACGCGACGGCGCCCTCGGTGGGGGAGACCGACTGGGAGCGCATCGTGCTCCTGTACGAAGCGCTCGGCCGCGTTGCTCCCTCCCCGGTCGTCGAGCTCAACCGGGCCGTGGCCGTCGCGATGGCTAGCGGACCGCAACAGGCACTGTCCATGGTTGACGAACTGGCTGCCTCCGGCCGGCTGTCGGGGTCGTACCTGCTCCCGAGCGTGCGCGGCGAATTGCTGACTCGGCTCGGCCGGAGTACCGAGGCCCGAGCCGAGCTGGAGCTCGCCGCCCGGCTGTGCCGCAACACCCGCGAGCGGTCGGTACTGCTGCGCAAGGCGGCTGCATTGCGGTGATGTCCACCGCCGGTGCAGCCGTGCCGCCCGCACAACCAGCTGCCGGACGGGCTGTGTGTACCGCCTGGCGAATGTGCATCGACCGGTCCCATGGCCCGGATGCGCGGCGGGGCTCTCGGCCGCTCGCGCGGCGGCTTCACCACGAAGATCCACCTGAGCGCCGGCGGGCCTGCCGGATCCTGTCCCCGCTGCTGAGGCCGGGGCACTATGCGGACTGCACCCAGTCCGAGGCGGTGCTGGAACGCATCCGTGTGCCGAGGCCGGTCCGCGGCGCCCGCGCACCAGGCCCGACAGGGCCAGCGCGGACCGGGCCCACAGCAACCCGCGAATGGCTCTGCACCTTGATCGGCCCGGCAGGACTTAAGCTGATCCCGGCAGCAGCGGAGAAGGAGCGTGAGCGTGGGCGTTACGGCAGGAGAGGACGGCTTCGACCGCCGGCTCGAACCGTTCCGCACGGAGCTGCTGGCCTACTGCTACCGGATGCTCGGCTCCGCCCACGACGCCGAGGACCTGGTCCAGGACACGTACCTCAGGGCGTGGCGGGCACGGGAGCGGTACGACGACACCCGCAGCTCGCTGCGCACCTGGCTCTACCGGATCGCGACGAACGTCTGCCTGACCGCCCTGGAGGCCCGCGGCCGCCGCCCACTGCCGTCGGGGCTGGTGGCCGCTTCGGACCCGCTCGGGCCACTCGTCCTGGGGGAGAACCCTTGGCTCCAGCCCCTGCCGGACTCGCTGCTGGCGGTGGGCGATCCGGCCAGGGCCGCGATCGACCGCAGCAGCCTGCGCCTGGCGTTCGCCTCCGCCCTGCAGCATCTGTCGGCGCGTCAGCGCGGTGCGCTGATCCTGCGTGACGTACTCGGATTCTCCGCGTCCGAGGCGGCGGAGATCATCGGTACCACCACCGTGTCGGTGAACAGTTCGCTGCAACGGGCACGTACCCGGATGAAGGAGGCCGGAGTCGGGCAGGAACGTCTCAGCGAGCCGTCCGCGGCCGAGCAACGCGCCTGGGTCGACCGATATATGAAGGCGTTCGAGCAGGCCGACGTCGAGGGGCTCAAGCGGCTGCTCACCCAGGACGTGCTCATGGAGATGCCGCCGATGCTCAACTGGTTCACCGGCCGCGACAACTACGGGCTGTTCATGGAGTGGGTCTTCGGGGCGGCCGGAACGGACTGGCGGCTGAGGACGGTCGCGGCCAACGGCGGCCAGCCCGGGTTCGCCGCCTACCAGCGGGCCGGTGACGGTTACCGGTTGCACACGCTCCAGGTCTTCACCGTCACTGCCGAGGGCATCAGCCGGAACTCGGTCTTCCAGGATCCCGAGGTCTTCGCGGCCTTCGGTCTGCCGACCGAACTCAACGACATCTCCTGACCGCGGGCGCGATGAGTTTCGACCCTGGCGCCGGTATGTACTGACGAGTTCGCCCGGAACACCCCGGGCGAACCGTTCACCAGGGAGAATCCGATGTCAGAGAATCGCGTGGAAGACGTGGCCGCGATCAGGGCCGTACTGGTCGCCTCCTACCGGGCGTGGGGCGCCGGCGACGCCGTCGGCATGGTCGCCGACTACACCGCAGACGCCACCGCCATCATGACCGGCTCGCTCCGCGACAGCCGTGACGTGATCCGCCAGAACATGGCGCTGGGCTTCGACGGGCCACTCAAGGGCAGTTCGACCTACAACAAGGAGCTCAGCCTCCGCTTCCTCGGCAAGGACGGCGCGATCGTCGTCAGCGAGTCGGGCATCCTGTTCGCCGGCGAGACCGAGGTCCCGGAACCCCGCAAGGTGAACGCGACCTGGGTGCTGGAGAAGCGGGACGGCCAGTGGCTGATCGCCGCCTACCACAACAGCCCGGTGCTGGCGCCGCCGAACTGAGCCCTCGGATCTGTCCGGCGGATCTTCGCGGCCGCACGCCGTCTGGCACGGCGTGCGGTGTAATCCGCGAAGATCGGCCGGACAGACCTTGGCCCAGCTGACGGTCCAATAGGGGTATGCGCGGTTCGCGCCGCCGCGTCCTGCACGGCACCTGTAGCGAGACACCCGGGACCAGGCGACAATCCAGCACATGGATGACGCGTTCACACTCCTTCGGCGAGCCGCCGACCTGCTGCCCGGGGACGCCGTGGCAGAGACCGGCCAGACGGTCGGAGAGGTTCGCGAGGAGATCGAGCTCCAGGAATGGGAGATGGCGCTCGACGTGCTCATCGAGATCGCGGATGTCCACCCGGTATCCATCACCTTCTGGGAGATGCTCTCCGAGGCCGCCCGGCAGATGATGCTCGACCGCAGCCGCCGTTGGTGCGAGTGGCGGGGCTGGGAGGTCCAGCACGGCACGATCCGAGCGACCCTGATCCTGCTGGGTGCGGACGAGGGCGGACGCCAGAGTGCCTTCTCAGGAGACGGTCGGCTCCGGCCTCTGTGGGACATCGGTCACCGCACCGCAGCCGGACAGCAAGATCTCAACATCGCGCGGCTCTAAGAGGTCATCTCATTTGGCGAGTCGGCGGTGGCAGATGAGCGTGGCGGCGATGCCCACGAAGGCGAGGAAGTGTTCGGCTTTGCGTTCGTAGCGGCGGTGGAGTCGTCGGCAGCCGGCGAGCCAGGCGACGGTGCGCTCCACGGTCCAGCGGTAGCGGCCCAAGCGCTCGGAGGATTCGATGCCACGGCGTGCGATGCGTGGGGTGATGTCGCGGGACCGGAGCCATCGCCGCAGGTGAACGTAGTCGTAGGCCTTGTCGGCGTGGAGCTTGGCGGGGCGCCGTCGCCGTGGTCCGCGTCGGGAGCGCACCGGGGCGATGCCACGGACGAGCGGCTCCAGGGCCTGGCTGTCGTGCAGGTTCGCGCCGGAGATGCCGATCGACAGGGGTAAACCGGTGCGCTCGGTGAGTATATGGATCTTCGACCCGTACTTGCCCCGATCCACAGGATTCGGACCCGTCAGGTCCCCCTTTTCAAGGCCCGCATGTTGACCGAGTCGACCGCGCACCGCGACCAGTCCAGCTCGCCGCGCGCGCCGAG
>Ga0302311_10003516_pt1 | contig 17092 bp, 14 predicted proteins | sample III_Palsa_N1_3_FD_200449 | JGI IMG/M metagenome (GOLD analysis project Ga0302311, IMG submission 200449) | Peat permafrost microbial communities from Stordalen Mire near Abisko, Sweden - III_Palsa_N1_3 | ecosystem: Environmental > Terrestrial > Soil > Palsa > Peat permafrost | place: Sweden... | reverse complement strand
ACATAGGGCAGCCGCAGGCGGCGCAGGAGCGCCTCGAGCTCGCCCGGCAGTGGCGGTGGGTCCGGTGCCTTGACGCTCACAGTGCCTGCTCCCACTGCTCGGCGATCTCGGCTGCCATCAACAGCTCGAACGCGAGCTCGCGTGCCCGCCGGGCGTCGATCGCGCAGAGCGCCGGTGCCATGGCGCGCCAGGCCGGACGGTCCGGGTCATCGTGGAGGACGATCTCGATCTCCTGGACACGGACCCCATTGGGGTACTCCTCGAGCTGGTCGGGGTGAACGTGGGCTGTGACGTTGAAGTAGCGCTCGTTCATCGCCCGAACCCCTCCCATGCGGCGGTCGAGCGCTGCAGCGTCTGCTCCTCTGAGCTCCTCGCCGGGAACGGGATCACCTTCCCGGACTGCTGATGGGCGAGCACCGCGGCGAGGTCTCCCTCGCCGAAGCGCCCCGCCTGCGCGCAAGAGGCCAACGCCCGCTCGAGCTCCTCCTGACCGTGCAGCTTCGCGAGGTCGACGGCCTCTGCCATCTTGCGCCTCACCCTGCTCGTCCCAGCCGCCGCGGCCTTCAACAGCCACGCCTCCGCGCCGGGACCGAGCGCTAGGAACGCCGCCTCCTCGCCAGATCGCGCGCGGGGGCGTCGCTCAAGGGCCCCAGAGGGCCTCGGCGGATAGTGATCGTCGTTGATCGCCGGCGTTCCGGGCGTCGTGAGGGGATGACGCGCGACCTCGTGCGGGCCCTCTGGCGAGTCGGCGTGAACCACGACGAGCTCAGAGCCATCAACGCGCGCCCACACCCGCTCGTCGACGAGCCGTGAGGGGACCGAGTAGAGCGCGCCGCCCACGCTGATCGTCGAGGACCACGAGACCTTGCGCGTCTGGCCGAAGCAGAGCGTGTGCGGGACCTTCGTCAGCGGGTGCAACCGCTCGCGCTCCTCGGCGAGCATCACCGCCGGTGCTCGGCGCGTGACGCGGTGCTCGCGCGTGTTCACGCGATCACAGAAGGACTCGCACGCATGCTCGAGCTCGGCGAAGGACCCATAGCTCTCACGGAGGTTGTGCTCGGTCGGGACGATGTCGGCCTTGGCGATCCTCACCGTCGCCTCCGAGCCGCCCTTGCTCTGCGGGTCCGCCGGCACGCACGAGGCGATGCTCAGCCCGTAGTGACGCGCGACCGCCACGATCTGCGGGTTGCGCACCGCGATCCCGCACACCTGGTCGATCGAGACCGTGCGCTCGTTGTCGGTCAACGCATAGGTAGGCGCGCCGCCGAAGCGCCTGAGCGTCCGGTCGAGCGCCATCACCACGCTCGCGAGCGTCTTGTCCCTCAGCGCCAGCACGACGCGATAGCGGCTCCATGAAAGCCAGGCGCAGAACAGCACCGTGCCGCGCCCGTCGACCACGGGCCCGTCACCGTAATCCCACTGCATCCACAGCCCAGGCTCCGGCACCCACGGGCGGGTCTTTCGCCCGTGCTCCACCCGCCACCGGCGCTTCGCGGCCGCCACCGCTCGACGGGTCGTGCGCTCTGAGCCCCGATAGCCGATCGCGATCAGCTTCTCATGCGCCTTGTCCGCGCGGATCTTCCCGCGCGAGCGCTCCACCAGCTCCTCGATCTTCCCGGCGAACGGGTCTACCTGTGGACGCCGGCGCACGTGCACCGGCAGACCACCGCCCGCCTCTTCCCGAGCCCGCACCCAGTGCGCCACCGTCTTGTGATCACAGCCCGCAAGCTCCGCCGCTCCGCGCAGCGAACCCGCCAGGTCAAATGCCTCAAGGATCTCCATCACTTCCTCCGCTCTCTTCAAGCCGTCCTCCTCGACGTGCCTCGTAAACAAGGCACCGGGGAGTACCGGGCGATCAGGACAGGACAGTGGGGAGATCCGATGGCCACCCATGGGGAGAACCGGTGACCGTCAGTGGGGAGATCCAGCGGCCGCCTACGGGGAGGTTTGCATGGCCGCCGTCAGGACCGCACCACGCTCGCGGGCGTCGCGATCTTTCTCGACAGCGGGGGTCATGAGCGCCGCCTCGATTTCCTGCAGAGTCCGTATGGGATGAACGCCGAGGATGTCAGGAACACGGCGGTCTACCTCGATTTGATCCTCAGCGACGGCCGGCAGGCACCGGTCTGGGTGATGCATCCCGAGCGTTGCATGGAGAGTCGTGTCCACAACAGCATGCTGGCGAACAAGCAGACCGACCTCGCTTGGCTGCAGCTTCGAGCGTCGATCCTCTGCGCCCGAGCCTTCAGCCAACTGCTGCTCGACGAACGCGGAGACGCAGTCGTCCGGGATGTCCTGAAGCTCAACGAGCGCATCTTTCGCTTCGCAGAAGAAGATCGGTCCGCCCGCCTGGCGCACGACAGGGGTATCGAGGTCTTCGATGCTGTTCTTGACGACGAGCGGCTGCCCGAGAAGTTCCGGACCGTCCGCCTGCCGCAGATGCGCGAGCGCATAGGGGCGCTGCGCCAACGGGAGCGCGAACGTCTATCGCCCTGAGAGCACGACGGAGCCGACGCCGATGGGCTCAGCGCCCGCGACCGGTGCCGCGGCTTGGTGTATCGCGGAGGGGTAGGCGGGTGAGCCAGCGTGTTGGTGAGAGGGTGGAGCGAAGCCGTAGAGGACTGCGGCTCGGCGCCCAGCCGGGGTCGGGCAACTCGGGGTGCGCGAGCGAGGGTGTCTGTACGCGGCTGTTACACATCTTTTGCGCGAGGCGCGTGATGCGAACGGCGTCCTGTCCTTCGTTGCCGAGGTCGTCGCGCGCGATGAACCAGGTAGTGCCGTGGCGCGCGCGGGTTGCCTCGACGTAGGCGGTCTCCTTGCTGGTTTGCCAGCCGCCGGTGAGCACGACGGAGCGCTCGACGGTTGCGCCCTGCTGGCGGTAGACGTGCTGCGCGTAGGCGAGTCGCAGCGAGTTGAGATCCTCGCCGGCGAGCCGGACTTTGCGCTGTGATCCGTCGATCGTGATGGTCACGCGCCGGTCGTGGATGGCGCTGACCTGTCCGCGGGTGCCGTTCTCGACTCGCGGTTGCCCTGGCGGGCGGTGTTGTGTGGTGAAGGCGATGAGGTCGCCTTCGCGTAGGCCGTAGTGGACGCCGGGTAGCGGGGTCTCGTGGTGTCCGAGTTCGCCTCGTTGTGCGCGTAGGTGTTGTGCGCGGGCGTTGAGCCGGTCGATCTCCTGGTTGGAGGCGTCGGCGATCAGCGCGACCTCGCGGATATCGCGCCCCTCTGTGAGCGCAGCCCATGTTTGTACGGCTTGCTCTGCTGCCTGGTCGCGGGTGTCGGAGAGGTGCAGCTGGCCGCGTGAGGCGTAGTGCGCCATCGCGCGCTCTGGTTCACCCGCGCGTAGTGCTTGCCATGCGCGCTGGTCGGCAGAATTCTTGGTGCGGTGGATGTCTGCGAGTTCGGCGCTGGGTGCGTGCTCGGTGAGCCGGTCGAACATGCCGCCGGGGCCGATTGAGGGGAGCTGCTTGCCGTCGCCGACGGCGATCAGCTTTGCCCCGGAGCGCTCCACCAGCTCGGTGAGCGCGTCGAGGCGTTTGTGGTCGACCATCCCCGCCTCGTCCAGGATCACTGTCGTGTCCCTGTCCACGTGGATGGCTCCCGTGTTCGCGCGGGCGACCAGCGAGTCCAGGGTGAGTGTCTGCCCGGCGAGCGCGGGGCTGTCGGCACCGATCCGCTCTGCCGTGGATCCGGATACGGCGACCCCGATCGTCTCTCGCCCGGCGTGCTGCTCCGCGCGGGCGGCGGCGTCGATCACCACACCCTTGCCGGTCCCGGCAGGCCCGACGAGGACCGCGGCGCGCTCAGGCCCGGTGATCACGTCGAGCGCGTGGTGCTGCTCGGGGCTGAGCGGCCCGCCGATGCGCTCCGCGACCTCACGGGCAGCGCTACCGCGTGCAACGTCGCCGACGTCTCGGCCCGCGGGCTGGGCGAGCTGTGTGGCGCGGCGCTCGATCGCCTGCTCCTGCGCACGCACCGCCAGGGTGGTCATCCGCCCGCCCTCCAGACTCAGCACGCGCCGGTCGCGGACCATCTTCCGCGCGACGGCAAGCGCTTCGTCCGGTGCCATCTCTCCGGCAGCTTGCTCCAGCACGACTGCGCGCAGGTCGCGCTCCTGGAAGACGGCGTGCTGCTCGGTTAGCTTCGCCTCGACACGATCCTCGATCGCGCGCTCGGCCGTTGGGCGCTCGGATGCGCCGATGAGTCGCACGGCCTCATCGGGGCCGAATCCGTGATCGCGAGCGGTCTGTGTCCACACTCGTTGTAGGTCTGAGCGTGTGGTCAGCGTCTTGGACCGGCGGTTCTCGAGCGCGAGGTTACGAAGCTCGCCGCGTTCGGGTGCCCGGCCGTAGCGGGCACGAAAGCGCTCCGCCGCCCTGGCGACCTCACGACTGCGACCGGAGAACGCCTCGCACAACTCTTTGGGGACACCGGCGATCTCGAAGTACCGGCCGTCCCTGCCGGTGCCCTGCTCGATCGTGTAGCCCTCCCGCACGAGCTCGTCGGCGAGCGCGGAGCGGTAGAACGCGCCCATCTCCCGAGCGGAGCGGAAGATCGGCCGCGAGGCGACCGCCACGATCCGGTCGTCCTCACGGACGGCACCGGTGATAACGACGTGGCTGTGCAGCTGCGGGTCCGGGGCCTGGGCGCCCTGGACTCCGCGGGCGGTGGTGTGCCGGTACTCGGTCGCGATCACGTCCTTGGCGTGCTCTTCAACGACCTGGCCGCTGTAGCGACGCCGCACGACTGGCACCTGCTCTCGCAGATGGTGGATAGTTTGCTCGACCGCGCTGGCGTGGGCCTGCTCGATCTGCTCGCGCTGCCACGGGTCGCCGAGCGCCCACACCGTCGAGACGGACTTCGGTGCGCTGAACGTCACATCGATCCCGCCACCCCGTCCCCCGCCAGCGCCCTCCGGACGAAGCCACCGGCCGCTGCCAGGGTGACGGCCCTCCATCAGCGCGATGAAATCCGCGCCATCCACCGGCCCGCCGGGCTGAACCCCGAGCCTCTCCAGCGTCTCGGCATCGGCCAGCCAGCGGCCGGGAGCCTGCGCCATCTCCCCATCGGGAGTCAGGTAGTAGTCCCCGCGCTCTGGCTCCACCGTCTTGCTCTCCAGGTAGCGCGCGTACCCGCCACCCCGAGACGCACCTCTGCTCGCCGCCGTCATCACACGGGTGATGACCCTCAACGCGCCAAACCGGCCAACCAATTCGCACAGCGCTCGCTGTGCCACGGCACAGCCGTGCATGTTGTCTGTGCAGGCAGTTGAAGTGCAGCGCGAGCGGGTGACCGGCCGACATCGGCGGAGGGCCGCGAGACCGCAGGGCGCGATCGCAGACGAGCATCGGACGGGCCTGCTGAGAGCGCGCAAGATCACGTCGCGGACGCTGGCGGAGACCACGCGCAAAACTCGTTGGCCGGTTCTGGCGAGTACGGGTCATTAACACCGATGGCAGCCACACAACCACCCCAAGGCAACAGGTCCGCGAGGAGGTGAAGCGATGATCGAGCTGACCGTCAGGCTCACCGAGGAGCAGCTCACGCAGATCGCCGAGCGCACCGCAGAGCTGCTGCCCGAGCGGTCACCGGCCGCTGTCGCACGTGAGCCTCTGCTGACCGTTGGTGAACTGGCCGAGATGCTTGCGGTTACGCCCGACTGGGTGCGCCGCCATCAGGCCGACCTCGGCGCATTCAGACTCAGCGAAGGCGGCGGCAGGAGCCCAATCCGGTTCCGGGCGAGCGACGTGGAGCGCTTTCTTGCGGAGCGACGCCTTAAGCCGCGTCAACACGCCCAACCCGGCGACTGGCGCAAGGATGAGAACTGGTGCCTCGGATAAACCCGCACGGCGTCCATGCGGCCTGCTCGCCCCAGCCGATCGACCGCGCAAAGAACGAGTCGTCGGCCGGCTGCTTGGCCCTCCGGTGCATGGCGTAGATTGGGGAACGACGATCGAAGGAGCGCGTGATGGCCGTTGGGAGCATCCGGGAGCGCAATGGGCGCTTCTACATCAGGACCCGTGTGCAGGTCATCGACTCGGACACGGGCGAGATCCGCTGGCAGCAGGTCGAGAAGGCTGCGGGCAAGAGTCGCCGGCAGGCCGAGAAGACGCTACGAGAGCTACAGACCGCCGTCGACGAGGGCAGCTACGTCCCGAGTTCGATGACGGTGCTCGAGCTTGGCCGGAAGTGGCTGCGAGAGCACGTACAGCCGAACCTCAAGCCGAGCGCCGCCGCGAACTACAAGGGCACGTTCTACCGGCACGTGGTGCCGTCGCTCGGCGCGGTCCGCGTGGACGACTGCAAGCCGCAGATGGTCAAGGCGCTGCTCGGCCGCAAGCGTGCCGAGGGCCTGAGCGATGAGACGGTGGCGAAGATCCGCCGGCACATGCACGCGATGTTCGCGTTCGCGCAGGACGCCGGGCTGCTCACCGTCAACCCGGCGAGCGCTCCACGCAAGCGTGGCCAGAAGCGGCGTCGGCGGGCACGCGGAACGGCGCTCAGTCCTGCGCAGATCGCGCGGTTTCTGAACGAGTGCTCGCGCGACCCGAGCGGCAAGCTGCGGGACGACGCCCGATGGGTGCTGTTCTTTACGGTCGCTCTTGACACCGGCCTGCGACGTGGCGAGATGGTCGGACTGCGGTGGGGGGGACGTGAATCTCTTGGATCGCATCCTCTATGTGCGCCGAAGCATCGGCAACTACGACGACCCGGAAGCCATCGACGCGGAGGACGACGACGGCCTGACGACCAAGACCGAGGCGGGGGAGAGGCTTGTTCCGATCCTCGACGGTGCGCAGGCAGCGCTTGAAAAGCTCTACGCCACGGCGGCCGACACGAGCGATAGCGCGCCCGTGTTCGTGACGGTGGAGCGGAAGCGCGGCCGGGACGGCGTAGTGCGCCCGGTCGGGCGCCCATTGAGCCCGCGCATGGTCACGCGCGTATTTCGTCGCTACGCCGATCGCGCGAACCTGCCGCCGAAGGTGCGCCTGCACGACCTCCGGCACACGGCGATCACGAATGCGATCGGACAAGGCGAGGACATTCTGCTCGTGGCGGCGTTCGCGGGCCACGCGAAGACCTCGACCACCGTGAACGTGTATAGCCACCTGCTCCCACAGCGGGCGCACGACGCAGCGCGCAGGATGCGCTCCGTATCTCATCCCCCAACGGGCGGCGAGGAGATACCCGCGAGCGAGGATCGGGTCTCAGCCTGAAATCCTGGGAGGGTTGGCGCCGCACGCGCATCGGGCGGCGCTAACTCCCCGCGCTGACCGTGACGGCAGAAAGAAGAGGCGTCGTGTAGCGTTTAGTCTGCAAGCGGGAACACGATGAGCTACCGGGGGAACAAAGGACTGGCCGGGCGACCCGCGTGTGCGGGAACCGGCGGCGTGGAATCCCGAGAGAACGAACGGCACCGCCAAGCCGGAGCCCGGCTATGAGGCGCGTCGTTGGTTTGTGGGTGGCGGTGTTGGTGGTGCTTGCTGGTTTGGCGTCTGTGGGTGGCGCTGCGGTGGTTGGCCGGGATGTCGCGGAGGTTGGGGTGGCGAGTCGGGCGCGGTCTGCTGAGCTTGAGGTGTCGGCGGCGGCCGTGAAGCTGGTTGGGAGTGTGGTGGCGGGCTCGGCGACGGTGGCGAACGTGGGTGACGCTGGTGCGAGGTCGTCAACGGCGGCGGTTGCTTGGCGCTCATCGGCCGGGGGTGGTGGGCTGGTTGAGCTTGGGCGGTTCAAGGTGCCGGCGTTGAGGGCTGGCGAGCGGCACAAGGCGAGTTTCCGGGTGGGGGTTCCCAAGGGTGCCGCCGGTAGCTGGGACGTGAGCGTCTGCGCCGATGTCCTCGGCCAGGTGCAGGCGCGCGCCGAGCACAAGAGCAAGTGCCGCAGCGCGGGCGTGGTCACGATCCCGGCGTCGGGCGTGAAGGGTTACGGGCCGACGGGCTCAGAACCATCGCCGCCACCGGGCTCGGGCGGCTCGTCGTCGCCGCCGACCGGCTCTGGTTCTGCGTCGAGTCCGCCGGAAACTGTGATCGACAGTGGCCCCACGGGTTTGATCGGCCAGTCTACGGTGACGTTCGCTTTCCACGGCAGCGACGCGGATGACACTTTCCAGTGCGCTCTTGACGGAGCGCCGTGGGTGTCTTGCGCGAGCCCGCAGCAATACACGGCGCTGGCCGAGGGCGCGCACACGTTCGAGGTGCGTGCGGTCAACGCTGCTGGTGAAGTGGACCCGACCCCGGCGAGCGCGTCCTTTACGGTCGAAGCGACGCCGCCACAGACGACGATCACGAGCGCGCCCAGTGGGCGCATCCCTACCGGGGAAGCCTCGCTTTCGTTCACCTCCACCGAGGCCGCCAGCAGCTTCAAGTGCAGCCTCGATGGCGGCGGCTACAGCCCGTGCAGTTCGCCCTACGTGATCGCTGATCCGGCGGCGGGTCCACACACCTTCTCCGTGCAGGCAACCAACCAGGCCGGCGTCAAGGAAACGGCTGCGCCGCCCTCGGCGTCATGGAGCTCCGTCGAAGCTCAGCACGACCTCTGCGGCACCATCACGAGCAACACGACGATCGGCCCCGACTACGCCACTCGCTACATCATCACCTGCTCGACCACCATCACCAGCGCCGCGACCCTGACCGCACAGCCCGGCACGATCATTAAGGCTGACGAAGGGGCCGGCCTGACGGTGCAGGGCACACTCGACGCCGTGGGCACCGAAGGTGAGCCCGTCACGTTCACGTCGATCAATGACAACAGCGTGGGTGGTGTGACGGGGAGCGGGTCGCCGGGGCGTGAAGATTGGGATGGCATTTATGCTGATGGTGGGTCGGTTGATATCGAGCATTCGGTTGTCGCTTATGGTGGGCCGGTCGGCGGGAGAGCTATGGGCGCGCTGGTCGCGGTTGATGACGCTTTCAAGCTGGACGGGGATACTGGCTCGGGGGGGGCGGCTGTGCTGGCGCAGGGCGCCGAGGTGACGGTTGAGGATGATTCGTTCGTTTCGCCGACCGAAGCGGCTGTTATTGCGAGTTCGCCTGACTTGGTGTTGAGTGGGAACAAGGCGACGGGGGTCACGAACCGGTTTGCGTATTGGGCGGACTCGTCGGCGTTGGATTTTGCTGGGTTGAGCTCTAACACGGCCGATCACGGTGGCCTCGCGGTTGCCGGTGCGGCTGCCACTTCGGAATGGACAGGTTCGATGCCGCTTGTACTGATAGGCGGGGGCGTGGAGTACATCAACTATTTTGACACTGACGGGTATCTCGATGTGCCTTCCGGGGTGACGCTGACGCTGGCCGCCGGGACGGTCGTCAAGAGCGAACTCGGTGAAAGCCAATGCGACGATGAAGGGCCCGGGTGCTCCATCTCGGTCGAGGGCACGCTTAATGCTACCGGCACATTGGGTGAGCCCGTCACGTTCACGTCGATCAATGACAACAGCGTGGGTGGTGTGACGGGGAGCGGGTCGCCGCAGTCTGCGGAATGGGCAGGGATTAGTGTTGAGCCAGGAGCTAACTTTGCGGTCAATCGCGCGGACCTTCGCTACGCAGGCGCCGCAATTACATTTCGGCAGCTCAGTGGAGCCGTCATTAGTGAAGATGACTTTGTCTATGATCGCGAGGCGATTGCTGTGGACGGCACCGCAGACGAAGATCCGGTGTTGGAAGCATTGGACTGCGTCCCTCCCTACCTTTCGTTCGTGACGGCTAAAGAAGACTTCTTTGGCAAGACCGGTACGCCGCCACCGAGCATCGATCTTGCGAGCGTGCTAGGAGCGACTCTGCCCGAATCCTTCGGCAATGCCTTCGACGCTGGTTTGAGCTTGGCCAGCGAGAGCTACAGCCTCTTTGGAGACGACGACACTATTCCTTGGTCGATCTATAGCTGTCCCGCGCTCGGAATCCCCCCGATACCTGTGACACCGGTATTGGTCGTTGGCATCCCTGCTTCTCCGTGGTTCTCCGACCCGGAGTGACTCTGCCCAAAGCTGCCCTCCCTGCCGTCGGAAGATATGGGCCATCAAGCAACGCGGCGTCGTTGTTGACTGGCGAGGCTCCCTGCCGGATACCGAAGTCGCGGCGCGCGGATGGCAATCTATAGCCCTCGGCGACACCAGAGCGAATCGGGCAGCGCCCGCACTGGGAGCCCAGGCTCGTCGCCGAAGGTCGCCTGCGGGGTTGGGCATCGGTAGAAACCGGGCGGCTTGAGCGGGTGCACACCCAGCCGGCAGAACCGTCTGGGCCTTATACCTCGCGGACGGGGACGAGCGAGCGGTGGGTGACTTGAAGCAGGATGCGCTCCGTATCCCACAGTTCTTCCCACATTCTTCCCACAAACGACGACGGACCACTCGCCATCGAAAAGCAGGCGGCGGCTTGAAAGCCGCATAAACACTAGGGTGCGGCCACGTAGTGCCGTGTCGTTTGAGCCCCAGGCCGATTCGACAAGGCGGAGGTCACTGGTTCGAGCCCAGTATCGCCCATTGGTGGATTTAGCTCTGGTGCAAGGATTATTCGGCCCATGAGAGCGGGCTTGGTAGCAATTTGGTAGCAATCCTCCGAGTCGTAGGATGTGCCGATGAAGCTGCACGAAGCCATCGACGCCGTGCTAGCCGACAGGCCCGCTGGCATGAGCACGCGCGAACTGGCTGACGAGATCCGGCGGAGAGGGCTCTACCTGAAAGGCGACGGTCAGCCTGCCTCGCCTGGACAGGTTAACGCTCGGGTCGGCAACAAGACGTACCGGGACCGCTACCGCAAAGACCACCTGGGTCGCATCTGCCTCGCGTAGCTCCGCCGATGGGGCGGGTATCGTTTGTCACGTACATACGTTCGATCTCTTGGAGGACTGATGCCAGGACAACGAAGGCACGTCACGCAGAGGCCAGAAGGTCAGTGGGCGGACAAAGCCGAGGGGGCAGAGCGTGCGGGTGGCCTGTACGGCACGCAGGCCGAGGCCCAGGCAGCGGCTACCCAGCACCTTCAGAACCGTTCAGGTGGCGGTGAGGTCGTGATCCACCGACCTGACGGCCAGATCCGCAACTCAAACACGATCAACAGGCCCGACCCAGATCCACCACGCGACACGCGTCACTGATCGCGGCGGCACGGAGCCCGTGACGTGATCCGAGTCCGCTATTCAGGGCCTATTCGTGGCGTGCACATGCTGTCACGTCAGCTTTCTGATGCTGGCTTCGAAGTGGAGTTCCCGCCGCCTATGGAGCGGCGCGGAGTCGGCCAGGATGTGGTCCACGTCACGATGGAAATCGGTTCGGCAGCGAAAGACGGCGTGGTGGGGTATGCGGCCGTTGAGGCTGTCAAGCGCATCGTGGGTGCCTTCAGAGAGCGCCACCCCGGCGTCGAGGCAGACGTAGAGTCCGACGAGGACGAGTAGTTCGCCCATCGTTTCTAGGCGCTGAGCGGCGGGACCCGAGACTCAAACGACGGAACGAACGATGGCGACAATCAGGAACGAGCTTCGGCAGAATGAGCAGGGCGAGTAGCGGGATCACGGGCGAGTTTCGCCGAAGCCTCCTAGCCAACCGATCTCGCGCTCGCGGCGGTGGTCAAAACGGGCGTGAAGCTCGCGGAGAATCACAGGAAGACGATCGCCAACACGGCTGGGCTCGGCGCTGGCGCAATCGAGCTGGGCAGATCCAGTCCCGCTTGGCTAACCGTGCGAGCAACCCTCACCGTCTGGATGGCCACTCAAGAGGAAACTCGTGGGGTAGGGTTCGCGGATGTATGTCAGCGCGAGGCACATCCCGAGCCTCGGGAACTTGCGTGCCGCACGGGCCGCAATGCTCGCCGTGGCTTTCCTGGTCTGTCTGTCGCTTGTGAGTGTATCCCGGGCGCTTGCCGCTTCCGGGCGCAGCGCGGCCCTGACCGTCTTGGCCACGGGGCTTCCCGCTGGACAGCCGGCGGACATCCTCATCTCCGGCCCAGGACTGCACCGCCGACTGGCGAGCCCGAGCACACGTCTGGCGGTGCGACGGGGGCGCTACGTCCTCACGGTCTCCCCGGTTCTGATCGTGCGGTCCAACAGGGCCGTGCAGGCTCGCGCGACGGCTTATCCCGTCAAGCGCCGGATCGTCCTGACGCTCAGAGGCGCAGCGAGCCGGTCAGTCACGGTCCGCTACGGCTCGATCGTGAACCCCGACGTTCGCCGCGCGCCGCCGGTACTCGGGCGCACGGGAGAACCAGACGCCCCGACCGCGATCGTGATCGCGGCCCGGTCCGGCAGGCCAGCCGTCGGGGCGATCCTCACCAGCGGCCCAACCACGGCCCTGCCGATGGGCCTCGTCGCGAAGGTCACAGCCGTCAAGCAAGAAGGGTCGACGCTGCGAGTCTCGCTCGCGCCGGTCCCGGTCATCGAGGCCGTCCCGGAGCTGTCCTTCACCGGGGGCCTTCCGCTCACTCCGACAGCCGGCGCAGTCTCTGAAAGCGGCAGCACCGTACCCGCCCAGGCCGCGGGTGTTCGAGGGCGCGCATCTTCCGCGAGCTGAATCCCGCCGAAGCTCGTCCAGCTCGGCGCGCACATGGACAGTGTCGAACTGCGCGAAGCGTTCCTCGGCACCTGGCCACCGCAGGTCAGGCTGACGATCGCTGTCCGCACCACGGAGTCCCTCGGCATCGCGGTCGCTGCGGCCGGCGTCAACTGCGATTTTGATCTGCACGAACTCGGCCCCTACACCGCGGCGATCCCGGTCGGCCCGATCGTGATCCCGGTGTATGCGACCGTGCCGCTGAAGGCAGGCGTCCACATCAACGGGACGCTGCAGGCCGGCACCGTCAACCTCGCCAGCACCACCGTCGCTCACGCCGCCGCGGGTTGGGACGAAACCGCGGCCTCACTTAAACAGCAGGGCAGCAACGTCTGGATCACCGGCACGCTCGCGCTCACCGGTAGTGTCAAGCTGTCGGCTTCGATCGGCGTGCAGGCCGGCATCGGGATCGCCAAGGGCGCAAACGTCCATCTCGAAGCTGGCTTTGGCCCGGAGTTCGACTGGTCAAGCGGCCACGAATGCGAACTGCTGCTTGACCTCGGGTCACTCAGCGCTGGCGTCACCGTCCTCGACAAAACGCTCGACACACCCACCTTCACGCCGTTTCAGCTGCATCTCTGGCACGGCTGCGCGCCCGCCTCGACCACCCTGCCAGGTGGTGGCAAAGCCCCCGGCGGTGGAACGAACCCTCCGCCGATCCCGACACCACCCGGCAGGCCACTGTGTGAAGACTCCGGCTGCGGAAGCGCCCCGATCCCGCTGACCGGCGCGACGGCGCTCAGCGACGGTGGCAACGCCACGACCTGCGCGTTGCTCTCCGGCGGCAGCATCGACTGCTGGGGCGACGACGACGATGGTCAGCTCGGCAACGGCGTCACGACGAACCTGGAATCAAACCCCACGCCGGTCAAAGTCGCTGGCGTCACGACCGCCAGAGCGCTGGCCAGCGGCTACGCCAACTGCGCCGTGCTGACCAGCGGCAGCATCGACTGCTGGGGCGGCGGCGATCTCGGCAACGGCACCGCCCAGCCTGCCGGGACGGTCAGCACCGCTGTCCCGGTCAGCGGCGTCACCGACGCGACGTCTGTCGGGTCCGTCGGTATCAACGGGCAGAGCACATGTGCGTCGCTAGCGAACGGGACCGTCGACTGCTGGGGCAACAACTACACCGGCAACCTCGCCAGCGGCAACACAAACCTCAATGAAGAAGACCTCACACCCACGCCAGTCCCGGGCCTGAACAATGTCGCGAGCGTCTCCTCCGGAGGCTTCTTCTGCGCCCTGCTCAAAACCGGGCACATCGACTGCTGGGGCGAAAACGAATACGGACAACTCGGCGCGGGTGCGGGCGCCGGACACGAACTCTGCGACGGAGCTAGCGAAAAATACTGCAGCACCAAACCGCTCGAAGTACAGGGCATCAGCAACGCGACTGCGGTGTCAGTCGGCCAATCGAGCGCCTGCGCTCTGCTAGCCACCCGCCAGGTCGAGTGCTGGGGGCAGGAGGCCAGTACCTTCGGCCACGAAGATACGCCGGTCCCCATTCCGATTGAAGGGCTCTCGCAAGTCCAGGCGGTCGCGGCCGGCTGGGACGCGGACTGTGCTCTGCTGCAAGGCGGCAGCGTCGACTGCTGGGGCCTTGACTACTTCGGAGAGCTAGGCGACAACGCGCTGAGTGAAAGCGCGACACCTGTCGCGGCGGCCGTCTCGAACGCAACCGCCATCGCCGCCGGGTACGGACAGAATTGCGCGGTCCTCGCGGCCGGCGCCGTCGATTGCTGGGGCGGAGACGTCTTCGGGCAACTCGGCAACGGCAACGGCGGCGCCACAGCCCAGGGGGACAGCGCGACTCCGGTCTCCGTCGCCGAAGTCGCCAGCTGAGGCGATGCGCTGGCCAGGAATGAAGTCACCCGCCGCCCAGCTCGCCGCGGTTGGCTTGGTTGCCGCACTCGCCGCGCCAGCCATCGCGCACGCGGAAACACCGGAACTCGTGCAAGGCGCCGCCGCCGTCGCCTACCTGAACGTGCAGCGTGAGGCGAACGGAATCCCACCATTCACCAGCGAAGAGGCGAGCCTCACGTCGTGGTGCCCTAACGAGCGGGGCGGCGTCGGCGGCAGCGGCGATCGTGTCCTCTCGGCCGACCCGTACTGGGACGCCGGCACCTCTCCGTGGGCGCCCATCCCGACGGCGCCCGCCCCGTTTCACGAGGCGCTAATCTACGACCCCGTATTCACTACGGTCGGCGAGGTGAACGCCGAAGGACCGTACGACGGCGAAGGACCCGTTCTTCTCGCCGCGTGCGCGAGCGTCGCCAACGAACGCCCAGCGCCTAGCACCCCGGAAGGCGCAGTCTTCTACAGCGCACTCGGCGCCTCATGGGTGCCGCCGGCCGTCATCGCGTTCGAGGACTACACGCCGGCACAAGCGCTCGGACTGCCCTCCGAGACAGGCCCGAACCTGATCGCATACGCCATCCCCACATCCGGCCACCTGCCGCTGCCCGAGGCACCCCACGCGACCGCCACCGTCACCCTGACCTCGACCTCCGGCGAATCGGTGGCGAACATCGAGTCGGTCCCCGGCGAGGACTGCTTCATCATCGTCCCGCCGCCGCTACACCCCAACACCGAATACTCCGGTGAAGCGCAGATAGCGATCAACGCCTCCGAATCGGTTACGGACAAGCTGCACTTCTCAACCGGACCCGAAGAAATCGGCACCCCACCACCACCAACCAACAGCGGCGGGAGCCCGTCGCCCAGCCCACCGGCGACGACGAGCAGCCCCACCGTGGCACCGCCGACCCCGACGACAAGCAGCGCGACCCCGTCGGTGAGCATCCTCGCCGTCCGCCTGACCCACACGGGAGCCTCGCTACAACTCAGGCTCGGCGCGGCCGGCGTCACAACAATCAAGGGCTACGGCTTCAAGACGCTGTCACGGACGCTCACCGCCGGCGAACATCGCGTCACGCTCACCTTCACGAAGACCGCGAAGGCCAGCCGCGAGCACCACAAGCCCACAGTCCTTTCTGTGACCGTGAATGTAGCCGGAAAACAAGTGACCGCGCGTGAGCGGATCCGCCTGTAGATGTGTCTTCCGGACTTCCGGACGCGAGTGCCGAACCGCGACCGAGCGAACTGCACCTCGTCGCGTGGGCAGCCTGCCAAGTCTGCGGCTACGCAGCCAGGGCTTCGATCGGAGCGTGTCGCGCCCGCTTGCCCTTCGGCTGCGGGCGCACACGCATCTCGATGTAGACGTCGGGCGCGTCGGCGACATCGGCGACCGTGTCCAATTGCACGTTGCGGCCCTTGCCGTCCAGCATCTTCGCGGCCAAGCGTGGCTATCTTTCCAGAGAGCAGATGCAAGAGATCGCAAAGCGGCTGATCGACGTTCTGGCGTCTCCCGGCGGGTAGGGCTTCGGCTAGATGCAGAACCGCTACGCCGGCGATGTCGGCGACTTCATCAAGGTGGGGCTCATTCGCCACTTGACGGCTGACGATCTCTCGTTCGGCGTCAACTGGTATCTCACGCCCGATGAGGCCCACAACGCCGACGGTAAGCATGTTGCTTACGTCGAGCCTGGCAACCGCCAGCACGCGAGCCTGAAGGCGTGCGACCCCGATCTCATGCGATGTCTCACCGGGGTGGTCGCGGGCTCGCGCAGTGTGCAGTCACTTGAGGATTCCGGTGCGCTGCCTGTGGGCGCGTTGACCTTTGGCGAGGTCCTAGATCGCTCCGTGAATCGGCAGGCGTGGCACGAGCGTGCTCTGGCTGCGCTCGCAAGCGCCGACGCGGTGTTTGTCGATCCCGATAACGGGCTGGCCTCGGCATCCGGTAGACCGACGATCAAGCATGTGCTCACGGGAGGGCTTGCCGACTACGCGGCGCGTGGGCAGAGCCTCGTCGTTTATCACCACGCCGATCGGTCGGCGAAGGCTGAGGTTCAAGCGAAGTCCCAGCTTGGTCGGATCGCTCGCGCTGTCGGGCAGGTGCCGGTCGGCGCGATCATCGCGCGCAGGGGGTCCTGCCGTCTGTTTTTGGTCACGGCGAGCGACGAGCGCCTGAATGCCTTGGCGGATCGCCTTCAGTCCTTCGCTGAGCACTGGCGAGGACACGTCGAGCTGGCTCGGATATGAGGCTTGCACAAGTCCGGGAGTCGGAATAGCTAGAAGACAGGCCAGCACAATGTGGGGGAAGGGCCGCACGGCGGGTCGCGTCACCTTAAGAGCGAAATCCCACGTAACGTGTCGGGCGGGCTTCCTCTCTGAGGCGGAAAGAACTAAAGGGGGCGCTTGAATGGCTGAGGCCAAGCGGGGTGATGAGGACGGCGCGGGGAACGGGCTGAGTCGCTGGTGGAAGAGCAGGAGCACGAAAGGCAAGGTGCTCTGGAGCGCGCTGGCTGTGTTCGTCCTACTCATCGTGATCGGCGCGGCAGTGGGAGGGAGTAGCAACAGCACGAAGGCAACCTCGGTAGGCGTCGGATCGGTGGTGAAGCCTCCACCGGAGCCGTCGGTCCAACTGCATCTCAATCAGGGGAGTTTCTCCCAGACCGGCTCTCAGGCGACGCTGACAGGCACCGTTACGCCAGG
>Ga0302311_10003515_pt1 | contig 17093 bp, 14 predicted proteins | sample III_Palsa_N1_3_FD_200449 | JGI IMG/M metagenome (GOLD analysis project Ga0302311, IMG submission 200449) | Peat permafrost microbial communities from Stordalen Mire near Abisko, Sweden - III_Palsa_N1_3 | ecosystem: Environmental > Terrestrial > Soil > Palsa > Peat permafrost | place: Sweden... | reverse complement strand
ATCACAGGCGCGCCGGCCGCGCTCCGCCGCGCCGCCGCCGTCGCCGCCGCCGGGTCGGGACTGAGATCCGCCTTGGTCAGCAGCACGATGGGATTGGCTCCGCTGGCCCAGGCGGCGGTGAGATAACGTTCCAGACGGCGCAGATTGGGCGCCGTCTCCAGCGAAAGCACGACAAAGGCGAGATCGGCGTTGGCCGCCACCACCTGCAGTTCGCCCATCGGCCCGCGACGCGTGAAGGCCGTTCGTCGCGCGAGGACGGCGCGTACGAGGGCCGGGCCGCCCGCCTGCGGCGGCTGGGCGACGATCCAGTCACCGACGCATGGAAGCTCGCCCTCGCGGGCTTCGAAGGCGAGCCGGCCGGCGACTTCAGCCGAGGTCTCGCCGGCTTCGGTGATGAGGCCTAGGCGATCGCGATGCTGCGCGATCACCCGCGCGGGAACGAGTCCCTGCGCCGCGAACGGCGCGAATTGATGCTGGAGCCGCTCGCTCCAGCCGTAGTCTTGCAGCAATGTCTGAGTTCCTTCGAACGGCGTTTGCGAAGGCGCCGGCCGAAGGCGGATGGCCTAGCGGCGGGCGCGCGGAAGGGCTTCGCGGCAGGACACAGTCATCGGCAAAACCCTCCTTTCCGTCTCGGGATGGACTGAAGCGAAGCTAGACGCCGCCGGCGCGGACATCAAGTCCGGCGATCGGAGGGCGTTTCAGTAGATCCACGGGATCAGCCGCCAGGTGCGGGCGCGATAGGCGAGGTAGACCTCGCCAAACTGACTTTCGAGCAGGCGCTCCTCCGATCCCATGCGGGCGATCAGGGGTGGCAGCAGCGCCGCGGTCAGCAGCACCCCCGCCCACGACCGGAACACGATCGCCCAACCGAGGGTCAGGAGCAGCAGGCCGACGTAGCTCGGGTTGCGCACGAGGCTGTAGAGCCCGCGGGTCTCCAGGCGGTGGCCGGCCTGGATCGCCACCAGACCGCTGAAGCGGTCGCCAAGCGCGAACACCGGCGCCATGCGCAGCACGCCGCCCACCAGGTAGAGCGCCAGGCCCCACCAGCGGATCGCCTCGCCGCCGAATGTCCAGATGTTATGGCGGTCGGTCCAGGCCGGAACGAACCCGTCGAGGAGACCAATGACGCTGAATGCCACGAGCACCCATCGATTGCCTCGGTCCTCTCGCTCGCCCTGGCTCAGCGAACCGGGTGTGAACGGGGCCACGAAAGCCAGGAGATAGCTCGCCGCCGCGAGTCCGATGAAGGCCGGGCGCGCCAGAAAGGCCATCAGGCCGCCTTCGCCCAGCACCGCCAGTCCGAGGTAGAGGGTCACCGAAACCAGCGAAATGACGCCGATCACAAGCCTGCGCATGACGAGCGCTCCAGAAGGCCCCCGGCTTGCGCCGGCGGGCAATTCCCAGGAAGGATACAGGCAATCCGTCCGGGGAGCTCGCATGACCGACGCCAGCGCGCCCCCGCAGGGCCTCCTCCGCATCCTCGGCCTCGTCTTCGGCCTGGCGGTGGTGGTCGGCGGGGTGATCGGTTCCGGCATCATGCGCGCGCCGGGGATCATCGCTCAGGCCTTCACCACAACGCCACTGATCCTCTTCGCCTGGGTCGTGGGCGGGCTCGTGGCCATGCTCTCGGCCATGCCGCTCGTGGAGGCCGGCGCTTCGGTGCCGCTGGCGGGCGGTCCGTATCCCATTGCCGGTCGTGCCTTCGGGCCCTCCGTGGCCTTCTTCACCGGCTGGATCGGCTGGATGCAATATTCGGCATCCAGCGCCTTTATCGCCGCGGTGTTCGGCGAGTACGTCCAGCGCCTGGGTTTCTTCACAAATGTCTCCACGCACATCCTGGCCTGCGCGCTCCTGGTCGCCGTGGGCGCACTCAACTGGACGGGCACGCGGATCAGCGGCAATTCCCAGAGCATAGCCAGCGCCATCAAGGGTGGGGCGTTCATCGTTCTCACCGTCATCCTGTTCCTGACGCCCCGCGCGCCGGCCCCGCCGCCGCACCCGCTCGCCATGGTGACCAGCCTGGGCGCGGCGGTGATGGCGGTGCGGCTCATCTACCAGACCTATGCCGGCTGGGACGCCGCCATCTATTTCTCCGAGGAGGTTCAGAGGCCCGACCGCAACATCGCCCGCGCCACCTTTCTGGGCATCGGGCTCGTGACCGTCGTCTATGTCCTGGTCAACGCCGGGGTGCTGAAAGTGCTGGCGCCATCGCAGGTCGCCGGCTCGGCCCTGGCGGTGGGCGATGCGGCCAAGGTCGGCCTCGGCAAGGCGGCCGACACTTTGATCACCGCTATCGGCCTTTTCTCGCTGGCGGCCATCGTCAACCAGCAGACGATGACCGCGCCGCGCATCGCCTTCCGCATGGCCCGGGACGGCGCCTTGCCGACCTGGCTCGGCCGCGTGGCCCCGGGCGGCACGCCGCGCCAGGCCCTGGTAGTGACCGTCATCTGCTCGCTGATCTTTGCCGCCATCGGCGACTATCAGAGCATCGTGCGCGTCTACGCGCCGTGGTCGATCGGGCCCATTCTCATCGTCTGCCTGTCGGCCATCGTCTTGCGCTATCGGGAGCCGGACCTGGCGCGACCATGGAAAATGCCGCTCTTTCCATGGCCGGCGGTGATCGCCGCGATCATCCAGGCCTCGCTGGTGACGGTGATGATCGTCGATGATCCGGGCTCGGCGGTATGGACGGCGCTCGCCGCCCTGGTCCCGCTGCCGATCTTCTGGCTGCTGCGCCCACGCTGGCGGGCGGCGGCGGCGCGCGAGTTCGGATCAGCTTAGAGGATCAACATGGACTACCTGGACGCTCTTAAAGACTACCAGCGGTTCGACTTCACCGATCCGGCCGGGCGGTGGACGCGGCCGGTTTGGCGGCGCGGAACGGGGCCGGCGGTGATCGTCATTCACGAGATTCCCGGTCTGCATCCCCTGGTGATCCGCTTCGCCGACCATGTGGCGGCGGCGGGCATGACGGTGTTCTGTCCAAGCCTCTTCGGGGACCCGGGGCGCGACGTGACGCCTGGTTATGCGCTGGGGACGATGCTGAAGACGCTCTGCGTCCGGCGCGAGTTCAACGCCTGGGCCCGCGACCGCTCGAGCCCGATCGTCGACTGGCTGCGCGCCCTGGCCGCCCACGCTCACGCCGAATGCGGCGGCAAGGGCGTCGGGGCGGTCGGCATGTGCTTCACCGGCAATTTCGCCCTGGCCATGATGACAGAACCGGCGATGGTGGCGCCGGTCCTGTCGCAGCCGTCCTTGCCGATCGCCCGCCGAAAGGGGCCCAGCGCCGCCGCTATCGGCGTTTCGCCCGAGGAGATCGCCTGCGCCAAGCGGCGTTTCGAGGAAGAAGACCTCTCCCTCATGGCGCTGAGGTTCCATGGCGATCCCTTCGTGCCGCCGGAGCGGTTCGACACATTGAAGCGAGAATTTGGAGACAAGTTGGAAGCCTGGGAAATTGACGGCAAGGACGGCTACCCCGACCCTCGGATGCCGGCCCATTCCGTCCTCACCCTGCATCTGGTGGACGACGATCCGGAGAACCCGACCAAGAAATGCGAACAGCGCGTGATCCAATTCTTCAAGGAGCGTACCGGGGCGTGAGAAGGCTCGCGGCCGCTTTCGGCCTGCTGGCGCTGGCCGGCTGCGCCACGGGTGAGCGCCTGTCGGCGGCGGGCGATGTCCACGCCCTGATGATCGCCATCCGCGACGACGACCGGCCGACATTCGACGCCCACGTCGATCGCCGGGCGCTCGAGGCCCAGATCCAGGAACGCATCGTCGAGCGCGCGGCCGCGCCCGGTTCGCCGACCGCCGTCAAGGGTCTCGGCATCCTGATGTCGGGGCCTCTGGCGCGCGCCGCCGGCGGCGTCCTCATCCAGCCGGAAGTGTTCCGCGCCGTCGCCGACTACTACGGCTACCGTCCCGCCACGCCAATCCCGGGGACCTTCGCGATCGCCAGCGCCCTCAGGCCCCTGCCGGACGGCCGGGTCTGCGCAGTGACCAGGAGCCGCGGACCATGTCTCGTCACCTTCGCTGAAGAGGATGGCGTCTGGCGGCTGGTGTCCTTCGATGGCGACTCGGCGATGCTGAGGTTGCGCTGAACCTGGACCGCGGGCCTCCGGCCCGCATGCGGGCGCGACGCCCGCGGTCCTAAATCACCCCTTCCGGCGCCAGCTCATATTCCCGCGCGCAGTACTCGCAGGTGACCCGGATGCGGCCGTCATCGCCGACCATGGCCGCGCGCTCGGACTCCGGAAACGCGCTCAGCACCTCAGCGATGCGCTCGGGCGAGCAGCGGCAGAAGGCGGTGATCTGCGTCTCCTCGAACAGCCGCACGCCTTCCTCGTGGAATAGACGCCAGAGCAGGGTGGAGGCCGCCAGCTCCGGATCGATCAGTTCGTCCTCACCAAGGGTCTCAAAAAGGGCCTGGGCGGTGATCCAGGCCTCGTCGGTCGGTCCGCGCGCGGCGTCCTCGGCGATGTTCTGGATCAGCATCCCGCCGGCCCGCCAGGCGCGGCCCGCTCCCGCACGGCCGACCGCCAGGCGCACGCGCGTCGGCGTCTGCTCGGACTGGGTGAAGTAGGTCTCGGCGGCGAGCGCCAAGGATTCGCCCTCGATGGCCGTGACGCCCTGATAGCGGTCCATATCCGGACCCTGGTCGATGGTCATGATGAAGACGCCCTGGCCGAGCAGCGCCCCGGCCCCCGGGCGGGCGAAGCCTTCGCCGGCGGCGGCGACCCGCTCGGCGTCGAAGCGGGCGTAGCCGCGCAGGGCGCCGGTGGTGTCATAGTCGGCCACCACCAGGGCCACGGGACCATCGCCCTGGGCCTGGACGATCAACCGGCCGTCGAACTTGAGACTCGCGCCGACCAGGGCTGCCAGCGCGCAGGCTTCGCCCAACAGTTCGGCCACCGGCTCGGGATAAGCGTGGCGGGTGAGGATCTCGTCGATCGCAGGTCCGAGGCGCGCAATGCGCCCGCGAACAGGCTGGGTCTCGATCTGGAAAGGAGCGACGATATTGTCGCGAAGGGACTCGGTGGCAGTCATTTGCCGGCCGATATGGGGTGACAGTCGCGAGATTTCACCCGATGGCGCCGAAGCACCAGGCAAGGATCGATTTCTGGGCGTGGATGCGGTTCTCGGCTTCGTCCCAGACCAGCGACCGCGGGCCGTCGATGACGCCGGCGGTCACCTCCTCGCCGCGGTGGGCGGGCAGGCAGTGCAGGAACACCGCGTCCGGCGCCGCCAGGGCCATGAGGTCCTCGTCGACCTGAAAGGGCGCGAAGGCTTCGACGCGGGCCATGTGGTCGACATCGCCCATGCTGACCCAGGCGTCGGAGATCACGCAGTCGGCCCCGCGGACGGCCGGTTCCAAGTCGTTGGTCACCTCGACATCGCCGCCATGGGCCAGATCCCAGTTGTCAGGCTGATAGCGGGGCGGGCAGGCCACGTTGAGCCTGAAACCGAACTTGGCCGAGGCGTGGATGAAGCTGGCGCAGACGTTGTTGCCGTCGCCGACGAAGGCCAGCGTCTTGCCGGCCAGGGGGCCGCGATACTCCTCGAGGGTCATCAGGTCGGCCAGGATCTGGCACGGGTGGCTGCGGTCGGTCAGGCCATTGATCACCGGCACGCTGGCGGCCTCGGCAAAGCGCTCGACATCGACGTGACGGTCGGCGCGGATCATCACCGCGTCGACCATCCGTGAGAGCACGCGCGCGGTGTCCTCGATGGTCTCACCGCGGCCGAGCTGCATGTCGGCGCCGGTGGAGATGATGCCGGCGCCGCCGAGCTGGCGGATAGCGGCGTCGAACGAAAACCGGGTCCGGGTCGAATTCTTCTGGAAGATCATCGCCAGGGTGCGGCCGGCCGCCGGCGCATCGGCGTCGACGCGGGCCTGACCCCAGCCCTTGCGGGCGGCCTTCCGGGCGTGGGCGTCGTCAAGGATGGCCCGCAGGGCCGCCGGCTCCAGCGCCCAGATGTCCAGGAAGTGGCGCGTCATCAGGCCGCCGCCTTGCGGCGCATGGCCTGGCAGGTCGCCTCCAGCTTCTCGATCGCCTCGCGCGCCTCATCCTGGGTCAGGACAAGTGGAGGCAACAACCTAACGCAGTTGTCGCCGCCGCCCGCGATCAGTAGGCGTTCGTCACGCGCGACGGCCATGAACTCGCGGTTGTTGGGGACCAACTTGACGCCAATCAGCAGGCCCTTGCCGCGGATGTCGTCGATCACGTCGGGATAGCGGTCCTTGAGGCCGGCGAGCTGTTGGCCGAAGTAGCCGGCGATCTGGCGCACGTGTTCGAGCAGCTCCGGGTTCGACAACTCCTCGAACGCCGCCAGTCCCACGGCCATGGCCAGTGGATTGCCGCCGTAGGTCGAGCCGTGCGAGCCGACGGTCATGCCGGAAGCGGCGCGGGCGGTGGCGAGGCAGGCGCCAACCGGGAAGCCGTCGCCAAGCGCCTTGGCCACGCACATGATGTCCGGCGTCGCGTCGCTCGCCCACTCGTGGGCGAAGAGCTTGCCGGTGCGACCTAGGCCGCATTGGATCTCGTCGTAGATGAGCAGGGCGCCCTTGTCGTCGCAAAGCCTGCGCAGGCGGTTCAGGTCGGCTTCCGGCAGGGCGCGCGCGCCACCCTCGCCTTGCACCGGTTCGATGATCACCGCCGCGGTCGTTGGCCCCATCGCCGCCTCGAGGGCGTCAAGATCGCCGAATGGCAGACGCTTGTAGCCAGGCAAGGCTGGCCCGAAGCCCTCGACGTAGGACGGATTGCCGGCCGCGAATACGGCGGCGTAGCTGCGGCCATGGAAGGCGCCGTCGAAGCCGATGATCTCGACCCGCTCGTGATCGCCCGCCGCCCAGTGATATTTGCGCGCCGTCTTGAGGGCGCATTCGATCGCTTCGGTGCCGGAATTGGTGAAGAACACCACGTCGGCGAAGGTGGCGTCGGTCAGTCGCCTGGCGAGCGCCTCCTGGCCGGGAATGCGGAAGATGTTGGAGACGTGCCACAGCTTCTCGGCCTGGGCCTTGAGCGCGGCGACGAGCTTGGGGTGGGCGTGGCCGAGGCCGGTGGTGGCGATGCCGGCGAGACAGTCGAGGTAGGCTTCGCCCTCAGCGGTGTAGAGGCGGGCTCCCTCGCCGCGCTCAAAGGCCAGCGGCGCGCGCGCATAGACCCCCATGAGGTGATCGGCGGGGACGGATTGCGCCATGGCGGGCCTCCCAAAAGCGCGGCGTCCCCGCGCCCGGAGCAGGTCCCGCCTTGGGATCGATAGGCCGATCAGCGGAACACGCTCCCGTCCGCGGGGACGGGAAGCGCGGGGTTTTCAGCGCCAGCCCTGGCATTGTCAACCGCCGTCCGGGCGCATTCCGCTCACGCCCCGCGGAAGCGAAAGACGATGGTTGTCGGCGGTGTCAGGGGCCTGCCATGCCCAGCTGCTCTGCGGAATGCCCGAATGGAGGAAAGCAACTGGCGGAACTCGCTGGACAACACCGTGAAAGTTCAAGACCGTAAAGTTGGGCGCTTTGGAGCGTCACCCACCGATACGGCGTGCGCCACGCGCCGCACCGTCAGGACAACCGCCGCATGACCGAAGTCGAGAGCCCGCTGGCGCGTTACATCGAGCTGCGCGACGCCGGCGATGGCGAGGGCGCGTTGGCGGCCGCCAGGGCGGCCTGCGCCGAAACCCCTGAGGCGGCGTCAGCTCACTACGCGCTCGGCGAGATTCTCACTCGCCTTGGGGACCACAGGGGCGCAGGGGCCGCCTTCGCCGACGCCCTGCGCCGCGCCCCCGGCTGGGCCGACGCCTGGGTGAATCTCGGCCTTTCGCTTTACCGGCAGGACAAGCCCTGGGCCGCCAAGGGCGCCATGCGCGAGGCCCTGAAGGCGGCGCCGGGCCACCCTGCCGCCAGCGCCAACCTCGGGGCCCTCATGCGCGTCACCGGCGAGTCGGTCGCCGGAGAGACCCTGCTGCGCGAGACCCTGGAACAAACGCCCGAGGCGATCGCCGCCCGGCTCAACCTGGTGGCCGACCTGCTGCAGCGCGACCGCACGGGCGAGGCGCTTGCGGCGCTCGAGGCGGCGCCCGAGCCGCCGACCGAGCTGGATGCGCTCAGGCACTGGCACCTGTCATACGCTCTCGCCTTCCTGCGACTGGGGCGCGCCGAAGCAGCGGCGGCCGCGGTAGCCAATTTCGAGGCCGTCGGGCCGATCCCGCCGGCGGTGGCGCCGATGTGGCGCTGGCGTCGGGTCCTGCTGGCCCAACTGAAAGGAGACATGCCCGCGGCAAGGGACGAGGCCGGGCTGATGGCCACGGCGATCGAGGAAATGGGGCCGAACGCCACGCCCGAGCACAGGATCATCGCTCACTATGATCTGGGCCGGTTCTGGTCCGGCCTCGGCGAGCGGGAAGCGGCTTTCGAGCAATGGAACGCCGGTCACCGTTTGCTGCGCCAGTTCCAGCCGTTCTCCCGCGAGCTGTTCGGCGCCTACGTGGACGCCAACATCGCCGCCTATGACCGTGCGCCGTTCCGGCTCGAGAACATCGCCGCGAACCGTGACCCGGCGCCGGTGTTCATCGTCGGCATGCCGCGCTCGGGCACCTCGCTCTGCGAGCAGATCCTGTCGGCGCATCACGCCGTGTATGGCGCCGGCGAGCGCGTGGCGCTCGGGCGGATGGCCGTCGAGCTCGGGGCTGGAGACAACGCCGCCGCCGTCCGCCGTGTCGCCGCGTTGGAGCCCGCCAGGCTCGACGAAGCCGCCGAACGTTACCTGGCCGACCTGCACGCCCTGGCGCCTGACAAGGCGCGCATCGTCGACAAGATGCCAGGGAACGAACTCTACATCGGTCTCATCGGCCGCATGCTGCCGGGCGCGAAGATCATCCACTGCGTGCGCGACCCCAGGGACATCGGCCTCTCGATCTGGACCTTCCGGTTTTTCGGCGAGCACCCTTACGCGCACGATCTGGCCGACCTCGGCTGGACGATCGGGGTGCGCGCCCGCTTGATCGCTCACTGGCGGGACGTGCTGCCGAACCCGATCCTCACCGTCGCTCTGCAGGACTGGGTCGAGGATTTCGACGGCACGCTGGCCCGCGTGCTGACGCACCTCGACCTGCCCCCGGACCCCAACTGCGCGCGTTTCTTCGAGCTCGACCGCGAGGTCCGCACCGCCAGCTTCATGCAGGTGCGCCGGCCGATCAACGCCCAGGGCATCGGACGCTGGCGACCGTTCGAGGAGCAACTCCAGCCGTTGATCCGGGAGCTCGAGGCGGCCGGGATGCTTGAAGCGCGCGAGCCTTAAGTCGCGGCGGAAGCCCCGAACGGGGCGCCGGCGGATCAGTCGGGCCGCACGCCTGCGGTGCGCAGAACCAGCCTGACGAGCTCGGCCTGGCGATGCGTGTCGGTCTTGGCGAAGACGTGCTTCAGCTGCTCGTGGACCGTGTGCGGACTGAGCGCGAAAGCCTCGGCGATTTCCTTTAGCGTCAGGCCTTCGGCCAGCGACAGGGTCAGGCGCGCTTCGGCCGGAGTCAGCGAGAAGAGATCGCGCAGGACGCGTTCGGCCGGCCCCAGGCGAGCGTCGAGGTCATGAGCGCAGACGATCACCGCCGGGCGCGGCGAGAAGACGCCGGGATCGCGCCGGGGACCGGGGCTCACGGTCAGCCAAATCGGACGTCGCCTGCCGACGCTGGCGAGGCGCATCGACCCGCCCCGCCGGATGGCGGGGTCAAGCGCAGCGGCGTGGGCAATCAGGCATTCGAGGGCTTTCGCCGGGTCAGCGCCCGCGGCGGTCAGCCGGCCGCAGGCCAGCGTCAGCCCATCGCGCTCGTCGATCATCGCCTGGGCAACGCCATTCATGCGCAGCACTGTCCCGGTCGCATCGAGGAGAAAGAGGCCGTGGGGAGAGCCATGGGCCCAGCCGGCCAGATCCTGGTGGAAGGCGTTCGCTTGGCCGAGCGTGCGTCCCAGTTTGAAGGCGCGGATCAGGTGTCCGTGCGCGGCCTCAGCGATACGAATTTCCCGGTCCTCGAACGGCTCGTCTCCGAACCGGCGAAACAGGTTGATGCCCACCGTGTCAGATCCAAAGCTGCCGAGCCTCAGGATCAGCAAGGACTCGAAGTCCGCGGGGCGCATGTGGTCGTTGTAGTATTCGGTTCGATTGAGATCGTCCCGGTCGACGATGTCGCTGTCCCGCATGATCCAGGCCGGGGTTCCCGGGCGACGCGAGGTGTAGAGCGGGTTGCGGGTCGAGAAGTGGCTGAAGTAGCGCTCGACCGCCGCCGGGTCGATGTTATGCCCGAACGTGAAGCCCTCGCCTGTCCTGAGATTCTGCTGGTGCAGGCAGGCGCCGCTGGCGCAGGTCAGGTGCGCGAAGCGCTCAAGGGTTCGCGACCACAAGCCCGGCGCGCTCGCCGCCTCGTAGGCGAGATCGATGAATTGATCGAAGTCCGCCTGGTCCAACGCCGTCCGGGTCCCGAACAACTAGATCTTGGGGGTGAACTACTGGCCTCGACTGTTGCCGCGAATGCCCAGGCAAGTCCAGTCGGATGCACGGATCGACGCGGTTCGCCTCGCGGGCCATCGAGGCTCAGGCGTCAGGCCGCGCGCCCGAAGTTCACGGCCTCGGTCTTGACGGTCCCGGCCGTCCGGCCCGGGGCGGTGTGGTAGGACCAGTAAAGATTGGTGTGAGCGATCACCTGGTCTGGCGGCGGCGCCCCCCACTTCGACAGGTCCTCGGTCGTGTGGGCGTCGCTCACCAGGATGGCGTCGTAGCCTCTGGCCAGGGCTCCGTGGAGCGTCGAGCGGATGCAGGCGTCGGTCTGCGCCCCCGCCACCAGGAGTCGCCCGACCCCGAGATCGCTCAGGACGGTCTCCAGGCTCGTCTCCTCGAACGCGTCGCCCCACAGCTTGGCGATCAACGGCTCGTCGGCGCCCGGCGCCAGCTCGGGAACGATCCGCCAAGCGTCGCTGCCGCTCGCGAGTTGGTCACTCGAATGCTGCACCCAGATCACGGGTGTCTGCTCGCGCCGCGCCGCCTCGACCAGCCGGGCGATATTGGCCACGACCGCATCGCGCGCGTGGGCCCGGGCAACGACGCCAATCTGGACATCGATGACCAGGAGTGCGGACTTCGGCCGATCGGTGAGCGTCGTCATGGTTTCCCCGCCGACAGCGCGGCCCTCACAACTACAATCAAGTTCACGTCTTCAGCCGGTATCCCGTCGCGAACATCCATAGGCAGACGGCGGCGAGCACGATGGTCAGGCCGGCGGTGAACAGCACGCCGACGAGGAGCGAGCCGTCGGCCGTGCCGATGAAGCCGTAGCGGAAGCCGCTGATCATATAGAAGAACGGGTTGAAGCGGCTGGCGCTGCGGAACGGCTCGGGCAGGCGGTCGACGACGTAGAAGGTGCCCGAGAGGAAGGTCATCGGCATGACCACGAAGTTGCTGATCGCGGCGATGTGGTCGAACCTCACGCTCCAGATCGCCGCCATCAGGCCGAGCAGTCCCATTGAGAGGGCGGCGATCAGGCCGAAGTAGGCCACGGCCCACGGGTGAGCCACGCTGATGTGGGCGAACGGCAGCACAGCCAGCAGCGCCACGGCGCCCACCAGCACGCCGCGCGTGGCGGCGCCGAACGCGAAGCCGGCCACCTGCTCGGCGGGCGTCAGCGGCGGGGTGATGAAGTCGCTGATCAGGCCGTTCATCTTGGCCTGCAGCAAACTGGAGGCGGAGTTGGAGAAGGCGTTGGAGAGGATCTGCATCATCACCAGGCCAGGAGCGACGAAGGAGGCGAAGACGACGCCCTCCACCGGCGGCCGCGCGCCGCGCATCGCCACCACGAACACCAGCATGTAGAGCAGGGCGGTGACCACCGGCGCCGCCAGGGTCTGGGCGCCGACCTTCCAGAACCGCTTCACCTCCCGCACGTAGAGGGTCTTCAGGCCTTCCCAGTTGGCGCCGTGGTAGACGCGCGGCTGCGGCGGGCCGACCGCCTCGATCATGTCCTTCATGACCATCCCATGTGCGCCGGCGAGGGCGGGCGCGCAAGGCTGTGGCACGTGCGAATCAAGATGTTGATCCTGTGGACAGAGCCAAGGGCGCCTATTGTGGATCGGCCAGAATGGTGCACGATATCTAGTAGGCGCCGGCAACGAAGAGCGTGGCGAACACCATATATAGATCGGCGCGCCGGCCGCCGGTCGCCAGGGGTCGGAGGGTTACCCATGGGTTGGACGGACGAGCGGGTCGAAGTCCTCAAGAAGCTGTGGCTGGAGGGCCTGTCGGCCAGTCAGATCGCCAAGCAACTCGGCGGGGTGACGCGCAATGCGGTGATCGGCAAGGTCCACCGCCTGGGGCTCTCGGGCCGCGCCGCCCCTTCGCAGCCGACCAGGACGGCGTTCCGCGCCCCCCGGCCGGCGCGCCCGTCGGCGCCGGCGGTCTCGCATCGTCGCGCCGAGGCGCCGCGGCATGAAGTCCGCCCCGCGCCCCGGCCCATTCCTTATATCGAGGAGCCGGGCACGGCGACCGTGCTCACCCTCGGGGCTCACATGTGCAAGTGGCCGATCGGCGATCCGGCCAGTGCCGAGTTCACCTTCTGCGGCCGCCGGGCCGGCGACGAAGGCCCCTACTGCATCGAGCACGCCCGGGTGGCCTATCAGCCGCCGCAGAGCAAGAAGAAGTCCAGCCCGAACGAACTGGCGCGCTCTCTGCGGCGGTATATCTAGGCAAGGGATATCGCGATCAGCCCTCCCCTTGATGGGGAGGGCAGACCGATCGAAGGTCGGGACGGGTGGGGTGGCGGCTCCACCCCCTCCGTCTCGCAGAAGCGAGACACCTCCCCCATCGAGGGGGAGGGCAATTGCATATGGAGTTGGTCGGTGTCCCCGCCACTCTTTCCTCTACCGTCATGGCCGGGTGTCAGTCCCGGCTATCCATATCCTCCCGGCCTGGTGTGACCGCGCACCGCGGTCACGGCGCGACGGCGCGGCCGCATCGTGGCCATGCCCGGCATGGCCACCCGAACTCCGGTGCGCATCGGTCGCCGGGACTGGCGCCCGGCGATGACGGTAGAGGTAGGAGATCAAATGCGATCGCCCTGCATCGAGGGGGAGGAGGATTTTGATTAGCGCAGCTTGGCTTCCAGGGTGAGCATGACCGAGCGGCCGGCTTCCCAGGTGTAGAAATCGGCGTTGGTGGTCGGGCCGGTGATCGAGGTCACCGAGCGGTTGTTGGCCAGGTTGGTGGCGGCCACCTTCACCTTGAACTTGCCGAAGTCGTAGCCGATCGAGGCATTGAGCGTGTCATAGGCGCCGATCTCGTACTCCTGGTTCGGCAGCAGGGTCACGCCCTGCGGATTGACCACGGTCGTCCCGCCGTTGATGTAGACCACCTGCGAGCCGATCTGCTTGTAGGTCAGCGACGCCTGCCAGTGGTGGGTGGTGTAGAGCGCGCCCGCTGCGTCGGTCCACTTCGGCGCATTGAGCTCGGTCTGGTCGCCGGTGGTGTTCTTGGCCGAGTTGATCGAACCGTTGGCGAATAGGGTGAGACCGAACGGGAAGGCGTAGGCCGCCTCGCCCTCGACGCCCGAATAACGCGCATCGCCTGAGTTGATGTAGTACTGGCCATTGGGGCTCGGTATCTCGAGGTTGGTGACCTTGATGGTGTAGACGTCGGCGTCGGCGGTGAACCGGCCGCGGCTGAACACCGTGCCCGCCTGGTAGTTGGTGGTGTTCGACGGCTTCAGATTGTTGAGCTGAAGGTCGTCCGCATAGAGCGCCGAAAGCGACGGGATGAGGAATCCCGTGGCGTACTGGGCGTAGACCGACCAGTAGGGCAGGATCTTGTAGTTGGCGGTGAAGAAATAGAGCGGCGAGGTATAGGTGTTGGAGCCGCTGATGAAGCCGCGGGCGTCCGTGCCGGTCAGACTGTTCTCGATGCCGTCCACGCTGCGCTTGAAGTTCACATACTTGAAGCCCGGCGTCAGGGTCAGGCTGTCGGTCGGCCGAAACTCCCAGTCGGCGAACAGCTGGTACTGGGTCCAGCGCGAACCTTCGAGCGTCTTGATGTTGTCCCAGGCCGTCGGCAGATCGAGAGCGACATCCTTCTTGTGGTACTTGTCGTCGGGATCGCCGGTCGTGAGGTCGAAGAGGATGTTGTGGCGATCGGTCTCCGAATGTTCGATCAGGCCGCCGACCTTCAGCGTCGACCAGCCGAAGTCCTTGTTGACCCGCAGGACGTCGCCGAACACGCGATAGCGGTTGCCCTTGTTGTAGCCGCCGATATCCCCTGAAGGTCCAGTCGATGGCGAGTCGGTGTTCGCGCCGCTCGGCGTCAGACTGTTGCCATAGTTCGCGTCGTTGTTGTCAACAGAAATTGTCTTGTTGCTATAGAAGTAGGTGTAAGCCTGATCCTCCAGGCTGATCCCGTAATCGAAGGCGTCGTTGAACTTGATATATTCGAAGTCGGTGTTCTTCTTCTCGGTGTTATAGCATTTGCAGAACTCGCTGGTCGGATCGTTGTTGAGTCCGAAATTCTTGCCGTAGAGCTGGTATTGCTCCCAGGTCTCGCCGAGGTTGGCGTCCGACTCATAGAACTTCGTCGCCTCGATGGCCGAGAACAGCGTCAGGCTGGCGCGGGCGCCGAGCGGCTGCACGATCTTGAGCAGGCCGTTGTAGGCGACGCCGCCCATCTCCGAGAGTTCGCCGTCGGAACCGCGGGCGTCGAAGATCGCCAGAACCTTGGTTCCGGTCACCGGCAGGACGCCGGAGTCGATCCGGGTTACCGCTTCCCAGGTGTTCCAGGTGCCGTAGGAGACCTTCTGATCGACGTTGAACTGGTCGGCGACCGTTGGGGAGAACAGGTGGATGGCGCCGCCGTAGTTGGCCTGGCCGAGGTCGCCGGCCTGGCCCGGGCCGCGGTCGACGACCGCCGCGCCGATGTTCGAAGTCGGGAAGTAGTCGTTGGGGTGGTGGGTCGGGTCGTTGGTGTCGCCGAAGGCGATGCCGTCGTAGGTGATGTTGTACTGCCCGTCCTGAAAGCCGCGCAGAGTGGTCTTGTTGGTGTCGCCGAAGCCGCCGCCGTTGGAGGGGATCCCGGCCATCGAGGGCGCGATCAGCACCACGGAGGTGTAGTCGCCGTTCTCCGGCGTGAAGGCCTCGATGAACTTGTGGCTGATGATCGACTGCGGCTGGAAGGAGTCGATCGAGGCCTTGGTCGGCGCCGCTGCGGCAGCCTGAGTGCGCTCGGCGGTGACGATCAGCTCATCGACGTTGGTCGCGCCGCTGCCCGAACCGGCGGCAGCGCCGGTTGTGCCTGCTGCTGCCTCGGCGGCCAGGGCGCTGCCAACCGTCGCCATGGCGAGCGCGCAGGTGGAGACGGCGAGCCAGGCTCGCGTGGTCGTGCGGATCATGGAACCCCTCGTTCGGCCTCAGCCGATCTTGCGTTTGTATGGCGCGGTGCGCGGGGGCCTTGTTCCTTGCGCCTGTTACGATTGCATCACCGTTTGACGACGGTTCGATGAAATCTGAACGGCGCAGGAACCCTTACGGGGGAAGGGGAAGCGGCGGCGCAGCGGTGGGTGTCGTCAGCCTGGCGTGGGGCCGCCAGCAAGCACTTCAAGCCAGCCGAAGAAGGCCGGCAGTAGATAGCGCTGAGCCCCGATAATGATCAACATCAGGACCATCGGCGTAATATCGACTCCGCCGATTGGCGGGATGAACCGCCGGAAGGGCGCGAGCAGGGGCGCTGTCACCCGGTCAAGAAAAGCCACCACGCTGCGCGCCTGAGGATTGCGCAGGTTGACGATGTCGAAAACAATCAGCCAGCTAACAACGGCATTGGCGACAACGATCACAAGGATAGCGAAGAGAGCGCTGTCGACGAGGAACGCTATGAATTCGATGATGGCCGTCATGGGCGCTCCGGCGGAAAGGACAGGCTAGGTATCGGCGCCACGGGCCCATGGCAAGGCGGCCATTTCCTTGACACCCGCCCGCCCTCGCCCTTATTTCGCGCCCTTCCTCCGCAAGGAGGGGCCGTAGCTCAGTTGGTAGAGCGCCTCGTTCGCAATGAGGAGGTCAGGGGTTCGATTCCCCTCGGCTCCACCAGGAGCACAGAACGTCGAACCCCTTCAAACAGATAGAACCAACTCACGCCGGCTGAGCGCAGCGCTGCTACGCGGAGCTGCTACGCATGGCGCTGGTCACGAACGTCTTCAGGCGGGGTGCCACTTACTATTTCCGGGTTCGCGTGCCGCCCAACTTTCGCGAGTTGTTGGGGCGGAGGGAGCTATGGCGCTCGCTCAGAACATCAGTCCCTGAGCAGGCGCGACACCGGGCCGCACGGCTATGCACGTTGACGCTCGGCCTCTGGGCTGCGCTGGAACAGGCCATGACGCCCGAAGATGCCCAGCCGCTCATAAACGGCTGGCTACTCGCCAAGCTCGATGAAGACGCGAACCTACGTGACCTCCCTCAGGGAGCACGTCATGAGGTGCTCGTGTTCCGCAGGACCGATGCGATCTCCCCCGATGTGGTGGTCACCACATTGACGCGCGCTGAGGCCGACCGTCTCGCGCAGGAAGCTCCAAATCCGAACTACAGTGGCGATGCTGGTTTCGGAGAGTTTGGCTGGAGCTTTTCTGGCCTAGCCCGGGAAGGTGAATTCCACGCCACCGACATGTCTGACGCGGACATCGCACGTCAGGCCTTCCGAAAGCCCCATCTGGGCGCACCGGGCCGACACCGCAGCGGGGACGACACGGTGGCCCGGCCCCTTGTCCGCGCTGTCCTGGTGCACGCCGGCGTCACCGTTGATGAGTCCGATCCGGCATTTACGGCTGCCGTTCGGTTCATGATGCGGGCGCAGGCTGACCTAGCTGAGCAATACCGCGCACGCGATGTTGCGGGGTGGCGTCGGTGGTTGTCCGAAGACCCAGCGCAAAAGCTAATCGACCGACTGACGCTTGGCGAAGCTTCCGGCAAGCCTGTTGCGCGAGGCATTGAGCGCCGGTCTATTCAGGGGAGGTATAGTTCCGTGGGCTCCGTGTTCGAGGATCGTCTGGCCGCAGGCGAACGGCTGCTTTGGACAGGACGGTCTGTC
>Ga0302311_10003514_pt1 | contig 17098 bp, 15 predicted proteins | sample III_Palsa_N1_3_FD_200449 | JGI IMG/M metagenome (GOLD analysis project Ga0302311, IMG submission 200449) | Peat permafrost microbial communities from Stordalen Mire near Abisko, Sweden - III_Palsa_N1_3 | ecosystem: Environmental > Terrestrial > Soil > Palsa > Peat permafrost | place: Sweden... | reverse complement strand
CGATCGATGGTAAGTCCCAGCACCTCGAAGCGCGCGAGACCGCGCTCGCTCAGGCGAGACCGGTAGTTCTTGATCGCGCGCTTCTGCGAACTGCCCATGGCTACCTCCGACATATTTCCAGTAATATAGCCGGAGGGCCAGGCTTGGGCAAGGTGCGGCTGTCGGCAGAAAACGCCGGGGTCAACATCGACGGCAGCTAAAAGCGCCTCGTGCCATGGCTGCAGACGGTAGTATTTTCGACCGGCAGGGTAGGTCTGGGCTCGGCGCGGTATCCGGAAATCGACCAACTGATCTCGATAGTTGCCGAAGCCATAGTCACTGATTTGAGGACGATCAGACGCGGCCGTGACCCGCATTGACGCGGCGCCATAGCCCCGATTAGCATCGAGTGCATCACCTCCTCCTTTCTCCATTCAGGATGACTGGCATGCGTGCGCTGTCTCCCGCGTCGATTCGAGCGCCCTTGGCGCGATATAGTCACGGTTTCTTAATACCGGCAGACCACCGGCTGGTGATTACCGCGGGGCAACTCGGCATCGGCCCTGACGAGAGGATTCCTGAGGACAGCGAAGCGCAGGCCGATCTCTGCTTCGCAAACATTGCGGCGATCCTGGACGAAGACGGAATGACGATGGCGAACATCGTCCGCCTCAGCGTCTATGTGACGGCCCGCGAGCACATGGAAGGCTACAGGCGGTCACGCGACCGGCAATTTCCAGGGACGCCGCCGTCAACGACGCTGATCGTGGTGGCCGGCTTGGTGCGGCCGGAATTCGTGATTGAGATCGAAGCCATCGCGGCCGCCCGTTAGCTGCGGATGGCGCTCGCTATATCGCAAACGTTCCCGGTCCGCAGAGCTGGGGAAAGTGCAGGATACCGCCAATATTCGGCCCTATCGAGAAACCGCCGCTCTTCCATCGCGCGGCGTCGTGCCGAACATGATCTTGTAAGCACGGCTGAATGCAGCCTCGGACGCGTATCCGATGGCGTGTGCGATCTCTCCGACCGGCAGATTTGATCTTCGAAGCAAATCGAAAGCCATCGCCAGACGCCAGCGATGAAGATAGCGCAAAGGCGGCTCTCCGACCGTTGCCAAGAACAGTTCGGCAAATCGCGAGCGCGACATTCCCGCGACCGATGCCAGACCTTCGACGGACCAGTTCCTTGCGGGATCTCGATGGATCTGGGCAACAGCCCTGCTGACTCGCGCGTCGGCGAGCGCCCCGATCCAGCCTTGACGGGGCCCAAGCGATTTCGCCCACGTCCGGATGCAGCGGATAATCAAGACATCGATCAGTCGGGAGATCATGAGTGCCACTCCCGGCTCCTGCGCCACATGCTCGACGACCAGAAACTTGGCGACGTCACGGATGAGGAGTGCGGACCGATCGGTATCCTTCGCGATGTGAATAACGTCCGGCAGATGCCCCAGTAACGGCGAAAGCCCGCCTTTGTTTTCGAACTGGAAAGTCGCGCTGATCGTTCTTGCCGCGATCACGCCCTGTCCGTGTTCGAGCACCGAGATATTCGCGCCAGAGGCCTCGATCTCAAGAGGAGCTCCCACAGCGCCGGATTGGCCGCCGTCGCTGAGCCTGTACTTCGCGGGGTGCGGCAAGACGGCGATATCGCCAGCGTACAGCCTCAGCGGCGCTCGGCCCTCGACAGAGATGTCGAGTTCGCCCTCCTGGACCACATGGATGCAAGCCGATCCCCGCGGGAATTCGACGTTGAACCCCGACTGAAATCTGGTTGTCAGCACCCGCTCCCCTTTGAGCTGAACGAACCTCAGGATGTCGGAAAGGAGATCGGCGTGTGGCTGAGGATCGGACGTTGGAGCAAGAACTCCGTCGTTGGTGTCATGGGGTTTCAAGGAAGGATCCTCTAGTTTCCGGCTTAAGCGAATTCGACCGTTGAGCTGCCTGACACTTGAATTTGGGGATTTGATAGACCCCCCAAAGCCATTTTTCTAACGACGGCTGGAAGAATCGCGACGTTGCCGAAACGCCTGCCCATTCCCTGGCATGCGTCGTTTGGCATCCTTCAGGAGCAGTTAATGCGAAATCTTCTACTCTCAGCCGCCACCGTCCTCATGGCCGGAACAGCAGTTGCCACCCCTGCCCAATCGGCTGAGCTGCCCCAGGGGGCAGCTCACAACATCGTGCTCGTCCATGGTGCTTTCGTCGATCAGACGAGCTGGAAACCCGTTGCCGATATCCTCGCGAAAAAAGGCTATAACGTAACGCTCGTCGAAAATCCGCTCACGTCGCTCGCCGCGGACGTCGATGCCACCAAACAGGCGCTCGCGAAGCAGGTTGGCAAGACCGTTCTCGTTGGCCACTCCTGGGGCGGCGTGGTCATCACGCAGGCAGGTAACGATCCTAAGATCTCGGCGCTCGTCTACGTCTCCGCATTCGCGCCCGACGTGGGAGAGTCTCTGGCGAGCCTGGCCAAAGCCGGTCCGGCAACCGAAGGCACCGCGGCGATTCATCCCGACGAAAAGGGCAACCTCTATATCGATCCGAAGGTGTTTCCTTCGGCGGTCGCGGCCGACCTGCCTCCGAAGATTGCCGAAGCCTTGGCAAACTCCCAGCTGCCGCTAAACCATACGGCGTTCGAGGCTCCTGTCGATACGGCAGCTTGGCGCGACAAGCCGACCTTCTATGTGATCACCACGAAGGATAAGGTGCTCGCACCCGAGGCCCAGAGGATGTTCGCAGCCAGGATGAAGGCCCAGACGACGGAGGTCGCTGGCAGCCATGCCTCCCTCGTCGTCCATGCGACGGAAGTCGCCGCGGTGATTGAAAAGGCCACGCTCGCGAAGTGACGGTACTGCTCCCGGTGCTTTCGTGCCGGGAGCGCCCCACGCTGAGAATCTAGGGACGTGAGAATCTAGGGACGCAATACCTATTCCGCAGCAACCGGCGGCCCGGCGCAGCCCGGGCCGCCGAAGCTTTAGCGCCTAGCGGAACGGCGGGGCGTAGATCAGGCCGCCCTTGGTCCACAGGTCGTTCAGGCCGCGCTCGAGCTTGAGCGGAGTCTTGGTGCCGATGTTGCGCTCGTAGCTTTCGCCGTAATTGCCGACCTGGCGGATCGCGTCGGCGGCCCAGCTGTCGCTGAGGCCCATCGAGGTGCCGAGGCCGGGCGTCACGCCGAGCAGGCGCTTGGTTTCCGGATTCTCGTCCTTCATGTGCTGATCGACCGTCGCGGCGGTGATGCCCAACTCTTCGGCCTCGATCATCGCGTACATGGTCCAGCGGACCGCGTGCAGGAAGGCCGCATCGTCCTGGCGGACGGCGACGCTGATCGGCTCCTTGGAGATGACTTCCGGCAGGATGACGAAATCGTCCGGATTGGCGATCGCGGCGCGGGTCGCGGCCAGGCCCGAGAGGTCGGTGGTATAGGCGTCGCAGCGGCCGGCCAGGAACGTATCGCGCACGGTATCCAGGCTGTCGAAGCTGACCGGCTTCATGTCGAGGTTGTTGGCGCGGCTGTAGTCGGCCAGATTCAGCTCGGTGGTCGAGCCGGTCACGACGCAGACGGTGGCGCCCTTCAGGCTCTTGGCGCTTTTGACGCCCTGCTTCTTGCTCACCATGAAGGCTTGGCCGTCATAGAAGGTGACGACCGGGAAAGCGAGGCCGAGCGTAGTCTCGCGGGTCAGCGACCAGGTGGCGCTGCGCGCCAGCATGTCGACTTCGCCCGACTGCAGCGCGGTGAAGCGGTTCTGCGAGGTCAGCGGCACGTATTTGACATTGTCGGCCTTGCCGGTGATCGCGGCCGCGACCGCGCGGCACTGATCGACCTCGAAGCCGGTATAGACGCCCTTGCTGTCGGGCTGGGCGAAGCCGGGGTTGCCGGTATTGACGCCGCAGACCAGCTGGCCGCGCGACTTGATGGTCTCGATCGTGCCGGCCTGGGCCGACGCGGTGGCGCCCGCGACCAGGGCGAGGGCGGTAAGAGCGGGGAAAATTGCTTTGAGCACGGTCGGACTCTCTATCGGAAAGAGGAGGATTGGTACGACGAATACACCCGACCATGCCACGATCCGGCGGCGGCGTCAGGTGCGCTGTTATGCCGAGCGGTCGATGACAGTTCGACGATGCCGACATGCCACCCTTCGGAAAAGGGACTGGCCCGCCTCCCTCAACAGGGGTTAAATTGGTCAGGCCAATTATATGTAGGAGGATACGCATGCCCCCCATCACCCTCCGCCTCAATCCCAACGACACGGTCGTGGTCGCCCGGGTGGATCTGATGGCCGGGACCGATATCCCCGGCGAAGCCGTCAAGACCGCCGGTTTCGTGCCGGCCGGGCACAAGCTGGCGACCCGCGCCGTCGCGGTCGGCGAGCCGATCCGCAAATACGGCCAGATCATCGGCTTCGCGACGCAAGCCGTCGCGGCCGGCGAGCATGTCCACACCCATAATTGCGCGATCGGCGCGTTCGACCGGGACTATGCCTTCGGCGTCGATGCCCAGCCGACCGATTTCGTGCCCGTGGCAGCCCAAGCGACGTTCCAGGGCATCGTCCGGCCCGACGGCCGGGTCGCGACCCGCAACTATCTGGGCGTGGTCACCAGCGTCAATTGCTCGGCCACGGTTGCGCGCCGCATCGTGGCGCTGCTCGATCGCGAGATCCGCGAGAACTGGCCCGGCATCGACGGCGCCGTCGCCATCACCCACGGCACCGGCTGCGGCATGGCGGCCCAGGGCGAGCCGGTCGACCTGCTGCGCCGGACGCTGGTCGGCTACGCGCGCCACCCGAATTTCGCCGGCGTGCTGCTGCTGGGCCTCGGCTGCGAGGCGAACCAGATCGCCGGCATGGTGCAGTCGGGCGGGTTGAAGACCGGCGCGCTGCTGGAGACCATGACGATCCAGGAAAGCGGCGGCTCGGCCAAGACGATCGAGGGCGGCCTCGCGCGGCTGAAGGCGATGCTGCCGGAGGCCGCGAGGGCGAAGCGTATCCCCGTGTCGGCCAGTCATCTGACCCTGGCGCTGCAATGCGGCGGCTCCGACGGCTATTCCGGCATCACCGCCAACCCGGCGCTGGGCGCCGCGGTCGATCTGCTGGTGCGTCATGGCGGCACGGCGGTCCTGTCGGAAACGCCCGAGATCTATGGCGCCGAGCATCTGCTGACCCGGCGCGCCCAGAGCCGCGACGTCGGCGAAAAGCTGATCGAGCGGATCAAATGGTGGGAAGACTATACCGCCGGCAACAAGGGCTCGATGGACAACAACCCGTCGCCCGGCAACAAGGCCGGCGGCCTGACCACCATTCTGGAAAAATCGCTGGGGGCGGTCGCCAAGGGCGGCTCGACCAACCTGACCGATGTCTATCGCTATGCCGATCCGATCACGGCCAAGGGCTTCGTGTTCATGGACACGCCGGGCTACGACCCGGTCTCGGCCACGGGCCAGGTGGCGGGCGGCGCCACCATGATCTGCTTCACCACCGGGCGCGGCTCGGTGTTCGGCTGCAAGCCGACGCCCAGCCTGAAGCTCGCGACCAACTCCGCGCTTTACCGGCGCATGACCGACGACATGGACATCAATTGCGGCCCGATCGCCGATGGCGAGGTCTCGGTCGCCGAGATGGGCGAGCGGATTTTCGAACATGTGCTGCAGGCGGCGTCGGGCACGCCGACCAAGAGCGAGGCGCTGGGTTTCGGCGACGACGAGTTTCAGCCCTGGCAGTTGGGTGCCGTCATGTGATTTGATCTCCCCGGATCTCTAAACCAAAAAAAGAGACGGGGAGGGAACATGACGAGAAAATTCGGGCTGTCCGCGGCGGTCGCCGCGGCGTTGCTGGCGACGACGGCGCTCGCCCAGGCGGCCGAGGGGCCGGTCAAGATCGGCGTGCTGACCGATATGTCGAGCCTCTACTCGGATTCCGGCGGCAAAGGCTCGGTCATCGCGGCCGAAATGGCGGTCGAGGATGTCGGCGGCTCGGTGCTGGGCCAGAAGATCGAGGTCGTCGGCGCCGACCATCAGAACAAGCCCGACGTCGGTGCCAATATCGCACGCGCCTGGTACGACACCGACGGGGTCGACGTCATCTCCGACGTGCCGAATTCGGCCGTTGCTCTGGCGGTGCAGCAGATCACCCGCGACAAGAACAAGATCTTCCTGATCTCCGCCGGCGGCTCGTCGGACCTGACCGGGCCGGCCTGTTCGCCCAACAGCATCCAGTGGACCTACGACACCTACGCGCTGGCCCACGGCACCGGCGGCGCCATGGTGCAGCAGGGCGGCGACAGCTGGTTCTTCATCACCGCCGACTATGCCTTCGGCCATGCGTTGGAGCGCGACACCACCGCCGAGGTCGTGCGCCAGGGCGGCAAGGTGCTGGGCTCGATCAACGCGCCGCTCGGCACCGCCGATTTCTCGTCCTTCCTGCTGCAGGCCCAGGCGTCCAAGGCCAAGGTCATCGGCCTCGCCAATGCCGGCGGCGATACCAAGACCTCGGTCAAGCAGGCCCATGAGTTCGGCATCACCACCGGCGGCCAGAAGCTGGCCGGCATGCTGGTCAATATCGACGATATCCATGCGCTGGGCTTGGAGACGGCGCAGGGACTGATCTTCACCGTCGGCTTCTACTGGGATATGAACGACGAGACCCGCGCCTTCAGCAAGCGCTTCCTGGCCAAGGACGGGCTGATGCCGTCGAGCTATCAGGCCGGCGTCTATTCCTCGATCCTGCATTACCTGAAGGCGGTCAAGGCGGTCGGATCCAAGGATCCGCAGAAGGTCCTGGCCTGGATGCATGCCAACAAGGTCGACGATTTCTTCTCGCACGGCGGCACGATCCGCGTGGATGGGCGGATGGTTCATGACATGTACCTGGTGCAGGCCAAGACGCCGGCCGAATCCAAGGGCGAATGGGATCTGTTCAAGGTGCTGAAGACCCTGCCGGGCGATGAGGTCTATCGCCCGCTCAAGGACGGCGGCTGCCCGCTGGTCAAGGGCTGAGCGGCGGGCCGCCTGGGCTTTGGTTCAGGCGGCCGCTTCCGCATCGGGCACTTCTTCCTCGCCGTCGTCTTCGTCCGGCACCTCTTCGTCGACCAGCACCGCCACGATCAGATCGTAGCGCAGCGTGATGGTGCCGAGCGCCCGGCTGCGCAGCACCAGCGTGCCGCCCGGGGCGGCCAGCAGTTCGAACGAAGCGATGTCGCCCTCGTCCATGTCGAGCAGCGAAAAGGTCAGCCACAGTTGCTCGGCCGCATCGCGCATCGCCTCGACGATCTCCGAGACACCATAGACCGTGCCGTCCAGCACCTTCACCGCCGCGCGATTGTCGGCGAAGGCCCACAGGTCCTGGAAGGGTTCGGCCATGCCGCGGACCAGATCGGTGGTCCGCTCATACTGCGCCTGCAGGCGGGCGCTGGTTTCGTCGTCGGTCGAATACATGGTTCGCCTCCGTAATCCGTGACCAGATCGCAAGTGCCGCTATTATGAGCGCTCGGCGCCGGACAGGCCAGCGCGCCGCGACCAATAACGTCTGAGCGATATCCGATCACGGGTGATCGGATATCGCTCCAGGATCGCCGATGAGCAAGCCGCCGCGTAAGAAAAGCGAGAAGCGCCCGGACTGGATGGGCGAAAAGACTCCGCCGCGGCCGGACCGGATCGACGTCGACGACACGCCGGCCAATGCCGTGTTCAAGCTGGTCCAGGGCGACCCGGCGGCGGCCGAGGCCTGCATCGCCCTGGTCAAGGTCGTCGCGACCGCCGATCCCCAGGCCGAGTTCGGCCCGTTCACTCCGCTGCTGATGCTGGAGGCGACCGGGTTGGTCGGTCCCGCGATCGGCCATGTCTATCGCAAGGTGTGCGACAGCGACCCCGTCACCATGCTGGCGGTGCTGCATGCGGTCCGCCTGAAGGTGATCGCCATGGACGCGGTCAAGCGCGCCGCCGTCAGCGGCACGCGCATCCGGGCGGAAACGGTGATTGGGATCGTCCGGCAGAAGATCCCGAACTTCGCGCGTTAGGCGGCGGAGCCCAGCAGCGGCTTGATGCGCGACAGGGTCTTGAGGCCGACCGTGTCGTTGCGCGGGCAGGTGTTGCAGCCGTTGAGCTGGGGCCGCTCTGTGACCAGCTGATGGCGGAAATCCTGATAGGCCTCGCCGTGCCAGATCGTCTCGAAATCGGCCTCGTAGACGTTGCCCATCACAACGCGGCGTGGCGGTCAGATAGCAGCAGGGATAGACGCGGCCCTTGGCATCGATATAGGTGCTGAACCAGGGCACGGTGCAGGGCTTGGTGTTGGTCGTCGGATCGAGCCGGTTGTTCTCGCCCGACTTCAGCCATTCGTTGGAGACGGCGCGCCAATCGCGATAAAAGGCGCGCTCGGGCTCGGAACCGGCTTCGGCGATGGCGACGTCGAGTTCGGCATGCAACGCCACGACCTCGTCATGGCTCGGGATCAGCGAGGCGAAAGTATTGCCTTCGGAATCGAAATCGAACACCGGCACCGCGCTGAAGGAATCGACGCCGTCGAGGCTGCTGTAGAGCGCATACATCTGGCGGAAGTCGCGCATGTTGGCGCGCTGCAGGGCGCACAGGATGCGGATCACCGTGCCGGTCCGCCACCGGTTCCTCCAGCAGCGGCACGGCCACGCGCAACGCCGTCTCACTCTTCACCGGAGCGGGGCCGGGAGCCACCCGGGTCTTCAGTGCCTCGACGCCGCTGCTCATAAAATCGCTGCGCCAAAGGCGAACCGTGTCCTCGCGCACGCCAAACGCTTCGGCAATCCGCGGGCTTGTCCAACCGGCCAGTGTCAGCAGCACCGCGCGAGCGCGATCCGCCTCGCCGCGATCACGCGAGCCCGCAAGCGCATTCAGAGCTTTCTGTTCCGCCTCAGTAGCAGAAAGTGGCGACCGTCCCGTCACGTCTTCACCCCCCAATCACTGCCAACAGCGAATCAGAGAGACAAATGTTGGTCAACCAGTCGGAGTCTGCTTAGCTTGGTGAATTCGTCGAGCGGCATGGTCTTGGTATTCATGCCCTCGATGACTTCGCGCGAGCACATGATGCATTTGAAGTTGCCGACGTCGGTCGTCTCGATCTGCAGGCGCACCGGCATGGCCGGGCGCGGGCTGGCGGCGAGCATGCCGCTGGCGACGCGGCGCAGCCGGGCCGTGCGGGCCAGAAGCAACGAGAAGCTGCCGCCGGACAGGCTGCGCAGAAAATAGCTGAGCGCCGGCGACAGACGATCCAGGACGGCGAACAGCATCTTCATCAGCAACCTCAATGTACTGCGCGAAGCCAAATGGAAAGCGCGAATGAAACGGCCTGTTCTTGGAACGAGGGCCGCGTCTTCTGCTCATGACGCCCGGAACTTCTTTGGTGCCAGTTGAACGGGGCGATCCCATTCGCCATCCCATTCATCGCAGCCGGGCTTGACCCGGGGCGCCATCGTGCTAGAACAAAGAGTGAACATGAGCGAGGCTGACACGTGGCGACCCTGGTACGGCTCGGTGGCGGCAAGAAGGACGCGGCGCTGGCGGCGCTGCGGGCGACCCTGCGCCGGCTCGAAGGGCCGGGGCGGGCCGCCGCCGGCGTGGTGCCGACCGGGTTCGACGCGATCGACCGCGTCCTGCCCGACGGCGGTCTGGCGCGCGGCGCGCTGCACGAGATCGTGGGCGAGGGCGCCGACCGGGCGGCGGCGAGCGGCTTCGTCATCCGGTTGCTGCTGGGCTTGGCGGCGCAGGGCCCGGTGCTGTGGTGCCTGGCCGATCCGGAGCTGTATGGGCCGGGGCTGCAGCGGCTGGGACTGGCGCCGGATCGGCTGATCCTGGCGCGGACGCGGCGCGACGCGGATCTGCTCTGGGCCATGGAGGAGGGGCTGAAGACCCCCGGCCTCGCCGCCGTGCTGGGCGAGCCGCAGAAGCTGGACCTGACCGCGAGCCGGCGGCTGCAGCTCGCGGCCGAAAGCGTCGGCGGGCTGGGCCTGGTGCTGCGTCCGGCCGACGGCGGCAAGGCGACCGCGGCGGTCACGCGCTGGCGCGTCGCCTCGGCGCCCAGCGCCGCGCCGGGTCCGGACATGCCGCGCGATTTCGGCCTGATGCGCGGGCGCTGGCAGGTCAGTCTGGAGCGCTGCCGCGGGGCGGCCCCGATTGGCGAACAGGGATATGGCTCTTGGTGGGTGGAGGAGGATGATGCGACGCGTGCTGTCGCTGTGGCTGCGGACCTGGGCGACCGATCGGGTCCATCGGCGCCGGCGATCCGACACGCCGGCTAGCGAGACGCCACCGCTCGTCACGGTCGCCGATATCGCTGGCCGGCGCGTGTTGGCCGCGGTCGATCCGGCCGCGGCGCTGGTGGGCTTGGCGCCGGGCATGAGCCTGGCCGATGCGCGCGCGCGGCTGCCCGAACTGCGGCTGGTCGATGCCGATCCGGCCGGCGATGCCAAGGCCCTGGCCGAGTTCGCCGATTGGTGCGGCCGGTTCAGCCCCTGGACTTCGGTCGACGGCGCGGACGGTATCTGGCTCGACATCACCGGCTGCGTGCCGCTGGCGGAAAGCGAAGCGGCGCTGGTCCGGGATCTGGTCGACCGTGCGGCACGATTGGGCTTCACCGCCCGTGCCGCCGTCGCCGACACGGCGGGGGCGGCCTGGGCCCTGGCGCGCTATGGCGGCGGGCCGGTTTGCGTCCTGGCCGGCGGCGAGGCCCGTGCGGCGCTGGCGCCGCTGCCGGTCGCGGGCCTGCGCCTGCCGGCGGCGATCGTCCAGGATCTGAAGCGGCTCGGCCTGAAGCGGATCGGCGACCTCTACGGCATGGCGCGGGCGCCGCTGGCGCCCCGGTTCGGCGAGCTGGTCGCCCGCCGGCTCGACCAGGCGCTGGGGCTGCTGGACGAACCGATCTCGCCGCGCCAGCCGATCGTGCCACGCCTGGTGCGCCGGATCCTGGCCGAGCCGATCTCGACGCCGGACGCGATCGAACATGGACTGACCCAGTTGATGGCGCTGCTGTGCCGGCAGCTGGAAGAAGAGGGGCTGGGTGCGCGCCGGCTCGAACTGGCCTGCTTCCGGGTCGATGCCCGGGTCGAGCGCATCGCGATCGGCACCAGCCAGCCCAGCCATGAGCCGGCGCATCTGGGCCGGCTCATGACCGAGAAGATAGGCCAGATCGCGCCCGGCTTCGGCATCGAGTTGCTGCAACTGCGCGCGCTCGCGGTCGAGCCGCTGGCCGCCCGGCAATTGGGCCTCGACGCCCAGAAAGCCGACGGCACGGTGGCGCCGCTGGTCGATCGCCTGGCCAACCGGCTGGGCGCCGGCAACGTGCTGCGCCTGGTGCCGGAGAACAGCCATCTGCCGGAACGGGCGGCGCGCGCGGTGTCGATGCTCGACACTCGGCACGATGCCAAGCGCCTGCAGGATTGGCCGGCGGGACGGCCGCGGCCGATCCGGCTGCTGGCCTACCCGGACCCGATCGAGGTGATGGCACCGGTGCCGGACGATCCGCCGCTGATGTTCCGCTGGCGCCGGGTGCCGCACCGGGTGCGCCGGGCCGAGGGACCGGAGCGGATCGCGCTGGAATGGTGGCGCGAGCCCGCAGCCGGCACCGACGGCATCCGCGACTATTACCGGGTCGAGGACGAGGCCGGCCGGCGCTTCTGGCTGTATCGCCGCGGCCTTTACCGTCCGGAAACCCCGCCCGCCTGGTTCCTGCACGGCTTCTTCGCATGACCGACTATGCCGAACTGACGGTCACGTCGAACTTCAGCTATCTGGAAGGCGGCTCGCATCCGGCCGAGCTGGCCGGGCAGGCGGCGCTGCTCGGCCATCGCGCGATCGCGATCACCGACCGCAATACCCTGGGTGGCGTGGTCCGGGCCTGGGTCGAGGCGCGGAAGGCGGGCATGCGCCTGATCGTCGGCTGCCGGCTGGATTTCCGCGACCGGCCGAGCGTCGTCTGCCTGCCGACCGACAAGGCGGCCTATCACCGCCTGTCGCGCCTGCTGACGCTCGGCAAGCGGCGCGCGCCCAAGGGCGAGTGCTGGCTCGATGCCGCCGACCTGCCGGCCCATGCCGAAGGCCAGATCCTGATCGTGCTGCCGCCGGACGAGGCCGATCCGGAGTTCGTAAAATGGCTGAGAAAAGACGGACAAGTCTTTGCTGGACATTGCTATCTGGCCGGGCAGCATCGCTATCGTGGCGACGATACCGAACGGCTGGCCTGGCTCGCCGCGGTCGCCCGGCGCGCCGGCACGCCCTTGGTCGCGACCAACGACGTGCTCTATCACGCGCCCGAACGCCGCGTGCTGCAGGACGTGATCGCCTGCGTGCGCCTCAAATGCACGATCGACCAGGCCGGCCGCCGGCTCGAGGCCCATGCCGAACGCCACCTGAAGCCGGCCGACGAGATGGCGCGGCTGTTCCGGGCCTATCCGGACGCGCTGGCGCGCACGATCGAGATCGCCGGGCGCTGCCATTTCGAGATGGGCCAGCTCAAATACGAATATCCGGACGAGGACGGCCTGGAGGGGCGCACGGTCGCCGAGGAGCTGGTGTTCCGCGTCGCCCTGGGCGTGCGCGAGCGCTATCCGGCGGGTGCGCCCGACCTGGTGCGTAAACAGGTCGATCACGAGCTGGCGCTGGTGGCCGAGCTGAAATATGAACCCTATTTCCTGACCGTCCACGACATCGTCCGCTTCGCGCGCAGCCAGTCGATCCTGTGCCAGGGCCGCGGCTCGGCCGCCAATTCGGCGCTGTGCTATTGCCTGGGCATCACCGAGATCAATCCGGCCGAGGGCAACACGCTGTTCGAGCGCTTCCTGTCGCGCGACCGCAACGAGCCGCCCGACATCGACGTCGATTTCGAGCATGAGCGGCGCGAGGAGGTCATCCAGCATATCTATCGCCATTACACGCGCGAGCGCGCCGGGCTCGCCGCGACGGTGATCTGCTATCGCATGCGGGCGGCCTTGCGCGACGTGGGCAAGGTCATGGGCCTGTCGTCCGACGCGGTCGCGGCCTTGAACGGCACGATCTGGGGCTGGAGCGAGGCGGGGCTGCCGGACCATCGGGTGCGCGAGCTGGGGCTCGACCCGGCCGACCCGCGTCTGGCCATGACCCTGATGCTGGCGAACGAGCTGACCGGCTTTCCGCGCCACCTGTCCCAGCATGTCGGCGGCTTCGTCATCACCCGGGGTCCGCTGGGCGATCTGGTGCCGATCTCGAATGCGGCGATGGTCGATCGCACGGTGATCGAATGGGACAAGGATGATCTGGACGCCCTGCAGATCCTGAAGATCGACGTGCTGGCGCTCGGCATGCTGACCTGCGTGCGCAAGGCGTTCGATCTGATCGAACGGCATCACGGCACCCGCCACACCATGGCGTCGCTGCCGCAGGGGGTATCCGGCGTCTATGACATGATCTGTGCAGCCGATACGATCGGCGTGTTCCAGATCGAAAGCCGCGCGCAGATGAGCATGCTGCCGCGCCTGAAGCCGCGGGTGTTCTACGATCTGGTGATCGAGGTCGCGATCGTGCGGCCCGGCCCGATCCAGGGCGACATGGTGCATCCCTATCTGCGCCGGCGCGACGGCAAGGAAAAGGTGACCTATCCCAGCGAGGCGCTGCGGGGCGTGCTGGAAAAGACCCTGGGCGTGCCGCTGTTCCAGGAACAGGCCATGCGCATCGCCATGGTCGCGGCAGGCTTCAGCGGGGGCGAGGCCGATGCGCTCCGGCGCGCCATGGCGACCTTCAAACACACCGGCACGATCGGCAATTTCGAGGCGCGCATGGTCGAAGGCATGGTCGAGCGCGGCTATGAGCGGGATTTCGCCCAGCGCTGCTTCAAGCAGATCGAGGGCTTCGGCAATTACGGCTTTCCCGAAAGCCATGCCGCCAGCTTCGCCCTGCTGGTCTATGCCTCGTCCTGGATCAAATGGCGCCATCCGGACGTGTTCGCCTGCGCGCTGCTGAACAGTCAGCCGATGGGTTTCTATGCGCCGGCCCAGATCGTGCGGGACGCGCGCGACCATCGGGTCGAGGTGCGGGAGATCGACGTCAATCACAGCGACTTTCACTGCACGCTCGAATCCGGCGGCGGCTGCAAGCCGCTGCGCCTGGGCTTCCGCCTGATCAAGGGCATGGCCGAGGCGGAGGCGGAGAAGCTGATGGCGGCCCGGGCCAACGGACGCTTCGAGACACCGGAGCAACTGGCCCGCCGCGCGGGCCTCGGCAAAGGCGCGCTCGAATGCCTGGCCCGGGCTGACGGTTTCCGCTCGATGGGGCTGGACCGGCGCGCGGCACTCTGGGCGATCAAGGGCATCGAGACCGATCGGCTGCCGCTGTTCGCGGCGCTCGACGGGCCGCTGGCGATCGAGGCGCCGGTCGTTCTGCCGGCGATGCGGCCGGGCGAGCATGTGGTCGCCGACTATGCGGCGATCAGCCTGTCGCTGAAACGCCATCCGGTCGCCTTCCTGCGCCAGCGCCTGGCGGCGCGCGGCATCGTGCCGACCGAGGCGCTGGGCCGGACCCGCGACGGCCGGTGCGTCACCGTCGCGGGCCTGGTGCTGGTGCGCCAGCGCCCGGGCACGGCCAAGGGCACGATCTTCCTGACCATCGAGGACGAGACGGGCGTTGCCAACATCATCGTCTGGCCGGACCAGTTCGAGACCTACCGGCGCATTGTCATGGGCGGCTCGCTGGTCGCGGTTCAGGGTCGGCTGCAGCGCGAGGGCATCGTGATGCATGTCGTGGCCGAGCATCTGATCGACCTCAGCACGGAACTGGGGCAACTCGACCAGGACAGCAAGCTCGAGGTGCCCCATGCCCGCGCAGACGAGGTCTTGCGGCCCGGCGAGGATCAGCGCGAGCTGAAGATCCGATCGAGGGATTTCCACTAAGTAATTAAAATTGCCTGTCTATTCTGCTCTCCTGCGAGGATGCATCAAGTCTCTCCGGAACCGAACCCCAGCACGGCCTGTTTAGAGGAGAGGCATGGGCCGCAGCCCAGTCCAGCAATGGGAGTTCAAGTCCATGAACAAGTTGATGATGACTGTCGGTTCGGTGGCGCTGATGGCGATTGCCAGCCCCGTCTTGGCCCAGTCGACCAGCAATGGTCCGGCGACATCCGCGCCGACCACGAGCGCGCCCGCCACACCGGGCCCCGACGTAACCGCGCCGAACAATTCCTCGATCAATGCACCGCAGGATACGGCGCCGATGTCGTCCAAGGACAGCACGTCGGCCGTGGCGCCGGCGTCGCAGCCGAGCGACAGCACGAGCAACGACGCCAACCAGAAGCCGATGAAGATGTCGCATAAGATGCATCATGCCAAGCGCATGGACACGACCAAGGCGTCGGGCAGCAAGAGTACCGACCACGATGCCGAGCAGCTCAATCAACAGGAGCTGGGCAAGCTTCAGTAGCCTCCGATCGGCGGTAGCCGATCTCATCGGCGCTGAGGCCCTTCATGGAGCGGAGCGGGTTCGAGAGCCCGCTCCGTTTTTTTATGCGCCGGTTTTGACGCATCCGCCGGAGCATGACACCCTGCCGTCGTTTCGGACTGGAGGGATTTCATGGCGACACGGGATGATGCGATCGAACAGGCGGCCGGTCGGTTCGACGACGGCTCCTTCCTGGCGGCCCTGGCCCGGCGGGTGGCGATTCCGACCGAAAGCCAGGACCCGCGCGGCCAACCCCATCTAACCGATTATCTGATCCGCGAGATCCGGCCGAGCTTCGAGACGCTGGGCGGCGAGTTCCACATCTACGACAATCCGACGCCCGGCGGCCCGCCGATCGGCGTCGGCGTGATCGACGAGGATCCGTCGCTGCCGACCGTGCTGGTCTATGGCCATGGCGACACGGTGCGCGGCATGGACGGCCAATGGGCCGAGGGGCGCGATCCCTGGAAATTGGACCGGGTCGGCGATCGGATCTACGGTCGCGGCGTCGCCGACAACAAGGGCCAGCACTCGGTCAATCTCGCGGCGCTGCAGACCGTGCGCGATGCCCGCGGCCGGCTGGGATTCAATCTGCGCTTCCTGCTGGAGATGGCGGAGGAGGTCGGCTCGACGGGCCTGCGCGAATTCTGCGAGAGCCACCGCGACCTGCTGTCGGCCGATCTGCTGATCGCGTCGGACGGGCCCCGGCTGGAAACCCACCGCCCGACCGTGTTCATGGGCGCGCGCGGCGCGCTGAACTTCGATCTCTCGATCGACCTGCGCATCGGCGGCCATCATTCCGGCAATTGGGGCGGGCTGCTGGCCAATCCGGCGATCATCCTGATGCATGCGATTGCGACGCTGGTCGGGCCGACCGGCGCGATCCAGGTGCCGGAGCTGAAGCCGGCCGCGATCCCGAATTCGGTGCGGGCGTGCCTCGGCGGCCTGTCGGTCGACGGCGGGCCCGACGCGCCCGCGATCGATCCCGGCTGGGGCGAGCCCAACCTGACGCCAGCCGAAAAAGTCTTCGCCTGGAACACGTTCGAAGTGCTGGCACTGAAGGCCGGCAATCCCGACGCGCCAGTCAATGCCATCCCGCCCAGCGCCCGGGCGCATTGCCAGATCCGCTTCACGGTCGACCGCGATCCGGACACATTCCTGCCGGCGATCCGCCAGCATCTGGCCGCGGCGGGCTTCCCCCAGATCGTGGTAACGCCGGCCGAAAAGGGTTATTTCAACGCGACCCGGCTCGACCCGGACCACCCGGCGGCGCAATGGGCGATCGCCTCGGTCGCCCGCACCGCGGGCCAGGCGCCGGCCGTGCTGCCCAACCTGGGCGGCTCGCTGCCGAATGACCTGTTCGCGCAACTGCTCGGCATGCCGACGATCTGGGTGCCGCATTCCTATGCCGGCTGCAGCCAGCATGCCCCCGACGAGCATGGCCTGGCGCCGATCCTGCGCGAAGGCCTGCGCGTCATGACCGGCCTGTTCTGGGACCTGGGCGAGGCACCGCCCAAACTATGATCCAGATTACCCGCAGCATCTTGCTGGACGAGCGTGAGCTGGATGAAAGCTTCGTGCGCGCGTCGGGGCCGGGCGGTCAGAACGTCAACAAGGTCTCGACCGCGGTCGAGCTGCGCTGGAACGTCGCCCTGTCACCGGCGCTGAGCGAACCGGTCCGCGCCCGGCTGATGAAGCT
>Ga0302311_10003502_pt1 | contig 17129 bp, 12 predicted proteins | sample III_Palsa_N1_3_FD_200449 | JGI IMG/M metagenome (GOLD analysis project Ga0302311, IMG submission 200449) | Peat permafrost microbial communities from Stordalen Mire near Abisko, Sweden - III_Palsa_N1_3 | ecosystem: Environmental > Terrestrial > Soil > Palsa > Peat permafrost | place: Sweden... | reverse complement strand
CGACTTATAAACCCGGCAATACCGTGCCGGGTCAGTTACGCGAATAGCCGATCAATGGCTTGCGCGGCCGGAACAGCAGCATCAGCAGAATCCCCAATACGCCCATCACGGCAAAAACCGGCTGGTCCAGGATCACCTTGACGATACTGTTCCAGAGCCAGGGCGCGTGTCCCTCGACCCAGGCCCGGAAGGCCTGCTGGCTGGATTGATGGATATCGTTCCAGAACTGGCCGAACCGGGTAAACCGCAAGGTCTGATCGGCGACCCAGCGGGCCCCGTCATAGACCATGAAGATAAATCCGCCGGCCAGCAGCAGCAGCCCTACCAGGCGGAAAAAACCGCGGATCATGCGTCACCTTATATCTATCGCGCCGGAAAGCGCCGTCAGCCCTTAACGGGGCAGCTTGAGAAATTCAACCTCATCAGCACCTTATCCGCTTTTTTGCGGCCAGCCTTCCAGCTCCAAAGAGCCCGGAAGGCGTTGACGCTGCAAGGCGCGCCCTCTATAAGACCGCCAATGGCGGCGGGCGCAATCCCGCCGCCGCTGTTCTTTGAGCAATGTCGCCATGTGAGTACAGGCTCCGAGTGAGCAATAGGCTCCGAGAGTGGCTTTCTCGCAGAACACCCGGAAATCATATCAGCGTCGATCACGTGGTTGAACTGTCGGCAAGCGCAAGCCTGACCACCCGCGATCGGTCACCGTCGAAGGACATTTGAGAACATGGCCAATACCACTTCCGCCAAGAAGGCGACCCGCAAGATTGCTCGCCGCACCATCATCAATAAGTCGCGCCGCACCCAGATGCGTGGCGCGGTTCGAAACGTCGAAGAGGCGATCAAGAGCGGCGACCGCGACGCGGCACTGAAGGCGATGGCGCATGCGGAACCGGAACTGATGCAGGCAGCGCAGCGCAATATCATTCACAAGAACAATGCGAGCCGGAAAGTTTCGCGGTTGGCGCATCAGATCGCCAAGCTCGCGAAATAAGCTGATCGAACCAGACATTCGTCAACAAGCCCGGCAGCGCCGGGCTTTTTTCTTTCAGACCTCTTTTGGTCGACTGACCTGTTTCATTTTCAGGCAATTTTTTTATTTTCTTTTTATCCCGGCGCCATGTCGTCCTGCAGGTTACGTCGCCCTGCAGGTGACGTTGCTCCGCAGATGACGGCACAGGAATTTCCAGGTATCCGTAGTTTCACTGGCATCGTTCCGCGACACAGACTTAAATGCCGATGATCGCCATGACGATATTTGCTGTTGGCCGCTGCGCCGCCACGCTTTTCAAATAGCAATCGCGACAGCGTCGCTGCATTCAACAGCCCTGCAGGGTTACCCTGTATCGACGAGCAAAAAAAAACGCGCTTGCGTAGTCACTTATCGGCATAGCGGGGAGCGGTTGTTCGAAAATTCCGTTCTGCCGCACGCCAAAGTAAATATTTTATGAATTTATTTTGGGCAATCGCGTGAAATGTGACAGCGGCTCGGCATTTCGAATCTGTGCACAGATTCAAAACCTTGCCGCTTTGCATGAAAAGCCACTGCCTGATTTGGCGAACCGAAGTCGTTTTTACCGGCACCCGTGTTGAATCATTTTCGTTGCGGGAAACAGGGCATGATGTATCTCTTAGAACGTTCGCGGCGCCCACGGCTCTTGAGACCAGCGCGGTTTAAGGATCGGGGCGGACGTGCAAATCGGCGGCGGTGTGCGCGTTGGCGACGCTTTCCAAGCGATTGTCGAATAAAAGCTCATAGCAATATGAGGATGGCGGGTCTGTGTCGAAATTTCTCAGGCGAGGCGCTTGCGTCTCGTTCGCTTTGAACAAGAGAGATACGCACCAGCCAGCCACGACGGCGCCGAAGGCGAGACACGTGAGCGGTTGGGAATGTGCGGGCTGAGTGGAATGGCGTAGCGACTGAACGATTTCAGTTTCAGGCGTCGCCGATCGAATTTTAAAATATCTGGAATGACAGCTTGCCGTGGGCAACCGCGGCAGGAGGGGGAGGTCGTATGCCTAATGGAATTGTCGCGGTTTACAGTCAAAGACCATTTACAAACGATGCCGTACTGAACATTTTGGACGCCGCCAGTACGCGGCCTCCCGCGCGAGCTCCCGACACACCGTCGAGTACGCGCTGACCTCGCGGACGCTTCATCTTCCAGCCGATGATTTGCCTGACGGCGCTTCGCCGAACGGCCGGTCTATGTCTGAGAGACGACGCCCCGCTTGAGGTCACTCCGCCGCGGAAATCCCGCGCGGCAGTTTCACCATCACCTTTACTCCTTCAGAGAAGTCGTCAGGCAATGAACAATATGGAACAGGATCGCTGGTCACGCGTGAAGGGTCGGTTGCGCTCGAGTGTAGGAGAAGACGTCTATACGAGCTGGTTTGCGCGCATGGATCTGGAAAGCGTCCAGCCGGAAAGTGTCCACCTTTCGGTTCCGACACGATTTCTCAAGAGCTGGATCCAGGCGCATTACGCCGAGCGCGTTCTGACCTGCTGGCAGGCCGAGATGCCGGAAGTGCACCGGATCGACCTCACCGTGCGCACCGCGATGCGTTGCGCGGCGCCGGCGAAGGAGACGGCGACGCCGCTCGATCCGCGCCGTACCGAGCGGTCCGATGGCCGTCCCGCGCCCGAATTGCGCGCGACCGCGATCGCACCTGTGTCCGCCAGCCATGACGCCCTCGGCGGCTCGCCGCTCGATCCGCGCCTGACATTCGGCAGTTTCGTCATCGGCCGCTCCAATACGCTGGCCCACGCTGCGGCGCGCCAGGTCGCGGAAGGTCGCCGCGGCGACAGCGTGATGTTCAATCCGCTTTACATCCACGCCGGCGTCGGCCTGGGCAAAACCCATCTGCTGCAGGCAGTGACCTGGGCAGGCAATTCCGGCAGCGAACGCAAAGTGCTGTATCTCACCGCGGAGAAGTTCATGTACGGCTTCGTCGCGGCGCTGAAGACGCAGACGGCGCTGGCATTCAAAGAGGCGCTGCGCGGCATCGACGTGCTTGTGATCGACGACCTGCAGTTCCTGCAGGGCAAATCGACACAGGCCGAATTCTGTCACACCTTGAATGCGCTGATCGATGCCGGCCGCCAGGTGGTGATCGCGGCCGACCGTCCGCCCTCCGACCTTGAGAGCCTTGATGATCGCGTCCGTTCCCGGCTTGCCGGCGGCCTCGTGGTCGAGATGGGATCGCTCGGCGAAGAATTGCGGCTTGGCATTCTCAAGTCGCGCGTCGCCGCCGCCCGCGCGCATCACGCGAGCTTCGACGTACCGGCGCCGGTGCTGGATTATCTCGCCCGTACCATCACCCACAATGGCAGGGATCTTGAGGGCGCCATCAATCGCCTGCTGGCGCACAGCAAGCTCAACGCCCAGCCGGTCACCCTGGAAATGGCCGAGCGCGAAGTGCGCGACCTGGTCCGCCCGCAGGAACCCAAGCGCATCAAGATCGAGGACATTCAGCGGGTGGTGGCCCGGCAATACAATGTCAGCCGCTCCGACCTGCTGTCGTCGCGCCGTACCGCGAATGTGGTCCGCCCGCGCCAGGTCGCGATGTATCTGGCCAAGACCCTGACGCTGCGATCGCTGCCCGAAATCGGTCGCCGGTTCGGGGGACGGGACCACACCACGGTGCTGCACGCGGTGCGCAAGATCGAGGCGCTGGTGACCAAGGACGTCTCGTTGTCCGAAGAGGTCGAATCGCTCAAGCGTCAATTGCAGAGCGAGTGAGCGCCGCCGACCGGTCGTCTCGGCGACCGCCGGGACCTGCCTGTCGTCGTCGCGTAATTGAGCCACCGGCTGCCGTTTTGCGCGCCAGCCGACGCCGGGCCCGTGGCATCCGGCGCTCGCCGGCGTGGGTCCCGAACGTTGAATTTCCTCGCAAAACGTGGGGAACGGCGTGACGCATCTCTTGCGCTGGCGGGCCATCCGCGCCACCTTGGGGTCCCCCTTAGGGTTTGATCAAATCCAGCTTTGATCGGGCTTTTCGGGTTTCAAATGCCGCGGCGCGCCTTCGGGGCCGCCCGGCTTTTCCATCTTCGGATCAGGCGGGTATTGCAATGAAGGTTACCGTCGAACGCGCGCAACTCCTGAAATCGCTGGGTCACGTCCATCGCGTGGTCGAGCGCCGCAACACCATTCCGATTCTCGGCAACGTGCTGGTCCGCGCCGAAAACGCGCGGCTGTCGCTCAAGGCCACCGACCTCGATCTTGAGGTCACCGAGACACTGGCGGCGGAAACCGGAACCGCGGGTTCGACCACCGTGCCGGCGCACATGTTTTATGACATCGTGCGTAAATTGCCCGAAGGCGCGCAGATCGTGCTGGAAGGCGATGGCGACCGCTCGGTGCTGGCGATCCGCGCCGGCCGCTCGCGCTTCACGCTGCAGACGCTGCCGGAAAACGATTTTCCGGATCTTGCCGCCGGCGACATGACGCATTCGTTTACGCTCGCCGCCGCCGACATGAAGCGGTTGATCGATCGCACGCAATTTGCGATCTCGACCGAGGAAACCCGTTACTATCTCAATGGCATCTATCTGCACGCGGCCGGCAGCGCCAAGGCCGCAACCCTGCGCGCGGTCGCCACCGACGGACATCGCCTCGCCCAGATCGACCTGGCTTTGCCCAAGGGCGCCGCCGGCATGCCGGGCGTGATCGTGCCGCGCAAGACGGTCGGCGAAGTGCAGCGCCTGATCGAGGACAACGAGGCCGAGGTCGGTTTGGAACTTTCGCAAGGCAAGATCCGCTTTACCATCGGCAATGTGGTCCTGACCTCGAAACTGATCGACGGCACCTTTCCGGACTATGGCCGCGTGATCCCGCAGAACAACGACAAGGAACTCATCGTCGACAAGAAGGATTTCGAGGCGGCGGTGGACCGCGTCTCGACGATATCGAGCGAGCGCGGCCGCGCGGTGAAGCTGGCGCTATCCGCGGGCAAGCTCGTGCTGTCGGTGACCAACCCGGATTCCGGCAGCGCGACCGAGGAGCTCGAAGTCGAATACGCCTCCGATCCGCTCGATATCGGATTCAATTCGCGCTATTTGCTGGACATCGCGGCCCAGATCGAGGGCGAGGTCGCGGTCTTGAGGCTGGCCGATCCCGGTTCGCCGACCCTGGTGCAGGACAAGGATTCCAAAGGCGCGCTCTACGTGCTGATGCCGATGCGGGTGTGATATACCACCAACCGTCATTGCCGGGCTTGACCCGGCAATCCATCAATTTTCGAAAATTGCCTATTGGGTATACATTCTCGCAAGTAGGCCCGGTGGAACGCTATATATCGGCGTGACGAACAATCTGGTGCGGCGTGTTTACGAGCACCGCGAAGGCTTGGCAGATGGATTCACCAAGCGATACGGTATCAAGACGTTGGTGTATTTTGAGGCACTCGAGACAATCGCCGCGGCGTTACAACGGGAAAAGAACATCAAGCATTGGTCGCGCGAGTGGAAAATCGACCTGGTCGTTGCGAGCAATCCCGATTGGCGAGATCTATACGAAGATATTGTCCGCTAGCACGGGCGATGGATTGCCGGGTCAAGCCCGGCAATGACGGTTAGTTATGACCGCCTCCCGCATTCACCGCCTCACGCTCACGCACTTCCGCAACTATCGCGCGGCGAGCCTTGAGACGTCCGGCGACGTGGTCGTGCTGGTGGGTCCCAACGGCGCGGGAAAGACCAATTGCATCGAGGCGATCTCGTTTCTGTCGCCCGGACGCGGTTTGCGCCGCGCGACGCTCGATGATGTCGCCGACAATCAGGGCGACGGCTCGTGGGCGGTGTCCGCCGAAGTCGAAGGCGCGCTTGGATTGGCCACGCTCGGCACCGGCATCGATGCGCCCGGTGTCGAGGCGGCCGCCGCCAGCCGGCGCTGCCGCATCGACCGCGAGCCGGTGACATCGGCCGCGGCATTCGGCGATCATCTGCGCATGGTGTGGCTGACGCCTTCGATGGACAGCCTGTTCCTGGGCGCGGCGTCGGAGCGGCGGCGGTTTTTCGACAGGCTGGTGCTGGCGATCGACAGCGAGCATTCGGCGCGGGTGTCGGCGCTCGACCGCTCCTTGCGTTCGCGCAACCGGCTCCTGGAGGTGCGCAACTACGACGACCATTGGTGCGACGCGATCGAGCGCGAAACCGCGGAACTCGCGGTCGCGGTGGCGGCGATGCGCGGCCAGACCGTGGCGAAACTGGCCGCCATGCTGCGTGCGCGCGGCGAAACCTCGCCGTTTCCCTCGGCGCAGATCATGCTCGACGGCTGGATGGAAAACGCGCTGCTGTCGGAGCCGGCCACCGCGGTGGAGGATCGTTACCGGGAGATCCTGCGCGGCAACCGCGCGCGCGATGCCGTCGCCGGCCGCACGCTCGATGGTCCGCACCTGACCGACCTGCAGGTGATCTACGCGCCGAAAAACATGCCGGCCCGCGACGCCTCGACCGGCGAGCAGAAGGCGCTGCTGATCGGCCTCGTGCTGGCACACGCCAGTCTGGTCGCGGAGATGACCGGCATTACGCCGCTATTGCTGCTTGATGAGGTGGTGGCCCATCTCGACCCTTCCAGGCGCCTGGCGCTGTTCGGTGAACTCGCAAAACTTGGCGCCCAGGTCTGGATGACTGGCGCCGATCCCGCGGCGTTCGCCGGCATCGGCGCATCGGGCGAGATTTTCGGCGTCGATTCCGGCCAGATCGCCCGCCGCAGCTAAGGCGTATGTGCACCAGACTCCGGGGCGCAGATATCACTGTGACGGGCTCGGCGATGACGAAATCCGTCCCCGAAGCACATGGTCGATGATGGATTGGATCAGAAATACCGATGCTTTTTCGGTCAGGTGCACCTGGTCGCTCGCCGAGATGTCTTTCGCCGTATCGCCGATCCGCGCCAGACAGCCGTCGATGTTGCACATCGTATCCCACACCGAAATGAACTCCGCGCCGAGCGGCACCAGTTTCTCACGCAAGCGCGCGCCGGAAGAATCGGCTTCGGCGCGATCGGATCGCTCCGGAATCAGGCGGTGGTGCAGCATGAAATAGCGCAGCACCTCGTTCGGCAGCCCGCGCTTCCACCACGGCACCGAGCCCAGCACAATGATGCGGGCGCCGGTCTGTTGCTTCAGCGCCTTGACGGTCTCGGCCACGCCGTCGAGCGATCCATCCCAGGTGCTGTGCAGCAGCACGATATCGGGTTTTATCTGTCGGGCGAGCGCCAGCACCCTGTCATTGATGGCGCGGCAGTTGGGCACGCCGGCGATGTCCGTGTTGAGCGCCGGGATGCACGAGCTGGAGGTAAATTGCGCGATGCCGAAGTCGCGGGTTTCCTGGGCCTTGCGCAGGCCTGGCAACAACGCGCCGGCGGTTGAATCCCCCCATAGCAGGATCAGCGGACGGCGGTCGCGATCGACGCAATCGTCGGCGAATGACGTTTCGTGGCTGGGATCGAGCAGGCATTGATGGAGCCGCCATTTTGACGAATCGGTTCGCACATCCGTCATCTCGCGAATTTGCGGCGGCAACCGGAAATCGAACCCGCGTTCCGCAACGATCACGCCGCCGGCCAGCGCGACCAGCGCCATGCCCGAACACAGGCCGGCGATCCTGAGCCGGTTTGGACGGCCAAATCGAAACGGCACTTCGACCAACCAATAGGTCAGCGCCGCCAGCGCAAAGCTCAGTCCGACGATGAGCGCGCGCTCCAGCAAGGTCAGCGGGGCGAATTTGATGATCCCGAAAAATACCAAGAGCGGCCAATGCCAGAGATAGAGTGGATAGCTGATCAGTCCGATCCTGACCATGGCCGGGCCGGACAGCAGATGCCGGCTGCTCCAGGCCGCGGGCGCCGACAGCAGCAACGCGGCGCCGGCGACGGGCAAGGTGGCCCACCAGCCCGGAAACGCGCTTTTGGCATCAAGAACGCCGGCGGCGATCGCGATCAGCGCCAATCCGGCGGTCGCGCGCAAATTGCTGGCGGCGCTGCTGTGACGGAGCCGATTCCAGCCGCAGGCCAATACGCCACCGGCCAGCAATTCCCACGCCCGGGTCAACGGCAGATAGAAGGTCGCCACGGGATCCGAGCCGATCAGCGCCACGTTGAGCGCGAAGGATGCGAGGCCGAGCCCCGATGCCACCGCCAGAATGCTCAGGCGCAAGCGGGCGGCCAGCATCAGGATCAGCGGCCAGCACAGATAGAACTGCTCCTCGAGGCCGAGCGACCACAGATGCAGCAGCGGCTTCTTGCCGGATTCGATGTCGAAATAGCCGGACTGCAGCCATAGCGCGATGTTCGCGACGAAGGCGGCGCTGGCAAAGACGTCGGCGCTCAGCTGCGCGTAGGCCGATGGCAGCATCCACAGCCAGCCCAGCACCAGCGTTGCGCCGAGCACCACGATCAAGGCCGGGAAGATCCGCCTGATCCGCCTGGCATAGAAGGCCAGCAGGCCAAAATGCCGCCGATCCAGTTCGCCCGCGATGATGCCGGTGATCAGAAAACCGGAGATCACGAAAAAAATATCGACGCCGACAAAGCCGCCCGGCATGGCCTCCGGAAAGGCGTGAAAACACACCACCAGCGTCACCGCGATCGCGCGCAGGCCGTCAATATCCGGCCGGTATCGATCTGAAGGCTGGGACAAGTCAGGCCAATCCAAAGCTCGCGCCAACGACACGGCGCGTCAGCGCAAGTCCGCCGACCCCGCGCCGCGGGTGTCCCTCTCTAGCAGGTCTCCGGCGCTCTGCCATGGCGGCCCAAACCGACGCTTTCGGAGACCCAAAATGATCAAGCGAATCGCGCTTTTGCCAAGCCGCCGAATCGGCGTCCGCGCGCCTTGAAAAACCATTGAAAAACCCCATTTATTCAATAGTTTATTGACGCAGACTTTGCGCTAGGCGCATCGCGCCTTTCATGGCACAAATAGATGAATCAGCGCCTGTTTTGCGCCGCTGATTCGGGACATCCTCGAAGGCCTCACATGACAGAACCTGCCCGGCAATCGATCGCCGACACTGAGCATTCCATTCCTATCGAATACGGTGCGGAATCGATCCGGGTTTTGAAGGGCCTCGATGCCGTCCGCAAGCGGCCGGGCATGTATATCGGCGACACCGATGACGGCTCCGGCCTGCATCACATGGTCTACGAAGTCGTCGACAACGCCATCGACGAAGCGCTCGCCGGCCATGCCACCGCGGTGGAAGTCGTGCTCAACGCCGACGGCTCCGTCACCGTGCGCGATGACGGCCGCGGCATTCCTGTCGACATTCACAAGGGCGAGGGCATTTCTGCGGCCGAGGTCATCATGACCCAGCTGCATGCCGGCGGAAAATTCGACCAGAACTCCTACAAGGTGTCCGGCGGACTGCACGGTGTCGGCGTCTCCGTCGTCAACGCGCTGTCGAGCAAATTGCAGTTGCGGGTCTGGCGCGACGGCAAGGAGCATTTCATCGAATTCGCACACGGCGACGCGGTTGCGCCGCTCCAGGTGGTCGGCGAGGCCAACGGCAAGCGCGGTACCGAGGTGACGTTCCTCGCCTCTTCCGAGACCTTCACCAATGTCGAATATGATTTTGCCACGCTTGAACATCGGCTGCGCGAACTCGCGTTCCTGAATTCCGGCGTCAACATCGTGCTGTCCGACATGCGTCACGCGGTCGAGAAGCGCGAAGAGATGCGCTACGACGGCGGCGTCGAGGAGTTCGTGAAATATCTCGACCGCAACAAGAAGCCGATGGTGCCGGCTCCGATCATGATCAATGCCGATATGAACGGCATCGGCGTCGAGGCGGCGCTGTGGTGGAACGACAGCTACCATGAGAACGTGCTGTGCTTCACCAACAACATTCCGCAGCGCGACGGCGGCACGCATCTCGCGGGCTTTCGCGGCGCCCTGACGCGCCAGGTCAACGGCTACGCCGACGCCATCGCCAAGCGCGAAAAGATCGCACTGACCGGCGACGACTGCCGTGAGGGCCTGACCGCGGTGCTCTCGGTCAAGGTGCCCGATCCGAAGTTTTCCTCGCAGACCAAGGACAAACTGGTGTCCTCGGAAGTCCGCCCGGTGGTCGAGAACGTCCTGAACGAGGCGCTGGCGGCGTGGTTCGAGGAACATCCTGCCGAGGCCAAGGTCATCGTCGGCAAGGTGGTGGAAGCCGCCGCCGCCCGCGAGGCCGCGCGCAAGGCGCGCGAGCTGACGCGGCGCAAGGGTGCGCTCGACTACGCCTCGCTGCCCGGCAAGCTCGCCGACTGCCAGGAAAAAGACCCGGCCAAGTCCGAACTGTTCATCGTCGAGGGCGACTCGGCCGGCGGCAGTGCCAAGCAGGGCCGCAATCGCGAATTCCAGGCGGTGCTGCCGCTGCGCGGCAAGATCCTCAATGTCGAGCGTGCGCGCTTCGACAAGATGCTGAGCTCCGAGCAGATCGGCACGCTGATCACGGCATTGGGCACCGGCATTGGCCGCGACGATTTCGACCTGTCAAAGCTGCGCTATCACAAGATCATCCTGATGACCGACGCCGATGTCGACGGCGCGCATATCCGCACCCTGCTGCTGACGTTCTTCTTTCGCCAGATGCCGTCGCTGATCGATGGCGGATTTCTGTATATCGCGCAGCCGCCGCTCTACAAGGTGAACCGCGGCAAGTCCGAGCAATACCTCAAGGATGAGCGCGCGCTGGAAGATTATCTGATCGAGACCGGCCTCGACGACTGCGTCTTCAAGCTGGCTTCCGGCGAAGATCGCAGCGGCCGCGATTTGCAGGCGCTGGTGGAGGACGCCCGGATCATCCGCGGCACGCTGCACAATCTGCACAGCCGCTATAACCGCAAGGTCGTCGAGCAGGCGGCGATCGCCGGCGTGCTGAGTCCGAGGATCACCGGCGATGTCGCCACCGCCAACGCCGCGGCCGACTATATCGCGCGGCGGCTCGACGCGCTGGCCGATGAAGTCGAGCGCGGCTGGACCGGCCGCTTCACCGAAGGCGAGGGGTTCTTCTTCGAGCGCACCGTGCGCGGCGTCAAGGATGTCGCCATCATCGATGACGCGCTGCTCGGCTCCGCCGACGCGCGCAAGCTCGACGATTACGCGGCATCGCTGCAGGAAGCCTATCCGAAGCCGGGCCTGCTGCGCCGCAAAGACGCGGAAACGCCGATCCATGGCCCCGTCAGCCTGTTCGAGGCGGTGACCGATGCCGGGCGCGAGGGCGTCAAGCTGCAGCGCTACAAAGGCCTCGGCGAGATGAACCCGAGCCAGCTCTGGGAAACCACGCTCGATACCAATGAGCGTTCGCTGCTGCAGGTCAAGGTCAAGGAAGTCGACGAGGCCGACGACATCTTCACCAAGCTGATGGGTGACGTGGTCGAGCCGCGCCGCGAATTCATCCAGGATAATTCGCTCAGCGCCAATGTGGATGTGTGAGGCAGGTCAGAACGGTGGGGTTCGGCATCCATGAAGGTCCACGCTGTCGATCCCGAAATTGACACCGGCGCGCTGCTGGTCGGGGCGCAGTTCAGCGATGCCTACAGCGTCGTGGTTGACGAAGCCGCGCTCGACGCGCGGCACGCGGCCGAGAAAATGCTGGGGCACTCGCCGCGATGGACCGAGAGGCTGCTCGCTTTGCGCAATGTTCTGGTGGCGCCCTTTGGTTTGAAGAAGCCGGTTCCAACCCGCACCAGTGCCGCCGATACGATCGGGATATTTCCGGTGGTGAGCGAAACCCCTGATCGACTTGTCGCGGGCCTCAACGACAAGCACTTGGATTTTCGCGTCGTGGTGGATGTCGCATCCTCCGGCCATGGCCAGCGCGTCACCGCGACCACGCTGGTGCTGACGCACAATCTGCTTGGCCGGGTTTATCTCGCGATCATCCTGCCATTTCACCGGCTTGTCGTCCGGGCCTTGCTGCGGCAAGTCGCGGCCTGAGCCGGGCGCGTCCGCCCTGCGAAGGGTCGCTGGCAGCGCCCGCCTCTCCCGCGATCGCAGAAAATAGCGGCCTCGCTTCTGCCTCACTGGCATCCTCCTGTGATGCCGAATGCTAGTATCGCCCCATGACATCCCTGGATGAAATCGAGCGAGGACCTATCGTCGCGCCCGTCATCGCGGGCACCTCGGCTCATGAGCTCGCGGTCGAGCTGACCGAGACGCTCAGGCTCGCGGTGCCCATCGCCCTGACGCAGCTTGGGCAGATTGCGATGATGACGACCGATCTGGTGTTGATCGGACGCCTCGGGGACGAAGCCGTCGCCGCCGCGGCGCTGGCGCACACCGTCTTCTTCATCAGTTTCACCTTCGGCATGGGGTTGGTGTCGGCGGTGGCTCCGCTGGCGGCGCAAGCCTTCGGCGCCCGAAATCCCCGGTCGGTGCGGCGCGCGCTTCGCGTCGGGCTGTGGGCGGCGCTGGTGATGTCGCTGCCGATGATGGTGCTGCCGCTGTTCGGCGAACGGGTCCTGCTGGCGCTGGATCAGGCGCCCGCGATCGCCGATCTCGCGCAACGCTATCTGTTCGGCCTCGCCTGGGGGATCACGCCGGCGCTGTGGTTTATGGCGATCCGCGGTTTCATGGGCGCGGTCAACCGGCCGCAGCCGGGACTGTGGATCACGCTCGCCGCGATCCCGGCCAATGCCGTGCTGGTCTATCTCCTGATCCATGGCGAATGGGGATTGCCGCGGCTCGGGCTGTTCGGCGCCGGTCTCGCCACCACCACCATCAATTCCGCGATGTTTCTGGCGGGGCTGTGGTTTGTCATGGGCCGTCGGCCATTCCGGAAATATCAGGTGCTGGGCCGGATCTGGCGCATCGACTGGGTGCTGATGAGGCAACTGATTTTGATCGGCGCGCCGATGTCGCTCTCGTTCCTGCTCGAATATGGATTGTTCGCCGCCGCCGCGCTCTTGATGGGCCTGATCAGCATCACGGCGCTGGCGGCGCATCAGATCGCGCTGCAGATCGCGGCTATTCTGTTCATGGTGCCGTTCGGCGTCGGGATGGCGGCGACGGTAAGGGTCGGTCACGCCGTCGGACGCGGCGACGCGCCGGCGGTCAAGCGCGCGGGATTGGTCGCGACCAGCCTCTGCATCATCTTCATGTCCGCCATGACCATCGTGGTGATCCTCGGACGATTCGCGATCGCACGGTTCTTCTTCGGCGACGCCGTGGAGAGTGCCGGCGGCGTGATCGAACTCACCGCGACGCTTCTCATGGTCGGCGCGACGTTCTTTGTCGCCGATGGCATCCAGGCCGTCGTGGCAGGAGCCCTGCGCGGCATGCACGACACGCGGATTCCGCTCTTGTTTGCCGTGATCGGCTACTGGCTGATCGGATTCCCCGCCGCCTATGGATTGGCGTTTCGGCTGGAACTCGGCGCGGTCGGCATCTGGATCGGGCTGTCCTGCGGCACCGCGGTTTATGCCGTTCTTCTCATCCTGCGGTTCCGGCGGCTTGCGGGGCGCCTTGAATTGGCAGGGGGCTGACCCGCTGCCGCCGATGTTGACGGCGCGCCGCCGCAGCCGTACCAGAACCAGCGTGTCGGAACCAACGCGCAAGACGAACCGGGGCAACGCCATGGCAGAAGAAACCGCAACCCTCGCCGCCTATGTCGCCGATCTCAGGTTTGACGACATTCCGCCTGAGGTCCGCGAGCGCGCCAAGGTGCTGACGCTGGATTTTCTCGGCAGTGCTATCCGCGCCCGGCGCGACGCGGAATCCACACCCTCGCTGCTCAAGATGCTCGAGGCGCTTGCGCTCGACGGCAGCGGTGAATCCACCGTGTTCGGCGATGCCAAAACCTGGACGCCCGCGGTCGCAGCATTGCTCAATGGCGCGCTCGGCCATTCCCTGGATTTCGACGACACCCACGCGGATTCCTCGCTGCATCCGAGCGCTCCCGTCGTGCCGGCCGCATTCGCCGTCGGCGAAATGGTCGGCGCTTCGGGCCGCGATGTGCTGACCGCGATCGTTGCCGGTTATGAAGTGTGCTGCCGGCTCGGCAATGCGCTCGATCCCACCTCGCATTACGCCCGCGGTTTTCATCCCACCGCCACCGCCGGCACCTATGGTGCGGCTGCGGCTGCGGCTAAGCTGTTCGGTCTGTCGAAACAGCAAATCATTGCGGCGTTCGGCGTCTCCGGCAGCCAGGCCGCCGGCTCGCTGCAGTTTCTGGTCAATGGCGCCTGGAACAAGCGCTACCAGGTCGGCGCCGCCGCGATGAACGGCGTGATCGCGGCGACGCTGGCGCGCAACGATTTCGTCGGCTCCAGCGAATCGGTCGAGGGCAAGCATGGCCTGCTGGTCGGCTACAGCGACAATGCGCATCCGGACAAGGCCACAGCCGGGCTCGGCAAGATCTACGAGACCATGAAGATCGGCGTAAAGCCCTATCCGAGCTGCCGCTATACCCACGCCGCGCTCGATGCGCTGATCGCGATGCGCCGGGAGCACAATCTGACGCCGGACCAGATCAGGCGCGTCGAGATCGGCCTGCACCGCAACGGCATCACCCTCACCGGCGACGCCGCCACCAAGCGGCATCCGACCTCCATCGTCGGCGGACAGTTCTCGATGTTCTTCACCGGCGCCGTGGCACTCGATCAGGGCCGTTTCGGCTGGGACGATTACGAGCGGCTTGGCGATGCCGCGGTCGACGCGCTGGCCGACAAGTTCGACGTCGTGCAGGACGACCGGCTCGAGGTCGGCCGCAGCCATCCGTTCGGCGCCCGTGTCAGTATCACCACCGATGACGGTGTGCACGAGCGGCTCTATGCCGATCCGTCCGGCGAGCCGGCCTCGTTTCCGGATGCGCAGGCGATGGCGCAGAAGTTCCTGACGCTGGCCCGCCCGGTGCTGCAGAACCGCGCCGATCAGCTTGCGGACGCGATCCTCTCACTGGAGCGGTTCGATCGGGTCGCGACCGCGACGCATCTGGGACGGCAGTAGCGCACACCGGATCTACGCCTTGATAGGCGCCGTCCAGGCCTCGCGGCGTGTCACCCAGATATCCGCGACATGGCCGAACAGGTCGAATTCTCGTTCAATTTCCGCTCCGAGCCGTCGTGCCACGCTCTGTGACGCGACGTTTTCACGGTCGATGCAGTGAATGATGTGCTCGATCTCGAAAGTCGCGAAGGCCCAATCGATCGACCCCCGCGCCGCTTCGACCGCGTAGCCCCTGCCGCGAAAGCCGCTGGCGATGCCCCAGCCGATTTCAAAACCCGGCCAGCCGGACGGCCGCCATGGTCCGACCCGCCCGACGTAGCGGCCGGTCTGTTTTTCCTCGACCACAAACATGCCGGCGCCGTACAGCGCCCAATGCCCGGCCATGATGGCCGCGTTGCGCCAGCCGACGAACGCATCGGTGATAGGCTTGCCATCCGAGGTGATGAATCGTGCCGCGGCGGGATCGGCCAGCATCGCGGTGTTCGGCTCGATGTCGGCTTCCCGCCATCGCCGCAAGATCAGACGCTCGGTCTCGATGATCGGACCGTCGGTTTGGGGAAGGGTGACGCCGGGCCTGAGGGGAGCGATCATCGGCTTTCCATTCTCGATACGGCTTGTCATTTCGGCCAGTTTTTGAAACCCTAATCCCTTAATGCACATCCGGCCATCGCCAACGAGCTGGATCAGCCAATCAGGAATCACACAGGGAGCGATCATCATGGAACGTCGGGAAGTTCTCAAAACAATGGCGATTGCGGGATTGGCAGCCGGTGCGGGGGGTGCCGCGGCAACGGCGCAGACCACGGCTCAAACCTTTATGCTGGTTCACGGCGCCTGGCACGGCGGCTGGTGCTGGAGCCGGGTGGTGGACCGGCTGCGCGCCGCCGGGCACCAGGTGTTCACGCCGACCCAGACCGGGCTTGGCGAGCGCAAGCACCTGCTGTCGAAAGACATCACGCTGGATATTTTCACCAGGGACATTGTCAACGTCATCGAGGCCGAGGAACTGACCAACATCGTTCTGGTCGGGCATTCGTTCGGAGGCATGGCGATCAGCGGCGTCGCCGATGCGATGCCCGAGCGGATCCGCCATCTGGTCTATCTGGATTCGCTGATGGTGGAGGGCGGCAAGAGCCCGTTCGACAGCCTGCCGCCGGATGTCGTCGCCGCGCGCCGCAAGGCGGCCGAGGAAACCAGCGGAGGACTGAGCCTTCCCGCGCCGCCGCCATCGGCGTTCGGGGTTTCTGATCCAAAAGATACCGACTGGGTCAAGCGCCGGCTCACGCCGCATCCGCTCGGGACCTATACCAGTACCCTCAATATCAAGGGGCCGGTCGGCAACAACCTGCCGCGCACCTACATCCACTGCACCAATCCGTCTTATGCGGCGCTGCAGGCCTCGCGCAACTGGGTCAAGGCGCAGCCGGGATGGCGCTGGGCCGAAATCGCCACCGGCCATAACGCCATGGTGATGGAGCCCGACGAGCTCACGCGGATGCTGATCGGGGTTTCCAGCTGAGCGGGATCTAAAGCGGAATCCTGCGATATTCGCGGTTGGCGAGGCTGGCTTCCTCCAGATCGAGATCGCGTTCGATCCGCCGCCGGACCTCGTCGGTGATTTTGCCGTCGCGCAGCAGGACGTGGATGAATTTGCGCTCCGCCGCAATCAATTCCCGCGTCAGATCGGTTCCCGCCGCGGAAACATCATGTGCATCGGGATTGAGCGAATCCGGCAGCTGGTTGGCGCGGGTCTCGTGCCGCGCGCGCAAGAGCTTGACCACTTCGTCGGACAATTCGCGGTCGTCGGTGATGGCATCGAGCGATTTGAGCGCCGCACCAAGCGCCTCACGTCGCGCCGCGATTTCCGATTCATGCTCCGCGATACTTTCTGCGCGGCCGGCGTCGGCAACGCCGAGCCAGCGCACCACCGGCGGCAGCCCCAATCCCACTCCGACCAGCGTGATGAAGATGACGCCGAAACTGACGAACAGGATCAGGTCGCGGTAGGGAAAGCTTTCGCCGTCGGGCAGCGCGAACGGCAGCGCCAGCGCTGCGGCGAGCGAGACCGCGCCGCGCACGCCGGTGAACGCGATCACGAATACCGTGCGCCATGACGGCATCGGATCGCGCTCGCGCAGGCGCTTGTTCCATAGCCGCGGCAAATAGGTGGCGGGATAGACCCAGGCAAAGCGCGCCACGAT
>Ga0302311_10003497_pt1 | contig 17149 bp, 15 predicted proteins | sample III_Palsa_N1_3_FD_200449 | JGI IMG/M metagenome (GOLD analysis project Ga0302311, IMG submission 200449) | Peat permafrost microbial communities from Stordalen Mire near Abisko, Sweden - III_Palsa_N1_3 | ecosystem: Environmental > Terrestrial > Soil > Palsa > Peat permafrost | place: Sweden... | reverse complement strand
AAGAGCTGATCGCCGACGCCGATCAGAGCATCAAGGACATCGATCAGACCGCGCAGAGCATCAAACAGCTGAGCGACTCCAGCAACAACCTGGTCAACACCGACGGCAAGCACACCCTGAAGGAGGCGTCGGACGCCGCCGATCAGATCAAGGCCGCGGCGACCGACGCCCGCGCCCTGGTGGACAAGCTGCAGGGGCCGACCGAGGACTTCGCCAACAACGGCCTGCCGCAACTGACCGCCGCGGTCGCCTCGCTGCAAAAGGCCGCGGACTCGCTGAACCGGCTGGCCGTCGACGCCCAGGAAAACCCGCAAGGCCTGCTAAACAAACCCAAGCCCCGCGAAGTGGAGGTGAAGCCATGACATCGGCTCGACTGACATCGTCCCGATTGAAGGCGGCCCTCGCCGTCGCCGCGATCACGGCCGCCTCGCTGAGTCTCGGCGGGTGCGTGACCCTCTTTCCCAAGACCAAGCCCGCCCAGCTCTACAGCTTCGGCAGTCGGGTTGGCGTCACCCCGACGCCGCCGGACCTGTCGAGCGAGGCGCCGGTGGGGATGCTGCGCATCACCTACGACTTCCCGCGCGCGGCGGACAAGGAACAGATCCTGACCCGCGCGGGGGACGGCGACGCCTATATCGCCGGCGCGCGCTGGATCGCTCCGGCCTCGGTCCTGTTCCAGGAAGCCTCCGAGCGGGCGTTCGACACCTCAAACCCGCCGATCCGGCTGCTACAGGGCTCGGACAACGGCATCGCCACCGCGACGCTGCGGATGGAGGTGCAGACTTTCGAGACCGACTATCCGCTGGGCTGGAAGGGCTCGCCGACCGTGGTGGTGCGGGTGCGGACCCTGCTGTTCCGGGTCAACGATCACAACCCGCCGCTGGAAGGCCACTTCGAGAGCCGCAAACAGGTTGAGGACAACCGGGTCGGCGAGATCGTCGCCGGCTACGACGCGGCCACCGCCGACGTGCTGGACCAGGCGGTGCGCTGGACGGTTGACCACGCGCGGTAGGACCCGGAAAGAGCGTTAAGAAACCCCGCCCAGCCGTTTCGCCGCAGTCAGGGTATTGGCCAGCAGGCAGGCGATGGTCATCGGACCAACCCCGCGCGGCACGGGGGTTATGCAGCCGGCGACGGCGGAGGCTTCCTCAAAGGCCACGTCGCCCACCACTACCATCTTGCCTGCGGCGCGGGCCTTTGGCTTGCGGGAGAGGATGCGGTTCATGCCGACATCGATCACCGCTGCACCGGGCTTGATCCAGTCACCGCGCACCATCTCCGCCTGGCCGACAGCCGCCACCAATATGTCGGCGGCGCGGGCCACGGCGGCCAGGTCTCGGGTGCGGGAGTGGGCGATGGTCACGGTGCAGTCGGCCTGCAGCAGCAACTGGGCGATGGGCTTGCCCACCAGATTGGAGCGGCCGATCACCACGGCGTTCATCCCGCGCAGGGAGCCGACAGCGTCGTCCAACAGCATCATGCAGCCCAGGGGCGTGCAGGGGCGCAGACCTTGCTGGCCCGTGGCCAGTCGGCCGGCGCTGATGGGGCTGAGGCCGTCGACGTCCTTGTCCGGGTTGATGGCGGTCTGGATCGCCAGGGGGGCGATGTGCGGCGGCACCGGGAACTGCACCAGGATGCCGTGGATGGCCGGATCGACGTTCAGGTCGTGCACCACCTTCAGCAACTCGGCCTGGGTGGTCTCGGCGGGCATGCGGATTGTCACCGAATGCATGCCGACTTCCAGGGTCTGGACGCCCTTGTTGTGGACATAAATCTGGCTGGCCGGGTCTTCCCCCACCAGCACCACCGCCAGGCCCGGCTGCAGGCCATGGTCACGCTTCAGCTCCGCCGCCTCGGTCGCGATCCGCCCGCGCAGGCCCTCGGCAAAGGCCTGGCCGTCGATGATGCGGGCTTCGGTCAAGGGAGCGCTCCGTGCGTGGCGGCGATGGCGCTCCCTATGACGGAGATTCGGCGGCGCGCAAGCCAAACCTTCCCCCTTCATGGGGGAAGGAGGGGCCCGCCGCGAAGCGGTGGGAGGATGGGGGCGCACCGGTTCGAGTGAATAGGTCGATCCTCTTAGAGGTCCCATCCTCCCAGGCTTCGCCTGGGCCCCTCCTTCCCCGACAAGCAGGGAAGGCTTAGACGGCCTTCTTGAAAATCGTCAGGCCCAACGCCAGCAGGATCACGAAGATCGCCACGGCGATGAAGAACAGGATCTTGGCCACGGCGAACGAGGCGCCGGCGATGCCGCCGAATCCCAGGATGCCGGCGATGACGCCGACCACGAGAAAGATCAGAGCCCATTTGATCATGTGAATTGCTCCCACCGCGCCGGAAGCGGCGCCTGGGAACAGCAACGCTTACAGAAACTTAGCGTTCCAGCGCCGACGCCGTCCTGGCCAACGCGGTGATACGGTCCCAGTCGCCAGCCGCAATGGCGTCATTCGGCGCCACCCAGCCGCCGCCGACACAGACCACATTGGGCAGGGCCAGATAGTCCGGCGCGGACTTGGCGGTGACGCCGCCGGTGGGGCAGAAGCGGACATCCGCGAACGGCCCATACAGGGCCTTCAGCGCCGGGGCGCCGCCGGACGTCTCGGCGGGGAAGAATTTGAAGCTGCTTAAGCCCGCATCCAGGCCGCGCATCAACTCGCCGGCGGTCGCAATGCCGGGCAGGAAGGCGAGGGGGCTGTCCGCCGCGACCTTGATCAGCGGATCGGTCAGGCCGGGGCTGACAATGAACCGGGCGCCAGCCTTGGCCGCCCGCGCCCAGTCGCGCGCGTTCAGCACCGTGCCGGCGCCGGTGACCGCGTCCGGGACCTCGCGCGATATCAGCGCAATCGTTTCGATCGCACAGGCCGTGCGCAGGGTGATCTCCAGCACCTTCAGCCCGCCGGCGACCAGGGCGCGGGCCAACGGAACCGCGTCCTCCACGCGCTCAATGGTCAGCACCGGGATCACCGGGCACAGGGCCATCACCTCGGACGTGGTCACCATGGCGGTCTACTCGTCGTGCCAGCTGTGGCCGCTGCGTTCGATCAGGCCGAACGCCCCGGCCGGGCCCCAAGATCCCGACGGATAGCCCATCGGCTTGACCCCATGGCTCTTCCAGCCATCGACAATGGCGTCCACCCACACCCAGGCCGCCTCGGCCTCATCCCGGCGCACGAACAGGGTCTGATTGTTCTTGATCGCCTCCAGGATCAGCCGCTCATAGGCGATCCTGCGCCGCGGCGCCTGCTGCTTGAAGGCGTCGGTGAGGCTGAGGTTCAGGTCCACGGGGCGAAGCTGAACCCCTTCAAGGCTTGGGGTCTTGTTCATCAGCGACAGCGCGATCTCTTCCTCGGGCTGAAGCCGGATGATCAGCCGGTTGGCCTGCAGGTCGTCGCCGGCGAAGATGGAGTGGGGCACGGCGCGGAATTGGATGACGATTTCCGAGCTCTTGCTGGCCAGCCGCTTGCCGGTGCGCAGATAGAAGGGCACCCCCGCCCAGCGCCAGTTGTCGATATTGACCTGCAGGGCGACGAAGGTCTCGGTGTCGCTGACCGCGCCGCCGTCCTCATCCAGATAGCCTGGCACGGTCTTGCCGTCGGCGACGCCGGCGCGGTACTGGCCGCGCACGGTCTTCTTCTCAACCTCCCGCCCGGCAATCGGCCGCAACGAGCGCAGAACCTTGACCTTTTCGTTGCGCACCGAGTCCGGATCCAGGCTTGCCGGCGGCTCCATGGCCACCAGGCACAGCAGCTGCAGCACATGGTTCTGCACCATGTCCCTAAGAGCGCCAAAGTCGTTGTAATAGCCCCAGCGGCCCTCCACCCCCACCGTCTCGCCCACGGTGATCTGCACAGAGTCGATGGAGACGTGGTTCCACAGGGGCTCGAAGAAGGCATTGGCGAACCGCACCGCGATCAGGTTCTGCACCGTCTCCTTGCCCAGATAGTGGTCGATGCGGAAAATCTCCCGTTCGTCAAAGGCCCGGGCCAGGGCGTCGTTGATCTCCTGACAGCTGGCCAAGTCCCGGCCAATCGGCTTTTCCACGATCACCCGGCTGTCGGCCTTGGCCACTTCGGACGCCTTCAGATTGGCGCTGATCGCCTCGTACAGGCTGGGGGAGGTGGAGAGGTAGAAGATGATCTCGTGCGCACCCTTCAGCGGCGCGACCAGGTTCTGGAACGTCGCCGGCTTGGCCGCGTCCACCACGCAATAGGACAGCCGCCGCCGGAAATGCGCCCAGGCCGCGTCGGTGAAATAGGCCCCCGCGCGCATCTTCACGCTGGCCTCCACCGTCTCGATAAAGGCCTCGCTGGTCAGGTCCGAGCGCGAGGCCCCGACAATGCGGAAATTCTCCGGCAGCGAGCCCTCGCTATCCAGAAAATACAGCGACGGAAACAACATCCGCTGCGCCAGATCCCCGGTCGCCCCGATGATCACGATCGCTTCAGCAGTCATGGGCAACGCCTCGAGTTCCTGTGGCGAAAAGGCGGTCTGCGGATCGCATTTCCGTCAGGGGAAAGCAATTGGGGTTGGCCGAGGTCGCGCCGCTGATCCACGAGCGAGGGCCGCCACAAGCCAGGTGTGGTCGCACACCCGCGCGGTGAAGCCGGCCTTCGCGGAGCCAGCTGGGTGGCAACGACAGCTAATTTGCCGGCTTGGGCGAACCCTGCCGCACGCGATGCATTCTCCCCTCAGGCGCCATCGCCGGACCGCGTAAAAGGCAGCTATGACCGGGTCCACCTTTGACGTCATCATAGTCGGATCTGGTCCAAACCGGAAAACAGGTATTGCTCCTGGAGCGCGGCGACTACCTGCCGCGCGAACGCGCCAACTGGGACAGTCAGGCCGTGTTCAATGACGCCATCTATCAGGCGCCCGAGACCTGGCGCGGCGCGGATGGGCGGGAATTCCACCCCGGCCTGCACTATTTCGTCGGCGGCAACAGCAAGGTCTACGGCGCGGTCCTGCTGCGCCTGCGCGAACGGGATTTCGGCGAGATCCAGCATCCCGACGGCGTCTCCCCGGCCTGGCCGGTGGGTTACGATGAGTTCGAGCCCTATTACCAGCAGGCCGAAGCCCTCTATCACGTGCACGGCCTGCGCGGGGAAGACCCCACCGAGCCCCCGGCCAGCGGACCTTACGCCTATCCGCCTGTGAGCCACGAGCCGCGTATCCAGACCCTGTTCGACGATCTGAAACGGGAGGGCCATCACCCCTTTCACCTGCCAGTCGGGGTGCTGTTGGATGAGAAGGACGGCAAGGCTCTTCCCCATTCGCCCTGCATCCGCTGCGACGCCTTTGATGGCTATCCTTGCGCCACCAACGGCAAGGCGGACGCGCAGATCATCTGCGTCGACCCGGCGCTGCAGGCCCATCCGAACCTGACGCTCTGGACCGGCGCATACGTCGAGCGATTGATCACCGACCGTCGCGGTGGCGCGGTCACGGGGGTCGAGCTGACCCGGGGCGAGGAGCGGCTGACGGTCTCGGCCGACATCGTCGTCGTGGCCTGTGGCGCCCTGTCATCGGCCTTGCTGATGCTGCGCTCGGCCAACGACGCCCATCCGGAAGGGCTGGCCAACGGCTCAGGTCAGGTCGGCCGAAACTATATGCGCCACAACAACTCGACCGTGCTGGCCATCTCGCGCACGCCCAACCCGACCCGCTTCCAGAAGACGCTGGGCCTGAACGACTTCTACTTCGGGGCCGACGATTGGGAGTTTCCCCTCGGACATATCCAGATGGTCGGCAAGTCGGACGGAACCCAAATCAAGGGCGAGGGCCTGCCAGGCATTCTGCAATGGTTTCCGGACCAGCCCTTCGACTGGATCGCCCGCCATTCGCTGGACTTCTGGCTGACCTCGGAAGACCTGCCCAAGCCGGAGAACCGAATCTATTACGACGGTGATCAGGTGGTGCTGGATCTGCACGAGAGCAATATGGAGGGCCACCACCGGCTGCGCCGCAAACTGGCCGGCCTGTGCGACGCCATGGACCTGCATCCGCACCTGTTCGATCGCAAGCTCTACCTGGGCAAGGACATCCCCATCGGCGGAACGGCGCACCAGGCGGGAACGCTGCGGTTTGGCAAGGATCCAACGACGTCGGTTCTGGACCTCAATTGCAAGGCGCACCAACTCGACAATCTCTATGTCACCGACGCCAGCTTCTTCCCCTCCATCGGCGCGGTGAACCCCACCCTGACCATCATCGCCAACGCGCTACGGGTGGCGGAACGGATTATTGAGCGCCTGGCTTAGCCAGCAGTGAGCTGGAGGATGTGGCCGTCGGGGTCTCGGATCAACAGCATCCCACGCGGCCGGTCAAAATTTACAACGTGAGCGTCGACCGCCTTTGACAGGCTGTCCAGGTCCGTCGAAGCCAGCCACGCGAGCCTGGTCGCGGCGACATCGTCGAGGGCAGCCGGCCCGGTGGGGCGCGGATGGTCGCCGCGATAGCACAGCAATTCCACATGCGAGCCGCCGGCCGGATGCTCAAGCGCGGTCACCTCGACCTCAACCTCGTCAAGCCCATCCAGCCTGTCCTGTTCCGGTCCTCGGTTCAGCGACCTGGAGCCTACGATCAGCCCGAGCGACTGGTAGAAGGCGACGCTCGTTGCCGTATCCGCCACGGATATCGCCGAATGGTCAATCCTCCGCGGCGCGTCGGTGGGCGCGTCTGGAAAGGCGATCAATTCCAGAGGATGGCCTTCCGGATCGCTGAATTTGAAGGCCGTGACGCCGCCGGAGCTGGCTGGGAGCTGTTGAGGACCGCCATACGAGATCGGCGTCCAGCGCTGCGTACGTTCCAGCCGAGCGATGGCGGCCGGCATGTCGGTCGTTGTAATGGCGAAGTGCTGGAAGAGCGTACTCCAACCTGGGACCAAGGCAGGATAGGCTTGCCCGTCGCACCCGGCGATCTGCAGTCGGCTTGGACCCAAGGTCAGCGCCACACCCCCGCCGCTTGGCGCGGCCCGTTCGAACCCCAGCGCCTGGACGAAGAAGTCTGCGAGCACGTCGGGCTGGCGTGCGTTCAAGCGAATGACCAGCCCCGTCATGGCCACCCCGCTCCCCGGCTGTTGACGAAGATGCTGTAAAGCGTGTGCGAGCCGCCGATGAACAGCCGGTTGCGCATAGGCCCGCCGAAACAGAGGTTAGAAACCCGGTGGGGGACCAGGATCTTGCCGAGCAAAGCGCCGGCAGGGCTGATGCAATGGACGCCGTCTTCCGCGCTGGACCAGACATTGCCGTCCTCGTCCACCGCCATGCCGTCGCAATAGCCGGGTGTGATCTTGTGGAACAGGCCGCCGCCGGACAGGCTTAGGCCGTCTTCGGACACGTCGAACATTCGGATGAATTGGGCCGGATCGGCGCGGGATTGATCCCCTGTTTCGGCGACGTAGAGCCGTTTCTCGTCAGGCGAGAAGCCCAGGCCGTTAGGACCATCGAAGTCGCTGGCCATGACGCGGATATCGCCGCTTTCAGGATCGAACCGGTACACAGCCGGTGGCTGCTCCGACTCTTGACGCCCGCCCTCGTAGTCATTCGAGATGCCGTAGAGGGGGTCGGTGAACCAGATCGAGCCGTCGGACCTCACCACCACGTCATTGGGCGCGTTCAGCCGCTTGCCGGTGTGGCGATCGACCAGCCGGCTCACCTGGCCGTCATATTCGGTGCGATAGAGGCAGCGGTCGCGGTGCGAGCAGGCGATCAGCCGCCCCGTGCGGTCGCGGGCCTGGCCGTTGGCGTAGCCGGATGGGGCGCGATAGACCGAGACGCCGGCGTCCTCGATCCAGCGCATCGTCCGGTCGCGGGGCAGGTCCTGAAACAGCAAACAGCCGGCGTCGCCCATCCAGACCAGGCCTTCGATCCAGCGGAAGCCGGTCGCCAGGGTCGCCAGCGGGGCGTTGTTGAGGATGTAGCGCGCGAACCGCGGATCGATGATCTCGACGCCGTCCATGTCACTTGAACCGGCAGGGCGACTTGGGGCTCGGGCCGCCATCAAGCTGCACCAGCATCAGCACCGCCGGCTGATCGCCCGCCGTGCCGGACAGGTGGCCTTGCCGCCCGTCTTTTGAGCGCGTGCCCTGGTCCTCGCCGAAGGAGATTTCGCCAGGCCCCATCTCCACGCGCTCGCCGTCCATCGTCTCGACCCACCATCGGCCGGCCAGCGGGATGATCCATTGCGGCTTGGGGTTTTCGTGCCAATCGCCCACCCAGCCCACCGGCAGCACGGTGACAGAGATATCGGCTTCCGCATGGGTCCTGGCGCCGAGCCATTGCGGCTTGGCCGGCGGACTGATGGAGTTCAGCTCGAACTGGCTCATGACGCAGAGGGTCTGGCGACTGACGCCGTCCTCGTCGGTCCAGACATGCCAATAGGGAACCTGGGGGGACAGGGAGACTGGGGGAATCTCATCGCTCATGGCGCAGGGCTCGCGGCGGCGTAGGGATGGGTGGACGAGAAGGGCGCGGCCAGGAAGGCGCTGGTCGACTGGGCCGTGGCGCCGAAGGTCAGCAACAGAAACCCGCCAGCGAGGGCGAGGTTCTTCCAGAAATCCCAGAACAGCGCCCGCGCCTGGCCAGCCGGGTTCGCCCAGAAGTCGCCCGGCCGCCAGAATTGTTTCCACAGGATAGCCGTGGCGACGCAGTAGGCCGCCAGCACCAGGGCGGCCAGGCGATCAGCCGCGCCGATCAGGATGGCGGCGGACATGAATATCTCGATGCTGAGGCCGCAGAGGATCAGCAGGGTCGCCAGGGCCTGGGACGGCGCCGCCTGCCGCGCCTGCGCCACCGCGCCCTTGAAGTTCAAGATCTTGTCGAGGGCGCTGAATGGCAGGAACAGCAGCACCAGCAGCACCCGAATCCCGAAGGCGATAACGACGCCGGCGCTCATTCCCTACCCCTTGGCCGAGCGCTGATCGTTGGGCTTATGGCTCGGGGCGAGGTTGGCTGCGGTGTTGACCAGCCCGATGTGGGAGAAGGCCTGAGGGAAGTTGCCGGCGAACCGTTTGGCGATGGGATCGTATTCCTCGGCTAGCAGGCCGAGGTCGTTGCGCAGGGCGAGCAGGCGCGCGAACAGGTTTCGCGCATCCTCCTCGCGGCCGATCAGGGCGTAGGCGTCGGCCAGCCAGAAGCTGCAGGCCAGGAACACGCCCTCGCCGGGCGGCAGGCCATCGTCGGTCTTTTCGGTGGGATAACGCTGCACGAAGCCGCCAACCAATAGCTCCTGCTCGATCGCCTCCACCGTACCGATGAATCGCGGATCGTCCGCCTCCACAAAGCCGACCTGGCCCAGCAACAACAGGCTCGCATCCAGCGCCGTCTCGCCATAGGCCTGGAGGAAGGTGTTTCGGCTGGCGTCGAACCCGTTCGCCATCACATCGGCGCGGATCTGGTCGCAGAGCGCGCGCCAATCCGCGACCGGCCCCTCGAGCTCGAACATCTCCGCGCTCTTGATCGCCCGATCCACCGCGACCCAGGCCATCACCCGCGAATAGGTGAACCGCTTGCGCGGCCCGCGAATCTCCCAGATGCCCTCGTCCGGCTCGCTCCAGACCTTGGCCACATGATCCACCAGGGCCAGCTGCAGATCCCACACCGAAGTTGGCGGATGCAGGCCCCCTCGGCGGGCTTGGTGGAAGGTGTCCATCAGCTCGCCATAGACGTCGAGCTGGAACTGTTCGTGGGCGGCGTTGCCAATCCGGACCGGGGCGGAGTGTTCGTGACCGGGCAGCCAGTCGGCGGTCCATTCGGTCAGCCGCCGCTCGCCGCCGATGCCATACATGATCTGCATGGCGGCGGGATCACCGGCCACCGCCCGCTGCAGCCATCCCAGCCATTCGGAGGCTTCCTCATAGTGGCCGCTGTTCATCATCGACAGCAGGGTCAGGGTGGAGTCGCGAATCCAGCAGAATCGGTAATCCCAGTTCCGCTCGCCGCCGAACCGCTCGGGCAGGGAGGTGGTCGGCGCGGCCACCAGACCGCCGGTCGGCGCGTAGGTCATGGCCTTCAGCGTGATCAGGGAGCGCTGCACCGCATCGGCGTGTTCGTCGTCGACCCGGCTCTTCGACAGCCAGTCTCGCCAGAAGGCCTCCGTCGCCGCCAGAGCCTCGTTGGCGTCGAACGGCTCTGGCAGCGGCAGGTGCGAGGCGCTGTGGCTTAACACGAAGGGGAGTTGTTCACCCTCGGCGACGTCGAATTCCGCCACCGTGCGCATATGTTCGCCCTTGGTGTGGACCGGGGTCCGCAGCACCGCCATGGATGGCCCGGCGATAGCGCGCAGGGCGCCATCATCCAGCCGGCTGACCCAGGGCACTGTCAGGCCGTAGCCGAACCGTAGGACCAGATCCATCCGCATCGCCACCCGTCCCCGGCGGCCTTCGACGATGCGGACGATGTGGGAAGAATCGTCCCCGCGCGGCGGCATATAGTCGATCAGGGCGACAGCGCCCTCGGCAGTCTCAAATACCGTCTCCAGGATCAGCGTGTCTTGGCGGTATTGGCGGGAGGTGGTGAAGGCGTCAGCCGGGGCGATCTTCCAGGCGCCGTTGGATTCGTCGCCCAGCAGGGCGGCGAAACAGGCGTCGGAATCGAACCTCGGCCAGCAGAGCCAGTCGATTGATCCGTTGCGGTCGACCAAGGCTGCGGTCTCGCAGTCGCCGATCAGGCCATAGTCGGCGATCTGGCTGCGCGGGGCTTTTGAAACGTCCTCAGCCACCGGTGGCGAACCCAGGATAGAGGGTCATGCCGCCATCGACGAACAGGGTGGCGCCGGTGACATAGTCCGAGGCGTCGGAGGCTAGCCAGACCGCGGCGCGGGCGATGTCGTCCGGCTCGCCGATCCGCTTGTAGGGCACCAGGGTCATCAGGTCAGCATAGGCCTGCGGCGTGCTCCAGGCTTCGGTGTTGATAGGGGTGCGGATGGCGCCGGGCGCTATGCCATTGACCCGGATGCGCTTGGGCGCGACCTCTTGGGCCAGGCTTCGCATCAGCATGTTGATGCCGCCCTTGGACGCCGCATAGTTGGCGTGGCCGGCCCAGGGGATTTCCTGGTGGACCGAACTCATTGAGACGATCTTGCCGGCGGCGGCGGACACGCGTTCGTCCAGGCCGCGCCGGCCGAACTCCCTCACAGCCTCGCGCATGCACAGGAACTGGCCGGTCAGGTTGACGCCGATGACGGTGTTCCACTGCTCCAGCGTCATCGTTTCGAAGGCGGAGTCGCGCTGGAGGCCCGCGTTGGTGACGACAATGTGAAGGGTGCCAAACGCCTTCACCGCCGTGGCGAACATCTGGTTCACGTCATCTTCGCGGCTGACATCGCCCTTCACCGTGATCGCCTTACGACCGAGCGCGGTGATTTCCTGCGCCACCTCGTCGGCGGAGGCCGGATCGGTGACGTAGTTGATCGCGACGTCCGCGCCCGCGCGGGCAAGGCCGATGGCGACCGCGCGACCGATGCCGGAGTTGGCCCCGGTTACCAGGGCGGGCTGGCGCTCCAGGACTACCTGATAGGGAATGTCGGGGCGGCGGCCGGGGTCTTCCGGCGCCGGCGCGGCGGGAGCCTGGGAGACACTGGAAGACGACATGCGGGCGGCCTTGAGCAAAGCGACGCATCCGCGTCTCCCCGCATAACGCGCGACAGCTCATTCAGTGGCGAGCAGCCCCTGCACGGAGCGCCCCGTGATTTGGACCGCCTCGGATGTTGGTCTCGTGCCCGCAGAGGCAGCGCATAGCTCCTACTTTTTCACCCCACACCCCCAACAACCTGTTCCCCCATCACCCCCCTTCCCATACACCAATCCCTGCGACAATTTGGCCCTCCGCGCGCGCCCAACTCCGCGCCGGGCCGTGGAGCCTTTTACGGCTAAGCCCGTTTAGGGGCGGGACGTTTGAACGCTGACGAGAGTGTTGATGACTGACACGGCCGCGCTTTCCGCATCGCCCCGCAAGTCGGCGGTGGACCCGCTGGTGTCGCTTGGGCTGACGGTCGTGCTGATCTTCTTCGTGATCAGCGGGGCGGTGGCCTATTTCAACATCCAGACCCTGAGGGACGACAACCAGAAGATCGTCCATTCCCACCAGGTGATCTCGGTCCTGGACGACGTGCTGTCGACCATGAAGGACGCGGAGACCGGCCAGCGCGGCTACCTTCTCACCTATAAGGACCGTTATCTGGAGCCCTATAACGCGGCCCTGGCGGCGGTGGGCGCCGAACTGGACGATCTGGCGCAGCTGACCCGCGACAACCCCCGGCAACAGGCGCGGATCGGGCCCCTGCGCCAGCATGTGGCCGCCAAGCTGTCGGAGTTAAAGGAAACCATCGACCTGCGCCGCACCGCTGGCGCCGACGCGGCGCTGGCGGTGGTGGTCACCGACCGCGGCAAGGTCGAGATGGATGTCGTCCGCACCCAGATCGCGGTGATGAACCAGGAAGAAGCCGATCTGCGCGCCAAGCGGCTGGCGGAGATGGACGCCGCCTATGGTACGGCCCTGATCAGCGGCGTGCTCTCCTGCGTGCTCGGCATTGTGCTGACCCTGATCGTCGGCTTCCTGATTCGCCGGGCGGCCACCGCGCGCCAGCGGCAGGAATGGCTGCAGTCGGGCCAGGTGGGGCTGGCCGCGGCCATGCTGGGCGACCAGCGGGTGGAGGAGCTGGGCGGCAATATCCTGCAGTTCCTGGCGCGGTATCTGGGCGCCCAGGCTGGGGCGATGTTCATTGGCGGCGGCGACTTCTATCGCCGGGTCTCCACCTATGGCGTTCCGGCGGACGCGAAGATTCCCGAACGGTTTGCGCCCCGGGAAGGGCTGCTCGGCCAGGCCGCCCTCGAGGGCAAGCCATTCCTGCTCAGCGATGTGCCGGACGGTTATCTGGCCATCGGCTCGGCCCTGGGCCAGGACAAGCCGAGGCATTTGATCATTTCGCCGGCCAACGCCGACGGCTGGGTCAATGCGGTGATCGAGCTGGGCTTCCTCAACCCGATCACCGACGAGGTGCTGGCGTTGTTGGCGCAGGCAGCGGAGTCCATCGGCGTGGCGGTGCGCTCGGCCAATTATCGCGCCGAGCTGCAGAACCTGCTGGAGGAGACCCAGCGCCAGTCCGAGGAGCTGCAGGTCCAGAGCGAGGAGCTGCGGGTCTCCAACGAGGAGCTGGAGGAGCAGAGCCGCGCGCTGAAGGAATCGCAGGCGCGGCTGGAGCAGCAGCAGGCGGAGCTGGAGCAGACCAACGCCCAGCTGGAGGAACAGGCCCAGCAGCTGGAGGTGCAGCGCGACGACCTGGAGAAGACCACCGCCGCGGTGCAGCTGAAGGCGCGGGAGCTGGAGCAGGCCAGCCAGTACAAGTCCGATTTCCTGGCCAATATGAGCCACGAGCTGCGCACGCCGCTGAACTCGTCGCTGATCCTGGCCAAGCTTTTGGCGGACAACCCCGACGAAAACCTCACCGACGAACAGGTCAAGTTCGCCAAGACCATCCAGTCGTCCGGCAACGACCTGCTGAACCTGATCAACGACATCCTGGATCTGTCGAAGATCGAGGCCGGCCACGTGGAGATGCGGCCCGAGACGGTGTCGCTGGATCGGCTGACCAAGGATATCCAGCAGGTGTTCCAGCCGGTCGCCCAGGAGCGGGGATTGGCGTTCGAGATCGAGATCGCGCCGGAATGCCCGGCCACCATCGACACCGACGTGCAGCGGCTGGAACAGGTGCTGAAGAACCTGCTGTCCAACGCCTTCAAGTTTACCGAGGCCGGCAAGATTGAGCTGGCGATCCGGACCACGGCGGATGGCCAGATCGCCCTGTCGGTCACCGACACCGGCATCGGCATTTCCGAGGAACAGCAGCAGAGCGTGTTTGAGGCCTTCCGCCAGGCGGACGGCACCATCAGTCGCAAATACGGCGGCACGGGGCTTGGCCTTTCGATCTCCCGCGAGTTGGTGCGGCTGCTGGGCGGCACGATCCGGCTCAGGAGCGCGGTGGGGGAGGGCAGCACCTTCACCATCACCATCCCCGCGTCCTATCACCCCGCCAATGTGGCCCCGCGCGAAGCGGCGCCCAGCGCCCCCGTCGATCCCCTGGTCCAGCGGGCGATGACGCCGTCCTCCGCCCCGGTCGCTCTGTCGCGCCGGGTCGACGACGACCGCGACACCCTGACCAACACCAAACGCATCCTGCTGGTGGTGGAGGACGACGAGACCTTCGCCGGCATCCTGCGTGACCTGTCGCGGGAGATGGGGTTCCAGTCCCTGGTGGCCGGCACCGCCGAGGAGGCGGTGACCCTGGCCAAGCAATATATGCCCAGCGCCATCGTGCTGGACGTGGGCCTGCCGGACCAGTCGGGCCTGTCGGTGCTCGACCGGCTGAAGCGCGATGTCCAGACCCGCCACATCCCGATCCATGTGGTCTCGGCCAGCGACCACGCCCAGACGGCGCTGTCCCTGGGCGCCGTCGGCTATATGCTCAAGCCGGTCAAGCGCGAGGACCTGGCGGATGTGCTGAAGAAGCTGGAGGCGAAGCTGGCCCAGCGCATGCACCGGGTGCTGATCGTCGAGGACGACGCGGTGCAGCGCGAGGCGGTGGGCAAGCTGCTGACCTCCCACGACGTCGAGACCGTCACGGCGGGCACGGCGGCGGAATGCCTGGACCTGCTGGGGCAGCAGACCTTCGACTGTATGGTGCTGGACCTGACCTTGCCGGACGCCTCGGGTTATTCGCTGCTGGAGACCCTGAGCAAGGAGGACGCCTATTCCTTCCCGCCGGTGATCGTCTACACCGGCCGCGAGCTGTCGGCGGACGACGAACAGCGCCTGCGCCGCTATTCCAAATCGATCATCATCAAAGGGGCCAAGTCCCCCGAACGGCTGCTGGATGAGGTGAGCCTGTTCCTGCACCAGGTGGTGTCTGAGTTGCCGGACGAGCAGCAGAAGATGATCCGCAAGGCGCGCAACCGGGACGCCATCCTGGAGGGGCGCCGGATCCTGGTGGTCGAGGACGATGTGCGCAACGTCTATGCCCTGACCAACATCCTGGAGCCCCGGGGCGCGCTGGTGGAGATCGCCCGCAACGGCCGCGAAGCGCTGGACGCCCTGGAACGGGCCGAGGCCAAGCCGGGGCAGGGGATAGACCTGGTGTTGATGGACGTGATGATGCCGGTGATGGACGGCCTCACCGCCACCCGGGAAATCCGCAAACGGTCGGAATGGAAGGCCCTGCCGGTGATCACCCTGACCGCCAAGGCCATGCCCGACGACCAGGCCCGCTGCATCGAGGCGGGCGCCAGCGACTATATGGCCAAGCCGCTGGACGTGGAAAAGCTGCTGTCCCTCGTGCGCGTCTGGATGCCCCGGTGATCGCACCAATGGCTGACAAGACCGAAGAAATCGAAATCCGGCTGCTGCTGGAGGCCCTGTATCAGCGCTACCACTACGACTTCCGCCACTATGCCCAGGCGTCAGTGAAGCGTCGGCTTAAACAGGCGCTGGAACAGCTGGGCTTTCGCAGCTTCTCGGCGATGCAGGACGCTCTGCTGCACGATCCTGCCATGCTGGGCGTCATGCTGGGCTATCTGACCGTGCAGGTCAGCGAGATGTTCCGCGACCCGTCCTACTTCCGCGCCATCCGCGAGAAGGTGACGCCCCACCTGCGCACCTATCCCTCGCTGAAGATCTGGATCGCCGGCTGCAGCAGCGGCGAGGAACTCTATTCCCTGGTCATCCTATTCCGCGAGGAGGGGCTGGAGGACCGCACCATCTTCTACGCCACCGACATCAATCAGGACGCGTTGGCCAGAGCGGAGGCGGGCGTCTATGACCTGGACCGGCTCAAGCTGTTCACCGAGAACCACCGCAAGTCCGGCGGCAAGTCCTCCCTGTCCGACTACTACACCGCCGCCTATGGCAAGGCGTCTTTCGACAAGAGCCTGCGCAAACAGGTGGTCTTCTCCGACCACAGCCTGGTTACCGACGCAGTGTTTGCCGAAATGCATCTGATCTCCTGCCGCAATGTGCTGATCTATTTCGACCGCCCCCTGCAGGACCGGGCCATCGGCCTGTTCGCGGATTCCCTGACCCGCAAGGGTTTCCTGGGGCTGGGGTCGAAGGAGAGCCTGCGGTTCTCGGGCCACGCCGGCGCCTTCACCGACTGGGTGAGCGAAGAGAAGATCTACCAGAAGAGCGCCGCGTGACCACGGCGACCCCAGAAGCGGTGGTGATCGGCGCGTCCGCGGGTGCGCTTGAAGCCCTGTCGGTCATCCTGCCGGCCCTGCCCGCCGACTTCGGCCTGCCCATCTTCGTGGTCGTCCATGTGCCCCCGGACAAGCGCAGCATCCTGGCCGAGCTGTTCCAGGCCAAATGCGCCATCCGGGTCTGTGAGGCGCAGGACAAGGAGCCCGTCGCCCCCGGCGCGGCCTATTTCGCCCCCGCCGACTACCACCTGCTGGTGGAGGCGGACAAAAGCCTGTCCCTGTCCAACGACGAGCCGGTGCTCTTTTCGCGCCCCTCCCTGGACGTGTTGTTCGAAAGCGCCGCCGACGCCTATGGCCCGGGGCTGATCGGCATCGTGCTGACGGGCGCCAACCAGGATGGGGCCAAGGGGCTGGGCGCCATTGTCCAGGCGGGCGGGACGGCGATTGTGCAAACGCCGCAGGGGGCCTATGCCGCCGCCATGCCGCAGGCCGCCATCGCGGAATGTCCGAGCGCCCAGGTCATGTCGCTGCAAGAGATTTCACTTTATCTGCAAGCCGTTCGAAAGGCATGACAGGGGTCATGAGTCCCGTTTGTTTTCTGCTGGTTGACGACCTGGAGGAGAACCTCCTGTCGCTGGAGGCCCTGCTGCGCCGCGAGGGGTTGGTGTGCCTGAAGGCGCACTCCGGCGACGAGGCGCTGGAACTGCTGCTGCAAAACGACGTCGCCCTGGCCCTGGTGGACGTGCAGATGCCCGGCCTGAACGGCTTTGAGCTGGCCGAGCTGATGCGCGGCAACGAACGCACCCACAGGGTCCCGATCATCTTCGTCACCGCCGGCAACGCCGACAGCCAGCGGCGCTTCCGCGGCTATGAGGCCGGCGCCGTCGACTTCATCCACAAGCCCATCGAAGCCGACATCCTGCGCAGCAAGGCGGACGCCTTCTTCGAACTCTATCGCCAGCGCCAGCAGAT
>Ga0302311_10003490_pt1 | contig 17172 bp, 16 predicted proteins | sample III_Palsa_N1_3_FD_200449 | JGI IMG/M metagenome (GOLD analysis project Ga0302311, IMG submission 200449) | Peat permafrost microbial communities from Stordalen Mire near Abisko, Sweden - III_Palsa_N1_3 | ecosystem: Environmental > Terrestrial > Soil > Palsa > Peat permafrost | place: Sweden... | reverse complement strand
CCGGACAACGTCCTGCTGAACTAGCACCGGTGAGAAACGGCGTCCGCCCCGGTCTATAGAGACGTGAGGGACCTGCCACCCGGAGCGACCGGGCTGCTGGCCGGCGCGGTCAGCTACACGCTCGGGGTATGCGCGCTGGTCGGGCCGGGCGATATGGCGCTGCCCACGCCGTGCGCGGACTGGGACCTGGCCATGCTGCTCGCTCACCTGAACGCCTCGCTGGCGGACCTGGAGACCGCCATCAGCGACGGGACCCTGGACCTGGAGCGCCCGCCGGATCATGCCGTCGGCGATCCGGTCGAAACCCTGCGGGACCGGGCGGCTCAGCTGCTGTGCGCGGCCTACGGCTATGACGACCCCGGGCGTTTCGTGGCCGTGGGCGGCCTGCCGGTGCCGGCCGGCCTGGTGGCCTGCACCGGGGCGGTGGAGATCGCGGTGCACGGCTGGGACATATCAGCGGCCCGAGGCGGTGCCTGCTGCGCCGGGGTTCGACCCCAAAACCCCATAGAACCCATAAACCCCATCCCTGCCGTGCTCGCGACCCGGCTGCTCCGGCTATGCCCGCTGCTCGTGGCGGGCCGCGAGGGCTTGTTCGCCGGCCCGGTCGAGGTGCCCGCCCAGGCCAGCCCGGGTGACAAGCTCGTGGCCTTTCTCGGCCGCGACCCCGGAACACTCCCGCGCGGCCCGGCGTTGGTTACTGGCGAGTAGCATTGGTGGAGAGCACGTTTCCTTACGTGCGCCAAGGGAGGCTGACCGTGCCCCGTACCGCACGCGATGTCGTCTTCGTGGACGGCGTCCGCACCCCGTTCGGCAAGGCCGGGCCGAAGGGCCTGTACGCCGAGACCAGGGCCGACGACATGATCGTGAGCGTGATCCGCGAGCTGCTGCGGCGCAACCCCGCGCTGCCGCCTGAGCGGATCGGCGAGGTCGCGGTCGCTGCCACCACCCAGACCGGCGATCAGGGGCTGACCATCGGGCGCAGCGCCGCGATCCTGGCCGGGCTGCCCAAGTCCGTGCCCGGTTACGCCATCGACCGGATGTGCGCCGGCGCAATGACCGCGGTCACCACCACCGCGGGTTCGATCGCGCTGGGCGCGACGGACGTGGCGGTGGCCGGCGGCGTCGAGCACATGGGCCACCACCCGATGGGCTCCGGCGTCGACCCCAACCCCAGGTTCGTCGCCGAGCGGCTGGTGGATCCGTCCGCGCTGTCCATGGGCGCGACCGCGGAGAACCTGCACGACCGGTTCCCGGCCATCACCCGGGCCCGGGCCGACGCGTACGCGCTGGCCAGCCAGCGTAAGGTCGCCGCGGCCTACGCGGCGGGCCAGATCCAGCCCGACCTGGTACCGGTCGCGATCCGCAGCGCGGAGGCAGGCTACACGGGGAGTATGGGTTGGGGGCTGGCCACCGCCGACGAGCCGCCGCGCCCGGACACCACCATCGAGGCGCTGGCCGGCCTCAAGACACCGTTCCGGCCGCACGGCCGGGTCACCGCGGGAAACTCCGCCGGGCTGAACGACGGCGCCACCGGCTGCGTGATCGCGGCCCAGGACGTGGCCGCCGAGCTGGGCCTGGACGCCAGGATGCGGCTCATCGACTTCTCCTTTGCCGGGGTAGACCCCGAGGTGATGGGCATCGGGCCGGTGCCGGCCACCGAGGCCGTGCTGGCCCGCAACGACCTGACCATCGACGACATCGGGCTGATCGAGGTCAACGAGGCGTTCGCGGTGCAGGTGCTCGCCTTCCTCGACCACTTCAAGATCGCCGACGACGACCCGCGGGTGAACCCGTGGGGCGGCGCGATCGCACTCGGCCATCCGCTCGCGAGTTCCGGCGTGCGGCTGATGATCCAGCTGGCCCGCGAGTTCGCTGAACGACCGGCCGTCCGCTACGGCCTGACCACGATGTGCGTCGGGCTGGGCATGGGCGGCACCGTCCTGTGGGAGAACCTCCATGCTTGAAAACCTCCCGGACCGCAGCGATCACGGTCTCGACGAGTCGGTCATCACCTCGCTTTTCCCCGAGGAAGTCGTCACCAGGGCGCTGGTCCGGGACGTGGAGCTGCCCGACGGGGCGGGCACGATGGCGCTCATCACCCTGGACAACGGGTTCGACCACACCCGGCCGAGCACGTTCGGCCCGGCCGGCCTGATCTCGCTGCGCGACGCCCTCGATACGGTGGCCGGACGAACCACGCCGGAGGCCGGGGAACAGCGCGTCGTCGCGGTCGGCGTCACCGGCAAGCCGTTCATCTTCGCGGTCGGCGCCGACCTGACCGGGGCCGCGCTGATCCGCTCGCGGGACGAGGCGCTGACCATCGCCAGGCTCGGGCACTCCGTGTTCCGCCGGTTCGGTGAGCTGAGCATACCGTCGTTCGCGTTCGTCAACGGCGCCGCGCTCGGCGGGGGCCTGGAGCTCGCGCTGCACTGCTCGTACCGGACAATCTCCTCCGGTGTCCCCGCGGTCGCGTTCCCCGAGTGCTTCCTCGGCCTGCTGCCCGGCTGGGGCGGTACCTACCTGCTGCCGCACCTGATCGGCCCGGCGAAGGCGCTGAAGCTCATCGTCGAGAACCCGCTCAGCCAGAACCGCATGCTGCGCGGACCCGACGCCTTCTCGCTCGGGATCGCCGACGCCATGTTCGAACCCGCCGACTTCCTGGCCGAGTCGCTGCGCTGGGCCGCGCGCGTGCTGACCGGCTCGGAGACGGTGACCCGGGTATCGCCGGACGAAGAGTGGGACAGTGCGGTTGGCGGAGCCCGGTTCTTCGCGGACGGCAAGCTGCACGGCGCCGCCCCCGCTGTCTACCGGGCCATCGACCTGGTAGCCGCGGCCCGCGGCCGGACCCGGGACGAGGGGTTCGCCGCCGAGGACGAGGGCCTTGCGGATCTGCTGCTCAGTGACGAGCTGCACGCCGGGCTCTACGCATTCGACCTCACCCAGAAGCGGGCCAGGAAGGCCGCGGGCGCCCCCGACAAGTCGCTGGCGCGGCCGGTGACCAAGGTCGGCGTGGTGGGCGCGGGCCTGATGGCCGCGCAGATCGCGCTGCTGTTCGCGCGGCGTCTTGAGGTACCGGTCGTGCTGACCGACCTGGACCAGGCTCGGCTCGACGCTGGGGTTGGTCACGTGAAGGCCGAGATCGCCAAGCTGGCCAGCCGCGGCCGGATCAGCGCGGATGCCGCCGCGAGGCTGACCGGGCTGGTCAGCGGGTCGCTGACCAAAGACGCGTTCGCGGACGCCGACTTCGTGATCGAGGCCGTGTTCGAGGAAACATCGGTCAAGCAGCAGGTGTTCGCCGAGGTCGAGGAGGTGGTCCGGCCGGATTGCGTGCTGGCCACCAACACCTCCTCGCTTTCTGTGACCGAGATGGCGGCCGGGCTCGCTCATCCGGAGCGCGTGGTCGGGTTCCACTTCTTCAACCCGGTCGCGATGATGCCGCTGGTCGAGGTGGTTCGCGCCGCGCGGACCGACCACCCGACGCTGGCCACCGCCCTCGCGGTCGGGAAGGGGCTGAAGAAGGACTGCGTGTTGGTGAAGGACTCACCCGCGTTTGTCGTCAACCGCCTGCTGACCAGGTTCCTCGGCGAGGTCATCGCTAGCGTCGACGAAGGCACGGGCTTCGAGGTGGCCGAACATGCACCCGACCCCCTCGGTCTGCCCGTCACTCCGTTCCTGCTGCTCCAGCTGGTCGGCCCGGCCGTCGCGCTGCACGTCGCCGAGACGCTGCATGCGGCCTACCCCGACCGGTTCGCCGTGTCGCCGAAGCTCCGTGCCCTGGTGGAGGCGGGTAAGACCGCCGTCTACGGACCCGATTCTGAAGTCGATGAGTCGGTCGCGGCCATCCTGGCCGGCGGTGACCGCCCGTCCAGTGCGGAGCAGGTGCGCGAGCGCGCGCTCGAGGCGCTGGCCGAGGAGATCAGGCTGATGCTCGACGAAGGGGTCGTCTCGGCCCCGGAGGACATCGACCTGTGCATGATCCTCGGGGCCGGCTGGCCCTTCCACCTCGGCGGGATCACGCCCTACCTGGACCACACCGGGATCGCGGAAAAGGTGACGGGCACCCGGTTCCGCCTCTAGCCGCGTTGAGGGTTTCTTCAGCGGCCCGGCCCGAGGGCCCGGCATCTCTGCTCGAGGTGTTCGATAATGAGCTGGGCGAGGCTGGTGCCGCAGCTGGCGTCGATTTCGCGAACCCCGGTGGGACTGGTGACATTGATCTCGGTGAGACGGTCACCGATGACGTCGATGCCGGCCAGGACGATGCCCAGCCGGGTGAGCTCTGGCCGCAGAGTCTCGCAGATCTCCTTGTCCCGCGGGCTGACGCTGTCGGCGACCACGGCGGCTCCGGCCGCCATGTTGCAGCGGAACTCGCCGGCCACGGCTACCCTGCGGATCACGCCCACGGGTTCGCCGTCCAGGACGATGACCCGCCGGTCACCGTCAGCGGCGGCAGGCACCCAGCGCTGCAGGATCACCTGACGGCGTCCCCGGTCCGTTGAGATCTCCAGCGCGGAGCGAAGGTTCAGGTCGCCGGGGCGCAGCAGGAGGATGCCGCGGCCGCCCATCGCGTCCGTCGGCTTGAGCACGGCCTGCCCCCACTCGCTCACGGTGGCGGCCAGTTCCCGCAGGTCGGCACTGATCAGTGTGTCGGGGATCAGTTTCTCGAAGCGCAGGGTGAACAGTTTCTCGTTAGCTTCACGCAGGCCCGCCGGGGCGTTGACCAGCAGAGTGTGCTGCGGGTTGACGTAGTCGAGCAGGTAGGTGGCCCGCAGGTACATGTCATCGACGGGCGGGTCGGTGCGCATCAGGACCGCGTGGGCGCAGTCCAGCACGATGTCCTCGGGCGGTCCGGCTCGCCACCAGTCCGCCGGTGCCAGCCAGCGGCCGTCGACCAGCTGGGCCGGGGTGATCTCCAGCGGCTGGCAGCGGGCGTGCGCCCGGTTGTCCCGGACGGACAGGGCCGCCGCCGTGGTCACTAGGATCCGGTGCCCGCGTCGCTGGGCGGCCTCCATGAGCGCGACGCTGGTGTCGTGGGCGGGCAGGAGGGAAGGGACCGGGTCGGCGATGACGACGATGGTGAGCATCGGCCTCACCACCCTAGGTCGCTAGGTTCGCCGGGCCTGCCGGCGTAGCCGCCCGTCCAGGCCGCCGGGAGAACCGCGTCGTGCAGAGCGGTCACCGGCACCGCCTCCCGGAGGATCACCGCGTGCGGCAGCCTGGCCGCGGCAATCTCGCCGTCATCGAGCCCCCATACGCAGGCTACGGCGTCGGCGTACCGCGGGTGCGGCAAAGTGCCTGCCAGTTCGGCAGGTGAGCGCCACGTGACCACGGTCAGCACCGGTCCGAGGGGTTCCCCGGCGGCCGTGCCCCGGCTGTCCGAGCCAGGCCCGCCTCTCATCGCCCCGGCCGTGACCACCGTCGGCGGCAGTAGCCAGCCCATCCGGTGTGCCGTATCGTCGGGGACCGTCCCGCCGCGCAGCACACGTGCTCCTGCCGCCCGGAGGGCAGCGACCTGGCTGAGGGCCCGGGTGCGCAGCGGCTCGGTCGGGAGCGGGGCGGGCGCGCAGCCAGGCAGCCGGGCCAGGACCGCGTCCACCACCTGGCCGGCCGCCTCGGCCTGCACCGAGAGCAACGGCAGGTTCAGCAGGCCTCCGGCACTGTGCACGCGCAGCGCATCGGTGACCGCGGCAGCGACCTGGTCCGGGTCTGCGCCGCGCCCGGCGAGGACGACGTTGCCGCCGGCCCGCAGGGAATGCAGCCGGGTGCCGGTGACCATCACCGCCCGCGCCGCCTGGTCAACGGTGCGGTCGCCAGCCCGAACATGCAGCTCGGCCAGTTCACGGGTACCAGCGAGCGCCGCCCCTGCGTCCACTCCGGTGCCCTGCACGATGTTGATCACTCCCGGCGGGAAGCCCAGGAGGATGGCCAGGTGAGCGAACGCTACGGCGGACATCGGCGCGCGCAGAGACGGCTTGACCACTACTGTCCGCCCGGCCAGCAGGTCCGGCAGGACGCTGCAGGCAACCTCAGCGAACGGCAGGCCCCAGGACAGGATGTGCCCGCTCACCAGCCCGGCTGGCTCATCGCCGGCATCGCAGGCCCGTGTCGCGAGCAGGACGCGGGCCAGGTGGGTCACGGCCGCGACGGCGGCGCAGGAGTCCGCTGCGGCCAAGCCGGTCTCCAGCGACTGGAGCTGAGCCAGCGGCCCGGCCAGGAGGTGCATCTGGTCTACGAGCTGGGTCAGCAGGCGATGACGCGTATCGCCGTCGGCACTCCAGGACCGGGCTGCGGCCCGGGCAGCGGCCACCGCGCGGGCGACGTCGAACCGGCTCGACAGCGGAACGACAGTGGTCACGGTGCTGTCCAGGGGATTGCGGATCTCGAACTCAAACGGCGCGGCTGGAAACTGCCAGCGGCCGCCGATGAGATTGCGCGCGTAGTGCTCGCCGCCAGGCAAGGCGACCCCGGACGGCAGGGCGGCGGGCAGCGGGGCGGCGGGCGCCATCTCTGGCAGGGCGGGCACGTTGGTCATTTTTCTCACGTCCAGAAACGGTCGAAGAAGACTCGGTCGGCGGCGGCGCGTCCCGTGCGGACCAGCGTGGCGAGCAGGGCGTCGACCATCGCGGTCGGCCCCGCGACGTAGAGATCGTGGCTGGTCAGGTCATTGTGGTCGGCGGCAACGGCGTCAATGACCAGGCCGGTCCTGACTGTACCCCAGCCGGGGGCCGGACCCGTTTTCCCGCCTCCGCCAGTCCCGGCTCCGGTGACCTCCGCCACCGCGATGACGGCGGCGCCGCGGCGGCGCAGGGCGTCGAAACGCTCCCGCAGTACCAGGTCGGCGACGTTGCGCGCGCCGTAGTAGAACGACAGCGGCCGGGTGGCATCCTGCGCCAGGCAATGCTCGGCGATGGTGAGAACCTGGCCGAGGCCGCTGCCCCCGGCGACGCACACCACCGGCCGGCCCGCTGGGGACTGGACGTGGGCCCGGCCATAGGGGCCCTCGACGGTCAACCGGCTGCCCACGGCCAGCCGCTGGAACAGCCACCGGCTGGCCGCGCCACCTGGCTTGCTCCGCACCAGCAGCTCCAGCCGGGCGGACGCAGGCCCGGCTGGTCCCGACATGGAATACGGGCGGCGGGTGCCGTCGGGCATCTCCAGGATGACGAACTGCCCGGCCAGGTAGGGGACGGGCTGGCCGCAGTCCAGCTCCAGCATCATCATGTCCGCGGTCAGCAGGTCGATTCCGGTGACCCGGGACTCGTGCCGCGCCGGGCGCGGCATCTGTCCACTAAGGCGGCGCAGTCGCGCCTGGCTGCGCAATGCGCAGGCTGCGGCGGGTCGTGACTGGCACAGCAGGATGCGGTTACCGCGCCTGCGGTCCCGCTCGGTCAGGCCAGTGGCGTCCGGCCACGAGCTGGTGACATACCCGGAGAGCAACTGGGCCCGGCACGTCCCGCAGCCGCCGCTTGCGCACTCATAGGGCAGATCCCAGCCCGCCGCCTGCCCGGCGAACAGTACTGTCTCGCCCGGCAGGCAGCTGAATGCGGCTTCATCGTCGCCGTCGGTCACGGTGAGGGCATAGCCCTGAGAAGCCTGCGCGCCGTCCGGCCGGGACGGTGCCCGGGCCTGCGCCGGGCTGCGGTTCATGCCGGGCCAACCGTCAAGCCGACCGGTTCAATCAGCTCCCGCCAGCCTTCCGTCACGGCGTCGGCGATCTGGGCGCTTGACCGGCCGCCGCCCTGGGTCAGCAGGCTGGCGCCGGCGGCCACCATCGCGTGGCCACGGCTCGCCCATTCCCGCAGGTGACCTTGGAGCACGCCCACGTTGGCAGGATCGGCGTCCGCGAGGAAGCGGAGCAGCGCCCCTGTCCACCGGCGCGATCGCTGGGCGTCCAGCCACAGATTCTCCGCGATCAGGCCGTCCAGCGTCGCTCTGGCCGCGGCGAGCTCATGGCCGAGCTGCTGCAGGAAGAGCAGGTCGGCGATGGGCTTGACGACAAGCTGAGTGGCCACCACGGCCCGGTCCCAGTCGAACTCCACCAGCGCATGCTCGACCGCCTCACGGACCGGCTGCCACCCGGGATTCCCCTCCCAGGTGGCCCGCTCCCCGGTGCCGAAGGTCCGCTGCGGGAATGTCCGCCGTAGCTGGGTCGTGCGATAGGCGATGAGCTGGACGCGCCTTAGCTGGTCGGCGGTCTGGAACGTCGCGGCGGTGGCGACATAGCTGGTCGGGGCGAGCTGCTGGACGTAGGCGGACAGCATCTGCTCGGCGTGCGCGAGGTACCGGCACGGGGTCACCGTGGGGGCGAGGAAATCCAGCGCCTGATCGGGCAGGCCCGCGTCGTGGTTCTCCCGGTCGAACCGCTCAAGCAGCCCCTCGACGTAGGTCTCCTGGTCATCCTGCATGGCGACGTAGCTGCCGTAGGTCACCGCGTCCGGGTCGCGGAAGGCATTCCAGTCGCCGACCTTCAGGCGCATCGCGTCCCGGTGCTCCCGCAGCCAGCGGTTACCGTGCACGTCGGGCCCGAGTTCGAGCGGGGGCTGTCCGGTGGTGTGGTTAAGCCCGTGGGTGAGAATCTCGTATTCGCTGGGCCGCCGGCCCAGATCGCCGAACGCGGTCCAGGTCTTCAGCCGCCGGGTACGGGGCTTGGCGCCCGTGCCGGGGCTGGTCACCGTGCGTTCCGTCGTCATCGACGCTCTCCTTAGCCTCTTCGTGCTGCTTGTCGCGTTCGCCGGGTCACTTGTCGTAGAACCAGACGTACTCATCGGTGCGGGTACGCAGCCGGCCCTTGAAGGCGGGCATGTCGATTTCCAGCGTGGCCAGCTGGACGGGTTGGCCCAGGTGGCGTTCCAGGCTGGCGCGTGTCAGCCGGCAGGTCTGCGCGGTGTGGATGCGCACATAGTCGTCGCGGTCGAGCACGACCACGTCGCGGCCGGGATTGTCGTCGGCGACGGCATCGATGACCGCTTCCGCGAGCAAGCCGGCCCGGACCACGGGGCCGACCAGGTTCTGATCAATGGACTCGATGTCGGCTATTTCGAGGACTGCCATGACACGACCTTCCGTTCTGCTTAATGTGCCACCCTTGAGGCCGCCAGGGCAGTGCGGCTGACCAGCACGGCGCCGTGGCTGACGCGCACTTCGCGGCGCTTGAGGCAGGCGGCCTGCGGATTGATGCCCTGGCCGGTGCGGGCGTCGAAGACCCACTCGTGCGCGCTGCAGGTCAGCGTGCTTCCCTCCAGCCTCCCCTCGACCAGTGACGAGCTCTGGTGCGGGCAGATCCCGTCGTAGGCCCGGTACTCGCCATCCACGCGGACCAGCAGGATCTCCATGCCATCGACGTCGTAGGACTCCATCTCGCCATCCCACAACTCGTCTTCGGCCGCGATCTCGGCGAAGCCGTCGGTGTCAGTCACGGAACCGTACGTCCAGCCACTGCAGCGGGACCAGGCCGAGCTCACCGAGCGTGGTCGAGGCCGGGACCTTGCGGTCATCGAGGTAGACGTCGTATCCCTTCGGCGTGGCGGGCCGCGGCAGGCGACGGCCCACGGTGTGGACCGCGACCTTCTCGGCCACGGTGTCCATGGTGTCGTCGGTGTCCACCGGAACCAGATGCGGAACGAAATCGCCGACAAATCTGCCGTAGATAGGGAACAGTGCCATCGTGTGTCTCCTGCCTACTTTCGGGGCTGGCGGTTCAGGCTGCCGGGACCGGGACGGGGGTCGGCGCGTGGCCGTTCGTGTAGTCCGCGGCCCATCGGTAGCCGTAGGCGTCATCGCCCATGACGTCTGGCGTCAGGCCCATCCACTGCAGGCCGCCCGCCAGGTTCATCGGCTGGATCTGCCCCGCGATGAACCGGTCGACCACGGTCATGTGCCCGGCGTAGCGCTCGGGTTCGATGTCAAAGCACCACTTGGAGATCTCGGAGTCGAAGTGATACAGCCGTCCCTGGTAGACGCTGGTGGCCGGCTTCAGCTCGTGTCGTGACATCGCGGATCCCAGCGGCAGCTGGGTCAGGTTGCACAGCGCGGGCAGCGTCTCGGGCAGCGTGAGCTCGGGATGACCGGAGTTGACGTTGGCGATAATCTCGTCCCACAGGACGCCCCAGTTCTCTTCCCAGCTGGGGTACTTCTCGTTCAGCCACTTCCGCTCGGCCTTGGAGACGCCGGCGTTGGGCTTCCAGAACAGTGTGGGTCGCCAGAACCAGGTGCCGATGTGCATAGCGTGGTGCCCGTTCTCCAGGGCGACCAGGAACTGGTCCCAGTACCAGGGCTTCTTGAGCCCGTAGTCCTCCAGGATCCGCTCGTGGTGGTTGACGATCCACTCCAGCATGAACTCCTTGAACGACATCTTCCGCTGCCTGACCGGCGTGTAATAGTCCATCGCTGGGCCCGTCAGCGTCTGGAACAGCCGCGTGGACCGCCAGAACGCGACGTCCATGGCGCGCTGCGCGCGCTCCGGGTCGTGCTCCATCAGCACCTGGAGGGTGGGGAATCCCTGCTGTGCGTGGCGGGCCTCGTCGGTCTGGATCGAGGAGAGCAGGTTCGACCAGTTGATGTCGCCGGCCGCCATCGCGTCGGCGGCGAGGGCGACGAACTGGATGTTGGTAAAGCCGTGCTCGACGGTGAGGCTGGTGGCCAGGGCCGCCTCGACGCAGTCGGCGCTGAGCATGATGTCGTCGAAGAAGTTCTTGACCGCCAGCACCCCCCACTCGTTGGTGTGGAACGCCTTCTGGGCCCAGTCGAAACGCGGGTCCTGCTTCAGCAGGTCGTGGGAGAACCTCATGTCGAGCTGGGTGTGCCTGGTCTCATCCAGCATTCCGAACACGCCGAGGTTGCGCCACTTCGGGGACGGCGCGAAGCGGCAGAACCGGCTCTGCATGGTGACCGCCATGTACTCGACCATGCAGGTAGTCCCCATGTGCAGCTGGGAGGCGGCCACGTGGGCTGGATCCAGCTTGTCGTAGACGCCGGCCCGGATCAGGGTGTTGCTCACGGCCTTGACCCCGGACTCCTTTTCCCGCTGGATGCGGACGTAGTCGCGGTAGGAGACCCGGAACGGCTCCTCCCAGGCTCGCCAGGCATCCTCGGGAATGTCGCCGGCGCCGGTCCAGCTCGCCGGGAAAGCCTCGTCGCGGTCCACGTAGGACAATGTCCAGTCCAGGTCACGAGAGGTTTCGTACCAGTCGTCGCGGTTGAGCAGCATCTTCGGTGTCCTTCCGTTACAGACGCATCACGCGTCAGTGCCCGCGCTTGACGCGTAGGACAGAGATGTCGGTGTAGGCAGCCAGGCCGTGCTGCGAGCTCTCCACGCCGATCCCGGACTGCTTCAGCCCGCCAAACGGGGTAGAGGGGGAGAGCATCGGGTGCTGGTTCACCCATACGGTGCCAGCCTCCAGGGTCTCGGCGACCGCGGTCGCCCGGTCCTGGTCCGCCGACCACACCGAGGCGCCCAGCGCGAACGGCGACGCGTTGGCCCGGGACACGGCATCTGCGAGGGTGTCGTAGGTAAGTAGCGGTAGCACCGGCCCGAACTGCTCCTCCGCCACCAGCGGGGCGTCCTCCCCGGCGTTGCGCACCAGGGTGACCGGATGCCAGTATCCGGGACCGTCAGGAGCCTCGCCGCGGAAGAAGACCTCCGCGCCCCGTGCCTCGGCGTCCGCCAGCAGGGAGCGCACCCGGTCCAGCTGCGGGGCGTTCTGCACCGGGCCCATGTCGGTCCCTGGGTCGAGGCCGTCGCCGACCGTGACCTTGGCGGCGACCGTAGCCAGCGCCTCGGCGTACTCGGCGGCCCGGCTGGCCGGGACATACATCCGCTTCAGGCCGGCGCAGACCTGACCGCAGTTGGACAGGGCGCCCCAGTACAGGTCCTCGGCGATGGACTGCGGGTCGGCATCGTCGAGCACGATCCCCGGGTCATTGCCGCCCAGTTCCAGGGTGAGCCGCTTCAGCGTGCCCGCGGCGCTGGCCATGATGGCCTTGCCGGTCGGCACCGACCCAGTGAAGGAGATCTTGCCGATACCGCCGTGCTCGGTGAGCATGGCGCCCAGGCTGTCGTCTCCGGCCAGTACCTGAAGTACGCCAGGCGGTAGCACCTCCTGGGCGAGTTCACCGAGGCGCAGGGTGGCCACCGGAGTGTACGGAGAAGGCTTCACTATGACGGTGTTGCCCGCCACCAGTGCGGGGCCGATCTTCCACAGGGCGAGCATGAGCGGGTAGTTCCACGGCGTGATCGCCGCGACGACGCCGATGGGCACCCGGCGGGCCTCGATCCGCTCAGCGGCGTCATCGCGGATGACCTCCACCGGCAGGTCCATCCCGGCGAACGCTTCTACGTAGGCGAGGCCGGACTGGATCTCGCCGGTGGCCCGGGCCAGCGGCTTCCCCTGTTCCAGGGTGAGCAGCCTGGCCAGCTCACCGATGTTGGCCCTGACCACGGCCGCAAGCCGCCGGAGGAGTTCCTGGCGCTCGGCGAGCGGGGTGCGCCGCCACGAGGTACCGGCCCGGGTCGCTGCGGCCACGGCGTCATCGAGCTGGGCTGCGACGGCGACCGGAACCTCGACGAAGGGAGCCCCGGCCGCCGGGTTGATCACCGGTAGCGACGAGCTGCCGGACCGCGCCGCGCCGGCGATGGTCAGCTGCGGTGCGTGCACGCTGCCCGCGACGGACCCTGCGGATGCGGTCATCGCGTTCCCTCCTTCTGTGCGGGGGCCGGGTGCGCGTCCGCGCTGCCTGATTCGCCGGACGGCCCGGGAGTAGCCAGCCCGGGGTCGCTGCGGAAGAGGGTCGCGAACTGCTCCGGCGTGTACTCGTGCTGGCCGGCCTTGGCCTCGCGGGGGTCACTGATCCGGACCTTCGCCGACGGCCGGGCCGAGATCCGCTCCACCCAGCGGGCGATCGCCGGGAAATCGGCCAGGTCGATCCCGTGACCGGCAGCGACCCGGACCCACGGAAAGCAGGCGATGTCGGCCATCGAGAATTCCCCGGCCAGGTAATCCTCCTGGGAGAGCCTGCGCTCGAGCACCTGGTAGATCCGGGTTGCTTCGCGGCGGTACCGGTTGGTCGCGTACTCGTCGTGAACGCCCTGCGTGGGCGCGTGGCTGAGGAAATGGGCGGCCTGTCCCACCATCGGGCCGTGCGAGGCCACCTGCCAGACCAGCCAGCAGGTGGCCTCCCAGCGCCGGGCCGGGTCGGCCGGCATGAGGCTGCCGGTCTTGTCGGCCAGATAAAGCAGGATCGCCGCGGACTCGAAGACGGTCAGGGGCCGCCCGCCGGGCCCGTCGTGATCGATGATCGCCGGGATTTTCGCGTTGGGATTTACCTGCTGGTATTCCTCGGTGAATTGATCCCCGGCCGTAATATCGGTCCAGCAGATACGGTACGGCAGGCCGAGTTCTTCCAGCGCGATGAGGACCTTACGGGCGTTCGGGCTCGTGTAGTAGTAAAGGTCGATCATGGCGGTCTCCCTGGCCAGGCGGATCTGAGTCAGATCTTGAATTCGTCGCGGATCCGGTTGGTGTAGGCGACCAGATTGGCCTTGCTCCGGGTGTAGTCGCGACCTGGCCAATCCCACGGCGAGTCGATGATGTGCCGGACCGTGGAGTAGACCGAGGCGTCGACGGACCGCAGCTTGTCGCCCATGAAGTAGGGCTTGTCAGCCAGGAATACCGACAGTGCGTCGATGTCGTCCTTGAGGAACTTCAGCACCTCGTCGTCCGGCCTGCGGCCCATGCCCTGGCCGTTGAACTCGGCCAGGATGCGGTCGCGGAAGGCCATCAGCGCGGCCCGCAGTTCCGGTCCCACCTCAGCGCCCTGCACGATGTAGGGGATGTAGATCTCGAACTGGTCCTCGTAACGCCAGCGTGGCTGGATGACCCCGGACCAGTACAGATGCTCCTCGATGAGCCGGTTGAACGCGAGCGCCTGCGCCGCCTCCACCGGCGACTGGTCGCCGTCAAGGGGGTCGCCGTACTTCTCCTTCAGGTAGATGATGATCCGGTTGGAGTCACCGATCTTGGTACCGTCGTCATTGATGTAAGGGAGCTTGCCGAAGGGGGAGTCCTCGTCCAGGGTGGCCAGGTTCTGCGGCGCCCATTGATGGTCGATCCCGGTGAACGTCATGTAGTTGACGAGTTTGGTCACGTACGGGCTGATGTCCGGCAGGTCCCACGCAGGGGTGTAGCCATAAACGGTGATCATGACGGTGTCCTTTCTCTTCGCTGAGGAGGGTGCTGAGAAGGGTCAGGCCCGCGGAGAGTTTCCGGCGGGAGTTGCGCTCGATGCTGCGTGCTGCGTAGGGACCGGTGGTTACCACGGCAGGTATTCGCCATTCGCGTGCTGGAAGCGTCCTGAGGTCTTGACGGTGAGCTCGTCCATGTTGCGGATCAGGCCCGCGGCCGCTTCCTCGGGCTGGATGTAGGCGTGCTGGCCGGGATAGTCCTTGGTCAGGTCGGTGGCCACCATGCCGGGGTGCAGCGCCAGGACGCTGATGCCGCGCGGCGACAGGTCGTGGTGCAGGTTGAGAGCGACCATGTTGGCGGCGGCCTTGGACATCCGGTAGGCGTACATGGCGCCGGAGCCGTTGTCGCCCAGCGAGCCGACCCGGCTGGTGACGATCCCTACCTTGGCGTCGTCGGCGAGCAGGTCACGCAGGGCCTCGACGGTGCGCAGCGGACCGATCGCGTTGATCTCGAACTGCCTGCGGACGTCGTCGTAGTCGATGGCGCCCAGTTCGTCGAGGCCGAGGACGCCGGCGACGTGCAGCAGCCAGTCCAGCCGAACCGAACGTGTGCCCATCCGGGTGGCCAGCCGCTGTACCGCGATGTCGGAGGTGACGTCGACCTCCGGCTCGACCTGGATACCCTGCCGGGCAAGATTCTCGCCGTCTCCGAGGCAGGCCGCGATCACCTCGTCTCCGCGTTCGTGCAGCTGGGTGGCGATGCAGTACGCGATACCGCGATCGGCGCCGACGACTCCGATGGTGGTCATATCCCCTGATTCCCTGCCTTAACTCGGCACGCCGGAGACGGCGCGCTGCTCGCTGCTGACCGCCTCGCTCCGTTCGCTGCTGGCCGCCTCGCTCCGTTCGGTTCCGATGACCTTGCGCTCGGCCAGGTCGGCGATTTCCGCGGCGTCGTAGCCGATCTCGGCGAGGATCTCCTCGTTGTGCTCGCCGAGAAGTGGCGCGCCGCGGGGCGGATCCGGCCTGGTCCCAGTGAAGCGCGCCGGTACCCGGGCCTGCCGCAGGCGCCCCGCGGTGGGGTGGCTGGCTTCGATGATGATCTCGGACGCCAGGACCTGCGGGTGCTGGATGACTTCCGACCGCTTCAGCGTCGGCGCCGCGGGCACGTCGAAGCTCTTCATCAGCTCAAGCCACTGCGCCGTCGCCTTGCCGGTCAGCACGGACTGCACGAGTTCCAGCCGCTCGTTCACGTACTGGTCGCGTCCGATGGGCGTGGCGAACCGCTCGTCCTCGATCCACTCCGGGTGGCCGAGGGCCCGGCACAGGCTCTGCCACTCGGCGTTGCTGTTCGTCGCGACCGTCATGTAGCCGTCGGCCGTTTCGTAGATGAGGTCGATGAAGCTGCCGCCCCTCTCGACCGGCACCGGCTTGTCGGCGAAGGTGTAGGCGCCCATGTCCGAGGCCCACAGGAACGCCAGGACGCTGTCGAGCATGGACAGCCGGATGTGCTGGCCCTCGCCGGTCCGCTCGCGGGCCAGCAGGGCGGCGGTGATCGCCTGCGACGCCACTATCGCGCTGAGCTTGTCCGGCAGGATGGTGCGGATCAGCCGGGGGCGTTGCGAGTCTGAGCCGGCCTGGACGGTGGTCAGCCCGGTCAGCGCCTGGATCAGCGGGTCGTACACCCGCTGGCTGGCCTGCGGGCCGCGCTCGCCGAAGCCGCTCATCGACAGGTAGATCAGGTGCGGGTTTACCGCGGCCAGGTCGTCGTATCCGATGCCGAGGCGTTCCACCACACCGGGCCTGAAGTTCTGAACCACCACGTCAGCCGTGCCGACGAGGCGCTTGAGGACTTCCACGCCATCGGCCGACTTCAGGTCCAGCGTCATCGACCGCTTGGAACGGTTGACGTTGATGAACATCGCCGACATGCCGCCGGAGCGGTTCGGCAGCGACCGGACATGGTCGCCCTTGCCGGGCACCTCGACCTTGATGACGTCAGCGCCCTGATCGCCCAGGATGTCGGTAGCCCACGGGCCGGACATCATCGAGGACAGGTCGATGATCCGGATGCCGTGCAGTGGACCGCTCATCACCAAGACTCCCTCGTTAGTGCCGTTCCGGTCGACTAATGAAAGAATCATCTGACTAAGAATCTTAGATGTCAACTACTTGTTGCTGAGGTTTCTGTCTTGTTACTGTTCACGAACGAGCGCGAAGAGGAGTTCCGATGCCGACCTGCCAGGCAGAACTCGACGTGGATACCGCCCGGGGCATCACCGCTGAGGCATTTGTCCCGGCCGGGACCCAGCGGTGGGGACTAGAGGTGGAACGGATCGTTCACCGGGTCGGCGACCGGGCCGAACGGGTACCGTACGCCGAGCTCTGCTCGCTCGAGGGGCTCCTGCCCAGCGGGAGCAGGGTGACACTGGAGCCAGGCGGCCAGGTCGAGATCTCCACCGCGCCGGCGCCAGACCTCGATGCGCTGCTCGACGGGCTGACGGCCGACACGGTTGAGCTGGACGCCCGGCTAAGCAGCCGGGGCTTGCGCGCGGTCGACCGGGCCCTGGACATCGCCCGACCACCGCGGCGGGTACTGGCCCAGCCGCGTTACCAGGCCATGGAAGCATTCTTCGACGCTCGGGGGGGCGCCGGGCGCTGGATGATGTGCAATACCGCGGCACTGCAGATCAACCTGAGCCACGACCCGGCTGGTTCGTCCCGCCGCTGGCAGGTCCTGCACGCCATTGCGCCGGTGCTGCTGGCCACGTTCGCTAACTCGCCCGGCCTGGACCGTGCCCGGCGGAGCTGGGCCAGCCTCCGCCAGGGGATCTGGCAGACGATTGACCCGGCTCGCACCAGCGCGCCGTGCCTGACCGGCCCGCCGGAGCGGGCGTGGGCGGACTACGTGCTCGCCGCCGACGTGATGATGATCAGGACCGGTGGTGACGCCATTGCCGTGCCGCCCGGATTGCCGTTCGCGCACTGGCTGAAGC
>Ga0302311_10003486_pt1 | contig 17174 bp, 15 predicted proteins | sample III_Palsa_N1_3_FD_200449 | JGI IMG/M metagenome (GOLD analysis project Ga0302311, IMG submission 200449) | Peat permafrost microbial communities from Stordalen Mire near Abisko, Sweden - III_Palsa_N1_3 | ecosystem: Environmental > Terrestrial > Soil > Palsa > Peat permafrost | place: Sweden... | reverse complement strand
CTCCAGCGACTGCTTGCCCTCGGTGGTGTTGAACACCAGCTGCACGTCGCCGTTCTTCATCGCATCGACGATGTGCGGGCGGCCCTCCAGCACCTTCTTCACCCGCTCGACGGCGAAGCCCTGGGCCTCGAGGTAGCCGGCGGTGCCGCCGGTGGCGATGATACGGAAGCCACGCCCTGCCAGGATGCGCACCGGCCCTACGATCCAGGGCTTGTCGGCGTCCTTCACCGAGACGAAGACCGCGCCCTTCGCCGGCAGCACCACGCCGCCGCCGAGCTGGCTCTTGGCGAAGGCGCGGGCGAACGCCGGCGCCATGTCCTCGCCCGGCCGGCGCCAGTCCAGGCCCATCACCTCGCCGGTGGAGCGCATCTCGGGGCCCAGCACCGTGTCGACGCCCGGGAACCGCGCGAACGGGAACACCGCCTCTTTCACCGCGATGTGGTCGTGGGTGTCGCTGACCAGGTGGAACTCGGCGAGCTTCTTGCCGGCCATCAGCTTGGCCGCGATCGCCGCCACCGGCGCGCCGATGGTCTTGGCCACGAACGGCACCGTGCGGCTGGCGCGCGGATTGACCTCCAGCACGAAGATGCGGGGATGCTCGGCGTGCGGCTCCTCGATGGCGAACTGCACGTTCATCAGGCCGCGGACGTTCAGCGCCCGCGCCATCGCCTCGGTCTGTATCTTCAGCTCCGCGATGGTGTCGGCACGGAGGGAAAACGGCGGCATCGAGCAGGCGCTGTCGCCGGAGTGCACGCCGGCCTCCTCGATATGCTCCATCACCCCGGCGACGAAGACGTCCGTCCCGTCGCACAGCGCGTCGACATCCACCTCGGTGGCGCGCGACAGATACTGGTCGATCAGCACCGGCGAGGCGCCCGACACCTGCACCGCATTCTTGATGTAGCGGCCGAGCTGTTCCTCGTCGCGGACGATCTCCATCGCCCGGCCGCCGAGCACATAGGAGGGCCGGATCACCACCGGATAGCCCACCCGCCGCGCGCCCTCGAACGCCTCTTCCGGCGTGCGGGCGATGGCGTTGATCGGCTGGGCGATGTTCAGCCGCTGCAACAGCCCCTGAAAGCGCTCGCGGTCCTCGGCGAGGTCGATAGCGTCGGGCGTCGTGCCGAGGATCGGCACCCCGGCCTTTTCCAACGCGTGCGCCAGCTTCAGCGGCGTCTGGCCGCCGAACTGCACGATCACCCCGATCAGCTCGCCCTTGCCGGCCTCGACCGCGATCAGCTCCAGCACGTCCTCGGCGGTCAGCGGCTCGAAATAGAGCCGGTCGGAGGTGTCGTAGTCGGTGGAGACGGTCTCGGGGTTGCAGTTCACCATGATCGACTCGACGCCGATCTCGTCCAGCGCATAGGCCGCGTGGCAGCAGCAGTAGTCGAACTCGATGCCCTGGCCGATCCGGTTCGGGCCACCGCCGAGGATGATCGCCTTCTTGCGATCGGTCGGCTCCGACTCGCAGTCCGGCGCCTGGCCGAGCGCGCCGGTCTCGTAGGTCGAGTACATGTAGGGCGTCGCCGCGGCGAACTCGGCCGCGCAGCTGTCGATCCGCTTATAGACCGGCCGCACGCCCAGCGAATGGCGCACGCTGCGCAGCTCGGCTTCGGTCTGGCCGGTCAGCGCGCCGAGGCGTGCGTCGGAGAAGCCCAGCGCCTTCAGCCGCCGCAGCGCCGAGGGCTCGGCGGGCAGGCCCTCGTGGCGCACCCGTTCCTCCTCGGCGACCAGATGCTCGATCTGGCGCAGGAACCAGGGCTCGTAGGAACAGGCGGCGTTGATCTCCTCCACCGTGAGGCCGTGCCGGAACGCCTGGGCGATAACGCGCAGGCGGTCGGGCGTCGGCACGCCCAGCGCCCGCAGCACGGCCGCCTTGCTGGTCTCCGGATCGTCGGCGCCGGGGATGTCGATTTCGTCGAGGCCCGAAAGCCCGGTCTCCAGGCCGCGCAGCGCCTTCTGCAGACTCTCGGAGAATGTGCGTCCGATCGCCATCACCTCGCCGACCGACTTCATCGAGGTGGTCAAATAGGGCTCGGCGCCCGGATATTTCTCGAAGGCGAATCTAGGGATCTTGGTGACCACATAGTCGATGGTCGGTTCGAACGAGGCCGGCGTCGCGCCGGTGATCTCGTTCATCAGCTCATCCAGCGTGTAGCCCACCGCCAGCCGCGCGGCGACCTTGGCGATCGGGAAGCCGGTCGCCTTCGACGCCAGCGCGGAGGAGCGCGAGACCCGCGGGTTCATCTCGATCACCACCATGCGCCCGTCGGCCGGATTGACCGCGAATTGCACGTTCGAGCCGCCGGTCTCGACCCCCACCTCACGCAGCACCGCGATCGCGGCGGTGCGCATGCGCTGGTATTCCTTGTCGGTGAGGGTGAGCGCCGGGGCGACGGTGACGCTGTCGCCGGTGTGGACGCCCATCGGATCGATGTTCTCGATCGAGCAGACGATGATGCAGTTGTCCGCCTTGTCGCGCACCACCTCGAGCTCGAACTCCTTCCAGCCGAGCACGCTCTCCTCGATCAGCACCTCATGGGTGGGCGACAGGTCGAGGCCGCGCTCGACGATCTCGCGGAATTCCTCGAGATTGTAGGCGATGCCGCCGCCGGTGCCGGCGAGGGTGAACGACGGCCGGATGATCGCCGGCAGCCCCACCTGAGTCTGCGCCGCCAGCGCCTCTTCCAGCGTGTGGGCGACATTGGATTTCGGGCTTTCCAGCCCGATCTTGTCCATGGCGTCGCGGAATTTCAGCCGGTCCTCGGCCTTGTCGATCACCTCGGCGCGCGCGCCGATCATCTCGACGCCGTACTTCGCCAACACGCCCAGCCGCTCCAGCTCCAGCGAGACGTTGAGCGCCGTCTGGCCGCCCATGGTGGGCAGCAGCGCGTCCGGCCGCTCCTTGGCGATGATCTGCTCGACCATGGCCGCGGTGATCGGCTCGACATAGGTGGCGTCGGCCACCTCGGGGTCGGTCATGATCGTGGCCGGGTTGGAATTGACCAGGATGATCCGGTAGCCCTCGGCCCTGAGCGCCTTGCAGGCCTGCACGCCGGAATAGTCGAATTCGCACGCCTGCCCGATCACGATCGGCCCCGCGCCGATGATCAGGATGGAGCCGATGTCGGTGCGTTTGGGCATCTTATCTCGCACAAAGACGCAAGGCACGCGGTGGCGCGCACCCAGCATCGGTCAGGTTGCAGGTTAAGCGGGCTGATTAGAGGCGCGGGCAGGGGCGCGCAAGGGCGCCGTTCATGCGCCGGCGGCGGTCAGGTCGCCAGATCGCCCAGCGCGGCCAGCAGCGGTCCCAGATGCGCCGCGTACGGCTTCCAGCGCGCCACGCTGGTGCGATAGATCGGCTGGCGCACCTGGTTGACGCTGGCGGTGCGAACCGGGCGCTGGGTGCGGTGGAAATCCAGGCAGGCGTCGTTCCAACCCAGGCCGCAGAATCCGACCAGCCGCCGCGTCTCGGGCTCCAGGTCGCCGACCAGGTCTTCGTAGCGGACTTCGAGGAAGCGCTCGGGGGGCAGCAGCCCGCGCCAGTGGGCCGTCAGGGCGTCATAGGCGCGGTAGTAGCGGCCCAGTTCGGCGAGGTCGTAGGCGAAGTCCTGCCGGCCGGTGAACTTCTTCGAATAGATTGAGAGGCAGGTGTCGACGGGGCTCCGGCGGCAATGGATGATGCGCGCGTTCGGCAGCGCCAGGGCGATCAGGCCGGCGTACTGGAAATTGCCCGGCATCTTGTCGACCACGCGGCGATGGCCGGGGGCGAGCGCCGCGACGCGGGCGACGTAGGCCGCCCCCAGGGCCGCCAGCACCGTCGCCGGCAGCGCCGCCATCCCCGCCGGAAAATCGAGCCGGGCCGCGGCGACCACCTCGTTCAGCACGTTCAGCTCCCCCGCGCCGTGCATCTCGGCGTGCGAGGCGAGGATCTGCTCGACCAGCGTCGTGCCGGAGCGCGGCATGCCGACGATGAAGACCGGCAGGTCCAACGGATCGCCGACGTCCGCGAGGCGCGCCATCAGCTCGGGCGTGAAGGCTCGGGCGATGGCGGCGAACCGGGTCTCGTCCGCCGTGACGTCGTAGGTGATCGTGGCGCGCATCCGCCGATTGCCCGCGTTGAGATGGGCGAAGGCCGGGTCCGGCTCCTGGGCGTCCATCCAGGCCTTGCCGAGCGCGAACTCGAGGTCGAGGCGATCTTCGTCGGTGAGCGCCCGCGCCTCGGCGTCGACCAGCAGCGCCGCCATCGCCTCGATGTCCGGATCGCCCGCGGCGAAGCGCTTCAGATCGGCGCGGACGAACCAGGCGCGAGCGGAGCCGGGATCCAGCGCCAGCGCCCGCTCGACAGACGCCATCGCCTCCGCGGCCTCGCCCAGCTCCTGTAAGGCGACGGCGAGGCTGACCAGCGCCTCAACCGACTCGGGTTTGCGCGCCAGCGCCGAACGATACGCGGCCGCCGCTTCTTCCGGCTGACCCAGCGCCTGCAGCGTCACGCCCAGCCGCACCCAGGCGTCAGCGGCCTCCGGGTCTAGCTCCAGCGCGTGGCGATAGGCGGCGAGCGCGTCGTCATGGCGTCCGAGTTCTTGCAGCGCCGCGCCGAGCGCGACGTGGGCGTCCGCCTGCTGGGGCCTGAGCGCGACGGCGCGCTGGAAGGCGCCTAGCGCCTCGCCGTGCCGCTTTAGCGCCTGCAGGGCGAGGCCCTGGTTGATGAAGGCGTCCGCATAGTCCGGCTGCTGCGCGACGGCGTCGCGGTAGGCCGCCAGCGCGGCGTCGTGGCGGCCCAGTTCGGCGAGCGCGACGCCGAGATTGTAGTGCGCCTCGGGATAGTGCGGCTGCAGCGCCAGCGCCTGGCGATAGGCGCCGAGCGCCGCCTCGGATCGGCCAACGGCGCGCTGGGCCGCGCCCAGGTTGTTGTGTGCGGCGGCGTGGCGGGGATTGAAGCGCACGGCCCGCTGGTAGGCGGCGAGCGCATCGGCGTGGCGACCCAGGACCCGCAGCGCGTTGCCGTGGTTGAAGTGGGCCAGGGCGAAGTCGGGGCTGAGCGCCACGGCCCGGCCGATCAGCGCCTCGGCCTCGGCGTGCCGCCCCGACTGCGCGGCGATGACTCCGGCCAGGTGCAGGGCGTCGACGTGGCGCGGATTGGCGGCCAGCACGCGCCGGTAGAGGGCGTCGGCCTCGGCCAGCCGCCCGGCCTTGTGGCGCTCCAGGCCTTCGGCGAACAGGTCCGGGCTCACCATCGATCCGCCTCCCACGCCGCGCGCCCCGTTGTGGCGCAAGTCACACGCCGCGCCAACCGCGCGCGGTCGGGCCCTGTGTTGTCGCGCCCATGTCACAGAAATAGGCAAGTTTGTGGCCTTGTTCGGGGCCTCACAGGCAATGTGACGCCCCGGAACGTAGTGATCGCGGCACGGTCTTGGTCGCGCTGTGGCGGTCGCTAGAGTGTGACGAAACGGGGGACACAGAATGACAATTCACAAGCGTACTGTTCGACGCCTGTTCACGGGCGCGTCGCTGGCCGTGCTCGGAGCGTCGGTCGCTGGCGCCGCGCTGGCGCAGACGACGGGCGCCGAATCCACTTCGGTCAAGGGGGTCACGGTCACCGCGGCGGAGGTGGTCGAGACCGCGCCGGTCACGCCGCCGCTGCAGGCGGCCTATACCGAAAGCACGATCACGGCCGATCAGGTGCGCGATGTGTCGACGGGCGCTCAGGTCTCGCTCCAGACCATGCTCAACGATCAGCCGTCGATCTTCGCCTACACCAACGGCCCGCTCGGCGTCGGCACCGACATCAACTTCCGGGCTTTCAACTCCGGCCAGTTCGCCGAGACCTATGACGGCGTCGCCCTCAACGATCTGTTCAATTCCGGCGTCACCGGCGATGGCGTCGCCGACAACCAGAACAACGTGCTGCTGCTGCCGGCCAATGTCGACAGCGTGCAGATCTATCGCGGCATCAACAATCCGGCGGTGAATTCCTACAATTCGCTCGGCGGCACGGTGAACTTCCTGCCGCGGCTTCCGGACCACACGGCGAGCCTCGATGTCGGCGCAAGCTACGGCAGCTTCGACACCACCTTGGCGCACGCGACGGGCAACACCGGCGACATCGACGGCATCCGGCAGATGCTGTCCTACAACTACGGCAGCAGCGAAGGCTGGCAGGCCAATACCGGCGACCGCAACAACAACCTCTACTATTCCAGCGCCTACACCGCCCCCAACAACGATCAACTGAACCTCATCCTCGTCTACAACGACAATAAGGGGCACACGCCGTTCCAGATGCCGGTGCCGCTGCTGGCGCAGAACGGCGGCTTCTACCAGTGGCCGTCGAATGTCGCCTACGAGAACGACCAGGACACCAACATGCTGGGCATCCTGGATTTCCGCGCCGAAGTGGCGCCCAACATCACCTTCGACAACAAGGCCTACAGCGGTTATAACGCCTACGCCAGAACGTCCTATGCCAATCCGGCCTACAGCTTGGGTGCGGCGCAGCCGTATGAGCTGCCGAGCCAGGCCGAGACTTACGACTACTGGATCTACTTTCCCAACGGGCCGACCTATAATCCGAAGAAGACGTTCGGCTCAGATGCGCTGGGCAACGATTATCACTTCTATGGCTATAGCACCTGGGGGGCCGGCGATACGCCGACTCTGACCCTGGCGCTGCCGAACAACACCGTTACCGTCGGGGGCAACTTCAGCTACGGACAGCTCCATTCCCGGGAGTTCTTTTACGGGAGCTACGACATGCCCATGCAGGATGGCTACAACGACGCCTGGGACGAGCATGACAGTCGCTGGTTCGCATCGGTCTATGGTCAGGACGAGATCGACCTGTTCGACAAGCGGCTGACGATTACGCCGGGCATCAAATACGTCTACGCCCACACGACCGACACCGACAGGATCGGGTTTTTCTATCCCTACGGCGGCTCGGTGGGCAACAGCGCGGACTTCGTCTCTCCAACGGTCGGGGTCAACTACAAGGTCACCGAAACGCTGGCGGTTTACGGCGCGTTCGGGCGCAACGTGAAGTTCCCCGATATTACCGCCTACTATGACGACGTTCCCGGCACGACCGGAGCGAAGCCGCTGAAGCCCAGGCCGGTTACGATCCAGCCTGAATACGTCAACGACTACGAGCTGGGCGTGAGATACCAGCAAGGCGGTCTCTCGGGAACGATCTCTCTGTACCGCGAAGACTTCGAAAACACCTTCATCGATACCTTTGACCCGACAACCTATTCGACGTTCCCCACCAACGGCGGCAGTTCCAGGTACCAGGGCGCCGAGCTGCAGGTGCGCAACGATTTCGGCGACCAGCCCTGGGGTGACATCAAGGGACAGCTGAGCTTCGCCTACAACCAGGCCAAGTTCACGTCGACCTTCACGTCGGACTATGTCGGCGGTCAGGGGGAAAACAACAACGCCGATACGGCTGTGACCGCCGGGGAACCCTTGGCCGACGTCCCGAACATGCTGGTGAGCGGCGACATCGACTGGACCTACGAAGGCTGGCGCAGCGTGGTGAACGTACGCTACGTCGGCAGTCAGTACACGGACAACGACGCTACCGGCACGACGAGCAGCACTCAGATACCGAGGTATGTCCTTGTCGATCTGGGCTTCTCGAAAACAATCAGCTTCAACGGGTTCCAGGGCGCGCAGGACACCGTCAAGTTCTTTCTCAACATCGATAATCTCTTCAATGAATATTACTTCAACGAAGAATATACGAGCGCTTACAAGGACTACGCCGGCAATCCTTACCAGGTCGCCTCGCCCGGCGCGCCGCGCAGTTTCTCCGGGGGCGTCGACGTGAAGTTCTAGGACGTGCGCCGGAGCGCGGTCCCTTTGGACACGCTCCGGCGTCGCCTGTCCGCTCCGGCGATGACATCCGGGTCAGGTCTGACTAGGCTCGGACCCGGAAACCAGGACAGGCGCGCATGAAACTCTACTCCGGTGATCTCAGCCCCTACTCCGCCAAGGTGCGGATGCAGATCTACGCCAAGGGCATCGAAGACATCCCGCTCGAGCGGCCGGCGACGTTCCCGACCCTGGCCTGGCGCGAGACCTCGCCGATCGGCCGTATCCCGGTGCTGGAGCTGGCGCCCGGCGACGTGATCCCCGAGTCCGAGGTGATCTCGGAATATATCGAGGAGATCTATCCCGAGCCGCGGCTGCTGGGCGCGACGCCGCGCGAGAGCGCCCAGGTCCGCACCCTCTCGCGGCTGGCCGACATCTATCTGCTCAACAACATGTTCATGCTGTCGGGCCAGACCCGCCGCTCCACCCGCAGCGAGGCGGTGCGCGACCTGCTCGCCGGGCAGGTGGTGCGCGGCGTCGGCGCGCTGGAGCAGCTGATCGGGGAGGGCGGCTACGCGGTGCTGGGGCGCCTCACCCTGGCCGACTGCACCCTGGTGCCGGCGCTGTTCATGATCGAGAACGTGCTGCCGGCCACCGACACCCCCGACCCGCTCCCGGACCACCCCAAGGTCGCCGCCTACTGGACCGCGATCCGACGCGAGCCCTCGGCCGCCAAGGTCATGATCGAACTCCACCGCGGCCTGGAGGAGCGCCGCCAGCTCATCCGCGACGCCGCGGCCAAGGCCGCCGCGGCGGGCTGACGCGATGATCAAGGCCGCCTGCCACTGCGGCGCCGTCCGCTTCGAGCTCGAGGCGTTCCCCGAGTGGGTGCTGGACTGCAACTGCACGCTCTGCCGCCGCTACGGGGCGCTCTGGGCCTATCCGCACGCCGGCCAAGTCAAGGTGCTGAAGGGGCCCGATCCCGACGTCACCGAGACCTACGTCTGGGGCGACCGGTGGCTGGCGTTCCACCGCTGCCGCGCCTGCGGCTGCGTCACCCACATGGAAGCGATCGCCGAGGATCCGCCGCATCTCTACGGCGTGAATTCGCGCATGATGCTGGGCCTCGACCCATCGACGGTCGCGCTGCGGCAGGTCGACCACGGTCACAGCGGCTTCTTCTGGACCCGCTCCGACGAGCCGGTGATCCCGAGCAAGCAGCCGCCGCCCGCTCCCGACGAGTGGCGCTGAGCCGCTCTACCCCTTGCCGAGCTGGCGGCTGACCGCCCGCGCATCGGCGCCCACCGCCTCCACCGCCGCCAGCAGCGCCTCGCGGCCGACGCCGAGGGCGCGCGACCAGTATTGCAGCTCGTATTCCACCTCGATGTTGATGGTCTTCACCGGCAGCACCCGCTTGAGGTGATCGGCGACGCCCATGCCGGCGCGCTCGCGGGGCGCGTTCATGCTGGGCCGCGCTGGCGCGGGGCGAACTCGGGGTCGGATTCCATGGGCCACGATAGACGATCGCGCGGCGATCCGCCATCGGCGCTGAGAGCATGATTCGGTCAGACGGAATCGCCTGACCGCTGAATCATGCTCTAAATTCAAGAGTGCGAGCGCGATGGGTTCAGATCGCGTCGATCTGAACCCATCGCGCTCTGAGCCCGTCAGTCGTTGAGGCGCATCACCACGTCGGCCAGGGTCTCGCGCACCTCGATGCTGGTCCCTTGGCCGAAATGCAGCCGGGTGACGGCGCGGACATTGCTGTCGCCGTACATGCTGGCGCTGGCGCCTTCCGGCGGCGCCACCCACAGCACCTGGGCCGCGTTCACCCAGACGACGCCGCCTTTGGCATTGGCAAATTCGATCAACTTCACGCCGGCGCCTCCGCCCCGCGAGCGGCGCGCGAAACGCGGCCGTGGGCGAGAGCGGAGATCATCGCGTTGTGGGGTGAAGACTTTGGCCGAGCTACCGGTCCTTCGCCGCGTCCATCATCCCGGCGAAGCGTTCGAACAGGTAGAGGCTGTCCTTCGGGCCGGGCGAGGCCTCGGGGTGGTGCTGGACCGAGAAGATCGGCCGGCCTTCCACCGCCAGGCCGGCGTTGGTGCCGTCGAACAGCGAGACGTGGGTCTCCTTCACCGCCTCGGGCAGGCTCGAACGCTCGACGGTGAAGCCGTGGTTCATCGAGACGATCTCGACCTTGCCGGTGGTCAGGTCCTTCACCGGATGGTTGGCGCCGTGATGGCCCTGCTCCATCTTCATGGTCTTCGCGCCCAGCGCCAGCGCCAGCATCTGGTGGCCGAGGCAGATGCCGAACACCGGCACGCCGCTCTGCGCCAACTTGCGGATCTCGGGCACGGCGTATTCGCCCGTCGCGGCCGGATCCCCTGGGCCGTTGGAGAGCAGCACACCGTCGGGATGGCGCGCCAGGATCTCCTCCGCCGTCGCGCTGGCCGGGACCACCGTCGCCCGCGCCCCGACCGAGGCCAGGGCGCGCAGGATGTTGCGCTTCACCCCATAATCGACAACCACGACCTCATATTTCGGCGTCCGCGCCGGCTCGGCGTAGCCCTCCGGCCAGTCCCACAGCCCCTCGTCCCAGACGAACGGCTGCAGGCAGGAGGCGTCCTTGGCCAGGTCGAGGCCCTCGAGCCCCTTCCAGGCCCGCGCCTTGGCGACCAGCGCCGGGATGTCGAAATCGCCGTCCGGCCGATGCGCGATGACGCCGTGCGGCATGCCGTGCTGGCGGATCGCCTTGGTTAGCGCCCGGGTGTCGACGCCGCTGAGCCCGACCACGCCGCGCCGCGCCAGCCAGCCGCCCAGGTCGCCGTCGGCGCGCCAGTTGGCCGGCGCGGTGGGCGCGTCGCGGAAGATCGCGCCGCGCGCGGCGGTCTCGGCGGCGCCGGAAATCTGCTCCAGGTCGTCCACATTGGTCCCGACATTGCCAATGTGCGGGAAGGTGAAGGCGACGATCTGGGCCATGTAGGAGGGATCGGTGAGGATCTCCTGGTAGCCGGACATGGCGGTGTTGAAGCAGACCTCGCCCACCGCCTCGCCGACCGCGCCGCAGCCGAGGCCCTGCAGCACCGTCCCGTCGGCGAGCGCGAGAACGCCGGTCACGCCTGGCAGGAGCTCGGTCGTCATGGCGCGCGACTCCTTAGATCGGGCTGGCGGACAAACGGCGCGCTAGGTAGGGATTCGCGGGCGAAGGGTCAATGACGGCGCTCGCTCACCCTCCGAGGGCCTTATGCTCCAGATGCGCCCGAACTGCGAATGCTGTGATCGCGACCTGCCGCCCCCGAGCGGCGAGGCGCGCATCTGCAGCTTCGAATGCACCTTCTGCGCCGCCTGCGCCGAGACCCGCTTCGGCGGCAAATGCCCCAACTGCGGCGGCGAGCTGGTGACGCGGCCGCCCAGGCCGGCGGCGCTGCTGGCGAAGTTCCCGGCGTCGTCCGAGCGGGTGTTGAAAGGCCACGCGGCCTGCGCCGAGGCCTAGCAGGCCGGCGCCCAGCTACGCGCCGTGTCCTCGTCGCCGCCCAGCGCCACGCCCAGCGCCGTGTAGAGGCCCGCGGCGGTGATCGGCTTGGCCAGCACCGCGCTCAGCCCCGCCGCCAGCCAGCGCTGCGCCTCGTCGCCGCGGCCGACGGCGGTCAGGCCGATGATCGGCGTGGCGGCGGCGGGTCCGGGCAGGCCGCGGATGGCGCCCAGGGTCTCCAGCGCGCGCTCGCCGCCGGCCATGTGGACGTTCATCACCACCACGCCGAACGGCCCGCGCCGCAGGGCCTCCAGCGCCTCGCCGACGTCGCCCACCGTCTCGCTGGTGTGGTCGAAGAGATCGAGATAGCCGGCGCAGAGCGCGCGGCTGCCGGCGTGGTCATCGACGATCAGCACGTGGCTTCGGTCCGGCGCGAGCGTCTCGCGGCGCGCCATTCTCCCGGTCTCGAGCTCGGAACAAACGTCCATGAGCGGCCTCCATCCAGTCTTGGCCTGCTCCCCAACGTAGGAACAGGGTACGCCGAACGCCATGTCGTCAGGATGACGGGATTGCGCCCGAACCGACATTTTTTCTCCGCGGCCGTTCAACGCTTCTGCGGCCGCGGCCGATGTCACAAAGCCCGGCGTCCGCACGTCCTGGGGGCGTAACGGCAGCGGGAAATGACATGCGACGCGCGGCGGCCATCCTCCTTGCCCTGGTCCTAGGGGCCAACGGCGTCGTCATGCTCGTCGCCGGCGCCTGGTGGTACGGCGTCGTGCCCGGTGTCACCGAGTCGGGGCCGTTCAATCCCCACTTCATCAAGGACATCGGCGCCGCCTACCTGGTCGCGGGCGCGGCGTTCGGCTGGCTGGCGGCGCGGCCGTCGACGCTGGCGCGCGGCGCGGCGCTCGCCGGGGCGGCGTTCCTGCTGATCCACGGCGGGATCCACCTGGTGGCGGCCGTCGGCGATCCGCGCGGCCTCGCCGACCTCGTGCGCGACTTTCCCGGCGTCCTCGCCCCGGCGCTGATCGCGGCCTGGGTTGTCCTCGCCGCCCATCCTAGACTGGAGTCCGACCATGCTCAGAGCCATGCTTGACCGCCTCGCCATCCGCCCGTTCGAACGGGCCTTCAACTACGACGCCAGCTATATGCGCGACCTGCTGGCGGTGCGGCCGCTCACCTTCCTGAAGTTCTCCATCGTCACCGGTCTCGTGCCGCGCGGCGACGCGCCGGTGGCGGCGCTGGCGGCGGCGGGCGTCGTCGCGGCCTTGCGCGAGGATTGCGGCCCCTGCACCCAGATCGGCGTCGACATGGCGCTGAAGGGCGGCGCGTCGCCGGCCGTGGTGCGGGCGATCCTGGCCGGCGACGAGGCCGGCATGGGCGAGACCGCCGCGCTCGCCTATCGCTTCGCCCACGCCACGCTGGACCGCGACCTGGAGGCGGCCGACCCGGCGCGCGACGAGATCGTGCGGCGCTGGGGCCAGCGCGGCCTGGTGGCGATCGCGCTCACCATCACCACCGCCCGCATGTACCCGGCGCTGAAATACGCCCTTGGCCACGGCAAGACCTGCTCCAGGGTGGTCGTCGCCGGCGAGCCCGCGCCGTTCGCGCGGCCATTGCGGCTGGCGGCGTGAGCGAGGCGGGCGCCTTCGAGGCGGAGCGGCCACGGCTGCTGCGGCTGGCTTACCGGATGCTGGGGTCGACGTCCGAGGCCGAGGACGTGGCGCAGGACACCTGGCTGCGCTGGCAAGGCGCCGATCCGTCGGCCATCGCCGATCCGGCCGCCTGGCTGGTCCGCGCCGCGACCCGGCTCTGCCTCGACCGCCTGCGCGCCGACAAGGCCCGCCGCGCCGCCTATCGCGGCCCCTGGCTGCCCGAGCCGCTGATCGAGGACCTGGCGGAAGACCCGCTGGAACGGGCCGAAGATGTCTCGGTCGCCTTTCTGCTGGCGCTGGAGCGGCTCTCGCCGCTGGAGCGGGCGGTGTTCCTGCTGCACGACGTGTTCGACGCCGACTACGCCGCCGTCGCCGAGACCCTGGGCCGCAGCGAGGCCGCCTGCCGGCAACTGGCGGCGCGGGCCCGCGACCACGTCCGCGACGCGAGGCCCAGATTCGCGGTGGCCCAGGCCGAGGCGGCGCAGCTCGCGGCGGCGTTCATGGACGCCGCGCGGCGCAACGACCTGGCGGGGCTGAAAACCCTCCTCGCCGAAGATGCGGTGATGATCTCCGACGGCGGCGGCAAGCGCGGCGCGGCGCTGCGCCCGCTGGTCGGACGCGACGACGTGGTGGGCTTCATCAAGGGCCTGTTCTGGCGCCAGAACTGGCCGGCCGAGGCCGAGGTCGTGCGCCTGGCGCGGATCAACGGCTATCCCGGCGCGATCCTGCGCACCTACGACGGGCTTTCCACCGTCGCTTTCCAGCCCGACGGCGAGGGCCGCATCGGCGCGATCTATGTGGTGCGCAACCCCGAGAAGCTGCGCGGGCTGGAAAGCGTCGCTATTTCGCCACCAAGTCAGGCTTGAAACGCCAGTCGCGCCGTCTGAACGCGGCTGCGTCAACAAACCTGAATGGAACGCTCAGGCCCCGTTCAGGTTTAGTTGTGTTCAAGGTGGCGTCTCATCGCCATTCCGATTGGGAAGTCCCCGTTATGATCTCGAAGTTTGTATCCAAAGCCGTGCTGGTGGCGACCACCGTCTCGGTGCTCGCGACGTCCGCGCCGCTGGCGGTCGCGCAGGACTACGGTTCGCCGCCGCCCCCGCCGCAAGGCTACGACCAGCCGCCGCCGGGCGACAACGGCCCGCCGCCCGGCTCCGACAACGGCGGCCCGCCGCCGCCGGGCTACGACAATTCGCAGCCGCCCCCGGGCTACGACGACTCCCAGCCGCCGCCGCCCCCGCCGGGCTATGACGGCTCCGCGCCGCCGCCGCCGCCGCCCGGCTACAGCGCCGACGAAAGCCCGCAACAGCAGGCGCAGGACCAAAGGTACGCGCGCTACGCCCAGCGGTGGGAGCAGGAGAACTGCGTCCAATCGCACGGCAATGTCGCCGCCGGCGCCATCATCGGCGGCGTCCTCGGCGCCGTCATCGGCTCCGCCGTGGGGGGCCGCGGCAACCATGGCGCCGGCGCGTTCGCGGGCGCCGCCATCGGCGGCACCAGCGGCGCCGTCATCGCCTCCAGCTCGCGCGGCAACGAGACCAGCCCCGGCTGCCCGCCGGGCTATGTGGTTCGCGACGGCGCGCCGGACTTCTACTACGCCGGCTACGGCGGCCCCTACCTGTACGCGGCGCCCGGCTGGTATCGCCCGTGGGTCTTGTACGGCGACCAGTGGGTGTTCCGGCCCTATCCGTACCATGGGTTCTACTACCGCCATTACTACCACGGCGGCCGCCGCTATCGGTGACCATGCGCCGCGTCAGGCCGTCCGCAAAGACGGCCTGACGCGGGCTTGATCGCGACGCCGGCCGGGTCAGGCCCGGCCCTTGGCGTGCATCTCCTCATTGCGCAGGCCGCCAATCCGCCCGGCGACCGCCGCGACGAAGGCGCTCAGCAGCATCCCGAAGGCGGTGAAGAACGCCGCCTGCATCGCGATGTTCGACGCGCGCAACGCCTCGTCGGCGGTGAGCGCCATCGGCGCGACCGGGGCGGCGAGCTGTTCCGCATAGGGGATCAGCACCGTCGCCGCGAGCACCACGCCCACCACCGTGCTCAGCGCCCAGGCCAGCAGCCCGTGCGCCGTGTCGCGGAAGTGCGCTTCGTCCAGGTGAGCGCTGAGCCACTGGTGGCGCAGCCGCCCGGCGACATAGCCGCCGAAGCCGCCCGCCACCACCTGCACCGCGATCGCCCCCGCGCCGAAGATCGGCGAGAACGCCGCGAGGGATCCGCGATAGGCGAGGCCGCCGAAGGCGAACGTGTATCCGAAGCCCGCCGCCAGCAGCGTCAGGAAGAGCGACGTCGCCAGCGCCACGGTCGCGCCGGCGATGATCGCCGACCACGATAGCTCGGGTTCAAAGACTCGAGCCGGGCCGACTATGTCTTGTTGCATGGTCATTGCCTGCCTCCGCTAGAAGTGGTGAGAGCACATCGCCAGAAGCAGGATGATCGGGATCGGGACGCCGAGAAACAGCAGAAGTATCGATCGCATTGGATTTCCTCGTGACTTTCGATGAACCTTTGCTGCAACGCGCCACTAGGTCATCCGTTGCGCCGCGCCTCGATCTCGCCACCTTTCGCCATGGGCGTGGGTGTCAGGTCTTCGCCGGCTCGGTGCGATCGTGGCCGTTGCGGCGGGGCTCATCGCGATGCTCCGGGACCATGTCGGCGGCCCAGACGACGGTGCGCAGCACCTGCACGCCGGAGGGGTTCGGATAGGCCTTGAAGGCGACCCGCTCGCCGGCCTTCACCAGCACCTGCACCGCCTGGCTGGCGCGCAGCTGGGCGTCGAGCGGGGAGGGGCCGTCCTGGCCCTTGGCGGTGTCGCCATTGATCGCGACGCAAACCTCCAGCGCGCCGCCGCCGGACGTCGCCACCCCCACCGACTTCACCCCGATGCGCACAACCGAGTCCTCCGCCCGCTCGATCCAGGTCTCGGTCCCGCCGAGCCCTGCGAAGATCAGGGTGGCGTCCTGCGGCACCTGCAGGAAGTGGTCGTCGTCTTCGTTCAGCTTGTGGTGGGCCATGTTCGCATCTCCGTTCGGTGTGGGTCGCGGGATCAACGCCGCCGCGGCCCACAGGCTCCGCTCGCGGCGCCGAAGGCCTGAGATTTCGCCCCGTCCGGGCGTTCTTGGGATCGATCTGACTCGGCGCACTCGCTAAAGGTCCGTCTCGGGTGCGCGTGGAGACCGGCTGAATGGCGCAAACGGCTTTGGGCGCCGCCAAGCAGGCCTCGCTTCCGGCTGCCGCGCTGACGGCGCTCGGCATCGTCTACGGCGATCTCGGCACTAGCCCGCTCTACACCCTCCAGACGGTGGTCGAGGTGGCCGGCGGCCGCTTCACGCCGGAAAGCGCGTTGGGCGTGCTCTCGCTGATCGTCTGGACGCTGATCATCACCATCTCGATCAAATACTGCCTCCTGGTGATGCGCGCCGACAACCATGGCGAGGGCGGCATCCTGGCGCTGATGTCGCTGATCGGCGCCAACCGGCTGAAGGGCGCCATGGGCCTGCTCACCGCCGCCGGCCTCGTCGGCGCGGCGCTGATCTATGGCGACGGCGCCATCACCCCGGCGATCTCGGTGCTGTCGTCGCTGGAGGGGGTCAATGTCGTCACCACCTCGCTGGCGCACTACGTCATGCCGCTGGGGGTGCTGATCCTGTTCGCGCTCTTCGCCGTGCAGCGGTTCGGGACGGCCAGCATCGGCGTCGCCTTCGGCCCGGTGATGCTGATCTGGTTCGCGGTGATCGCGGTGCTGGGCCTGGGCGGGTTGATCCGCCACCCGGTGGCGCTGCTCGCACTCGATCCCAGGCATGGCGTCGAATATCTGCTGCACGCCGGCGCCGTCGGGCCCCTGGTGCTGGGCGGCGTCTTCCTGTGCGCGACCGGCGGCGAGGCGCTCTACGCCGACATGGGCCACATCGGCCGGCTTCCGATCCAGCTCTCGTGGTATTTCGTGGTGCTGCCGGCCTGCCTGCTCAGCTACGCCGGCCAGACCGGCTTCCTGATCGATCACCCGCACGTCGAGGGCAATCCGTTCTTCCTGCTGGCGCCAACCTGGGCGGTCTATCCGCTGGTGGGGCTGGCGACGCTCGCCACCATCATCGCCAGCCAGGCGATCATCACCGGCTCGTTCTCGATGACCCGCCAGGCGATGCAACTCGGCTGGCTGCCGGGCGTCGATATCCGCCAGACCTCCGACAGCCTCTACGGCCAGATCTACGTGCCGGTGGTGAACG
>Ga0302311_10003483_pt1 | contig 17183 bp, 11 predicted proteins | sample III_Palsa_N1_3_FD_200449 | JGI IMG/M metagenome (GOLD analysis project Ga0302311, IMG submission 200449) | Peat permafrost microbial communities from Stordalen Mire near Abisko, Sweden - III_Palsa_N1_3 | ecosystem: Environmental > Terrestrial > Soil > Palsa > Peat permafrost | place: Sweden... | reverse complement strand
CTCGACGGGGTTGGACACCGGCTGTTTCGACCAGGACTGGGCCTGGATGTCGTAGGCCGCCTTGCCGATCGCCCTTCCCGTCGTTTGCAGAATGACGCCGTGGGCGCGCAGGACGCCGGAGACATCCATCGCCGCCTGCGCGGCGCCGGCAATCCGCAGGACCGCGGCGGGCTGGGCCTCGAGGCGATCGGCGAAGCCGGGATCGGCCTGCGCCTGGGCGCGCACGCCTTCCACGAAGGCTGGGCTGCGCAGGGCGAGCATGGCCGCATAGGCGACGATGCCCTGCTGCAGTTGGTCAGGCTGGTAGTCCGCTCCGGCTCTCACCGCGCGCTGCACGGCGGCGGGATCACGGAAGCCCGGATCGATGGCGGCGGCGTGGCGGACATAGCCGTCGTAGGCGGCCGCCGCGTCGGTGACCCGACGGCCCAGGGCGGTGAAGAAGGCGGCCTCGTCCTCGGTGAGCACGGCCGGTTGCAGCACGGCTGGTTTGAGTGAGGCCATCAGGGTGTTCTCCGCGGACACCGGAGCAGGACGGATCGTCGAGGCGTCGGCCATGACCATGGGCTGAGCGACAGGGGCCTGAGCGACGGGGGCCTGAGCGACGGGCGGCGGCTCGGCCGATGGCGGGCTTATCTGCGGACCCGGTTGGGCGTCGCTCGCCGGAATGGCGTGGATCGGCGCCTCGCCCACAGCAACCTGAGCCGCAGCAGACTGGGCCAGGGCCGGCCCCGCACCGCCAACCAGGAGCGCCGCCATGGCGCAGCTTCCCAACAACAGTCTCATGATCTTGCCCCCTGATCCGCCCATTCGCGCGGATTTCATAGTAAATACACCGATAACTATAGTCATCAGGCGTAGGAACAGCCTTATCTATTGATACAACGGGAATTGGAAACCTCACATCAAGAGTATGTGAACTGGTCTCTGGTGCGGCAATTGGTATCCACATTTCGAATACTTAAACGCGGATTCAGTCTCTTTCACACGCGCTGGGTGAAAAATTCGCCTGCATCAAGCTCGACTGTTGCAACCCAAGCGTGGCGGTTCCCTTGGCGGGTGCGCCTATCGGCGAATTCCGCGGCGCGCGCCGACCGATCTATGCTTGGGCGATGACTTGGCGGCGGGGATAGCGCTCCCCTTCTCCCTCTTGGGGGAGAAGGTGGCGGCGAAGCCGACGGATGAGGGGTCGCGCCGGCGAAAGGGATTGTCTTGGTTAGAGTTTTCGCGCCGATGGGCCGGTGCGACCCCTCATCCGGCCCTTCGGGCCGCCTTCTCCCCCAAGGGGAGAAGGAATCGGTCTCGCTCGCCCCTAATACATTGATTTTACATCACTATCGAAGTTGTGTGAACCTGCTAGCCCTCCCGGAGATGTGTTTCCGCTAAGCCTCCAGCGAACCTGTGATCGAGGCGCGCTGCGACAGCTCGATCCAGTTGCCGTCGGGGTCGCGGATCATGGAGATGCGCGCGGTCTGCCCCAGCGTCACCGGCGCGGTTCCCTCGCGCGCGCCGTGGGCCAGCGCGAAGGCGTGTTCGGCGTCCACCTTGCGGATCTGGAAGGTGATGTAGCGCCAGCCGTAGCCGGCGATCAGCGCGTCGGACGGCGCCGTGTCCGACTGGTCGAGCAGCACCACGCTGTCGCCGGCCCGAAACGCGGCCCCCGCGCCGGCGACAGCGATCTCCGGCAACCGCAGGGCCTCGGCATAGAAGCGTTTGTGGGCGGCGAGATCGCGGACGCCCAGGCGCACACCAACTTTCTGGACGCCGAGATGTCCGCGCGGGACCAACACGACCCGGTTGCCCTCGGGGTCTTCCAGGGTGCGCGGCGCGCCTGAATCCTCGCGCGCGACCAGCAGCTCAAGATATCCGGACGGCGGGTTCTCGGCGACCTGTTCGCGGGAGTTGTTGATCTTCAGCACCGAGCCATGGATGTCGTGGCGATACTGCCGCACGCCCGGCCGCAGCGGCAGCACATGGTCGAACACCGCGCCGACCTGGTCCTGCCAGAACCTGAGCGCCGGTTCGGTGTCGCGGACGTAAAGGCCGACATCCAGATGCGGCTTGGCGAGATCCATCGCTGTCCTCGCCGGCCCTACTTCAGCGTCTCGTCGAACAGCTTCAGCATCTCGCGCCAGTGCCGTTCGGCGGCGTCCTTGTCGTAGACCGGCATGTCGGGCGGGGCGTAGCCGTGCTTGGCGCCGGCGTAGATCGTCACCTCATTGTCGACGCCGGCGGCGGTGAGCGCCTCGCGCAGCCGGTCGGCCTGCTCGGGCGGGAAACCCGCGTCCTCGTCGGCGCCGGCGACATAGACCTTGGCCTTCATCTTCGACGCCAGCAGGTGCGGGCTGTCGGGCGCGTCGGTGGCGAGCCGGCCGCCATGGAAGGCCGCCGCGGCGACGATCCGGTCCGGAAAATGACCCGCCGCGCGCAGGGCCAGGCCGCCGCCCATGCAGTAGCCAGTGCAGCCGACCTTCTGGCCCTTCACCTGGATCTGGTTCGACAGCCAGGCCAGGAAGGCGCCGGTGTCGCGGGTCGACTTTTCCGGATCGGTCGAGGCCATGAACTTGCCAAACACCGCCCGGCGCGTCTCCTCGTCCTTCATCGCCTCCTTGAGGTTGATCGGCTCGTACGGCCCGGCGCGCCAGAACATGTCGGGGAGCAGAACATAATAGCCGTGGGAGGCGAGGCGCTCGCACATCGTAAACAGGGCCGGACGGATCGCCGGGGCGTCCATGTAGAAGATCACCGCCGGCCAGGGACCGGCCCCTTCCGGCATGAAGACATAGGCGCGGGCGTCGCCGTCGGGCGTCGGTATCTTCACTTCGGTCTGGGTCATGGTTCCTCGTCGGTCTTACAGGACACTGCGCTGGTTTCTGCCACGGCGCGGCCAGCGCCAAAAGGCGCCCCAGGCCAAATCCGCGACATTTTGACATTAGGGATGATCCCCGGCGGCGATCGCCGCCCGCGGCGGCCCTTGAGCCGCAAGCCCTTGAGTCTTTACGGTCCTGGCCAGCGGCGACCTGTCCGTCCCGTGTAAGAGCCCTGTTAACTCGCATGCCTCAAAACGGGACTTCTACGAACCAGTAGGGCGCCGCATATGGGCGAGGAAACAGGACGGGAGGACGGATCGGCGCCGACGGCGCCGTTCGGGGTCGACCTGTCCATGGCCGTGATCGAACGGGCCACCCGGATCGCCAGCGGTCTGTTCGACGACGGCTACGCCATCGTCATCCTGATGCATGAGGGCCAGTTCTGGCGCAGCCGGTACGCCGACAACGGCCTGACGCTGCAAGACCCTATCGCCGAGGCCATCATCCGCAGCGGCGAGGCCGTCTGGATCGAGGACGCCGACCAAGATCCGGTTCACGCTCGCAACCCCCTGGTGAGTGGGCCGCCGTTCCTGAAATTCTATGTCGGCGCGCCGATCCGGCTGGCGGACGGCTCCACGCCGGGCGTCCTGAGCGTCATGGGCGCCACGCCCAGGCCCTTCGACGCAGCCAAGCTGGCCCGGTTGAGCGACATCGCCGACTTCCTCGCCGACGAGTGGGAGCGCGCCCAGACCCAACGGGCGCATTCCCGTTCCTCAATCGAACGCGATACGGCCCGCACCATGCTGATCGAGCTGGTCAAGGGCCTGCCGATCTCGCTTGTCCTCACCGACCGGAACCTGGCCGTGATCGCCCACAGCGACCTTTGGGCCTCCGAACTGGTTCTGGACCACCAGACGACCGTTGGCCGCTCGATCTTCGAGCTGGCGCCGACGGCCTATGACCCTTGGCGGCAACCGCTCCAGGCCTGTCTGGCTGGCGGCCGCCCGATGTCGGCGCAACGGTTGCGCAGCACCCGGTCCGACGGCGCCGTCGCCTGGCTCAATTCCGAGGTTAAGCCCTGGCGCGACTCCGCCGGCGAAATCGGCGGCCTGATGATCGCCGCCGACAACATCACCGAACTGGTCGAGACGCTGGAGCGGGTCGAGCGTTCGGAGGACCGGCTCAAGCTCGCCCTCGGCCTGGCCGACATCCATGTCTGGGAAATGGACTTCCAGCGGCGCGAGCTGTTCAAGTCCGGCGACGAGGCGCAGTTCCTGGAAGAGCCCAGCACCTACAAGGAACTCTTCAAGGATATCTACGCCACCATCGATCCGCGCGACCGGCCGGCCGTGGTGGAGCAGTGGCGCCGGCATATCGAGGAGGGCGAGCCCTATCGTCCGTCCTATCGGGTCAACCGCACCGACGGGAAGGAAATCTGGGCCGAGAGCGCAACCACGCTCATAGCCGACGCGAACGGCAAGACCGTGCGTGTGGTGGGCGCGCTGCAGAACGTCACCGCCCGCAAACTGGCCGAACAGGCGCTGGTGCGGGCCAAGGACCAGGCCGAGGCGGCCAACATGGCCAAGAGCACCTTCCTGGCCACCATGAGCCATGAGATTCGCACACCCTTGAACGGCGTGCTCGGCATGGCCCAGATCATGGACGCCGCCGAGCTGTCGGACGCCCAGCGCGAACGATTGCAGGTCATCCGCAAGTCGGGCGAGGCCCTGCTGGCCATCCTCAACGACGTGCTGGACCTGTCCACCATCGAGGCGGCGCGGCTGGAACTGCAGGAGGCGCCGTTCGACATCGCCGACCTGGCGCGCGGCGCCCACGCGGCGTTCAGCGGCGCCGCGGCGCAGAAGGGGCTGGCGTTCGACCTGACCATCGAGGACGCGGCGCGAGGGACCTATCTGGGCGATTCCGCGCGGGTGCGGCAGATCCTCTACAACCTGGTCTCCAACGGCCTGAAGTTCACCCAAGCGGGCGAGGTGAAGGTCTCCATCGGCGCCACCCATGCGGGCCTGGCGTTGAAGGTGACCGACACCGGCGTCGGCATCGCGTCGGAGCGGCTCGGCCAGCTGTTCCAGAAGTTCGAGCAGGCCGACGCGTCCCTTACCCGCAAGTTCGGCGGCGCCGGCCTGGGCCTGGCCATCTGCCGCGAGCTGGCCCAGCTGATGGGCGGCTCGGTGACCCTGGAGAGCCGGCAGGGCGAAGGCTCGACCTTCATCGCCACCCTGCCCCTGAAACATATCGCCGATCCAGCCGCGTCCGGGGTTTCGGCCGGCGGAGGCGCGCAAGCCCACGACGCCGAAGCGTTGCCGCCGCTGCGGGTGCTGGCGGCCGAGGACAACTCCATCAACCAACTGGTCCTGCGCACCATGCTGCAGCAGGCCGGGCTGGATCCGACCATCGTCGCCGATGGCCGCGAGGCCCTCGAGGCCTGGCGCCAGGCCGACTGGGACCTGATCCTGATGGACATCCAGATGCCGGAGATGGACGGCATCACCGCCACCCGCGCGATCCGCAGGGGCGAGACCGAGACCGGCCGCCGCCGCACGCCGATCGTCGCCCTGACCGCCAACGCCATGGCCCACCATGTGGCGGAGTATGCCGCCAGCGGCATGGACGGCTTCGTCGCCAAACCCATCGAGGTCGGCCGCCTGTTCGCCGCCATGGAAGCGGCGATGAGCGAGGATGGCGAGAGCCAGCAGGCGATCGCGTCCTAGGGCGAGCTGGGATCTAACTGACCCAATTCCGCGCTCATCCCCCGCTTGCGCGCATGGGCGGTGAGCTAGGGCTAAGAGCACCCCGTCTCCCCGCCCCCCGGGTCGCGCCGCTGCGCGGCCCGCCCGAGGGCAGGCTCTTGTGGCGGGGATCCATTGTGCGCAAGCGTTTGGAATAGCCCAGTGGTGGACCGGCCTGGGTGAATCTGCGAGCTTTCGCGCTCAATGGACCCCCGGCACAAGGCCCTACGAGATTCACACATCTCGCAGAGCCCATCCTTGGAGCATGATTTTGAGCCGTAAGAGGCCATCGAACATGACGATGGGGCCTGGCTTTCCATAGTAGCCGGTCCATCCGCCGAGCCGGGCGCAGATCCAAGCGGCATAGGCGAGTGAGTTTGGCGGATGAGGGTTCTTCTGCCTGGCGGTTTTGCCTTCGAGGCTGGCGTTGATCCTGTCCAGGGCGGCCGCCTGGGCGAGGTCGAACAGGTCCTGCAGCGGCCGCTGCGCGGCGCCGTCGCGCTCATGCACGAGTTGGAGGACCTGGATGGCCGCGATCAGTGTGGCCATGGCCAGGTTCTCGAAGGCGCGGGCGTGTTCGATCCTGGAGGCTTCGATATCGAAGCCCTTGGTCTTCATGGTCCGGAACAGCTGCTCGATAGTCCACCGTCGGCGATAGAAGCCGGCCAGACGCTGGGCGGCGGCCAGATCGGGGACGGCGTGGGTGGTGAGCAGCCGCCAGTGAGCGCCGGTCGAGCCCCTGGGCGGATCGACCTCGCGCGCGTCCACAAGCCAGACGGCCAGCGTAGCCGGCAAGCGGGCCGCTTCCGGGGCCGGGCGCTTGGGCCGAGCGATCACGACCGGGCAAGCTCTCAGAGCCAAGAGCGCGGTGCGGGCCGCCCGCCCCGGTGCGGCTGGCAGGTCCACACTCACGCGCCCCAACTCCACCAGTTCCTCGGCGCGGGCGAACAGCAGGCCGCCGTCCGCCAGCCGCCGATCCTGCATGGCTCGGATCAGAAGCTGCGTCTCAGGTGGACGCAGGGCGAACGTCTCGTAGATGTCGGCCTCGCGATCGGCGACTACGGTGACCTCGCCGGCGCCGAGCCGGGCCGCGGCCTGCGTCCCGTCCAGCCATCGGCGGCTCTCCTTGTCCTCGAACGGGACCGTCTTGCGCAGCCCCTTACGCCCGCCCCGCCGATGAAGGACCTGCGCATGCACAAGACCCAGCAACGCCCCATCGTCGGCGTCGACCGCGATCGTCGGGTGCAAGGCGATGCTCGCCTGGTCGCCATCGTCACGCAGCGTCGTGGTGTCCTGGATCGCCAGGATGTGCCGTCCACCCGCCACCTGGCGGGTCCGATCGCCCGCCGCCGCGGCCATCTCCGAAGACGTCACCTTCCGGCTGCGCAGAAAGCGCGTGATCTGCATCTCTCCGGCGCGGCCACCCCCCAGCGCCCGCACGCGAACCCGGCCCGCACCAGGCGAGACCAACCGCCCCAGCAGGAAGGCCCCCCTTTTTCCAGGCGCCGGTCACCAAACCGTCCCAGTCCCAACATCACCGTCTCCGTTCACACGTCACGCCAGACGAACGGAATCAGCTCCCACCAACCACTGCAAGATGTGTGAACGTCGTAGGCACAAGGCCAGGGGAACGGTGTATCTTTGAGGTTGGGTGATCACCCAGGCGACTAAACTTACCGCCTATGGGCGAACGCCGGGATCAGCGGTGTTTGGTGGGCCCTAAACCCGACAGCTCTAGGTCGCTTCAGTCGCCAAAATTCGCCCACCCAGCCAGACCTGCCAGTTTGGCTCGGTAGCGCGGAACGTGCTGCTCAGCCTCCCGCGCCGCGCGGGCCCGTTCGCGCTCGGCCGACCAGGGTTCAGGCGCCGGCCGCGCGGCGGCTTCCGGCAGGTCGTGCAGGTGGATGTGCCAGCCGGTGGCGACGCTCAACAGATGCTCGGGTGGGAGCAGGGTGTGGGTGAGGATCAGCCTGGTCCCGCTCTTGACCTCGCCGGCCTCGCTCATGAGATCCCAGCGGACGACGCCCTGGAGTATGCCGTTCGCATCGGGGATGGCCCAGGCCAGCAGCGTCGGCGGCGCCCAGGCGACGATCACGCCGCGCTCGACATGGTCCTGCGTCGCCCAGCCGAACTCCACCGCGCCGCCCAGCCGCGGCTCGATCCGGCCTTGCGCAAACCAGTCGGCGAGCCGCTCGGGATCGGTCAGCGCGGCCCAGACCGTCTCGATCGGCAAGACGAAACGCCGCTCGAAACGCAGGTCGTAGAGGCCGTCGCGCCGCTGTGTGACCAGGCCGTCCGGCTCCAGGTGCCGGAGCGTGGGCGGCCGGTCCCAGCCCGGGACATGCGGGCCGAAATGGCGCCGGTAGCGCGGGACCAGCTCGCGTTCGAAGACATCGCTGGAGGTTGGGCGGGCGTCCTCGGTCACCGTGAAGGCCAGGGCGTCGGCGAAGGCGTGCCAGCCGGCGCTGCCACCGAGCAGCCACCAGGAATTGACCCCCGAGGCGCCGCTGTCGGCCTGCACCTGGATGAGGGTGAGGCGGCAGCCCGTCGCGGTGGGCTCGATCTCGAACCGGATTTCGGCGTCGTTCCAGATGAAGGCCAGCAGCCGGGGCGGGTCGAAGGCGGTGATGATCCCGCGCACCGCGTCGTCGTCGTTCGCATCGAACCAGACGAAGAAACGGCCGCCGACGCGCAGATCGAGGTCGGTGCGTGGCCCCATCCAGTCGGCGAGCCGCTCGGGGATGGTCAGCGCGGCCCAGACCTTCTCCGGCGGGCGCGGGATGTCGCGCACGATGCGGAAGGCGTAGCGGTCCTCGCCGATGGGCCGGATCTCGCCGTCCTCTGGCCGCTCGCCGGCAATCCAGCCGTCTTCCTGGTCATCATCACCCATCCTACTGCTCCCTCATCAGATGGTCCGTCAGTGCGTCGAGCTTGCCCGCCCAGAACCGGCGGTAGGGCGCGAGCCAGACATCGAGTTCAGCCAAATGGTCGGGCCTTAGGCTGTAGAGCCGGCGCTGCGCGTCCTTGCGCACGCTGACCAGCCCCGCCTCGCGCAGGATGCGCAGGTGTTTGGAGGCCCCCGGCTGGCTGATCGAGAGTGCGGCGACGATCTCGCCCGCGGTCCGCTCCCGCGCGCCCACCAGCTCGATGATCCGGCGCCGATGCGGTTCCGCCAGGGCTTCGTAGACGTTCATGGGGCGTATATATCTCTGACCAGTTATATAACTGTCAAGCGCGACATGATGAGCAAAGCGAAGTGTGCGCGCCCCTTACGGTTGTTTCACTTGCCAGCCCAGCGCCTTGGGGCTCCTATCCCGGCGTCATTGAGGGAAGTCCGCGCATGCTGTCGATCGACAAGCTGACCCACGTCTATCCGAACGGGGTCAAGGCCCTCGACAACGTCTCCCTGACCATCCCGCGCGGCATGTACGGCCTCCTGGGCCCCAACGGCGCCGGCAAGTCGACGCTGATGCGGACCATCGCCACGCTGCAGGCGCCCACCTCCGGAACGATCAACTTTGACGGGATCGACGTGATCAAGGACCCCGAGGCGCTGCGGCGCACCCTGGGCTACCTGCCGCAGGATTTCGGCGTCTATCCGCGGGTGTCGGCCTACGACATGCTCGATCACATGGCGGTGCTGAAGGGCATCGCCAACGGCAAGGCCCGCCGCGAGACGGTGGAATACCTGCTCAACCAGACCAACCTGTGGGACGTGCGCAAGAAGGCGCTGGCCGGCTATTCCGGCGGCATGCGGCAGCGGTTCGGCATCGCCCAGGCGCTGATCGGCGACCCCACGCTGATCATTGTCGACGAGCCCACCGCCGGCCTCGACCCGGAGGAACGCAACCGGTTTTTGAACCTGCTGGCCGAGATCGGCGAGAACGTGGTGGTGATCCTGTCGACCCATATCGTCGAGGATGTCGCCGACCTCTGCCCGGTGATGGCGATCATCGCCGATGGCCGCATCGTCCGCGAGGGCGGCCCGGTGGCGCTGATGGACGAGCTGAAGGGCCGCATCTGGACCAAGACCATCGACAAGGCCGACCTGGAAGCCTTCCGCAAACAGCACCAGGTGATCTCGACCCGCCTGTTCACCGGCAGGACCGTGGTCCACGTGCTTTCCGACACAAACCCGGGCGAAGGGTTCACCCAGGTCAACGGCGGCCTGGAAGACGTCTACTTCTCGACCCTCACCGCCGCCCGCAAAGCCGCCTGAGCGGGGCCAGCCGATGTTCTTCAAGATCGCGGGCTTCGAGCTTCGCTACCAGCTGCGGCAGCCGATCTTCTGGGTCGGGCTGATCCTGTTCACCCTGCTGTCGTTCGGCTTAGTCGCCTCCAACGTTATTCAGATCATCGGCGGCGGCAACATCCACAAAAACGCTGCGCTCGCGATCTGCCAGGGCGCCCTTATCCTGGCGACCTTATACATGTTCATCACTACGGCCATCGTCGCCAACGTGATTACCCGCGACGACGAGAGCGGTTTCGGCTCGATCGTCAGATCCACACCCCTCACCAAGTTTGACTACCTCTACGGGCGCTACCTGGGCGCGCTGTGCGCAGCGGCCATCGGCATGCTGTCGATAATCGTCGGGTTTATGATCGGCGCCGCCGCGCCATGGGTGGACCCCGAGACGCTGGGGCCGTTCGTCCTCATCGATTACGTCTATGCCTATCTGGTGCTGGCGCTGCCGATCCTGGTGCTGACGTCGGCCCTGTTCTTCGCCCTGACCACGATCAGCCGTTCGATGATGTGGACCTATGTCGGCGTCATCGCGCTTTGGGTGGCGCGGACGGTGTTCTCCATAGCGCTGAGCAAGCCGGGGATGGAACACGTCGCCGCGCTCTCGGAGCCCTTTGGGCTTGCCGCGTTCAGCGAGGCGACCCGATACTGGACGGTGAGCGAACGAAACACGCTGCTGCCGGCCATCACCGGCGATCTGCTCTGGAACAAGCTGATCTGGATGGGGGTGGCCCTCGCGGTTCTCGCCCTGGCCTACCGCCTTTTCAACTTCCAGGCATCCGAGCTGTCGGGACGCCATGGGCGCAAAGCTGCAAAGACCAACCAAACCGCCGAGGCAGGCGCTGTCACCGCGCCGGCCGGCAGCCTGGCCAAGCCGCGGTTCAACAGCTCGACAACCTGGGCCCAGCTGTGGGCGCGCGCCAAGCTTGACGCGGGCCAGGTGTTCGGCAGCCCGGCTTATTTCGTTCTGTTGGCGCTTGCCGCCCTGGTCGCCGCAGCGAACTTCTGGTTCGCCACTGAGGTCAGCAACTATGGAGGCAAGATCTACCCGATAACCCGGGCGATGGTGCAGGTTCTGTCAAGCGTCTTTTTCATTTTCGGCTTCATCGTTGCAGCCTACTACGCCGGGGAACTGGTGTGGCGAGAGCGGGAAAAGAAAACCCAGGAAATCATCGACGTCGCGCCCGTTCCGGACTGGATGTTCATCGCCCCCAAGACCGTCGCGATCACGCTGGTGTTGATTTCCACCCTTATGGTCGGCGTTGCGGTCGGCGTGTTGAACCAGTTGGTGCGCGGCTATACCAACATCGAGTTTGACCATTACCTGCTGTGGTATCTTCTACCCACCTCCATCGACGTTACCCTGATCGCGGTGCTGGCGATTTTCGTCCAGGCGCTCAGCCCGAACAAATACGTCGGCTGGGCGGTGATGGCGGTCTATCTGATCTCAACCATCGTGTTGTCGGTCCTGGGGTTCGAGCACAACCTCTATCAATACGGTGAAGGACCCTCAGTCCCACTATCGGACATGAACGGGATGGGGAATTACTGGATCGGCGCCTACTGGTTCCGGCTCTATTGGAGCGCGTTCGCGGTCGTCCTGTTGGTGCTGGCCTATGCGTTGTGGAGACGGGGGACAGAGACCCGATTCCTGCCCCGCCTTCGCCGCCTGCCCAACCGGCTGAGCGGCGCGGCCGGGGTCATCCTGGTGGTCGCCCTGGTGGTGTTCGCCGGCTCGGGCGGGTGGATCTTCTACAACACCAATGTCCTGAACCCGTACCGGACCAAGCTCGGCGACGACAAATGGGCGGCGGACTATGAGAAGCAGTTCCTGCACTACCAGACCCTGCCGCAGCCGAAGATCGCCAAGGTCAGCCTGAACATCCAGATCTTCCCCAAGGAGACCCGGGTCGAGACCAGCGGCGCTTATGTGATCCAGAACCGCACCGACAAGCCGATCACCACGATGCATGTGCGTTTCGTCCGTGACCTGATCATTGACCGCCTGGACCTCCCCGGCGCGCATCTGCAGGCGCAGTATCCGGACTTCAACTACCGCATCTACGCCTTCGATACGCCGCTGCAGCCGGGCGAGACGCGGACCATGACGTTTGCGACCACCTATCGCCAGCAGGGGTTCCGCAACAGCAACAATGTGCTCGACATCGTCGGCAACGGGACCTTCATCAATGACGCGATCCTATCGCCGTTCATTGGGATGGATCAGCGCGCACTGCTGCAGGACCGCACCAAGCGCCGCAAATACGGTCTGACGCCGGAGCTGCGCATGCCCAAGCTGGGCGCCGTGGGCGCGGACCAGGTCAACTATTTCCGCCACGACTCCGACTGGATCACCGCCGACCTGACCGTCACCACCGACGCCGACCAGATCCCCGTCGCGCCGGGCTACCTGACCTCGGAGACGGTGAAGGACGGCCGGCGGACGATCCACTGCGTCACCGACTCGCCGATCCTGCATTTCTTTTCCGCCCAGTCGGGCCGCTACACCGTCTCCAGCGTCAAATACAAGGGCGTCGACATCGGCGTCTATTACGACGCGGCGCACGCCTGGAACGTGCCGCTGATCCAGAAGGGCATGAAGGCGGCGCTCGACTACTACGACGCCAACTACAGCCCCTATCAGTTCCATCAGGTGCGGGTGCTGGAGTTTCCCGCCCCGCAAGGCGCCTTCGCGCAGAGCTTCGCCAACACCATCGCCTGGTCGGAGGGGATCTTCTTCATCGCCGACAACCGCGATCCCGACCGGATCGACATGGTCACCTACGTCGGCGCGCACGAGCTGGGCCACCAGTGGTGGGGGCATCAGGTGGTCGGGGCCGACGAGCAGGGCTCGACCGTGCTGTCGGAAACCCTGGCGCAGTATTCCGCCGGCATGGTGATGAAGCACATGTACGGCCCGGACATGATGCGGAAGTTCCTGAAGTTCGAGCTCGACAGCTATCTGAAGGGACGCGGCGGCGACGTGCTGCCAGAGCAGCCATTGGAGCGGGTCGAGAACCAGGCCTACATCCACTACCGCAAGGGCTCGCTGGTGATGTACCGGCTGCAGGACCAGATCGGCGAGGAGGCCGTCAACCGCGCCCTGCGCCACCTGCTGCACGACTACGCCTTCAAGGGCCCGCCCTACCCCACCTCGCTGGCGTTGGTGACCGACCTGCGCCAGGAGGCGCCGGCGGACAAGCAGCAGCTGATCACCGACCTGTTCGAGAAGATCACCCTCTACGACATCAAGACCACCAAGGCGGTGGCGAAGAAGCGCGCCGACGGTCGCTATGACCTGACCCTGACGCTGAACGCCAAGAAGCTCTACGCCGACGGCTCGGGCAAGGAGACCGAGGCGCCGATGAATGAGACGGTGGACGTCGGCGCCTTCGACATCGAGCCGGCCCAGAAGGGTTTTTCATCCAGGAGCGTCATCGCCCTGCAGCGGATGGCCATCCATAGCGGGACGCAAGTCGTGACCCTGGTGGTGAGCCGCGCGCCGAAGGTGGCCGGCGTCGACCCCTACAACACCATGATCGTCCGCAATTCGGAGGCCAATGTGACCAAGGTGACGGCGGGGTGAGGATGGGGCCTGCGGGGTTGCGGGGCGCGGCGCCGCCACCCGGAGCGTTGCGATGACCATCACCATCACCGCCTTTGAACGGTCGCCCGATGGCGGCCGGGGACTGGCGCGGGATACGCGGGTTCGCTGGGCGCTGGAGGAGGTGGGCCAACCCTATGAGGTCCGCCCTGTCTCGTTCGCCGCGATGAAGCAGCCCGCGCATCTGGCGCTGAATCCCTTCGGCCAGATCCCGACCTATGAGGATGGTGAGCTCGCCCTGTTCGAGACCGGGGCGATCGTGCTGCATATCGCCGGGCGCCATGCGGGCCTGTTGCCCAAGGACTCCAATTCCCGGGCGCGCGCGATCACCTGGATGTTCGCCGCGCTCAACACGGTAGAGCCGCCGATCCTTGACCTTTCGAACGCCAGGATCCTGGAGAGCGACAAGCCCTGGAGCGCCGAGCGCCTGCCTCTGGTGAGGGATCGCGTCCGCGACCGGCTGGAGCAACTGTCCGCTCGCCTTGGCGGCGCTGACTGGCTCGATGGGGCCTTCAGCGCCGGCGACCTGATGATGGTGTCGGTGCTGATCAGGCTGAAAATGTCGGGCCTTCTGAACGACTATCCGAACCTGGCCGCCTACGTCGCCCGCGGCGAAGCGCGGCCCGCCTACAAGCGCGCGTTTGAGGCGCAATTGGCGGCGTTCAACGCCAGCCCGCCGCCGGGCTGATCGAAGGCCCTCACGACGGCTCGGGCTCGCCAGGAGAAGATCGAGCGGCGCCCAGCTTGGCTATATAGTCCATTTCGGCTTGTCCGATGGGCAGTGGGGCGTCGCCGGAATGCTCTTGGACGGCCTCAGTCCAGGCGGCATGGGCGTGACGATTGATCTGCGGATCGCCGCCCGAAACCGCATCTGAAGCGACAATCCATCGCCGCAGGAAATCTTGAGCGGCAGTGGCGTCCGGCGCGATGTCTTCTGCAACCAGCGTCTTCAATTCAGCAATCAAGCCCAACCACAGGTCCGGCCCGCCTGGCCTCAGGCGCGCCAGTTCCGTCTCTCCCAGATGGCGGTGGTAGTAGCCCATCATGCGCTCTTGCCAGCTGGGCGGCGGCGCGGTCGTCTCCCGGGCGGCGGCGATCAATTCGGTGGTGGACAGCACGTCGCCCGCGGCAAGGCGCGCTCTGACGCGGCGGACGTGGACCAGGACCCGGTCGATTTCGCGGCGACGGTCGCGAAGCGCGGTCTCCTGCGTCGCCAAGGTGTGGTCCAGATCGGTCGTGCGCCCCGCGAGGGCTGAGCCGATTTGAGCCAGAGACAGACCAAGGCCCTTCAACGCCAGGACCTCGTGCAATCGCACGATCTGGGCCGGGCCGTAGAGACGCCATCCCGCGGCCGTCCGCATGGGCCGCACCAGGCCCAGACGTTCGTACACCTTGAGCGCCTTGACCGTCGCCCCGAGGCGGCGAGCAGTCTCCGTAGGGCTGAGATACTCTTCCACGATGGCCAGGATAGGGGCGGCGGCCGCACCTCTGTCAACGCCCTTGACCTGGACCTAAGGTCCAGGTTGCAGAGTGCAGGCAGGCTTATCGGAGGCGATGGGATGCGGCGGTGGTGGATTGGCGCGGCAATGGCGTTGGCAGGCACGGCGGCGACGGCGGCGGACCTGTCCCCGGCGCGATGGCCGACGGCGGAGCGTGACCGGATTGAGCAGATGGAAAGGTCTCCCTTTCCCCCCGCCGCGCGCACGCTCCAGGCGCGACGCCAGCTCATTTCCGCCACGCTGTCACCCGCCGCCGTGCGGGCCGGAATGGAGGCGCTGGATCAGGGTGGGACCGCGGCCGACGCCGCCGTAACCGTGGCGCTCACGCAAGTTGCGACCAACCTGGGCTCGGTGGTGTCCTACGGCGGGGTCGCCGAGCTGGTCTATTACGAGGCGAAAACCGGACGGGTCTACGTCCTCGACGCCGGCTGGGGAACCTATGCCGACGAACGGTCGCCGGCGACAATTCCGGCGGCGGATATCAGTTTGATCACCGGCGGCGCCTCGACAGCGACGCCGGGCGCACAGGGTCGCAAGACGCTCGTGCCGGGTTTCATGGCCGGCATGGAAGCGGCGCATACAAGGTTCGGACGGCTACCCTGGTCCAGCCTGTTTCAGCCGGCGATCTGGTACGCCGAAAATGGCGTCACCGTTTCGCCTCTGCTCGGAACCTACTTCAACATGGTCGGGGGCCAGCTGGCGAGAACCGAAGAGGGCCGGCGTTTCCTTGGCCAGTCCGGTCGGGCAATGCCGCGGATCGGCGATCGTTTCGTACAGCCGGAGCTGGCGACGCTGCTGCATACGGTGGCCGACAAGGGCGCTGACGACATGTACCGGGGCGCGTGGGCGCGTCAGTACGTCGAGATCGTACGGCGCGAGGGCGGCGCGGTGACCCTGGAAGACCTCGCCGCCTATCGCCCGGTCTGGGAGACGCCCGCCAGCATTCGGTTCGGCGACGCCACCGTGTTCGGGCCCGATGGGACGAACCCAGGCGCGCGGATAATCTTCCAGGCCCTGACAACGCTCGACCGCCAGAAGGTGGCCGGACCCTACTGGACCAACCCGCAGACCTTCGCCGCCTATGCCCGGGCGCTGCGCTCGGCAACGGAAGGGGCCGGCCACCACAGCGACGCGGTTGTGGTGGTGGACCGGTGGGGCAATGTCGCGGCGCTGGTGCATTCGATCAACATGACGATGTGGGGAGACACGGGGATCGTGGTGGGCGGCGTGCCGCTGTCCGGCGCCGGGGGCCTTTATAGATCCCGGATGGCGGGGCTCGCGCCGCGGGCCCATGTGCCCGCCGACATGGTTCCGCTCGTCGCCCTGAGGAACGGAAAGCCCGTCTTAGCCGTGGCGACGGTGGGGAGTTCGCTTACGCCGGAAACCACTCGCATGACCGCGGGTTTGCTGGGCGGCGGCGAGCCCGGGCAATGGGCCGCGGCGCCCCCGCTGCTGATCCCATACGCTTCGGCGGATCCAGGCGCTGAGGCCGTCCCGAGCGGGGCCTACACGGCCGAGTTTTTGGCGGCGCTGAAATCCGCCAACGTGAAAATCCAGACGGAGCCGCCGGCGCGAACCGCGGCGTTGCGCGGCACGTCGGCATTCGCGGTTTCCACCGCGGGCTCGTGGCGCACCGTCGAGACTCCGACAACCTCGGTGTTTGGAGACGCACGCTGAGCTGGAGCGCCAGCTTGTCGTCGTCCCGCGCGAACGCCGATCCCGAACGTCTAGAGCGCGTTGGGTTTTGATCGACCTACCCGTCGCTGTCATCCCGGGATGGTTTGAGCCGGGACCGCCGCAAGCGCCTAGCCCGATCCCGGCTCAAGTGGCCGGGATGACAATGGTGAATGAAACCCAACGCGCTCTACGCCGCCGCCATCGCCGCCGTGTGGTCCCAGGTGGTTTGCGCAAGACTCGGCCGCGCGTTCATCCGCTCCAGCCAGGCCACCAGCTTGCCGTTGTTGGCGGTCAGCGGCGCCCATTCCGGCAAGTCCACAAAGAAGTCGATCTGCGGGGCGACGATCAGGTCGGCGAGGCTGACCTGGTCGCCGGCGAAATAGGGCTGGTCGCCGAGCAGGCGGGCGAACTCATCGAACACCATGTGCGCGCGGGGCATGGCCGCGGCGCAGATGTCCTCGTCCGGGGTCATGCCCAGAACTCTCGGGCCCACCACGCGCTGCAGGCCGATGGTGTTGGCGACGCCGTTGAAGAAATAACAGTCGTTGATGTTCATCACCTGATCCATCCGCGCCGCCGCCTTCGGATCGGCGGGGGTCAGGG
>Ga0302311_10003482_pt1 | contig 17191 bp, 17 predicted proteins | sample III_Palsa_N1_3_FD_200449 | JGI IMG/M metagenome (GOLD analysis project Ga0302311, IMG submission 200449) | Peat permafrost microbial communities from Stordalen Mire near Abisko, Sweden - III_Palsa_N1_3 | ecosystem: Environmental > Terrestrial > Soil > Palsa > Peat permafrost | place: Sweden... | reverse complement strand
GAGGAAATAGCCGCCCGCCTGCAGATCGTAGGTGATCTGCGAGCCCAGCACCACCGCCGGCAGATCGGCCATCAGCGGCATGGTGCCATGGCTGAATTTCCACAGCCGCCCGTCGGAATCCCAGCCATCGGCATAGACCGCGAACCAGCTGTCCTCGTCGAGATAGAGCCGGCGGTGCGCCACCAGATGGTGCTGACCCGAGGCGAGGACGCCATCGACCACCCAGACGCGGTGCAGTTCGTAGCGCAGCGCGTCGCCGGTCAGATGGTGCGGCCCCGCCACGGCGGCGACCGACTTCCGGTAGAAGCCGTTATTGTTGTAGGGCACGTACATTTCGGTCTTGCCGACCAGCGTGAAGGCGTAGCGATCGGGCGCGCCGGAGAAGACGTAATAATCGTCGAAGCTCTCGATGCCGGCCCCGTCCGGCGTCGGCGTGTCGTGCGACAAGAGAGGCGATTTGCGCACCCGGTGCTCGCGCGGCAGATATTGCCAGGCCTGGACCGGCGAGCGGGCCAGATCCAGCGGCTGCCACAGAAGATAGCCGCGCCCGGCCAGGGCCGGCGGGCCGTCGCTGATCTCACGGCGCTTGTAATAGAAATCCCCCACCGTGTCGGGCGTAACGCCCGGCGCGTAATAGGGAAAATCAACGATCTCGCGATATTGGTTGGTCAAGGACAAGCTGCCATCGGCGGCGACCACGTAATTGCGCACGCGGTCTTCGCGCGCGGGACCCCAGAAAGCCAGCAGATGGTTCCACACAGCCTCGGTGCCGTTCTGCGGAATCGGGAAGGGCACGCCGCCGGCCGCGCCCTCGATCCCCTCGGCGATGCCGTCCTTGGCGGCGTGCGCCCGGGTGGCGTTGGCGAAGATGTTGCCATAGACCGAGTCGGGCAGGGAGGCGGTGCGGTGGGTCGGATAGATTTCCATGCGGTAATCGGGATATTTGGCGAACAAGGCCTTCTGCCCCTCGGGCAGGCGGGCCTCATAGCGCCGCCAATTCTCGGCGGTGAGGATGAGGGTCGGCTTTTCATCGGCCGGCGGCGCGGTGCCGGCGCCGGTCCAGGCGGGAATGCTGCCGTCGGTATTGCCGGCGCGCTCGGCCCCGGTCGGGGTCAGCGTCGATTTCAGCAAATCGGCTTCCTTGGGTAGAACGGCGGCGGCGGCGGCATTGGACAGACAGGCGATGAAGGCCAGACTTGCGATCCTGCTCGGCGCGGCACTCCTGCCCGCTCTGGCATCGGCCGATTCCGAAACCGACGATCTGCGCTGGACCAACACGGTCAGGCTAAGCACGCTGTACCAGTTCAACAAAGTTCCTCCGCTGGCCGAGGATGAGTGTTCGGCGGGCCTCAACTGTGGCTATGGCGGGGATTTTACGCAAGGGCGGCTCGATTGGCTGTCGGAAGTAGACTGGGCGCGGACCGATTACGGCGTCCATGCCAGCCTCGAAGCCCGCAAGGATATAGTCGAGCCGGCCTCCAGCTTCATCGATGCGTCCGAGGCTTATGTCCACGGCACCTTCGAGTTGTTCGGCCGCCCGCTGACAGCCTCGGTCGGACGCCAGTCGGTGATCTGGGGCGAGAGCCTCTATTTCGCCAATAACGGCATCGCCGGGGCTCAGGCGCCGATCGACTTCACCGGCGGGGTCGAGTCCTCCAGCTATTCCGCCGCCCATTTCCTGCCCGTCGGCCAGACCTCGATCAGCTGGCAGGTCGGCGGCGACCTCACCCTGCTGGCCTATCAGCAATTCGAATGGCGCCGCAACCGCGCCGATCCCGAGGACGCCTACGCCTCCGCCGGCGACGTGCTGGGCGACGACCAGCTGTCGCGCCTCGCCGTCTATAACCCGGAATATGGCCCCATCAGCTATTTCCGCCACGACGTGACCGCGCCGCCGCCCGGCACCGACCAGTTCGGGTTGGGGCTAAAATGGCGTTACGACGAGTGGGATCTCGGCCTCTACGCCCTGCAGTTCGACGCCAAGACGCCGGACATCTTCTATGTGCATGAAATCCACACCTACGGCCTGCATTATGGCGAAGGCGCCGGATTGCTGGGCGCCAGCCTGGCCGGCCAGCTCGGCGACGCGACCATGGGCGCCGAGATCTCGGCGCGGCGCCATACGCAGCTGGTTCAGGGCGCCATCTTCCTCGAACCGGATCAGGACGCCCGCGATGTCGGCCCGCGCGGCGACACGCTGCAGGGCCAGATCTCGCTGACGCTGCCGATCGAACCCACCGCCCTGCTGCCGGGTGGGGCGAGCTGGACTTCGGAAGTGGCCGCCAACCATCTGGTCGCCATCACCGCCAATCCCGACCAGTTCGCGCCGGGTCGCTCGCGCGACGCCGCCGGGCTGCGTACGACGTTCACGGCCAATTTCTATCAGGTGCTGCCGCGCGTCGATCTGGCGGTGCCGCTCGGACTGGGCTGGAATTTCGCCGGAACCTCGTCGGTCATCCCCGAGATGAACCGCGGCACCGGCGATGTTTCCCTAGGCGTCGCCGCCACCTTCGACCAGGGCTGGACCGCCAGCCTGACCGGCACCCATTATTTCGGCCAGGACCTCATCCCGATCCCCGGCTATACCGGTCATTCGATGTCGGACTGGGACAAGCTGGCGGCTTCGGTCCAGTACAGTTTTTAAAAAACCGGACTGGACCGAAGCTCGGACCGGATCAGACCTTGTGGCCCTTCAGCCACGTCGCCGTCGCCGGAGCCAGCATGGCCTTGAAGCGCGCTTTCCACTCGATCGATTCGAGGGCCTTGGCGGTGGAGATGCGCGCCCCCTCATTAGCCGAGGATTCGGGCAACGCCTGCAGCTCCTTGCCGATCGCCGCATCGTCGCTCAGGCCGGCGACGCCGGGCAGGGCCATCGAGCGGAACTCGTCGGGCAATTTGGGCAGCAGGGTGCCGCGGATCGCCAGGATGTCGCGCCACACGCGCGGCTGATCGTCGCTCTGGCGCATCACCTCGAACAGGAAGCGCCCGACCCGGCCGTTCGAGACCTCGTCGGTCAAGGCGATCTTCACCGCCTCGTCGGCCAATTCGGGCGAGAGTGCGGCGGCCAGCGCAAAATAGTACCGCAGCTTCTCTTCGGTGCTGGAGGCCTGACGGCCCAGCGCGCGGACCTTGTCGAACTCGGCCTTGCCGCCGGCGCGGACCGCGTTCGCGACCACGGCGCCCCGGATGTCCGGCGAGAGAGAGGCCGGATCCGTCTCGAAGGCGGCGAAGCGGCGGCGGCTTTCAGCGAGGACCGGCTGGCTGCCATACCGGCCCAGCGCCGCGATCAGGGGTGCGCGGATCTGCTTGGTCTGGCTGTCCTCGTCGGCCTTGGCGTCCCAGCCGAACCGATCGAGAGCGGGGGTCAGCAGACCGACGGCGAAACCGCGGAAAGCGGCGCGGTCGGGCGTGCCGCGCAGCGCGTCGTCAAGCTCGCCGAGCGACGCCAGCACGCCGGTCCACACCACAGGCGCGGTTTCTCCCTTGAGAGAGCCGAGCAGATCGAGATAGGCGGCCGGGTCGAGCTTTCCGGCCGCGACCAGGGCCCAGGCATCGGTGACGAAATTGACGCGGTCGGCGGCGTCCATCTTGGCGTAGGACGCGACCAGGGCCTTGTAGCCCTTGGGATCGTAGAGCGTGCGGTAATAGCCGACATCGCCGCTATTGGCCTTGACCACGCCGCAGCCATCGAGCGTCACGCTCGCCTTGCCGTTCTCGACCAGAACCGTGCGCGCCTGGCTTTCCTTGCCGACCAGGGCCAGCTGGACCGGCACCCGCCAGCTTTCGGCAGGGGCCTTGGGATCGTTGATGGTGAACCGGCCCTGGGTCAGGCTGACCTCGGTCTTGCCCTTCTCGCAGCGGCTGGCCACCTCGATCAGGGGAATGCCTTTCTGCGCGGTGAAGCCGTCGGCCATGGCGGCGACATCGCGGCCCGACGCGGCGCTCAGTTCCGCCCACAGGTCGGCGGTGGCGGCATTGCTGTAGGCGTACTTCTTCATGTAGCGGCGCATGCCGTCGCGGAAGGCGTCCTCGCCGAGCCAGTTTTCCAGCATGCGGATGAAGGCTTCGCCCTTCTGATAGCTGATATAGTCGAAGGCGAAGCCGATCATGCTTTCGTCCCGAACCGGGATCTGGATCGGGTGGGTGGTCGAATGGGCGTCGGTCCCCATCGCCCGTTCCTTGCCGTCATGCTCGTTGAGCCAGAAATGCCAGGACGGATTGAGCTTATCGGTCGCCTTGGCGTCCATCCATTCGGCGAAACCCTCATTGAGCCAGGTATTGTCCCACCACGACATGGTGACGAGATCGCCCGACCATTGATGCGCCATCTCATGGGCCACGACATAGAAGATCACCTTGCGGGTGGCTTCCGACGAGACCTTGGGATCGAACAGCAGGGCATTGTCGATGAAGGTCAGCCCACCCCAATTCTCCATCGCGCCGGCCTGGTAATTGCCCGGCACCGCGATCATGTCCATCTTGGGCAGGGGGTAGGGGACCCCGAAATAGTCATTGTAGTAGGGCAGCAGCCGGACCGCCGCTTCGAGAGCCACACGGCCCTGTTCGGCCTTTCCGCGCACCGCCCAGACGCCGATATCCGTCCCCGTCGAGGTGTCGTGGATCCGCTCCAGATCGCCGGCGCACAGCACCAGCAGATAGGTCGACATGCGCGGGGTGGTGGCGAAGTCGGTTTTCTTCAGCGCCGCCCCATGCTCGTTCTTGCCGGCGTCATGTTCGGCGCTCGCCGGCATGTTCGACAGCACCGCCAGATCGGCGGGCAGGGTTACCGACAGCGCGAAGGTGGCCTTGAAGGCCGGCTCGTCCCAGCCCGGAAAGGCGCGGCGCGCGTCAGTCGATTCGAACTGGCTGACCAGCATGCGCTTCTTGGCGCCGTTCGACTCGTAATCATTGTAATAGAGGCCGGCCGGAGTCTCCGGGATGATGCCTTTATAGGCGATCGCCAGCGTATGGCGCCCGGCCGGAATCGGATGGGCGAAATGAAAGCTGGCGGTCTGGGCCTTGGCGTCCAGCGTGACGCTGGCCGTTTCGCCGAGATCCTTCAGCGCGACCGACTCGAATGTGAGGTCGATGGCGTCCAGCGTGATGGTGTCGACCGGCCTGGCGACCTCGACGTCAATCTCCTCGCCGCCGCTCAGAGTCAGCTTTTCGAGATCGGGCTTCAGGTCGAGCCGATAGGCGGTGGGGACGACATCCTTGGGAAGCTTGCCCGGGATCTTGTCGAAAGCCAGGCTGGACTGGGCCAAGGCCGGGCCGGCGGTCAGGGTCGCCGAAAGCAGGAGCCCAATCGCCAGGACGCGAGGGCGGACGGAACGAATCATCAGGGGATCCCTCTGAGAAAAATTGGCGCGACTGTATACCGCTCTTCCCGCCTGGACCAGATGGCTTGGCGGATCGACATCAGCCGGCCGCGCTCTCGAACTCGGCCTCGATACGAAGCTGGATCTCGCGGCCCACCGCGGGATACCAGCGGCCGAGGCCGAAGGCGGAGCGGCTGAAATGGCCGGTCGCCGAAAATCCCAGCGTGTGCTTGTCGGTCAGCGGATTGGGCGCACCGCCATTGAAGGTGACGGAAAGCGTCACCGGCTGGGTCTGGCCATGGATGGTGAGCTCGCCGTCCATCTCGCCGGTCGTCTTGCCGGTGACGCGCAAGGCCTTGCTGACAAAGGTGATTTCAGGGAAATGCTCGGCGTCAAGCAGATCGGGACCGCGCACCAGTTCGTCGAGATCGGCCACATTGGTGTCGAGGCTGGCCGCGGCGATGCGCGCCGTCACTTTGGAGGCGGCCGGATCGTCGGGATGAAATTCGAGATCGGCCTCCATCTTGTCGAACCGCATCACGAAGCGCGAATAGCTCAGATGGTCGACGTCGAAGGTCAGGCTGCAATGATGCGGGTCGAAATGATAGAGCCCGGCCGGCGCGTCGATCGGATCGGCGCTGGTGGTGTGGGTCACGACCTTGACCGCCGTGCAGGAGGCGCAGGCGACCATCGCCAGCGAAAAAGCGGCGAAACGGAAAACAGACGACATATGGGCGCCCCCCCTTCAACGGCACCGGGCTTAGACGCCCGGCCCCGCCGTCCTATTCCCTCCCCCGATCTTTTTACCCGCGGCGGGAATAAACCCTCTTCCTGGCGCGTCATGGTGACGGATCGGAAGAAATTTTTCCGCTCAATTCGGCTGATCGCGTCCGGGCCCGTTGACACTCACCCCCCCGGTGGCGGGTTCCGGGTGCGATCAGCCGGACCTTTTCCAGGCGGTTTCCTCCGCCATCCGCCTGACCGCTTGCTCCATGCGCGCTTCGTTCCAGCCAGCGAAACTCAGCACCAGCCCGGCCCGCGCGGCACCTGTTCGATAAAAGGAGGAAAGCGGCCGCGCCGCGATGCCGATCCCGGCAAGGGCCTCGACGGCGCGCCGGTCATCGATCTTTTCGCGGAACAGCGCGGTCAGCGACAACCCGCCATCGGCCGGCACGATCTCCAGCACCTCGCCCAGATGCTCGGAGAGGAGAGCGGTCAGGGTCGCCCGCTCCGCCGCCAGCTTGAGACGCTGCCGCCGCACATGGGCGCCATACTGCCCCTCGGCGATGAAAGCGGCCAGCGCGACCTGCGGAATCGTCCCCATACCCCCGTCGGCCGCCTCGCGCACCAGGCGGGCCGGCTCGATCAGCGCTTCGGGCACAACCAGATAACCGAGGCGCACGGCGGGAAACAGGGTGCGGCTGAAGGTGCCGGCATAGAGCACGCGCCGCTCGCGATCCAACCCGAACAGCGAGGCCAGCGGCCGGCCGGCATAGCGGAACTCGGCGTCGAAATCATCCTCGATGATCCAGCAATCCGCCGCCGAGGCGGCCTGCAGCAGGGCCAGCCGGCGGGGCAGCGACAGGATGCTGCCGAGCGGGAAATTGCGCGACGGCGTGACCTGCACGGCGCGGATGCCAGCCAGCGACTCCGGCACCAGCAGCCCCTCGCCATCGACCGATCGGGCCACCGGAATTCCCCCGGCGGCGATGATGGCGGCGTCGGCGCCCTGAAAGCCGGGATCCTCGACCATGACTCTTTCACCCGGATCGACCAGCAGCCGGCAAGCGATGTCGAGCGCCTGCTGCGAACCGGCGGTGATCAGAACTTGTTCGGCTGAACAGCTCATGGCGCGGCTGGCGCCCAGCATCTCGGCCACCGCGCGGCGCAGGGCCGGCAGCCCGGCACGATCGATCGAGGCTGCCAGGACCGGCGAGGGAGACCGCCAGGGGCGGGCCAACAAACGACTCCACACCGGCCAGGGGAAAGTGGACCAGTTCTCGGGCGAGGGCGCGAAAGGCACCGGCTGGGCCGATTCGCGGGACTCGGCCGGCAGACCGGCGACCCGGCGGGCCAGCCGGCGCGGGGCTGGCGAGGCGGGCGGGGCGGCCGGCTGAGTGTGCGGCGCCTGGTCGGGCAGGTGATCGGCGACATAGGAACCGGAACCGATGCGGCCCGACAGATACCCTTCCGCCTGCAGCAGCTCGAAGGCGGTGGCGACGCTGTTGCGGGAGATACCGAGATCCTGGGCCAGACGCCGGGTCGAAGGCAGGCGGTGGCGCACGCGCCCCGTAAGGATGGCTTCGCGCAGCGCCAGATAGAGGCGCCGATAAAGCGGAACACCGGCATCCTCGTCGAGGCAGGGGGAGAGAAGATCGGCTAGCGGCGTCAAAATGGCTCCCCTTGAAAATCGAAATTGGCTCTTTCAGAGGGGCCAATCCGGGGGCATCCTGCGCTCAACCCTTCCCGTCGAGCAAGAGATCATGAGCGAGTCCTACACCGTCACCGAAACCACCCGAATGAAGCGCCTGGCCAAGCGCGCCGCCTACGACCATGAGACCGTGCACGCCATCCTCGACGAAGCAATGCTGTGCCATGTCTCGGTGGTGGTGGATGGCCGCCCGCGCGTGCTGCCGACCTTGCAATGGCGCCACGGCAACCGTCTCTACATTCATGGAGCTCGTAAGAACGGCCTGTTCCAGGCCATGCGCGACGGGGCCGAAGCGGCGGTGGCGGTGACCCTGATGGATGGCTGGGTGCTGGCCCGCTCCGCCTTCCACCATTCGGTCAATTACCGCTCGGTGATGGCGGTCGGAAAGTTCGTGGACGTCACCGACCCCGAGGAGCAGATGGCCGCCTATCAGGCGATGATGGATAAAGTCCATCCCGGCCGCTGGGACCAGGTGCGCTGGCCCAACGAGATCGAGTTGAAGCAGACGGCGGTGATGGCGATGGAACTGGTCGAGGTCTCGGCCAAGGTGCGTACCGGCATGCCGGTCGACGACGCCGAGGATTATGCCTTGCCGGTTTGGGCCGGCGTGGTGCCTCTATCGATCGAGAAGGGGGAGCCGGTCATCGACACGACTCCGCCCCCTGCCCCTATTTGAGCGCCATATAGGTCAAGGGCATTTCCGTGGTGCCCTTGATCTCCTCCATGGCGAACATCGAGCTGACATCGTGGATCGTCACTTTCGAGATCAGGCGTCGATAGACCTCGTCATAAGCCTCGATGCTCGGTACCACGATCTTCAGCAGATAATCGACCTGTCCGGCCATGCGGTAGAACTCCACTACCTCGGGTATATCGCTGACGATGCGCGAAAAGTCGGCAAGCCATTGAGGCGAATGCTCATTGGTGCGAATCGCGGCGAACACCGTGACATTGACATTGGCCGCCCGGCGGTCGACCAGCGCCACGCGGCGGGTGATGACTCCCTCCTCCTCCAATCGCTTGATGCGGCGCCAGCAGGGGCTGGCCGAAAGGCCCACCTCGGCAGCGATCGCGTCGAGCTGCATCGTCGCGTCGCGCTGGAGCAGGGCCAGAATTTTGAGATCGAAATGATCGAAGGAAGCCATTACCGAATTTTTGCCGAATGACGATTTGAATTAGGCGCAGTTTCTCGATTTTACGCCCATCTTTGCAACAACATTTCTCGGAACACGCTTCACCATTGCCTCGTATCGCAACTCGGTGAGGGACAGGAACATGAAGGTCATCGGTCTGATCGGCGGCATGAGCTGGGAAAGCACGGCGGTCTATTATCGCCGGCTCAACGAAGAGGCCCGGCGGCGCCTGGGCGGATTGAACTCCGCCGAGATCCTGCTGCGTTCGGTCGATTTCACCCGTATCGTCGAAATGCAGAAGCGCGGCGCCTGGTCTGAGGCCGCCGCCGAGCTGGCCGGCATCGCCCGTGCGCTGGTGGCCGCCGGCGCCGAAATGATCCTGATTTGCACCAACACCATGCACAAGGTCGCCGACACGGTGGAGGCGGCGGTGGACGTGCCGGTGCTGCATATCGCCGACGTCACCGCTGCCGCCATCAAGGCGCGCGGCTTCCGCCGCCCGCTGCTGCTGGCCACCGCCTACACGATGGAGCAACCCTTCTATCGCGACCGGCTGCGCGCCGCCCACGGGCTCGAGGCGCTGGTGCCCGACACCGAAGGCCGGGCCTTGGCACATCGGGTCATCTTCGACGAGCTGTGCCAGGGACTGGTGCGCGGGGACTCGCGCGAGGCGTTTCGCATCCTGGTCGAACAGGGCCGCAAGGACGGCGCCGATTGCGTCATTCTCGGCTGCACCGAGATCGGTCTGCTGATCGGCGCCGACGATGTCTGCCTGCCCGCCTTCGATTCGACGATTCTACACGCCGACGCGGCGCTGGATCTGTCGCTCGGAGGACGAGCCTTGGCGGCTTAACCGAAGGACTTCTTTCAGGACGACCGGCGGCAGGGGAATAGATGCCGCCGGTCGCGACAACTCCCTAGTGCGACTTCTTCCAGTCCTCGACCGCCTTCATGGTCAAGGCGACATGCTGGTCGGGATTGAGGTTGGTATAGGCCAACAGGATCTTGCCGTCCGGGGCGATCACATAAGAGGTGCGATCGGCATATTCCGGCTTCTTGATCAGCACCGAATCATAGGCCTTGGTGATCTTCTGGTCCGGATCGGCCGCCACGGCGAATTTCGACCGGCATTCGCTGGTCGAAAATTTGTCGAGGGTGGCGATGTCGTCATGCGAGACGCCGATGACAGTCGCCCCTAATTTGGCGAAATCGTCGGTGGCGTCGGCGAAATTATGGGCTTCCACGGTGCAGCCCGGGGTGAAGGCGGCCGGGTAGAAATAGAGCACGACCGGGCCCTTTTTCAGCGCTTCCGACAGCTTGAAATCGAACTCCTTGCCGCCGATCGAGGCCGGGGCCGAGAAGTCCGGCGCCTTGCTGCCTTCGGGCAAAGCCGCCAGCGCCGGCAGAGCCAAGGCCAAAGCCGCCACACCGGCGAGAATTACGCGTTTCATCGAGTGATCTCCCTGAGAAAGGTTATGCGCCCCCGGACGCACCGCTTATGTGGTGACAAGTGTCGTAAGTTCCAAAGAATTTTTTGAAAGCGGAAGTAGGCTCGGCTACAACCAGTCCATGCGCACCTTGTACCATTCCTGGGTCTGTCCCTTTTCCCGCAAGATCCGCATCATCCTGGCCGAGAAGAAGTTGGCCTTCGAGATGGTGGTCGAGCATCCGTGGGCGCCGCGCCCGGATTATAGGGCCCTGGATCCGGCCGGACATCCGCCGTTGCTGGTCGAGCCCGACGGCACCGCCATCGCCGACCACACCGCCATCACCGAATATCTCGACGAGGCCTTCGGCGATCCGCTGCTGATCGGCCTGCATGTCCGCCCACGCGCCGAGGTGCGGCGCCTGATCGGCTGGTTCGACGGCAAGTTCAACCGCGAGGTCACGGCCAATCTGGTGGGCGAGAAGGTGTTCAAGCGCCAGATGGGCGGGTCGAGCCCGGATTCGAAGGCGATTCGCGCCGGCCTGACCAATATCGGGCCGCATCTCGAGTATCTCGGCCATCTCGCCGAGACCCGCCGCTGGCTGGCCGGCGACCAATTCTCGATGGCCGATATCGTCGCCTGCTCGCATCTCTCCGCCGTCGATTATGTCGGCGACGTGCCGTGGGACCAGTTTCCCGCCGCCAAGGATTGGTATGCCCGCATGAAGTCGCGCCCCTCGGTTCGCCCCCTGCTCACCGACAATCTGCCCGGCATTCCACCGCCGCCCCATTATGCAAACCTGGATTTCTAGGGTTTGCCTCGGTCTGGCGCTGGCTCTGCCGGCCCATGCCGAGGTGGTCACCCATCTTCCCACCAAGGAGAAGGTGGTCGCGCTGACCTTCGACGCCTGCGAGAACAAGACCCCGGCCTTTCTCGACCATGCCATCGCCGATTATCTGCTCGGCGAGAAGATTCCGTTTACCGTATTCGTCAGCGGCCGCTTCGCCCGCCATAATCAGGATGCGCTGAAGGATCTGGCGGCTCACGATTTCGTCGAGCTGGAGAATCATTCGCTCGACCATGACAATCACATGGAGCGGATGAGCGACGAGCAGATCCGGCATCAGATCGCCGACAATGACGCGCTGCTGGCCGGCGTCACCGGCCGCCATACCCGTTATTTCCGCTTCCCCGCCGGCAACTACGACGAACGCGGCCTCGCCATCGCCGAGCAGCTCGGTTTCACCGTGGTGCATTGGACCTTCCCCAGTGGCGACCCGGCCAAGGAAGCCTCGGCCCAGCGCCTGGAAGATTGGGTGGTGCCCAAGACCCGGCCCGGCGACATCCTGATCTTCCATATCAATGGCCGCGGCTGGCATACCGCTGAGGCGCTGCCGCGGATCGTCGCGGAGCTGCGCAAACGTGGATACCGCTTCACCACCCTGGCCGAGGCGCTATCGTGATCTGGCGGGCGCTGGCGGCGGACGAGGCGGAGATTATCGCCGCAGCCTGCATCGGCTTCGATCCCTATCTGACCCTGGGCTATCGCGCCGAGACCTTGGCGACTTATCTGATCCGGCCCGATCCATCGCTGGAGCGCCAGGCCATCGAGATCGACGGCAAGCTGGCCGGCGTGCTGGCACTACGCAAGCCTTGGCTGCGCGGGCCGCTGATCGAGATGCTGGCTTTGCTGCCGGACGCGCAGGGTAAGGGGCTGGGCGGACAGATCCTCGAGCGCTGCAAGGCGGAGGCGGGGAAGAATCTGTGGGCCACCGTCAGCGATTTCCACCAGCCGGCGCGACGGTTTTATGCCAGGGCGGAGTTTGAAGAAATCTGTGCGTTGCCTGGCATCGTAACCGAGGGGCAGGACGAAATCCTGCTGCGGTGGCGCGCTTAGGGGTTCGAGTCGAGTGGCCCGCCGTCGAACGGGATCCGTAGCGTGAGTGTTCCGCTCCGGTCCCGCGCTGAAACAAGATGCTATGGCGGTTGGCGGCCGCGAATTGGATAACCTTTCGGTCGACCAAGACTGTAAGGGGCATCCGATGAGCGAATTTTTTGATCCGCGCAAACCCGCGGCCGCCTTTGAGCACGCTACCACCCTAGTGAGCGTTCTGGAACTGAGCGGTAAATCGTGGGAGCTCGGCGCGAGCGTTCCTGGCGTTTCGCGCCGCCCGTTGCGCAAAATTGACGTTAGAGACATCGGCGCGGTGGTTAATGCGCTTGAGCATTGGAAGACTGAGGCCCGCAAGGCTGGTCACAGGGTTTCGCGTGTGGTCCTGGGCTATGAGGCTGGCCGTGACGGTTTTTGGATTGCCCGGACGCTGAGAGAGCATGGGATCGAAGTCTATGTGCTGCATCCGGCGAGCATCGCGGTGGAACGACGTGGCCGACATGCAAAGACCGACCGCATTGATGTCGACATGTTACTGCTGGTGGCGCTGTGGCGCTATGTCGAGAGCGGCACGATCCCAGAAGGCGCGCGACTGGCTGGCGCGTAAGCCATCTCGTCGAAACAGGCTTAAAGGAACCAGGCGAGAGCTCAGAGGGGCCACGCCTGAAACCGTCCAAGGTGGGCAGGATGCCGTTCGAAACTGTGGCTGAAAGATGCCGCTAACAAGATTGGTCCTGCCCCCTTGGTCCCCCAAATGGCCCAGACGAATAGGGCATTATGGTCAGGAACTTAACGTTCCGCCGGATACGAGTTTGCGGGCCATGATGGCCTCAGCAAAGGGGGACCGCCTTGGAATGGCTTCAGCAACGACAAGATCGCCTCAAATCCATTTCGCCGCAGAAAAGGCCGTTGCAGATCTCGACCGAACCCGCAACGCATCCCCTGATGGAGTACCCAATGAGCACTCACGATTCAAGCTTGACTACAAAACCCCCATACGAGAGTTTCGACGCGGGACCGAAGCGGCCTGGAATGCCGGCACGGCGCTGATCGACGCTGAAATTATTCCGGGCGACCGGCGGCTTTCGCGACACGAAGTGAGTGAATGCCGCCGGTCGCAACCTTTTCTCCTCTAGGCTAATAACCGATCGACCCAGGCCGGAACCACTTCGGTGGCAGGCCCGTAATGCTTCTCGTCGAACAGCCGCGAGGCCTCCGAGGGTTCGAGATTGAGCTCCACACAGCTCGGCACCCCCTTCTGCAGGGCATAAGCGACCAGACCGGCAGCTGGATAGACATTCCCCGAGGTGCCGATCGAGACGAATATCGAGGCCTTGTCGATGGCGGCGTAGATGCGGCGCATCTCCATCGGCACTTCGCCGAACCACACCACATGCGGGCGCATGCCCTCGAACTTGCAGCTGGGGCATTGGCTGGCGACGGAAAGATCGCCCGAGCAGGACTGGGTGTAATTGCAAGTCGGGCAGCGCGCCTTGGTCAGCTCGCCATGCATATGAATCAGATTGGCGCTGCCGGCGCGATCGTGCAGATCGTCGACATTCTGGGTCACGACGGTAACCTCGTCGGGCCATTCACGCTCGAGGCGGGCCAAGGCGAGATGAGCGGCGTTGGGGATGACCTCGGGCCTTTTCAGCTGGCCGCGCCGGGCGTTGTAGAAAGTGTGGACCAGCGCCGGATCGCGGTGGAAGGCCTCGGGCGTGGCGACGTCCTCGAGCCGGATTCTGCCCCAGACGCCGTTGGTGTCGCGAAAGGTGTCGAGACCGGATTCCTTGGAAATTCCCGCTCCGGTCAGAATGACGATATTGCCGTGACGCACGCTTATCTCTCTTATGAATGACGCCGTATTCTCAAGAGGGGACCCGTCCTTGGTCAAGCTGCTGTTCGTCTGTACCGGAAACATCTGCCGCTCTCCCACCGCCGACGGACTCATGCGCGCCCGCATCCGCGCGGCGGGGCTGGAGGACCGCGTGTCCTGCGATTCCGCCGGCATGCATGGGTATCACGCGGGAGATCCGCCGGACCCGCGTTCCATCGCGACGGCCCGGCAATTCGGCGTGTATATCGGCGATCTGCGGGCGCGCCGGGTGGTTCAGGCCGATCTCGACCATTTCGACATCATCGCGGTCATGGAGAACGCCCATCGCCGCGGCTTGCTGGCTTTGCGAGCCGCTCCCCCGCGCGCCGAGATCCGCCTGCTGCCGCACTGGGCCGGCGAGCCGGGCGAAGTGCCCGACCCCTATTACGACGATCGCAGCTTCGTGCCGGTTTATAAGCTGATCGAACGGTCGGTCGACGCGCTGTTCGCCGAGGTCAAGGCCCGCGTCACAGTGCCGAACTAGGTCCGATCTGTCAGAATCTTGGTCACCACGGCCTCGCCGTCGCGCGGGGCCGCCTCGGGTGCGAAGGCGGCATGAGGGCTGGCCGCGTCGAACAAAGGGCGACCGGCCGGCGAGATGTGCGCGACATGAATCACCGGCACCCCGCGAGAGCGGGCCAGATCGAGCAGGGCGGCGATTTCCGTCAGCGCCGCGCCGACCCCGGCGAGGGGCAATTTTCCGCTCACATATTCCATCTGGGCGTCGATCACCAGCAGAGCCGCGCGGTCCAGCGGAGCAGGGTGCGAAGGCGCGCCCGAAAGAGCGATCAGGGAAGGAACGGGAAGCGTCATGGGATGTTCTCCTAGTTCGGGACAGCCCACTCTCTCATCTGGAAGATTGAGCGAAAATTCGCTAATATTGCGCAATGACTGAGCAAAAATTCACACCCTTGCAGCGCACCATCGACCTGGATTGGGAGGATCTGCGCTTCGCCCTGGCCCTGGCCCGTCATGGCAGCCTGTCGGCGGCAGCCCGCGCGCTCGGCGTCAATCACGCCACCGTATCGCGCCGGATCGACCGGCTGCAGGGCGCGATCGGTCAATTGCTGTTCGACCGGCGCAAGGAGGGCTATCGCCTGACCGACACCGGCCAGATGGTGCTCGATCAGCTGGCCCGGATGGATGAGGCGGTGCTGTCGCTGCTGTCCCTGCCGCTGCAGGTCGAGGAAGGCGGTATGGTGCGCCTGACCGCGGCGCGCGTGCTGGCCGACGGTTTCCTGGTCGACCGCCTAGGCGAACTGCGCCAGCGCCTGCCCAGCACCGACATCGAACTGCTGGGCGAATCCCGCCTGCTCAGCCTGGCCCGGCGCGAGGCCGACATCGCCATCCGTCTCGGCCAGCCCAAGGATAGCGAGCTGATCGGCAAGAAGATCGGCGTGATCGGCTATGGCTTCTACGCCTCGGCGACCTATCTGGCCGAACTGGCCGCCGGCGCGCCGCTGCAATTCGTCGGCTTCGATCCCGATAGCGACTTCGTGCTGGAAGCGGCCTGGATGAAGCGGGAATTCCCTGGCCAGCGTGTCGCCTTCCGCAGCAACAGCCAGACGTCGCAGGCGGCCGCGGTGCGCGCCGGCTTCGGCATCGCGCTGCTGCCCCATTACCTGGCCAGCGAGGATGCCGAGCTGCAGCCGGCTCCCGTCGACGCAGCAACACCGCAGCGCGAAGTCTGGCTGCTGATGCGCAAGGGCATCGCCGAGACTCCCCGCGTCCGCGCCGTCGCCGAAGAGATCGCCGATCTGTTCTTCCGCGAAAAGGACCTGCTGCTCGGCGTTCCCGGCGCCTGATATTCCCAATTTTTAGAAGGCACGTTGCCGAAATAAGTGACTGCTCCCGAAATTCGGGCGTGGCTACGCTTCGAGCATCATGCAGACGACAAGACGCACCTTTCTCGCCATGGCCGCCTCGCTCGCCGCGGGACCCGCCTTGGCCACCCGCCCGCGCATCGAGGCAATCGGCTTCGACGCCTTCACCATCTTCGACGCGCGGACCCTCGACGCCGCAGCCGAAACCTGGTTCCCCGGCCAGGGCGAGGCGCTGAGTGCGCTTTGGAAGATAAAGCTGTTCGATTATTGCTGGCTGCGCACCTTGAACCGGCGCTACGCCGATTTCCGGCAGATCGCCGAGGAATCGCTGCGTTTCGCCTGTGCCGGCAAAGGCTTGGACGCTAGGCCCGAGGCCATCGAGGCGATGGTCGGCGCCTTTTCGGCTCTGAAAATATGGCCCGATTCAGCTCGGGCTTTGACCCGCATGCGCGAGGCCGGGCTGCGGCTGGCCTATGTCTCGAACCTGACCGAAGCCATGCTCCGCGCCAGCGATGAGGCCTCCGGCATCGCTCCCCTCTTCGAGCATCGCTTGAGCACCGACCGGGTGCAGGCTTCCAAGCCCGATCCGCGCGCCTATGCGATGGCGGAAACCGCCTTCGGGCTGCCGCGCGAGCAGGTGCTGTTCGCCGCTTTCGGCGGCTGGGATTATGCCGGGGCGAAATCCTTCGGCCTGCAAACCTTCTGGGTCAACCGCTTCGGCCTGCCGCGTGAAAATCTGGGCGTGACGCCTGACGGCGAAGGCCGGATGCTGACCGACCTCGCCGATTACGCCATCGCCAGGCGCGGATAGCCTTACTGCAGGACGCCGACGCCGCGGCGGTTCTGCGACCAGGCGGCTTCGTTCGAGCCGATGATGGCCGGCATTTCCTTGCCGTAGGAGACGGTCTTGATCCGTTCGGCCTGTATACCGCTCGCCACCAGGAATTCCTTGATGGCATTGGCGCGGCGTTCGCCGAGGGCAAGATTATATTCCCGAGTGCCATGTTCGTCCGAATGGCCTTCGATCAGTAATTGGTCGCGCGGATGGCTGTTGAGGAAGCTGACCCATTTGCCCAGCACATCTTGGCCTTCCGGCTTGATCGAGGATTTGTCGGTTTCGAAGAAGACGCGATCGGCGATCGATTGCGGCCAGACATGCAGGACGCCGTCATCGAGGGCGCTTCCGCTGATCGCGTCGCCGCCCTGGCCCCCCGAGCCGTCCTGCTGCCGCGAATGGAAATTCTGATTTAGCCCGCCGCCGGACGCCCCGCCGCTGTCGGCGTCCTGGCAAG
>Ga0302311_10003479_pt1 | contig 17212 bp, 14 predicted proteins | sample III_Palsa_N1_3_FD_200449 | JGI IMG/M metagenome (GOLD analysis project Ga0302311, IMG submission 200449) | Peat permafrost microbial communities from Stordalen Mire near Abisko, Sweden - III_Palsa_N1_3 | ecosystem: Environmental > Terrestrial > Soil > Palsa > Peat permafrost | place: Sweden... | reverse complement strand
CGTTCAGCGATCGCTCTACGACTACGAGCTGCTGTTCGCGATGAACCCGGTCAAGAACTGGTCGCAGGGCCTGCGCCAGAACGTGTTCGGGATGGCGCACTGGTATCTCGCCGATACCCCCGGCGAGATCACCAGCCAGGTCGACGGTCCCGATCGCCCGCCGTACGGCCTGGCCACCGGCACCCAGCCCGCGCTCGGCGCGACCGTGGGCACGCAGCCGTTCATGATGCGGGGCAACGCGGCGTCGATGACGGATGCCAACCGCTTCCCGCGCCTGATCTACTGGATCTACCAGGCCGCGTGGACGCCGTTCGAGATCAAGCCGGTGGTGCATCTCGCCTACCACTGGAACCGCACGGGCAACGTCACCGTCAACGCGTTCATCAACTGCCCCGCGGTGCGGCTGCTGATCAACGGCCAGACGCAAGGCGCCGACCAGATCCCGAATCCGCAGAACATGGATCCGGGCAACGACACCGGCCCGACGACGGTCTCGCTGCCGCGGCAGGCGCACTGGAACGTCAGCTGGGCCGCGGGCACCTTGACCGCGCAATGCCTGGACTCGAGCAGCCGCGTGGTCAACGACGCGTCCGGCAATCCGGTGGCCGACACGCAGGTCACCGCCGGCGCGGCCGACCACATCGTGCTGTCGGTGGTCCCCGACGTCGTGCGCCCGAACGGCCAGGCCTTCCAGGTCACCGCCAACGGCACCGACGCCGCGTTCGTCACCGCCACGGTGGTCGACGCCGCGGGCAATCGCGTGCCCGACGCGAAGAACATCCTCACGTTCGCGGTCAGCGGCCCCGGCACCTATCGCGGCGGCACCGACAGCTACGTCACGTTCGCCCTCGGCCAGACGCCGGTCAACGACGCGAACGGCGTGCCCGGCAACTACCTGCCGCAGGGCTACCACGCGCCGGGCGATCCGAACCTGTCGGCCGAGGGCGGCCTCGCGAAGGTCGCGGTGCGCGCGCAGTTCACGCCGGGCACGGTGACCGTCACCGCGAGTTCCGATGGCCTGAAGAGCGGGTCGACCACGTTCAATGTCGTCGCCACGACCGGCCCGGCCGCCACCGGCGCGCAGCTCGTCGTGCCGGCGCAGCCGGCCAGCGCGCTGACCATCGTGACGCCGCCGGCGAGCCAGACGGTCACGATCGGCCAGTCCGCGCAGTTCACGGTGCTGGCCTCCAGCCCCGCGCCGGTCACGTTCCAGTGGATGAAGGGCACGACCGCGATCGCGGGCGCGACCGGCTTCTCGTACACCACGCCGGTGACCACCGCGGACGACAACGGCGCCAGCTACTCGGTCGTCGTGTCCAACGGCTCGACCAACGTCACGTCTACCAGCGCGTCGGTGACGGTCGTTCCGCCCAGCGTGCCGACCATCGCCACGGCGCCGGTCGCCCAGACCGTCGCGGCCGGCGGTACCGCGCAGTTCAGCGTCACGGCCGACGGCTCGCCGCTGCTCGCGTACCAATGGCAGAAAAACGGCGCCAACATCGCGGGCGCCACCGCGGCGGTCTACACGACGCCCGTCGTGCAGACCACGGACAGCGGCGGCACCTACGACGTCGTCGTCACCAACAGCGCCGGCACGGTCACGTCGACCGCGGCGAAGCTGACGGTGACGGCCGGCACCGCGCCGAGCGTCGTCACGCAGCCGGTGGGCGCGGCGGTGTCGGCGGGGCAGTCGGTGACGCTGTCGGTGGTGGCCGCTGGTTCCGGTCCGCTGCACTACCAGTGGCAGCTGAACGCGACCACCAACGTCGGCACCGATTCGGCCACGTTCACGATCGCGTCGGCGCAGACCAGCGATGCCGGCACCTACACCGTGACGGTCACCAACGGCTCGGGCTCGGCGCCCAGCAACGGCGCTGTCGTCACCGTCAGCGGCGGCAACGGGCCCGACCTCGCGCTCGACGCGACGGCGTCGGCGAGCAGCCAGAACGGCGGCAACGCGCCGAAGTACGCGTTCGACGGCGACCTCACCACGGCGAATCGGTGGGAGTCCGTGCAAGGCGTCGATCCGCAGTGGATCGCCGCCGACATGGGCACGGTCCGGACGTTCGACCGCGTGGTGCTGACCTGGGAGAACGCGTACGCGTCGGCCTACCAGATCCAGACCTCGCCCGACAACAACGCCTGGACGACGATCCAGACCGTCGCCGGCCAGGGCGGCACCGAGACGGTCAACTTCCCCACGGTCAACTCGCGCTACGTGCGCATGCTGGGCACGGCGCGCGCGACGGCCTACGGCTACTCGCTGTACGAGTTCCAGGTGTTCGACGTTCCGCAGTGCGGCGGCAGCGGCGAGCGCTACACCACGGTGCCGGCGCAATCGGGCACGTGGAACTCGACGATCGCCGGCCTGCCCTCGGGGCCGTTCGTGCCGACCGTGGTCGACAACGTCACCAAGCTGACCTGGCAGCAATACGTCACCACGTTCCCGACGCAGGGCGCGCAGTTCACGCAGCCGATCGCGGCGCAGTACTGCACGTCGGTGGGCATGCGGCTGCCGACGCAGACCGAGGCGCTGACGATCGCCAGCAACAACTACGCGTCCTGCGCGTTCCCGAATCCGTGGACGACGTGGACGTCCACCGGCGTGGCGGGCGATTCGACGCGCGCGTACTTCGTGTCGTCGGCGGGCGTGTCGTCGTCGCAGATCATCGACAACTCGCCGGGCTGGTCGCTGTGCGTCAGCGGCACGCAGCAGGCGTCGCCGCAGACCTTGCAGCAACTGCTGGCGCGTCCCGCGGCGGCGACCAAGGCTGCGAAGCGGAAATGAAAGGGCCAGCCGTCGCCCTGGCGCGGCGGCTCGTCGTCGTTCAGGCCGATGACGCGACCCGGCTCACAGGCCGGCGGCGTTGCGCAGGAACTGGCTGACGTCCTTCGGATGCCAGTGCACGGTCTTGAGCGCCTGCTCGATGGCGGCGTCGTCGAACTGCGACAGGAACGCATCGTCCAGCGGGTGGACCGGTTCGTGGTCTTGCGGGGTCGAGGTGATGTGGTGCGGGGTCATGTCGTTTTCTGCCGGTGGCCGGTGGGATGGCTGCATCTTCGCGTCGGGTTCGAAGCGGCGAAGCCAGACGTTATCGCGATGCGACGTGCGTGCAGTCCTACAAAAGACGCCCGTCAGGCCCCCATCTGCCGCGATCCACCTATGAGAGAGCGTTCAAGTCCGGCCAGGACGCGGCCGACAAGGGCACGGCATCCCCGCCGACAGGGTCCATCGCTTGCATCGGGAGCTCAACGGACTCCCCAGGAGCACACCATGACCACCAACGCCCCCACCTGCTTCGCCGACCTCGCCTTCGAGCTGCGCTTCGACCCGCTGGTCGACGAGCAGGCGCCGCTGACCTTCCCCTGCGACGCGCACGGCCGGGTCGACCTCGACGAGCTGTGCGACCGTTCGCGCCGCGACTACCTGTTCGCGCACACGCTGATCGGCCGCAACTTCACGTCGCCGGTGATCCGCGCCTGCCTGGCCTGACCGCCGCTCAGGCGGCGCTGCGCGCCTGCAGCTGGTGCTGGATCTTCCACACCAGCCAGATCGCCGCCAGCGTCGTGCCGACGACCACGTAGCCCACCACCTCGAAGTGCTCGATGCGGCCGCCGGCGCCCGTCGCGACGATGTGGCCGGCCGCCAGCGAGGCGATCCCGCCCGACACCTGCTGGATCGACGAGCTGATCGCGTTGTACGCGCCGCGCTTGGTCGGTTCCGGGATCTGCGAGGACAGCGCCTGGAACGGGATCATGCGCGAGAAGATGCCGACGAACATCGTCACGTTGATCAGGATCACCACGACGATCGACGTCTGTCCCAGGTGGGTGTAGACCAGCACCATCAGGATCGACAGCGCGCTGCCGAACAGGAACACGCGGAACTTGCCGAGCTTGTCGGCGGCCTTGCCGATCATTGGCCCGAACACGATCGTGCAGATGCCGGTGCAGAAGTAGATCGTCGGCAGGCGCGACGCGTCGATGCCGATGTTGTGCACCAGGAACGCGCTGCTGAACGGCATCAGCATGAAGCCGCCGGTGGCCAGCAGCGTCACCGTGAGGAAGGGCAGCAGGTGGCGCGGCTCGGTGAGCGTGTGCCACAGGTGCATGAACGGGCTGTGTTCCTGCGGCTTGCCCAGGTGGCCGTCGACGGGCTTGAGCCTCATCGAGATCACCGCCAGGCCGAGCACGCCGATGCCGGCCAGCACGAGGAAGGGCATGTGCCAGTCCCAGTGCTTCGCGAAGTACAGCCCCAGCGGCAGGCCCAGCACCTGGCTGGCCGCGAACGCCGTCTGGATCAGGCCCATCACGCGGCCGCGCAGCGAGATCTCGAACAGGTCGGTGGCGATCGCCAGCACGACCGAGCCGATCACGCCGCCGAAGATGCCGGTGACGGTGCGCGCGGCCAGCAGCAGCTCGTAGGTCGGCGCGAGGCCGCACCCCAGCGTGCCCAGCAGGAAGCCGGTGTAGAAGAAGAGCAGGATCTTCTTGCGGTCGAAGCGGTCGGCGAAGCCGGCCGCGACGAAGCCGGAGATGCCCGCGCTGAACGCGTACGCGGACACCGCCTTGCCGAACTGCTCGGTCGAGATCGACAGCGCCGGCATGATGAACACGCCCAGCGGCGACATCAGCATGAAGTCGAGGATGACGGCGAACTGCAGCAGGGCGAGCAGGCCGACGACGAACTTCTGGTACGGCGAGAACGCGGCGGCGGGGGCGGTGGTGGGCGGGGCCATGGATGAGGTCTTTTCGTGTTCCAACCCGCTATCGTCGCCGAAAACGGCTTGCGGGGGACTTACCGCTCGACGGGCGGCGGCATTTCGTCGCCTCGCAGCAGGACGAGGACGTCGGACATCCGCGACGGCGCGGATATACTTCGCATGCGAAATAAATCCACGCCATGTCCAGCCGACCCCGCCTCATCTTCCTGCTCAACAGCGCCCAGCGCCGGCTGCAGCAGTTCATCGCCGCCGAGCAGGAGCGCGCCGCGCGCGCGGGCATGGGCGCGCCGTCACCCGCGCAGAGCGGCGTGCTGTTCGTGCTGGCGCGCGAGGATGGCGCGGCGATGGGGCACCTGTCGCAGGCGCTCGATCTCGCGGCGTCGGCGATGTCCGGCCTCGTGCAGCGCATGGAGGCGCAGGGCTGGGTCGCGCGGCGCGCCAGCGCGGCCGATGCGCGCACGCAGCAGGTGTGGCTGCAGCCGTCGGGTCGCGCGCTGCTGCCGGCGCTGAACAAGGCGCTGGGCCGCATCAACGAGCGTCTGTACGGCGCTTTCACGCCGGCCGAGCTGCAGACCGTGGCGCGCTGGCTCGAACACGTGCAGAACCTGGGAGACGACCATGACTGATGCCCGCACCACCGACGCCGCCCCGCTGCGGCCCGAGCCCGTCGCGCTGGCCTGCGCGGACGGCCTGCGCCTGCGGGGCCACTTCTTCGCCGCGCGCGGCGACGTGGCGGCCGCGCCGGTGCTGATCTCGCCGGCCACCGGCGTGCGCCAGCAGTTCTACTGGCGCTTCGCCGACTGGCTCGCGTCGCAAGGCCATCCGACGCTGGTATTCGACTACCGCGGCATCGGGCTGTCGCTCGTCGGCAGGCTGGCCGACAGCCGCGCGCGCCTGGTCGACTGGGGCCGGCTCGACCAGGTCGCCGCGCTGCAGTGGCTGCAGGCGCGCACCGGCGCCGCGCAGGTCGTGCTGGTCGGGCACAGCGCGGGCGGGCAGATGATCGGGCTGCTGCCCAACCACGCGAGCGTCGAGCGCGTCGTCGGCGTCGCCGCGTCGACCGGCTGGTTCGGCGGCATGCGCTTCGCGTTCGCGCTGAAGGCGCGCTTCGGACTGCGGCTGATGGTGCCGCTGGGCACGCTCTTCAGGGGCTACGCGCCCACCGCGTGGCTGGGCCTCGGCGAGAACCTGCCGGCGCAGGTCGCCCGCCAATGGGGCCAGTGGTGCGCGGCCGGCGGCTACGCCACCAACGCGGTGCGCGCCGGCCTGGCCGACGACTTCCATGCCCAGGTGCGCACGCCGATCGTCGTGCTGCACGCCGAGGACGACGACATCGCGACGCCCGCCACCGTGCGCGACCTGCTGCGCACGCTGCCCGCGTCGCCGCGCGCGACCTTGCGCGTCAAGCCGTCCGACCACGGCCTGCGCGGTATCGGCCACCTCGACTGGTTCCGCCAGTCGCACCAGGCGCTGTGGCCGCTGCTGCGGCGCGCGGTGCTGGGCGAGATCGCGCTCGAGGCGGCCTGAGAACCTGTGAACGAACCCGCCACGCCCGCTCGTCCCGTCAAAACACGCCCGCTCTGCGTTGCAAATGCTCGCCGTAGCCCGAGCTACGTCTGCGCTTTGCGCCTTGATCGGACGCGTTTTGACGGCCCGCTCGGTCGCGTCGGATTCATTCACAGGTTCTGAGCCGTCAGGCCTTCGAGATCATCTCGAAGCCGCCGAAGATCATCCGCTTGCCGTCGAACGGCGGCGTCGCGCCGGCCTGCATGCGCGGGTCGGCCATCACCTTCTTCCAGGCCTCGTCGCGCACGGCCTTCGACGGCCAGTGGACCCAGCCGAGGACGACCGTCTCGTCGGCCTCGCACTTGACGGCCATCGGGAACGAGGTGAGCTTGCCTTCGGGGACGTCGTTGCCCCAGGTGTCGATCACCTCGAGCGCGCCGTGCTCCTTGAACACGCCGCCCATCAGCTGGCAGTGGGCGCGGTAGATTTCCTTGTCGGTGGTCTTGACGCAAGCCACGAATCCATCGATGTAGGTCATTGCGTCTCCTTTGGACGAACGGTGTGACGGCGCGCGGATGTGGCCGGCTGGCGAGACACGACGAAGGATGGGCGTCGATATCGACAGCCCATCGACAGGAAACCGGCCGATCAGGCGCTCGCGGCCGGCTCGCCCGGGGCTTCGTGCGGCGCGCCGCCGGTCATCTGCGTGAGGCCGGCGATCAGGTCGCCGAAGCGTTCGCCCTGCACGACCACGTGCGCGCGGATGGCCAGCACGGCCTTGTCGGCATCGCCTTCGTGCAGTGCGTCGACGATCGCCTGGTGTTCCTCGAACGAGCGCTGCGGCCGGTTGCGCACGCGCAGCTGCAGCCGGCGATACGGGCGCAGCTTGCGCTGCAGCGCGGCGGCCTGCTCGAACAGGAAGGTGTTGTGCGACGCCGCGTAGATGGCGTAGTGGAAGCGCTCGTTGGCGTAGAAGTAGGCGTCGGCGTCGCGCGCGGCCGCGGAGCCGCGGCAGGCGTCGTGGGCGGCTTCGATGGCGGCCAGCTCGGCGTCGGTCATGCGACGCGCGGCCAGGCGGACGCACATCGCCTCCAGCTCGGCCATCACCTCGAACATCTCGATCAGCCGTTGTGGAGTGACCTGCGCGACGACCGTGCCGCGTTGCGGCCGGGTCTCGACCAGCCCCTCGCCGAGCAGCAATCGCAACGCCTCGCGGATGGGCGTGCGCGACACGCCGAAGCGGGTGGCGAGCTCGACCTCGTCCAGCCGAGTGCCCGGCAGCAGCCTGCCCGTGGCGATCTCTTCCTCGATGGACTCACGCAAGCGTTCGGACAGCCGATAACCGGTCATGCGGTCCATTTTAGGCAGGCGGGTGCGCAGGCGCAGCGTGAAATTTTGCCAGTTTTGAGTGCCTGCAAACCTCAAAACGAACGACGACTCCTCAAACCGGAATTCATTCCTTACCGGTTTGGATCCATCCCAAGAAGAATCGCGGTCTTCGAGAGGCCTTACCCGCCTCCCAGTTGCCCGACCAGGCCGACAGCATCCACCCATCACCGTGATGAACCTCCGACTCCTTGGCATCGCAGCGGCGCTCTTCGCCGCCTGCAACGCCAATCCGAGCGAGCAGTCCGCGCTGCTTCCGACGGCCGCCGTGGCGACGGCGCCGCGGGCCGCCGGCATCATCGACCGGTTCGAGGTGCTGTCCAGCGTCGACGCCTACAACGGCGCGACGCCGGCCGGCGCGGCGGGGCCGTACACGGTCATCGCGGGCATCGTCCATGGCCGCCTGCTGCCGTCGCATCCCGACAATGCCGGCATCGTCGACATCGCCAACGTGCCCAAGGACGCCGACGGCTACATCGACTACACGACCGACGTCGTGATCCTGCGCCCGAAGACGCCCGGCAGCGCGCGCCGCGTGCTGTTCTACGATGCGGTCAACCGCGGCGCGAAGCTGGGACTGCAGAGCTTTGTCGGCGGCGGCGCGCTGGTCGGCGGCGCGGCGCCGGACGCCAGCTTCCCGTCGCTGCTGCGCGCCGGCTACACGGTCGTGTGGAGCGGCTGGCAGAGCAACATCTCGCAGTCGGACATGGGCGCCACCAACCCGCTGGGCCGCCACGCCGATCACCGGACTCAGCCGCGAGGAGTTCATCCCCGACGGCGCCAACGGCGCGCACGGGTTCCACCTCGGCTACGAGCCGGCGTCGCTCACCGACCGCTCCGAAGTGGTCTTCACGGCGCGGCAGTCGTGGAAGGGCGCCGACGGCAAGTCGCGCTACGCGACGCCCTCGGTGCCGGTCACGAACTGGAACTACAGCTCCAACGGCAACGGCTCGGTCTACGTGAACTTCACGCCGCCGGCGGCGGTGCCCGCGGCGGACGGCACGCTGGTGGCGCCCGACGGCGGCACCATCTACAGCTTCGTCTACCGCGCCAAGAATCCGGTCGTCGCGGGCATCGGCTTCGCGGCGGTGCGCGACCTCGTCAGCTTCCTCAAGAACGCGGACGCCGACGCGCAGGGCCATCCGAACCCGGTGGCCGACATGAAGGCCGCGGCCTGCGTCGTCGCCGCGGGCTGCGCGGCCGCGCCGACCACCAACTTCGACGTGGCGATCGGCGAGGGCGTCTCGCAGTCCGGCCGCTTCCTGCGCGACTTCCTGTACCAGGGCTTCAACAAGGACGGCCACGGCGCGAAGGTGTTCGACGGCCTGATGCCCATCATCGCCGGCGCGCGCCGCACCTGGATCAACGCGCGCTTCGCGCAGCCCGGCCGCTTCTCGCGCGAGCACGAAGACCACTGGATGCCCGGCGACCAGTTCCCGTTCGCCTACGGCGTCGCCACCGACCCGGTCAGCGGCGCCACCGACGGCCTGATGAAGCGCTGCCTGGAGAGCGCGACCTGCCCGGACGTGATGCAGATCGACGGCAGCTTCGAATGGTGGGCCGGCCGCGCGTCGCTGGCCGTCACCGATGGCGCGGGGCACGACGTCGCGCTGCCGGACAACGTCCGCTACTACATGGTCGCCGGCACGCAGCACGGCGGCGGCGCGGGCGTGAGCACCGGCATCGTGACGCAGCCCGGCGTCGGCGCCGCCTGCCAGGTCGCGCCGAGTCCGGTGTCCGAGATGCCGGTCGAGCGCGCGCTGATCCCGGCGCTGGAGAACTGGGTCGCCAGGGGCGTGCTGCCGCCGGCCTCGCAGTACCCGACGGTCGCGGCCGGCACGCTCGTCGCGCCGAGCAAGACCGGCTTCCCGGACCTGTCGGACATCAGCGTGCCGTCCGGCGCGGCGGCGACGCCGGTGGCGCTGAGCCTCGCGTCCCACGGCGTGGCCAACGGGCTGGCGCTGACCGACTACAGCGACGCCGCGCCCGTGGTCGATGCGTCGCGCACCTACAAGATCCGCGTGCCCCGAGTCGACGCCGACGGCAACGAGATCGGCGGCCTCCAGATGCCCGAGGTCGCGGTGCCGGTGGCCACCTACGCCGGCTGGAACGTGCGCCAGCAGGGTCACGCGGCGGGCGAGAGCTGCGGCATCAGCGGCGCGGCGATTCCGTTCGCCGTCAGCCAGGCGACCAAGGCCGCGAAGGATACGCGCAAGACGCTCGCGCAGCTGTATCGCGGCCGCGCGGACTACCAGGCGCGCTTCGGCGCAGCGGCGGATGCGCTCGTGGCCCGCGGCTTCCTGACGGCGGCCGATGCCGCCAACATCTACAAGAAGGGCGCGGCGGCGATCTCGCCGGCGCTGATCCCGGCGCCCTGAGCGCCGGCAGTCGCGCGGGGCCGCTCAGGCCCTGGCGGCGGGTTCGGCCGGCGCGTCCGGCGGCATGCCTGCCGCGGCCATCTGGCTCAGGCTCGCGATCAGGTCGGCGAAGCGTTCGCCCTGCACGACCACGTGCGAGCGGATCGCCTGCACGGCCTTCTCGGCATCGCCTTCGCGCAACGCGTCGACGATCGCCTGGTGCTCCTCGAACGAACGCTGCGGCCGGTTGCGCACGCGCAGCTGCAGGCGCCGGTACGGCCGCAGCTTGCGTTGCAGCGCGGAGGCCTGCTCGAACAGGAAGATGTTGTGCGACGCCGCGTAGATGGCGTAGTGGAAGCGCTCGTTGGCGTAGAAGTAGGCGTCGGCGTCGCGCGCGGCCGCGGAGCCGCGGCAGGCATCGTGCGCCGCCTCGATCTCGGCCAGCTCTCCGTCCGACAGCCGGCGCGCGGCCAGGCGCGCGCACATGCCTTCGAGCTCGGCCATGACCTCGAACATCTCGATCAGGCGCTGCGGCGTGACCTGCGCGACGACCGTGCCGCGCTGCGGCCGGGTCTCGACCAGCCCCTCGCCAAGCAGCAGGCGCAGCGCCTCGCGGATGGGCGTGCGCGAGACGCCGAAGCGCGTCGCGAGCTCCACTTCGTCCAGGCGGGTGCCGGGCAGCAGCTTGCCGGTCGCGATCTCTTCCTCGATGGATTCACGCAGGCGTTCGGAGAGTCGATTGCCGTTCATGAGGGGCATTCTAGGCACCCGGCCGTTGTCGCAATGTTGATTTTTGGCGATTCTGAGTGCAACTTGGGGGTAATAGGGATAACACGGTAACTTGAGGAAATTCACAGGAGTTCAATTTGCATCCATAAAAACAATAATAAAAAACACCGCGCTGGCGTTCGACCCCCCGACTGCTGCTGCGGACGCCAGTACACCGGTCAGGAGACATCGTGAGAAACCCCTTCCGTCCCTTCGATGCGGCGCCGCCGCCGCATTCCTCCTCCACACGGCCCGAGGCCCGTCGCGGCCGCGAACCGGGCCGCCGCTCGACGCTGCTGCGCACGCTCGCCGGCCTCGGCCTCGGCCTCGCGCTGGGCCTGGCCTGGGTCGCGCCGGCGCAGGCCGCGCCCGACTTCACCCTCACCGAGAACGTGCCGGCCAGCGGCGACGGCACCTTCACCCTCGCCAACGGCAGTTCCGGCGACTCGGTCAACGAACTGGTGGTGTCCGGCCTGGGCTTCTATGCCGGCACGACGCGCGCCGGCTGGAGCGCCACCGCGTTCTTCTTCGACGACCCGCTGGGCTGCCAGACCGGCACCGGCTTCTCGATCAGCACCGGCTTCTGCTACGTGCTGACGGACACCTCGGCGGGCACCGCCATCGCGCCCGGCACGACGCAGACCTTCACCTTCGACCCGACGTACACCGACCCGACCCTGGGCCAGACCTTCTTCGTCGAATTCACCGACGCCGCCGGCGACGCGCTGGCCTGCATGGGCACGACGGCGTCCGGCTGCAGCGCCCCCTCGGCGGTGCCCGAGCCTCAGACGTGGAGCCTGATGGCGCTCGCGCTGCTGGCCCTGGCGTTCCGGCTGCGCCGCCGCGTTCGCGGCAGCGTGCCGCACCTGGGCGCGCTGGCGGGCGCGCTGCTGGGCTGGAGCCTGCCAGGCCAGGCGGCGGTCACGTCCGTCGTGATCGACTCCACCGCCGCCGTGAGCGGCGCGCCGATCCCGTACACGACCTACAAGGGCCGCCTCTTCGGCGAGCTCGATCCGGCGGATCCGCACAACGCGATCATCCAGGACATCGCGCTCGCGCCGAAGAACGCGAACGGCAAGGTCGCCTACGTCTCGACCTTCCAGCTCACCGCGCCCACCGACCCGACCGCCGCGAGCGGGCTGATGGTGTACGAGGTGTCCAACCGCGGCGGCAACGCGATCCCGTCCGGCGCGTCCATCACCTCCGGCGCGATCTACCTGCAGAGCGGCTGGCAGGGAGACATCGAGTCGAACTGCACCACGGCCTACCCATGCACGCCGCTGACCGTGCCCTACACCGGCTCGACCCAGCAGATCGTGGTGCCCGTCGCCACGAATCCGGACGGCTCGGCGATCACCGGCAAGGTCTACAGCCACATCGCCAGCGCCACCGGCAACACCGCGCAGCTGATCATCTACACGACGCCGGTGCCCTACAAGCCGCTCAGCCTGACCGACCCGACGCAGTCGACGCTGACGGCCGTGGCGTCGCAGACGACCGGCGGCGTCGACGGCGCGAAGACGCCGCTGACGCTGGGCGTCGACTGGGCCTGGGCCGACTGCCGCACCGTCGCCTTCCCGGGCACGCCCGACCCGACACGCGTGTGCCTGAAGAACGGCTTCGACTCGAGCGTGCTGTACGAGATGGTCTTCACCGCGGTGAACCCGCTGGTGCTGGGCGTCGGCTACGCGGCCGCGCGCGACGCGATCTCGTTCTTCCACCACGCCGGCGCCGATTCCACCGGCACCGCCAATCCGGTCGCCGGCCTGGCGACCAAGGTGGTGAGCATCGGCTCGTCGCAGTCGGCATCGTTCATCCGCGGCTCGATCTTCTACGGCTTCAACCAGGACGAGGCCAACCAGCAGGTGGTCGACGGCGCCTGGGGCCAGATCGACGGCCGCATGCTGTTCATGAACGCGCGCTTCGCGCTGCCCGACGTCATCACCAACCTCTACATGATGGGTGACGAGGCGCCCGTGTGGTGGGCCGACTACCCGAACCTCGCGCGCAACCTGCCCGCCAACGGCATCCTGCACCGCTGCAGCGAGACGGGCACCTGCCCGCAGATCATGGAGACCTTCGGCTCGCTCGAGATGTACGCCGAGAAGATGTCGCCCGACCTGGTCGGCATGACGGCCCAGGGCGACATCCCGCTGCCCGCGAACGTCCATCGCTACTACTTCCCGGGCACCACGCACGGCGGCGGCAGCGGCGGCTTCACCTACAACGCGACGCTCCCGCCGTCGGGCGCCTGCGTCTATCCGGCCAACCCGAATCCGGAGTCCGACCAGAACAGCGCGCTGCAGGACGATTTCTTCGCGCTCATCATGAACGGCACGCCGATGCCGCCCAGCGTCTATCCCAGGCTGAGCCAGGGGCAACTGGTCGTGGCCACGCAGTCGAACGTCGGCTTCCCGAACATCCCGGGCTATCCGTACCAGGGCGACAACCTGTGGCCGGTGATCAAGTACGACTTCGGGCCGGGCGTGGACTACTCGAACCAGTCCGGGATCATGACGATCCAGCCGCCCATCGTGGACGCCGTGCTGCCGACGCTGGTGCCGCGCGTCAACGTGGACGGCAACGAGGTGGTCGGCGTGTCGTCGGTCAACCTGCAGGCGCCGCTGGCGACCTACAGCGGCTGGAACACGTATGCCGGCGGCAGCTACAAGGGCCAGCAGTGCGCGCTGTCCGGCTCGTCGTGGCCGCTTGCCGCGACCAAGGCGCTGCGCGTCGCGGCGGGCGATCCGCGGGCGTCGCTGGAGGAACGCTACGGCACGCACGCCGGCTTCGTCTGCCAGGTGACGGCGGCGGCGAACAACGCGGTCGCGCAACGCTTCCTGCGCGCATCCTCGGTCGCCACGCTGGTCGCGCAGGCGCAGTCGTCGAACGTGCTGACGACGGGCTACACGCCGACGGCCGCCGACACGGCGCTCGGCAACGCACTGTGCCTCATGGCCGCGCACTCGGCGCCATGAGCTGAGCCGCGGCGAGCGCGCTTGCGCCGCGGGCGATCCGACTCGACCGTCCAGGGGCGACTCCACCGCGAGTCGCCCTTGTCTTTCGGGTTCTCACTGAGTTGTATGGCCGTAGTTTGCATGCAAACTTGTCGCTTCTGTATTCAAATCGACGCGCGGCGGTGATGCCTGTACGGTGTCTCGTCCCGAAGCGGCATCCACAGGAGACATCATGGCAATCACCCGACGCGCGATGGTCCAGGCGGCAGCGGGAGCGGCGATCAGTCCGTTCGCGGCGCGCGCGCTGGCCCAGGACGGCACCCTCAAGATCTCGCACCAGTTCCCCAGCGGGACGATCGCCGAAGGCGATTTCCGCGATCGCCTGTGCCGTCGCTTCGCGGCCGACATCGAGAAGCGCAGCAACGGCGCGCTGAAGGCGGCGGTGTATCCGGGTTCGTCGCTGATGAAGACGAACTCGCAGTTCTCGGCGCTGCGCAAGGGCGCGCTCGACCTGTCGCTGGTGCCGCTGTCGTACGCCGGCGGCGAGGTGCCCGAGGTCAACATCGGCCTGATGCCTGCCCTGGTGCCCAGCTACGAGGTGGGCACCGCGTGGAAGACGGCCGAGGTCGGCAGGCTGCTCGCCAAGACGCTGGACGACAAGGGCATCGTCGTCGTCAGCTGGATCTGGCAGGGCGGCGGCGTGGCGAGCAAGAACGCGCCGCTGGTGGCGCCGTCCGACGCCAAGGGCATGAAGGTGCGCGGCGGCAGCCGTGAGATGGACATGATGCTCAAGGAGGCCGGCGCGTCCGTCATCTCGCTGCCGTCCAACGAGATCTACGCCGCGATGCAGACGGGCGCGATGGAGGCGGCGATGACGTCGTCCACGAGCTTCATCTCGTTCAAGCTGGAAGAGATCGCCAAGCACCTGACCACCGCGCGCAACAAGGCCTACTGGTTCATGTTCGAGCCGCTGATGATGTCCAAGGAAGTCTTCTACAAGCTGCCGAAGGCGCACCAGGACATCATCATGGCCGTCGGCGCCGAGCAGGAGAAGTTCGCCACGGACGCCGCGCGCGCCGACGACAGGATCGTTGCCGACGTCTACACCAAGGCCGGCGCCAAGTGCTACGACATCGACGACGCCACGCTGCGCAAGTGGCAGGCGATCGCCAGGGCCACGGCATGGAAGGACTACGCCGAGCACAACGACAACTGCAAGGCGCTGATCACCGCAGCGCAGAAGCTGCTGTGAACGTCCCCCGGCACCTCGACCTGCCACCCGTGCCGGTCGGCCTGGCGGCGGCGCCCGCCGGCGCCGGCCTGCACCAGCACATCGACCCGGCCACGCCGCGCTGGCTGCTGCCGCTGGCGCGCGCGCTGACCTGGATCAACCGCGGCGTGATGGTGCTGGGCATGATCGCGCTGATCGCGGCGGCGCTGATCCTGACGTCGAGCGTGGTCACGCGCTATTTCCTGCACGCGTCCACCGACTGGCAGGACGAGGCCGCGCAGTTCTGCCTGGTTGGCGCGACCTTCCTGTGCGGCGCGTTCGTGCAGGCGATCCGCGGGCACGTGGGCATCGAGGCGGTGTCGGCCATCCTGCCCGCCGGCGTGAACCGCGTTCGCATCGCGCTGGTCGACCTGGGCTGCTTCGCGTTCTGCGCGTTCTTCGCCTGGAAGTCCTGCACGCTGCTCCACGAGGCATGGGCCGACGGCGAGACGACGTCGTCGTCGTGGGCGCCGCCGTTGTGGATCCCGTACTCGCTGATGTCGGCGGGCATGCTGCTGCTGTGCGTGCAGCTGGCGCTGCAGGTCGTCGTGAGCTTCAACAAGCTGCGGCGGCCGGAAGGGGGCGCCTAATGTCGATGCTCGCGCTCGGCCTGCTGTTCGGCGTGGTCACGCTGCTGATCATGTTCTCGGGCATGCCCATCGCCTTCTCGCTGGGCAGCGTGGGCGTGCTGTTCATGGCCTTGTTTATGCCGACGTCGTCGCTCGACACCGTCACGCAGAACGTCTACGAGGAGATGTCCAGCATCACGCTGCTGTCGATCCCGCTGTTCATCCTGAAGGGCTCGGCGATCGGGCGCACGCGCGCGGGGCAGGACCTGTACGCGGCGATGCACGTGTGGATGGGCCGCATCCCGGGCGGCCTGGGCATCGCCAACGTGTTCGCCTGCGCGTTGTTCGCGGCGATGGCCGGCTCGAGCCCGGCCACCTGCTCGGCGATCGGCAGCGCGGGCATTCCCGAGATGCGCCGGCGCGGCTACTCGCCCGGCTTCGCGGCCGGCATCATCGCCGCGGGCGGCACGCTGGGCATCCTGCTGCCGCCGTCGGTGACGATGATCCTGTACGCGGTCGCGGCGGAGCAGTCGCTCGGGCGGCTGTTCCTCGCGGGCATCGGTCCGGGCGTGCTGCTGGTGGTGCTGTTCGGGCTGTGGGCGGCGATCAACTACCAGCGCGAATACCGCGCCGCCAGGCGCGACTTCGCGGCCAACGGCACCCCGTCGCCGCTGCTGCTCGACGAGCACTTCACGATGACGCAGCGCTTCTCTGTCCTGCCGCGCGTGCTGCCGTTCCTGATCCTGCTGACCGGCGTGATGGTGGCGCTGTACGGCGGCTTCGCGACGCCGTCCGAGACGGCCGGCCTCGGCAGCCTGCTCGCGCTGGTGCTGATCGCGGTGATCTACGGCGTCTGGCGGCTGCGCGACATCGCGCCCATCCTGTCGGCGACGTTGAAGGAGTCGACGATGCTGATGTTCATCATCGGCATGTCGCTGCTGTTCTCGTACGTGATGAGCTACCTGCACATCAGCCAGTCGATGGCGCAGTGGATCGTCGGGCTGTCGCTGTCGAAATGGGTGCTGCTGGCCGCGATACTGGGCATGGTGATCGTGATGGGCTTCTTCCTGCCGCCGGTGTCCATCATCCTGATGACCTCGCCGATCTTCCTGCCGCCGCTCAAGGCCGCGGGATTCGACCTGGTGTGGTTCGGCATCGTGATGACCATCGTGATGGAGACCGGGCTGATCCATCCGCCGGTCGGCCTGAACATCTTCGTGATCAAGAACATCGCGCCCGACATCCCGCTCGGCGCCATCATCCGCGGCATCATCCCGTTCGTCGTGCTGATGCTGCTGACGGTGGTGGTGATCTCGGCGTTCCCGTCCATCGCCACCGCGCTGCCCGACCTCGTGATGGGCCCGCTCGCGCACCCGTAGCCCCATGACCACGATCGCCGACTCGCCGTGGGCCCGCCAGCGCAGCAATCGTGCGGAACGGCTCGCGCGCGCGGCGCGGCTCGCGGGCGTGCGCGCGAAGGCGGTCGACGCCGACGCGATCGTGGCGCTGCTGGAGGCGCTGATCGAGCCCGGCGACCGCGTGTGCCTGGAGGGCGACAACCAGAAGCAGGCCGACTTCCTCGCGCGCGCGCTGACGCAGGTGTCGCCCGAGCGCGTGCACGACCTGCACATGGTGCAGTCGGTGCTGTCGCTGCCCGAGCATCTCGACGTCTTCG
>Ga0302311_10003475_pt1 | contig 17222 bp, 10 predicted proteins | sample III_Palsa_N1_3_FD_200449 | JGI IMG/M metagenome (GOLD analysis project Ga0302311, IMG submission 200449) | Peat permafrost microbial communities from Stordalen Mire near Abisko, Sweden - III_Palsa_N1_3 | ecosystem: Environmental > Terrestrial > Soil > Palsa > Peat permafrost | place: Sweden... | reverse complement strand
AATCATGCCATCAAACGCGACCCCCGCACCGGCATGCGATCCGCCGACATGAACTGGGATTTCTGGTCGCTGCTGCCGGAGGCGCTGCATCAGGTCACCATCGTAATGTCCGACCGCGGCATACCGAAGACCTTCCGCCACATGCACGGATTCGGCAGCCACACTTACAGCTTCCTCAATGCGGAGGATGAGCGCAGCTGGGTCAAGTTCCATTTTCGCTCCCAACAGGGAATTGAAAATCTGACCGACGAGCAGGCCGCGGCGCTCGCCGGGAAAGACCGCGAGAGCCATGGCCGCGATCTATTCGACACTATCGAAGACGGCGATTTTCCCCGTTGGACGTTGTTCATCCAGGTCATGACGGACGTGCAGGCCCAGGCGCTCGCGTTCAATCCTTTCGATCTCACCAAGGTCTGGTCAAAACGCGACTTTCCATTGATCGAGGTCGGTTTCTTCGAACTGAACCGCAACCCGGGCAATGTCTTCGCCGAAACCGAACAAGCCGCGTTCTCGCCGGCGAACATCGTGCCGGGCATCGGCTATTCACCCGATAAGATGTTGCAGGCACGCCTGTTTTCCTACGGCGATGCGCAGCGTTATCGGCTTGGGGTCAATCACCACCATGTCCCGGTGAACGCGCCCAAATGTCCTGTTCACAGCTATCATCGCGACGGCGCGATGCGCACGGACGGCAATCTCGGCGATACGCCGAGCTATTGGCCGAACAGTCTCGGCGAATGGGTCGACCAGCCGCGGCTCAACGAGCCGCCATTGGAGATTACCGGTGCGGCAGCCCACTGGGATCATCGCGTCGACGACGATCATTACCGCCAGCCTGGCGATCTGTTCCGCAAGATGACCCCGGCGCAGAAGCAGCTGCTCTTTGAGAACACTGCCCGCGCCATGGGCGATGCGCGAACCGAGGTCAAGCAGCGCCATATCGGCAACTGCGCCAAGGCCGACGCGACCTATGGCGCGGGTGTCGCCGCAGCTCTCGGCATGCCCCCCCAGGATGCCGAGTGACTGGCCCCGTCCGGCATCGGCTCACCCCTCTCATGCTGGACGGGGTTTTTTCTTTGGAGATCATTCGACCATGACGCTGTTAGACGACATTCTTGGGGCCCATGGCGGCCTCGATCGGTGGAAGGCATGCCAAGTTATCGGAGCTACGATCGTCACGGGCGGCGGCTTCTGGGCGATGAAAGGACTCGAACAGGATTCCGAGCCGCGTAAAATAATGGTTTGGCTCCAGGAGAAGCGCTCCTCCATGACGAGGTTCGGCGACCCAGACTGGCACACCGAATTCACGCCCGACCGAATAGCCATCGTTCGAAGCGACGGGATGCTCGTTGCCGAGCGGTCCGCTCCGCGAACCTCTTTCGCGGGCCATGAACTGGCGACGCCATGGGACCCGCTCCACCGGGCCTATTTCAACGGCTACGCGCTGTGGACCTATCTGACGACTCCGTTCCTTCTCGCGATGCCCGGTGTCCAGGTGACCGAGCAGGACTCCTGGAAGGAAGGCGGTGAAACCTGGCGCGTCTTGCGGGCGCGTTTTCCAGACTCGGTCGCGACCCACAGCGCGATCCAGGACTTCTTTTTCGGAGACGACCTGCTGCTGCGGCGCCATGATTACACTGTCGATGTCGCCGGCGGTTTCGGTGCCGTCCATCTCGTCTCCGACTATGTCGAGGCGGACGGCATTCTGCTGCCCACCAAACGCCGAGCCTATAGGAAGGGCGCGGACCAGCGCCCCGTGCTCGACTCGCTGATGGTCTCGATCGATATTGCCGAAGTGCGGTTCTTCTAAGGACCCGGCGCGAGCCACCCAATCGCAGGAAGGTCACGCTGCCCGACCTGCGCTCGCGTCTCGCCACCCTGCCGGTGGCCGAGATCGGCAGCCCGACGACATGCTGCTGGAAGCACTGCTGGTGAAGCTGTGCTCCGACCGGCAGGTGCGGGCAGCGCTGGGACCTGAATGAGGCTGGGCCGGCAGGTTCAAATCGGAGGCCTAATTTGAACCTGCCGTTCTTTACATATTCGCCCCTCACTTATGGTATCGTCTTACGTTCATGTCATCGATCGAGTGTTGGTAATGCACGCCAAGGAAACGGCCAAACTTTCCTCCAAATTCCAGATCTCGATTCCCAAAGCCGTTCGGACGGCTTTGCGGTGGAGCGCGGGTCAGGAGTTCGCTTTCATTCCCAAAGGCAATGCCGTTCTGCTGGTGCCTGTGCCCAGGCTCGAGGATCTCGCTGGCTCAATGTCTGGCGCCAATGCCGAAGATTATCGTGACCGCACGGATCGCGTCTGATGCGCCTGGTGGACAGTTCCGCCTGGATCGAATGGCTCGAAGGTTCGACCCTTGGAGCGGAGATCGGAAAGGAGCTGCCTGACCGCGATCAGTGGTTAGTGCCAACCATTGTGCAATTCGAATTGAAGAAATGGCTGGTGCGGGAAGGGCGGTCGGATAAAGCGGACGAAGTGATCGCCTTTATGGAAACCTGCGTCGTCGCCGATCTCGACACGTCCATAGCCCTGCTCGCTGCCGATATAGGGCAGCAGCATAAATTGGCGGCGGCCGACTCGATCGTCTACGCCACTGGCCAGCTGTATCAGGCTGATCTTCTGACCTGTGATCGGCATTTCGAAGGGCTGCCGGACGTTCTCTATCATCCCAAACGAAAAGTGTAATCGCGCCAGCCGTCAAACAGTCGCACTCATAACGTGAGGGCGCCGAGAGAACGGTCCCATAAGGGGAAAGCACTGTTGGCGGAGTCCATCTTCGCGAATATCATGGCGCAATGCCCCTGAAGCGAAGGATTTGCGTGGTGAAGGTCAAGATCGTTGTCGCGCGTGCGTTCCTTGCTCTTTCGCTCTTTCTGACGAGCTTCGTCCCTTGGGACGGCGCAAAAGCCCAGACCCTCGCCCCCGAAATCATCGCGAAAATTCATGAGACCACCTTCGAGGTGGTCGCGGCGAAACCGGTCGACGAGCCGCTCGTCTATGAAAAGCCGCTGCCGCTGGAACTGCTGCCCTTCCAGGAGCGCAACGACAAATATTACTCTATCGGCACCGCCTTCGCGATCGGTCCCAACCGCTATGTCACCGCCGGCCATGTGCTGAGCGCCGATCTCGCCGGTTCCTGGGGGCCGCCGGCCTTGCGCGACGCGGACGGCCATGTCTACAGCGTCGATAAAATCGAGAAATTCTCGCTGGAGCGCGACTTCGTCGTGTTTTCGCTGGTCGGGGCTCCCGACGCCGCGGCGCTAGAGATCAACAGCACCCCGGACTTGAACAGCGCCGTCTATACGGTCGGAAACGCACTCGGCACCGGTGTCGTGGTGCGCGACGGGCTCTATACCTCCAACACGCCGGAGGAGCAGGACGGGCGCTGGAATTTCATGCGCTTCTCGGCGGCGGCCTCGCCGGGCAATAGCGGCGGTCCGCTGTTGGACAAGAACGGGAAAATCATCGGTATCGTCCTGCGCAAATCCGCCAATGAAAATCTCAATTACGCACTGCCCATCGCTGAGGTTCTCAAGGCGCCCGATCATGTGGCCGAAGCGGACAGCCGCACGACCTATCGCGTGGATATGTTCAGCACCGGCCAGATCGGCATTTTCAAAACCGAGATCGCGCTCCCGCTGCCTTTTTCCGACTTCAGCAAGGCCCTCATCGCGCAATCGGACAGCTTTGCCGACCAGCAGCTCGCGGCTCTGCTCGCCAAGGAGCCGGACAAGATCTTTCCGAACGGGATCGGATCCCAGCGTCTGCTGCATAGTCTGGGGCCGACGAGGACTTTTCCCGGGCTGCTGACCCGCAACGATGACGGGGTCTGGGCCCTGTCGGCGAGCCCGGGAAATAGGACGCAGCTGTCCGCCAACGCGTTTGTCGAGATCGGTCTGACCGGCCGCAATCTGATGTTCCATTGGCGCCGCCCGGATACGGTGTCGGCCAAGGAGGCCTATGCCAGCCCCGACAAGCTGATGGGGGATCTGCTCGCCACCGGTTTCATGCAGCGGTTCATCGCGACCGAGAAGGTCAAGATCACCGCCCTGGGCAAGCCGAGCGAGACCAGCCTTCATACCGACCGCTGGGCGCGGCGCTGGCAGGTCCGCACCTGGCCGATGCCTTATGCCAATGCGCTCTTCGTCACCTTTGCCCTGCCGGTGCCCGACGGGTACGACGTCGTCGCGCAGATCGTGCCGGCGGCACAGGAGCACGAGCATGTGATCGACATGAAGCTGCTCACCGATTTCATCTATGCCGGTTATGACGGCACGCTCGCTCAGTGGAAGGACTATCTGGCGCAGACATCGGTGCTGCCGGCTTTTTTCGACGGCGTGAAGATCGATTTCACGCCAGGCGGCAAGTTTACCTATTCATCGAGCCGGGTGCGCTTTTCGGTGTCCCAGGACGTGCAGGCGGTTTCCGCCGACACCATGCTGACCCTGGCAATGAGTTGTTTCGACGATCACGGAAAATTCGTGTGGGGCGCCACCGACATTCGCCTCAAACGCACCAATACCGACAATGACTGGGTCAATATCCAGCGCCATATCAAGCCCTCGGAGAATCTGGGCGATACATTGATCAGTCGATGGGACAAGGTCAGCCACCAGAAGCATCCCTACGACATGGTCTCGTACACCGAAAACGACGTGACCAAGATTACCGGGGTTGCCGCCCCGCAAGGCAACGACGAGTCGGTGCCTTTCTATTCCGTGTTCGTGGGGGTGAGCGGCGCCAAGCCGCAGGACGAGATGAAGGTCAAGCTGGACTCGGTGATGAAGGACTTCCAGGTCACCGAGCGGTAAGGCCTCACTCGGCCCGTTGCCAGTTTTGCGACCGGCCGAACAGCGACAGGCCGAGATAGCCCCGCACCACCAGCCGCTTGCCGTCATCCTCCAGGCGCATCAGGCAGCGATAGACCGACCCGGTTTCGGGATCCAGGATGTCGCCGCCGGCGAACTCGTCATCGTCGGGCTTGAGACCGCGCAGGATGACCATGCCGACCACCAGCTGGTCCTTACGGTCGTCCGTGCAGCCGGTGCAGCGGGCATTTTCCTCGCCAGGCACGAGGCTGGCTTCGACCCGGCCGTAGAAAGAATCGTCCTGCCGGTAGATGCGGACCAGGGCCCGCGCCGCGCCGCTATGGTCGTCGACGGTCTTCCACAGGCCCTCGGGCGAGGAATCCGCCGCCAGGCTGGGGCCGGCGCTCGCCAAACCGAGGACGAGAGCCCATATGGAACCGAAAGGTTTCGACGCTTTTTTATAATTGCGAGCCAATTCTTTCCTCGACGTATGGAATTTTGCGGTGCCAAAATCCCGGTCACTCTGTTACAGAAAATTTCAATACACAAATCTACACGAAGGTATAGCGGTTCATGAAGTCTTTGGGGGGCCAGGCCCCGCGCGTAGAGTTTTCGCGTGTTGCTGTTTCGGGTGTTGCTGCGCGTTTGCCGGGAGCTTCGAGCGAGGACGAATTTTGGCGCCTGCTGGTCGAGGGACGTTGCGCGGTTGGTCCGCTGCCGTCCGGCCGCTGGAGCGCTGACCGCTATCACCATCCCCGCGCCGCCGAGCCGGGCTTCAGCTATACCTTTGCCGGTGGGTATCTGGCCAATCCCTGGGATTTCGATCCGTCGGTGTTCGGCATCTCCCCGCGCGAGGCGGCCGAGATGGATCCGCAACAGCGTGTGTTGCTGGAAGTGGTGTGGAGCGCCCTCGAGGATGCCGGCATTCCGCCCAGCGCTCTCGCCGGGGCCAATGTCGGCGTCTATGTCGGCGCCTCCAGCCTCGATTACGGCAATCTGCACACCACCGATCCGGCCGCGATCGAAAGCCATTTCATGACAGGCAACACCCTGTCGATCCTGTCGAACCGCATTTCCTACATCTACGATCTGCGCGGCCCCAGCTTCACCGTCGACACAGCCTGCTCCTCGTCGCTGGTCGCCTTCGCCGAAGCCCATGCGGCAATCACCTCGGGCCGCATCGACATGGCGATCGTCGCCGGCGTGAACATGCTGCTGTCGCCCAGCTCCTTCATCGGCTTCTCTCGCGCCTCGATGCTGTCGCCCACCGGTCTGTGCCGGCCCTTCTCGGCCATCGGCGATGGCTATGTCCGCGCCGAGGGCGCGGTGGCGATGGTGCTGACCCGCCTGTCCACCGCTTCCGAGCGCGGCTATCCGGTACGCGCCGTCGCCCTGGCCTCGGGCATCAATTCCGATGGCCGCACCAACGGCATCTCTCTGCCGTCGCTGGAGGGCCAGCGCGAGCTGCTGAGCCGCATCTATGGCGATGGCGGGATCGATCCCAACCGCCTGGCCTTCGTCGAGGCGCACGGCACCGGCACCCGAGTCGGCGATCCGGCCGAGGCCGGCGCGATCGGCCAGGCGCTGGGGCGGCCGCGGTCGGTGCCGCTGCCGATCGGGTCGGTCAAATCCAATATCGGCCATCTCGAACCGGCCTCCGGCCTGGCTGGTCTCTATAAGGCGGTGATGGCGCTCGAACACCGGCTGCTGCCGCCCTCGCTGCATGCCGAAGAGCTCAACCCCGCCATCGATTTCGCCGATCTCAATCTCTCGATCGCCCGCGAAGTGGTCAGCCTGCCGCAGGAAGGCGCCTGGCTCGCGGGCGTTTCCTCCTTCGGCTTCGGTGGGACCAACGCCCATGTGGTGATCGGCCAGCCGGAAGCGGAAGACCGGCCGCTCACGGCGGCGCAGGGCGCTTCGCCGCGTCTTCTGATGCTGTCGGCCTTCTCCAAGCCGGCCCTGGCCGACGCGGCCCGCGCCGCCGCCGATCTCATCGAGACCGGCCAGGACGGGCGCGAAATCGCCTCTGGTCTGGCCTGGCAGCGCGAGCTGGGCGGCCATCGCCTGGCGGTGCCGCTGGGCGAGGCGTCCGCGCAGATCGCCGCGCTGCGCGCTTTTGCCGAAACCGGCGCCGTCCCTGACGGTGCTGTCGGCAGCGCACCTTCGACCGCGCCCAAGACCTGCTTCGTCTATACCGGCAATGGCGCGCAATGGGTCGGCATGGGCCGCGCCGCCGTGGCGAACAATGCGGTGTTCCGCCGCCATTTCGAGGCGGTCGACGCTCTGTTCGCGCCGCTGTCCGGCTGGTCGCTGAAGGAAGCGCTGCACGCCGACGATCTCGGCGAGCGCTTCAAGCTGACGCGGGTGGCCCAGCCCATCCTGTTCGCGCTGCAATCCTCGCTGACCGCGGCTCTGGCCCATTGGGGCATCCGCCCTGACATGGTGCTCGGCCATTCGGTGGGCGAAGTCGCCGCCGCCGAGGCCTCGGGGTCCATCAGCCTGGCCGAAGCGGTGCGGGTCATCTATCACCGCAGCGAGCATCAGGAAGGCGCGTTCGGTTTCGGCACCATGGCGGTGGCCGGCCAGTCGGCCTATGACGCCGCGCGCTTGATCACCGAGTCGGGTCTCTCCGGGATCGAGATCGCCGCCTATAACAGCCCGGCCTCGGTCACCCTGTCCGGCCCGGTCGAGGCGATCAAGGCCTTCGCCCAATTCGCCCGCAAGCGCCGCGTCGCGGTACGTCCGCTCGATCTGGCCTATCCCTTCCATTCGGCGCTGCTCGAGCCGTTGCACCGGCCGCTGCTCGACTCGCTGGGCACGGTCGCGTCCCGGGGCGGGCATATTCCCTTCCTGTCGACCGTCACCGGCGCCGAGATCGAGGGCAGCCGGCTCGACGCCGATTACTGGTGGCGCAATGTCCGTGAGCCGGTTCGCTTCTCCGGCGCGGTCGCCGCGGCGGCCAAGCTGGGCGCGACCCTGTTCGTCGAGATCGGGCCGCGCCCGATCCTGACCTCGAACATCACCGACACGCTGCGCGACGGCGGCTTCGATGGTTCTGCGTTGTCGAGCCTGACCGAAAAGGACCGCCCGGACTCCGATCCGCTGGTGGCGATCGCGGCACGGGCCCTGGCGCTCGGCTGTCGTTTCGACGTTGAAGGTCTGTTCGGCCCCCGCCCGGCGGCCCGCGTCAAGCTGCCCTCCTATCCGTGGCAGCACAAAGCCTATCGCCAGCCCGAGACCGGCGAGGCGCTCGATATTTACGGCTCGGTCCCGCGCCATCCGCTGATCGGCGCGCGCCTGGCGCAGGGCGCGCCCGAATGGCGCAATCTGCTCGATGCCGACAAGGTGCCTTATCTGACCGATCACCGCATCGACGGCCAGATCATCGTGCCGGGCACGGGTTTCGCCGAAATGGCCCTGGCGGTCGCGCGCGAGATCTTCCCGGAAGGCCCGATCGGGCTCGAGGATTTCGACCTGTTGCAATGGCTGCCGCTGGAACCCGATTCCATGCGCGAGCTGTCGGTCCGCCTCAGCGGCGACACCCACATCGTCGAGATTTGGAGCAGGCCTCGCCTCGGCGAGGACGAATGGACCCTGTGCGCCCGCGGCCGCAGCACCCGCAACGCCTCGGCTGCGCCGGTAGCTCCGGCCCGCCGTACCGACCTGCCGGTCGCCCTGTCGGCCGAGCAGGTCTATGACGCCGCCACCCGCGCCGGCGTCGAGTATGGTCCGATGTTCCGTCGCGTCACCCGCGCCTGGCGCAACGAGGTCGCGATCGAGGTCGAGCTGTCGCCCTTCGCCGAGGATGCGGGTCTAGCCGAACGACCGCAGGTGCTGCATCCGATCGCTCTCGATTCGGCCTTCCACGCCATGTTCGAGAATATCAAGCCGCGGGCCGATGAGCGGTATGCCTTCCTGCCGGTGCGCTTCGGGCGGCTGCGCGTCGAGCGCGACGGGGCCGTGCCGGCCCGCGCCGTGGTCACGATCGACCGCGAGACCGACCATTCGCTGGTGGTCAGCGTCGACCTCTTCGATAAGGACGGCGCTTTCGTCGCCGGTCTCGGCGCCGGCCTGTTCCGTGCCGTGACCTTGGACCGCCGCAAGCACGCCAATGTGTTCTTCCATGAACGCCCGGTCCGCCTGCTGCGCGAAACCGGTTATGCGCGGCTGTCGGCGCTCGCGGCGTTACGCCAGGGCGGGCCGGAGGAACGCCCGGAGTCATGGCTGCTGCTGGAAGCCTTCGCGCGTGCCCAGGCGCACGCCGCCCTGCGCGAGCAATTCGGCGGAACGGTTGCTTCCGTCGCCGCCGCGTCGCCGCGCGTGCAGGCGTTGCTCGGCCATCTGCAGGCGGCGGATCTCGCCGAGGACACGCCCGAGGGCTGGCTGCTGGCCGAGGAAAGCGGCTTGCCGCCGGCGGCGGACATCCTGGCGTCGTTCTCCGCCGAATTCTCCGGCGCGACCGCCGAGATCGTGCTGGCCGCCCAGTCTCTGGCCAGCTTCGAGCCCGCGATCCGGCCGGCGCTGCTGGAGCTGTTCGAAACCCAATCGATCCTGTTCGCGCCGTTGCTGTCGTCGGCTTCGCGGCTGTGCGCTTCGTTGCAGGAGAAGATTTCTCCCGAGCCCCTGCGGGTCCTGGTCGCGGAACCCTCCTGCCAGGGTCTGTTACGGGCTCTGGCGCCGCTGGTTCGCGAGGGCAGGGCGGTGGTCACCGTGCTCGGCACCGATGCCCGGCGCCTCGGCCAGACCGAGGCCCGCCGCGGACACGCCGACGGATTCACCTTCGAAGCCATCGAGGCCGAGACCGACATCGCGGCCGGCGAATATGACGTCGCCTTGGCGTTTGCTTTCGGTCCGGTGCTCGGCGGCGACGCCGCCCTGGCCCGCGCCCTGGCGCGCCGTCTCGCGCCCGGCGGGCTGTTCTGCGCCCTCCAGCCCCCGGAAGCGCTGAGTTTCGACCTGCTGCTGGGCGAGATCCGGGCTCCGTCGCCGCAAGACAGCGCGCGTCTTCTGGTGTCGGCGGGTTTCGGCGAGATCGACACTCACGAATTGGCCGACGGCATGGGATCGGTCCTGCTGGCTTCGGCCGACCGGCCGGTTGCCGCGCCGGCCAACCCGGCGATGACCGTCATCGTCGAGCGCCCCGCCGCGGCGACGGATCGGTTGGCCCAGATCCTGCGCGCGGAGGGGATCACCCATCGCGTCGTCCTGGGTGACCTCGCCGGGCTGGACACGGGCGACCAGCCGGTCGATCTGATCTTCCCGGCGTTGTTCGACGGGACGGGCGGCCTGGAAGAGACCATCGCCGAGCTCGCTGCCCTGCTTCAGGCGGCGCAAAGCTCCAAATACCGCCTCTGGGTGGTCACCGAAGGGCGTGAGGCGGAGCAGGCCGAGGATATCGATCCGCGCGCCGAGGCCTTGTGGTGCTTCGTCCGAGTGGCGATCAACGAATATCCGGGCCTGCAAATCAAGCTGGTGGATCTGCTGCCCGGGCTCGCTTCGGAGATCGTCGCCGGCCGGCTGGCCGGTCTGTTGCGGACGCCGCCCGTCGATGCGGAAGTGAGCATCGACCGCGACGGTGTTTCGGCGGTACGGGTGCTGGGCGGTCTCGGCCGCGCCGCCGCCGACACCCCGGTGCCGGCGGCGCGCATCGAATTGCGCACCAAGGGCATACTGTCCCATTTCGACTGGGTCGAGCTGAAGCGTCGCGCGCCCGGCCCGCGCGAGGTAGAGGTCGAAATCGACAGTTCGGGCCTCAATTTCCGCGACATCATGCTGGCCACCGGCCTGCTCGACGACGATGTGCTGGATGACGGCCTGGCCGGCGCGGTGTTCGGCTTCGAATGCGCCGGACGCGTGGTGGCTGTGGGTTCTGAAGTGACCGATCTGGCGGTCGGCGACGCGGTGACCGGTTTCGGCAAGCAGAGCTTCGCCAGCCATACCACCGCCGATGCCGGTGTCTTCACCCGCCTGCCGCCGGAAGTACCCCTGGAGGCAGCCGCGACCATCCCGGTGGCCTTCCTCACCGCCTGGTATGCCCTGGTGCATCAGGCGCGCATCCAGCCGGGCGAATGGGTGCTGATCCATGGCGCCGCCGGCGGCGTCGGGCTGGCGGCGATGCAGATCGCCCGCCTGCATGGCGCGCGCGTCGCCGCGACCGTCAGCACCGCCGACAAGCGGGCGCTGGTCGCGCTCAATGGCGCCGAGCGCATCTACAATTCCCGCAGCACCGCCTTCCTCGACGAAATCCGCGAGGATATCGGCGGGGTCGATATCGTGCTGAACTCGCTGGCCGGCGACGCCATGCTGGCGAGCGTCAAATGTTTGAAGCCGTTCGGCCGCTTCGTCGAGCTGGGCAAGCGTGATTACGTGCTCAACACCGCGATGGGCCTGCGTCCGTTCCGGCGCAATCTGACCTATTACGGCGTCGATCTCGACCAGCTGCTGGCCGCCAATCTACCTTTGGCGCAAAAGCTGATGGGCGAGCTGATGACCCATTTCTCCAGCGGCGCCCTGTCGCCGCTGCCGCACCGCGCCTTCGACTGGTTCGAGGCCGGCGAAGCCTTCCAGCTGATGCAGGCGGCGGGTCATGTCGGCAAGATCGTGGTGCGTCCGGCCGCGAAGCCGGTCGCCACCAGCCGCGTGCGGGAGAGCTTCCGGGCCGGTCCCGGCTGCCATCTGGTGGTGGGCGGCGCCGGCGGCTTCGGCTTCGAGACGGCGGTCTGGCTGGCGGAGAAGGGGGCGAAGACCATTGTCGTCGCCTCGCGCCGCGGCACGCTGGAACCCCATCTAGAAAGCCGGGCCAAGGCCCTGCGCGAGAGCGGTGTGAAGCTGCTGGTCGAAGCGCTCGACGTCACCGACGGCGCGGCGGTCGAGGCGCTGGTGAAAAAGCTGACGGCCGCGCATGGCCGCCTGGCCGGCGTGATGCATGCCGCCATGATTCTCGATGACGGCATGATCGCCGGGCTCGAGCCGGCGCGTACCCACGCCGTGCTGGCCCCCAAGGTGGCGGGCGTCGATCATCTCGACCGCGCCACCCAGGGTGCGGGTCTCGACTACTTCGTCGCCTTCTCCTCGGTGACGACGATGATCGGCAATCCCGGCCAGGGCGCTTACGTCGCCGCCAACGGCTATCTGCAGGGCATGATGCGCCGCCGCCGCGCCCAGGGCCTGCCCGGCCTGGCGGTGGGCTGGGGCGCGATCGGCGATGTCGGCATCCTCGCGCGCGACGCCGAGGGCGTGGCCAAGCTCGAACGCATCAGCGGCATCGTCGCCATGAAGGCGGGCGAGGCGCTCGCCAATCTCGAAGGGCTGCTGACCCGTGCGGACATCTGCCCCGACACGGTCCATTGCGCCAATTTCCGTCCCGGCGCCGCCTTGCAGGGGTTGAAGCTGCTCGCAACACCGGCCTTCGGCACCTTGTTCGCCGCCGCCGAGGGCGGAGCGGGCGAGTCCGGCATCGATCTGGCCGGCCTGGTGCAGGGCAAGAGCGAAGGCGAGGCTCGCCTCCTGGTCGCGCCGTTAGTCGCGCAGGAGGTGGCGCGGATCCTGAGATTGACTGTCGAGGATATCGACGTCACCCGGCCGCTCGACGATCTGGGCATGGATTCGCTGATGAGCCTGGAATTGCGCATGGGCATCGAGGCGCGTTTTGGTGTCGAGCTGCCGGTGGTGGCGATCAGCGCCGGCGTCAATGTCAATGAACTGGCGACCCGCCTGATCCACGGCGCCATCGGCAAGGAGGATCCCGCCGGCGAAAAGTCGGGGGCGAGTGAATTGGACTTGAAGGTTATGCAGCAGCATGGAAGCGGTGACATGGAATTGAGCGAGTTGAAGGCGGTCACCGACGCCATCGAGGAAAGCCGCGCTTCGGTAAAGGCGCTGCTGTGAGCACCGACAATTCCCGCAATGGGTTAACGCGCTCGGTCAAATCCGCGCTGCTCGACACCATGCGTAAAAGTGTCGCTCCGAAGACCGTCACGCCGCTGGCCGAGGTTGGCGGCGGTGGCGGGCGCGATCTGTCGTTCGAGAGCCTGCCGGCCTATCAGCAGCTCAAGACGCAGCGCGCCATGGCCGACGCGCTGAAGATCGACATGCCCTTCTACCGCCCGCACGATGTGCGGGCCGGGGCGCATAGCGTGGTGGCCGGCAAGCCGGTGACCAATTTCGCCTCCTATGATTATCTGGGGCTCAACGGCCATCCGGAAATCACCGCGGCGGTCACCGAAGCGATCGAGACCTGGGGCACCAGCGTCTCGGCCAGCCGCATCACCGCCGGCGAGCGCGGCTTCCACCGCGAACTCGAACGCGCCATCGCCGATCTTTACCAGGCCGAGGATTCGCTGGTCTTCGTCAGCGGCCACGCCACCGCGATCTCGACCATCGCCGCGCTGATGGGGCCTAAAGACCTCATCCTGCACGATTCGCTGATCCATAATTGCGTGGTGATCGGCGCGCAGACCAGCGGCGCCAGCCGGCGTTCCTTCCCGCATAACGATCTCCACGCGCTTCAAGAAATTCTGACCACCACGCGCGACCGCTTCGACCGCGTGCTGATCGTGTCTGAAGGCCTCTATTCGATGGATGGCGACGGTCCCGATCTGGCCCGGCTGGTCGAGATCAAGGAACGGTTCGAATGCTGGCTGATGGTCGACGAGGCCCATTCGCTGGGCATTCTCGGCCAGACCGGCAAGGGCCTGTTCGAGATGGCGGAAGTCGATCCCAACCGGGTCGATATCTGGCTCGGCACCCTGTCCAAGACCCTGGTCAGCTGCGGCGGCTATGTCGCCGGCAAGCGGGCCCTGGTCGAATATCTGAAGCTGGCCGCGCCCGGCATGGTCTACAGCGTCGGCATTCCGGCCCCGGCCGCCATCGCCTCGCTGACTGCCCTGCGTATCATGGAGCGCGAGCCCGGGCGCGTTGCGCGGCTGCAGGCCAACGGCCAGCTGTTCCTGAAGAAGGCGCGCGAGGCCGGGCTCGATGTCGGTGACAGCTGGGGCTATGCGGTAACGCCGGTGATCCTGGGCGATTCGCTGCGCACCGTGCTGCTGGCCCAGCGCCTGCTGGCGCGCGGCTATAACGCTTTCCCCATCGTTCCGCCCGGCGTGCCCGAGCAATCGGCGCGGTTGCGCTTCTTCATCTCGTGCGACCATACCGCGGAAGAGATCGAAGGGGCGGTCGCGGCGACCCGCGAGGAGCTGGACAAGGTGACCAGCGAGGGCGTGTCCTTCGCCACCATGGCCAAGCTGATGAAGGCGCGGCTGATCTCCTGATGAGAAAGTGCCTCGTCACCGGCGGCACCGGTCTGCTCGGGCTCAATCTGGTTCGCCAATTGGTGGGAGCGGATTGGGACGTCAGCGTCTTGAGCCGGGGCGAGGCTAATCGCCGCTGGCTGTCCGATCTGCCCGTCACCTTCTTTCAGGGCGACGTCGCCGAGGCCGCCGATCTGGCTCCGGCGATGGCGGGGCAGGAGGTGGTGTTCCATGTCGCCGGCGACACCGGCTTCTGGAAGAAGCGCTATGCGGCGCAATGGCGCACCAATGTCGACGGCACCGTCAATGTGATCGAGGCCGCTCGCCGCGCCGGCGTGCGCCGCGTGGTGCATACCAGCACGGTCGACGCCATCGGCTTCGATCCGAACGGCGTCGCGAACGAGAGTTGGGCTGACTTCAATCTCGGTCGATTCGGCTATCACTACGCGATCAGCAAACGCGAAGCCGAGAAGCGCGCCCTGGCCTTCAATGGCGACGGCATCGAGGTGGTGGTGCTCCAGCCCGCCTCGATGGTCGGTCCCTATGACGTGACCCTGCAATTCGGCCGGCTGTTCGAGGAATTGCGCGACGGCAAGGTCCCGGCGGCGCCGGGCGGCGGGGCCTGTTTCAATCATGTCGGCGCGGTCGCCGAGGCCCATATCGTGGCGGCCGACCGCGGGCGCCCCGGCGAGCGTTATATCTGCGCCGGCGAGGCGGTTTCCTATCGCCGTCTGTTCGAGACCATGGCGGGACACGTCTCGGCCAAAGCGCCTCGGCTGGTCGCGCCGGGCTGGGCGCTGATCGCGTATGGCTGGATCGAGGAAACGATCGCCGGCATCACCGGCAAGCCGCCGCAGATCAATCCCGGCATGGCCTATTACATGAGCCGCATGCCGGTCTATAGCAGCGACAAGGCGATCGCCGAGCTGGGCTATCGCCTCGTTCCTCTGGAGAAATCGGTGACCGACGCCTATCGCTTCCTGATCGGGAACGGGTTTCTGGATTAGAGAAGTTATCGCCCTGGGTCCTTTTCCGATTTTTAGCGGCGCGAGAGCCGCCGCCATAATCGGGACTTGCTGATTACCTCAGGGAAGGAAACCCCCGTGTCCAAGGTCCATCTCAAGATCGCCGTCGCCGAGGCGCCGCACACCGCCGCCATCCGCAACGGCTCCATTCCGATCGAGGGCGTCGAGGCCGAGATCGTCACGGTCGAGCCGCAGATCGCGGCCTTCCGACGGATGGTCCGCCAGGTCGAGTTTGACGTCTGCGAATTGGCCCCGACCACCTACATCATCGCCCGCGCCTACGGCTCGCCCTTCAAGGCGCTGCCGATCTTCGTGCTGCGGCGTTTCCACCATGCCGGCCTCCTGGTCCGCCCCGATGCCAACATCAAGACGCCCAAGGATCTCGAAGGCAGACGGGTCGGCGTTCGCGCCTATTCCGTCACCACCGGCGTGTGGACCCGCTCGGTCCTGATCGAGGAGTTCGGCGTCGACAATTCCAAGATCAATTGGGTGGTCGATGACGAGGAGCATGTCGCCGCGCTCAAGCTGCCGTCCAATGTCAGCCATTGCGCGCCGGACAGCTCGCTGGCCGAGATGATGGCCAAGGGCGAGCTGCAGGCCGGCTTCCACGCCAATGCCGGCATCGGCCGCTCCGGTTCGCCGACCGGCGGCTGGAAGACCGTCGAAGCCGATTATCCCGACCTGTTCCCCAATGCCGCCGAGTTGGAAGGCGACTATTACAAGCGTACCGGCATCTATCCGATGCACGGCACCATCGTGGTGAAGGATTCCGTCCTGGCCGAGCATCCCTGGGTCGCTCAATCGCTCTACAAGGCCTTCGATCAGGCCAAGCGGGAATGGCTCGCCAAACTCGATGCCGGCGAGGCGACGAGCGCGTCCGATAAGCGCTATGCCGGTCTGCGTCCGCTGGTCGGCCATGATCCGCTGCCCTATGGCATCGAGCCGAACATCAAGACGATCGAGGCGCTGGAGCGCACCGCTTACGCGCAGGGCCTGACCCCGCGCCGGATGGCGATCGACGAGCTGTTCGTCGAGACGGATAAGAAGTGAGCCCGACTATCCCATCGCGGGAGTGACGGGACATTGGCAAACGCCCGCGGCAATCGTTGCCGCGGGCGCTTTGTTTCTGGCTGTTAGCCTACGATCGATCTAATGCCCGTCGACCTCTCGCACGCACTCTTCGTGACTATGGTCGCGCATGCGATCGGCTTCTTCATGGGAGATTTCGTGCCGGTCTTCCTGTTCTTGAATGTGGTGCCTCTTCCCCTCGACACATCTGTCGATCCGGTGCTCGCGGTCCATGTGATCGTCCTGAGCGCCGGCAGGTCCAGACCAGCACAAGGTGCCGATGGCGAGCGCGGTGGCGAAACTGGCGGTGGTGAGAATTCCAAACGTAATCTTGGCCATGATTGCGTCCTCGGTAAATTGGCAGGTGATCAAGCCTAGCCTGCGGCGAGCGCACGCCGGTAGACTCGGAATCTAACCATGGGGCTGTGCAGCCTTGTCTCGATAGGTTAGATCGACGGGCGGCATGCAAACAGTTTGGGAAATTAAATGAATTCGGGAAAGAGGCACCAGGCGTTCGAAGCCCTAAACATCCCCGGCTTTCCGATCTTTATCGGCACGTTTGTCCTGACCATGATGGCGGACAATGTCGAGCACGTGATCAGCTACTGGGTCGCTTTTCAGAAATTCAAATCTCCGACTTTGGGGGGATTCGCGGTCATTTCGCACTGGCTGCCTTATTTGTTGTTCTCCGTCGGTGTGGGCGGCCTGAACGATCGGTTCGATTCGCGCCGCCTGATACAAATCGGCGGCGCCCTGTTCATGCTGGTCTCGCTCGGATGGGGATACTTCTTCGTAACGGACACACTGACCATCCCCTATGCGATGGCGCTCCTCGTGCTGCATGGATTGGCCGGCGTGTTCTGGATGACGTCGAGCCAGGTGCTGCTCTACGACATCGTCGGTGTCGAAAAGCTGGCCAGCGCGGTGCGGCTGAATGCGACCGCGCGCTATTTTGGCGTGCTGGTGGGGCCGGGACTCGGCAGCCTGATCATGGCCACGCTTGGCCCATCAAAAGGGGTTTTCCTGAATGCGGCGCTTTACCTGCCGTTGTTGATCTGGTTGAT
>Ga0302311_10003472_pt1 | contig 17228 bp, 10 predicted proteins | sample III_Palsa_N1_3_FD_200449 | JGI IMG/M metagenome (GOLD analysis project Ga0302311, IMG submission 200449) | Peat permafrost microbial communities from Stordalen Mire near Abisko, Sweden - III_Palsa_N1_3 | ecosystem: Environmental > Terrestrial > Soil > Palsa > Peat permafrost | place: Sweden... | reverse complement strand
TCAACCTCACGGGATGCCTCGGCACGTCGCTCGTCGACACGCTCTTCGTCATGGACGAGCCCAGCGTGGGCCTGCACCCGAGGGACATCGACCGGCTGGTCTCCATCATCCGGTCGCTCGTCGACACCGGCAACACGGTGGTCGTCGTCGAGCACGACGAGTCGATGATCCGCGCCGCGGACCACGTGATCGAGATCGGGCCCGAGCCGGGCCAGCTCGGCGGCCACCTGGTGTTCCAGGGAACCGTCGCCCAGATGCTCCGCGACAGGGCCAGCATCACCGGGGCTTACTTCTCGGGGCGGCGGCGCATCGCCGCCCCGTCCTCCCGCCGGCCCGTGACGCCGGCCTCGCCCTCGCTCGAGTTCCTGGGCGCCACCAAGCACAACCTGCGCGGCGTCGACGTGCGCCTCCCGCTCCGACGCTTCGTCTGCCTGAGCGGCGTCTCCGGCTCCGGCAAGTCGACGCTCCTCGACAACGTGGTCTACCAGGGACTCCTCGCGCACCGCGGCAGGGCCGCCGAGGACCCCGCCGCCATCGCTTCGGTGAAGGGCGCAAGCCTCGTCACCGAGGCCGTCCTCGTGGACCAGTCGCCCGTGTCGCGCACGCCGCGCTCCAACCCGGCGCTCTACGTCGAGGCGTGGGACCTCATCCGCGAGCTGTTCGCCTCGACGCCCGCGGCCCAGGAGGCGGGCATGGGCCCCTCCAGCTTCTCCTTCAACAGCGGCGACGGGCGCTGCGACCACTGCCAGGGCCTCGGCTTCGAGCGGGTCGAGATGCAGTTCCTCTCCGACGTCTACGTCCCCTGCCCCGTCTGCGAGGGGCGCCGCTTCAAGCCGGAGGTGCTGGCCATCGAGTGGAACGGCGCGTCGGTCGCCGGCATTCTCGGGATGAGCGTCACGGCGGCGCTGGCCCTCTTCGCCGGCTCGGCCCAGATCCGGCACCGCCTCGCGGCGCTGGACGCCGTGGGCCTCGGCTACCTCGCGCTCGGCCAGCCCCTGAACACCCTGAGCGGCGGCGAGTCCCAGCGGCTCAAGCTCGTGCGCTACCTGGAGACGATCGCCGGCGAGGCGGGGGCCCTGCTCCTCCTCGACGAGCCGACAACCGGGCTCCACCGCCACGATGTCGGCAGGCTCCTGCAGGTCCTCCATGCGCTCGTCGACCGCGGGCACAGCCTCGTCGTCATCGAGCACAACCTCGACGTGCTGCGGTGCGCCGACTGGATCCTCGAGGTCGGTCCCGACGCCGGCGCCGACGGAGGCCGCATCGTCGCGGAGGGCACGCCCGAGGCCGTGGCCCGCGCGGACACCGCGACGTCGCCCTTCCTGCGCGCGGCCCTGGACGAGGGCGACGGCGTGATCGCGGCCGCGGCCGAGCCCCCGCAGGAGGCGCCGGCCCATGCCCCGCGCACGGCCATCGAGGTCGTGGGAGCCCGGGAGAACAACCTGAAGAACCTCTCGGTCCAGATTCCCCTGCGGAAGCTGACGGTCGTGACCGGCGTGTCCGGCTCGGGCAAGTCGACCCTCGCCTTCGACATCATCTTCGCCGAGGGCCAGCGGCGGTTCATGGAGTCGATGTCGCCCTATGCGCGGCAGTTCGTCGAGCAGCTGCCGCGCCCGGCGATCGACCGCCTGGCGGGGATACCGCCTGCCGTCGCCATCGAGCAACGCGTGACGCGCGGCTCGCTCAAGTCCACCGTGGCGACGATCACCGAGGTCGCACAGTACCTGCGCCTCCTCTATGCCCGCCTCGGCGTCCAGCACCACCCGGACACCGACCGCGCCGTCAAGCCCCTCTCGGCGGGCGCCCTGAAGAAGCTCCTCCAGCGCGTGATATCCTCGTCGAGGGCGCGCCGCGCGAAGCACCTCTACCTCTGCGCCCCGCTGATACGCGGCCGCAAGGGCCACCACCAGCCGATCGCGGACTGGCTGGGCCGCCAGGGCTTCGAGGTGATGCGCGCCGACGGCAAGCTCACGCGGGTTGACGCCTTCCAGAAGCTCGACCGCTACAAGGAGCACGACGTCGAGGTCGTCGTCGCCGACCTGAAGGGCCACGCAAGGCCCGGCCAGGCGCTCGAGCGCGCGCTCGCCCTCGGCAAGGGCGCCTGCTTTGTCGTCCTTCCGTCCGGCGAGGTGCTGTCGTGGTTCTCGACGACGCGCACCGACGTCGAGACCGGGGAGTCCTTCCCCGAGCTCGACCCCAAGGATTTCTCGTTCAACTCGTCGCGCGGCTGGTGCCCGACGTGCCGCGGCTACGGGAGGATCTACCCGTGGATGGCGCTGCCCGACGACGAGGAGGAGGATGAGATCGCGGCGCGCCTGCGCCAGCTGGGCCTGACGGGCGACGACAAGGGCGAGGGCGGCGAGCCCTGCCCGGACTGCCGCGGCGAGCGTCTGAACCGCATTTCCCGCGCCGTGAAGCTGCACATGAAGGGCCGCCGCCCGCCGGTCTCGCTGCCCGCCCTCCTCGCCCTGCCCCCGTCCGGGCTGATCGCGACCCTTGAGGCGATGGACCTCGACGAGCGCGGGCGCCTGGTCACGCGCGACATCATACCGCAGATCCGCGAGCGGCTGAAGTTCATGGACCACGTGGGCCTGGGCTACCTCTCGCTCGACCGGCCGACGAAGACCCTCTCCGGCGGCGAGGCGCAGCGCATCCGCCTGGCAGCGCAGCTCGGGACCAACCTGGCCGGCGTGCTGTATGTCCTCGACGAGCCGAGCATCGGCCTGCATGCGCGCGACAACGAGCGGCTGATCTCGACCCTGCTCGCCCTCAGGGACAAGGGGAACACGCTCCTCGTCGTCGAGCACGACGACGAGCTCATGGAGCAGGCCGACCTCATCATCGACCTCGGCCCAGGCGCCGGCGTCCATGGCGGAGCCCTGCTGGCGCAGGGAACGCCCGCGCAGATCAAGGCCAATGACTCGTCGCTGACGGGCGTCTTCCTCTCAAGGGGGATCAAGCACCCGCTGCGCGGCGCGTACCGCGGCCTCGACGCCGTGGAGTGGATCGAGATGAAGGGCGCGCGCCACCGCAATCTGAAGGGGGTGGACCTCCGGTTCCCCGCGGGGCGGCTGACCATGGTCACGGGCCCGAGCGGCGCGGGGAAGTCCACGCTCTTCAGGGACCTGGTCGGGCCGGCCACCGAGTGCGCGGTCGAGGAGCGCAAGGCGCGCGTCACGGGCCGCGAATTCGCGGCGTTTTCCGGGGGCAGGGACCCGTTGTTCGCCGAACTGCGCAACGCGAACGCGTTCCGTTCCGTGATCGAGGTCGACCAGTCCCCGATCGGCAAGACGCCGCGCTCCACGCCCGCGACCTACCTCGGCATCTTCGACCAGATCCGGAAGTTCTTCGCGGCGCTCCCGGAATCCAAGATCCGCGGCTACACGGCCTCGCGGTTCTCGTTCAACACGGACGGGGGGCGCTGCCCCACCTGCCAGGGCGCGGGCAGGATCCGCCTGGAGATGGCGTTCATGCCGGACACGTACCTTCCCTGCGACGACTGCCTGGGGCTGCGCTACGGGCCGGAGCTCACCGAGGTCACATGGAAGGGGCGCTCGATCGGGGCCGTCCTGCAGCTGACGTTCGAGGAGGCCGCGGCGTTCTTCAGCTTCCACTCGGAGCTGGCCCAGGTCTGCCAGCTGATGGCCGACTGCGGCCTGGGGTACCTGACGCTCGGGCAGAGCTCGTCGACGCTCTCCGGCGGCGAGGCGCAGCGGCTCAAGCTGGTGACCGAGCTCTCCAGGGGCCTGGCGACCTACCGCGAGCGCAGCCGGGGCTCGGTCCCGCGCAACCTCTACATCCTCGAGGAGCCGACGATCGGCCTGCACCTGAGCGACTGCGAGAAGCTGATCGGCGTCCTGCAGGCCCTGGTCGACCAGGGCCACACCGTCGCCGTCATCGAGCACAACCTGGACCTCATCTGCGAGGCGGACTACGTCGTGGAGATGGGCCCCGGGGGCGGGCCGGACGGGGGCCGGATCGTGTACCAGGGCGCGCTGGCGGGCCTGGCCCAGTCGGCGGAGAGCCCGACGGCGCCATTCCTCAGGCGCAGGCTGGCGCCCGGGGCGGCGCGCAAGTCCCCTACCCGGCGACGCGCACTGCTTCCTGCACGATCTTGATGAGCTCGCCGAGCGCCACCGGTTTGAGCAGGTACCTGAACAGGGCCGCCTCGTTGACGCTCCGGATCAGCATCTCGGGCTTCATGTAGCCGGTGACGAGGATCCTCTGCATGTGGGGATACTCCTCGCGGGCGCGGACCAGGAAGCTCATCCCATTGCCGCCGGGCATGAGGTGGTCGCTGATCACCACCTTGAAGGGCTTCTTGCGCAGGATGAAGTCGGCCTCGCGGGTCGAGGTGGCCGTGGAGACGTCGAAATGGGTCGAAAGCGCGGCGCCGTAAGCCTCAAGGATGGGCGCCTCGTCGTCCACGATCAGGACGGCGTCCCTTGCGGGTGCGGGGCTCGCTTCTGCGGGATACATTCAATTGCAGATTGTTTTCCCCTAAGGCGTTTGCAAATCCTATTCCCTGACGGGCAGACGGGGCCTTTTGATTTGCCTCGATTGCCAAGCGGCCGATTAATAGGGACGCTGTCCCATGGCCGATCCTGCAACCACACCCGACGCAGGATTTGCGGCACCCAACGCCGCCGGCCACACGCGCGTGCACACCGCCGCCCGGTACGGGGAGCTGAAGAGCCTGCCTCCCGAGGCGCTTACGGCCAAGTACCTGACCCTGAAGAACGACGCGGGCTACACGCCCCTGCACCATGCCGCGATCGGCGGCCACCTGGACCAGGTGCCCGCGAGCATCCTGACGGCCGAGAACCTCTCGCTGCGCAGCAACGCGGGCTTCACCAGCTACCACAACGCCGCGGCGCACGGCAACCTCGGCCAGATCCCGCCGGCGCTCATGACCCCGGAGGTCTTCCTGAGCGTCAATGGCACCGGCAACACCCTTTTCCATGAGGCGGCCGAGCATGGGACGATCGACCGCATCCCGCCGGAATACCTGACGGCCGCGACCCTGGGCCACCGCAACCTGGGTGGCGAGACGGTACTCCATGTCGCGGCCTTCAACGGCCACCTGGACCAGGTCCCGGCCTCCCTGCTGAGCGTCGGGGCGCTCCGCGAGACCACGTCGGCGGGCGACACGGTCTTCCACGCCGCCGCCATCTCGGGGCACCTCGGCCAGATTCCTCCGCAACTTCTTGTCTTTGAAAATCTTTCGATAGCGACGAAGTCCGGGTTCACGGCGGCGCACGCGGCCGCGGAGACCGGGCAATTGGCGAAGATCCCAGCGGCCCAGGTCACCGGCGAGCTCCTGACGATCCGCAACGACAACGGGGACACGCCGCTCCATGCCGCCGCATTCGAGGGCCACCTGGACCAGGTGCCCGCCGCCCTGCTGACCGCCGAGCGCGTGGGACTGCGCAACTACGAGGGCGTCTCCGTCGGTTCCCTCGCCTCGGAGCGGGGGCACATCGCCCAGATTCCCGAGGCGTCCCGTCCCCGCTCGCTGGGGCCCGTGGCGCGCCTCCTGCACAAGCTCAGCCACACGAAGCCGCCGTTCTGAGGCGCGCCGACCGGGTGGGCGGCCGGGGTCCAAGCATGGAAAATGCTCCGCGGCCTACTTTGGACTTTCCGCGCGCATCGGTTTCGCGTGTGATGCCGCCTCCCTTTCCCTTCACCTCCCATGAACACCTCCATCGCCTCCATCACCGCCCGCGAGATCATCGATTCCCGCGGAAACCCGACCATCGAGGTCGATGTTCGCCTCGCCTCCGGCACCCTGGGCCGCGCGGCGGTCCCCTCGGGGGCCTCGACCGGCGAGCATGAGGCGATCGAGCTGAGGGACGGCGACAAGAAGCGGTACTCGGGCAAGGGCGTCCAGAAGGCGGTCGCGAACGTGAAGTCCGCGATCGCGTCGGCGCTCGTCGGGTTTGACGCCTGCGACCAGGTCGCCGTGGACCGCACCATGATCGCCCTCGACGGGACGAAGACCAAGTCCAAGCTTGGCGCCAACGCCATCCTCGGCGTCTCCCTCGCCACGGCGAAGGCCGCGGCGGCGGAGCTGAAGCAGCCCCTCTACAAGTACATCGGCGGCCCGAACGCCAAGGTCCTGCCCGTCCCGATGATGAACATCATGAATGGCGGCGCGCACTCGGACGCCCCGATCGACTTCCAGGAGTTCATGATCATGCCGGTCGGCGCCCGCTCGTTCGCCGAGGGCCTGCGCATGGGCTGCGAGGTCTTCCACGCGCTCAAGAAGGTGCTCAAGGAGAAGGGCCTCTCGACCGCCGTCGGCGACGAGGGCGGCTTCGCCCCGAAGCTCGAGTCGACCGAGGCGGCGCTCGACGCCGTCGCCGTGGCCGTAAAGCAGGCCGGCTACAAGCTCGGCAAGGACGTCTGCCTCGCCCTGGACGCCGCCGCCTCCGAGTTCTACGTGAAGGAGAAGAAGGCCTACGTCTTCAAGAAATCGAGCGGCCAGTCGATGAGCGGCGACCAGATCGTCGCGTTCTACAAGGAGCTCGCCGCGAAGTACCCGATCATCTCGATCGAGGACGGCTGCGCCGAGAACGACTGGGAGACCTGGAAGAAGCTGACAGTCGCCCTCGGCGACAAGATCCAGATCGTCGGCGACGACCTCTTTGTCACCAACACGGAGTTCCTGAAGAGGGGCATCGACACCGGCACGGCGAACTCGATCCTCGTCAAGGTGAATCAGATCGGGACGCTGACGGAGACGCTCGACGCCGTCGAGATGGCCAAGGAGGCCGGCTACACCGCCGTCATCTCCCACCGCTCCGGCGAGACCGAGGACGTGACGATCGCGGACATCGCCGTCGCCACGAACGCGGGCCAGATCAAGACGGGCTCCCTCTGCCGCACCGACCGCGTCGCCAAGTACAACCAGCTGCTCCGGATCGAGGAGGAGCTCGGCGCCTCCGCCATCTACGGCGGCAAGCTCTGACGCCCGGCTCGGGCGCTCAGGCCGGGCCCGCGGGCTTGTCGCCCTCGGGCTGCGCCGCGTTGCCGGCGCTCGCCTCGGCGATGCTGTCGAACGCGTCCGAAAGCATCTGCAGCACGTCGGCCTTCGGCGCGTGCTTGAGCACGTAGGCCACGGCCCCGAGCTCCCGCGTCTGGATCACGGTCTTCATCGTGCTCTGCGAGGAGACGATGATGACGGGGATGGACGGGTGCGCCGCCTTGAGCTTCGCCAGGACCTCGAGCCCGCCGACCTGGGGCAGGTTGATGTCGAGGAGGATGACATCGGGCTTGTGGGTGTTCGCCTGCTCGAGCGCAGCCGCGCCGTCGGCGGCGTCCCATGCGGTCTCGATGCCCAGCTGCTTCAGGAGTATCCGAATCAAAACCCGCACGTGCGGTTCGTCATCAACGATCAGGGCGTTCGTCGGCCGTGGCATGAAAGGGAGTGTCCGCAGGAGTGGGAATCTTGCAAGCCTGCGTCTGCCGCGCGCTCACTCGACGCGCAGGATATACCCGCGCAGGTACTCGCTTTCCGGCATGGCGATGAGCACCGGGTGGTCGGGGGGCTGGTGGCAGAACTCGAGGACCTTGACCCGGCGCCGCGCGTCGGCGGCCGCGCCCGCAAGCACGGACCTCAGGTCCGCATCCTGCATGTGGTGGGAGCACGTGTAGGTCGCCAGAACGCCGCCCGGCGCCAGTCGCTGCATCGCGCGCAGGTTGATCTCCTTGTAGCCCCGCAGCGCCCCCTCGAGCGCCGACTTCGACTTCGCGAACGGCGGCGGGTCGAGGATGATCACGTCCCAATCCCGCTCCGGCTTGTTCGCGGGGTCGTTGAACCAGTCGAAGACATTGGCGACCTCGAAGTCCGCCTTGACGCCGTTGCGCGCGGCGTTGCGCCTCGCCGCCTCGACCGCCTCGGGCGCGCTGTCCAGGCCGAGGACCCGGCTGGCGGCCGCCTTTGCGGCGTGGATGCCGAATGAACCCTGGTTGCAGAAGGCGTCGAGGACGCGCCCGCCCGCGCAATACCTGGCCACCGCAGGGTGCTGCGCGCGCTGGTCGAGGTAGAACCCCGTCTTCTGGCCGCCCATCAGGTCGAGCCAGACCTCAAAGCCGTCGACGGTCACCCACCTCGGCTCCCAAGGGGAACCCGAGCGCGTGTGGACCTCCATGGGCAGCCCCTCAAGGCGCCGGATCTGCGCGTCATTGCGAAAGACGACCTCGGCCGGCCCCGCGAGCCGGTGCAGGAGGTCACCGATGAGCGCCGCGCGCCTCTCCATGGCCAGCGTCTGGATCTGCACGACGACCGTGTCCCCGTACTGGTCGGCGACGACGCCCGGCAGCTCGTCCGACTCCGACCATACGAGGCGGCGGAACGCGCCCGGGGCCCGCCGGGCCAGGGCGCGCGTGAGGGCCCCCTCGAGGTAGGCCTCGTCCAGGGCCACGCGGTCCCGGGAGAGGCGCCTCCACACGATCTGGGACTTTCCGTTCACGATGCCCGTCCCGAGGAAGCGGCCGGCCCGGTCGCGGCATTCCGCGACCTCGCCGTCGCACTCCGGGGGCAGCGGAGCCTCGACCTCGTTGGCGAACACCCACGGGTGCCCCGAAAGGACGCGTGAATTGGCGTTCGGCTTGAGCTTGAAGGAGGGGACCGGCATCCATGGATCATTGCCCGGTGCGCCGGGCATAGAAGCCAAAAGTGCGGCCGCCGGGGTTTCCCCCGAAAAGGCTTCCAAGGCGGCGGGCGCGGGATTTTACTGACCGATTCCGATGTCTCCTTCGTCTGAAATAGCCCGCCGGCGCACCTTCGCGATCATCTCGCACCCCGACGCCGGCAAGACGACGCTGACGGAGAAGTTCCTGCTCTACGGCAACGCGATCCACCTGGCGGGCGCCGTGAAGGACCGCAAGAACCAGCGCTCGACGACGTCAGACTGGATGGAGCTCGAGAAGCAGCGCGGCATCTCGATCAGCTCGACGGTCCTCCAGTTCGACTACAACGACCGGGTCGTGAACCTCCTGGACACCCCCGGCCACAAGGACTTCTCGGAGGACACCTACCGCGTCCTCACCGCCGTCGACGCCGTCCTCATGGTCATCGACGCCGCGAAGGGCGTCGAGGCGCAGACCCGCAAGCTCTTCGAGGTGTGCCGCCGGCGCGGCATCCCGATCTTCACGTTCATGAACAAGTGCGACCGGCCCACGCGCAACCCGATCGCGCTCCTCGACGAGCTCGAGGCCGTGCTGGGGATCCAGGCCTCGCCCGTCGTCTGGCCGCTCGGCAACGGCCCCTCCTTCCGCGGGGTGTTCGACCGCAGGACGAGGCAGCTGCACCTCTTTGAGCGCGTGCCCGGGGGCGCCTACCGCGCCCCGGTGAGGGTGGCGTCGCTCGAGGACCCCGCGGCCCGCGCCAAGATGGACGACGACACCTTCCGCGACGTGGAGGAGCAGCTCGCGATGCTTGACGGCGCCGGGCACCCGTTCGACCTGGCGGCGGTGCGCGCCGGCCGGCAGACGCCCGTGTACTTCGGGAGCGCGGTCAACAACTTCGGGATCCAGCTCCTCCTCGACGGCTTCCTCGAGGACTCGATCCCGCCGCAGCCGAGGATGTCCGTCGCGGGCGGCACGCCCCACGAGGTGCCGGTCACCTTCGACAAGTTCTCCGCCTTCATCTTCAAGATCCAGGCCAACATGGACCCGCGGCACCGCGACCGCATCGCGTTCATGCGCATCTGCTCGGGCAAGTTCGAGCGCGACATGCCGGTGCAGCACGCGCAGGGCGGCCGCACCGTGCGCCTCTCGTCCTCGCAGAAGCTCTTCGGCCAGGACCGCGAGACGGTCGACGAGGCGTGGCCCGGGGACATCATCGGGCTTGTCGGCCACGACGCCTTCGGCATCGGCGACACGCTGACCGAGGACCGCTCGATCCTCTTTGACGAGATCCCGAGGTTCCCGCCCGAGGTCTTCGCCTACATCTCCAACCCCAACCCCTCGGACTCGAAGAAATTCCGGGCCGGCCTCGACCAGCTCCTCCAGGAGGGCGTCGTGCAGTCGTTCACGGCGAGGTCCGCGCCGCCGGGGGCCACGCTCCTCGCCGCGGTCGGGCCGCTGCAGTTCGAGGTCGTTCAGTACCGCCTGAAGAGCGAGTACGGCGCCGAGTCGCGGCTGGAGGTCGCCCCGTGGACGATCCTGCGCTGGATCGAGCCCCACCCGTCCCTAGGCAACCCCTCGGGCATCATCGTCGCCTCGGGGGTCAGCTTCGGCACCGACAAGCTCGACCAGCCCGTCGCGCTCTTCCCGAACGACTGGACGCTGCGCTACTTCGTCGAGAAGAACCCCGACCTCAGGCTGCGGGAGCTCCCGCTCGAGCAGGCGACGCCGGCCCGCGCGTGAGCCCCCCGGGAGCGGAACCCAGTTGCCATGCCCCTGCGCCGCGATTCCTTGTACCGATGCCTTTGAAGAGACTCCTCCTGACCGCGATCCTCGCCGCCGCGATCCCGTCGGCGGCCCCGGCCCGCACGGCCGGCTCCTACAAGGGAGCGATCGCCACGGACGCGGCCACCGGTGCCGTCCTCTTCGAGGACAACGCCGACGCCATCAGCCCGCCCGCGAGCATGACCAAGCTGATGACGTACGCCGTCCTCGACGACCTCCTCAAGAAGGGGACGATCGGCCTGGACACCCCCGTCACCGTCACGGCCGAGGACGCGAGGGTCGCGGCGCTCAAGGACAGCACCGAGGTCTGGCTCAGGCAGGGCGAGACGTTCCCCGTGGAGGAGCTCATCTACGCGATGATGATCCAGTCGGCAAACGACGCGGCCTACGCGCTCGCGCACAAGGCCGCCGGCACCGTGCCGGCCTTCGTCGCCATGATGAACGCCAAGGCGCGCGAGCTCGGCATGGTCCACAGCACCTTCCGGTCCCCGAACGGGTTCCCGCCGCCGGACCGGAGGATCGCGGACGGCGACCTGACGACGCCGAGGGACTACGCGCTCCTCTGCCGCCACCTGCTGCTCCACACGGACATCCTCAGGTACACCTCGGTCAAGAGCCGCGTCTTCGGCGCGGGCATGAGGCTCAGGCCCGTGCTGATGACCAACCACAACCACCTGCTCGGCAAGATCGAGGGCGTCGACGGCCTGAAGACGGGTTTCACGAGCGGCGCGGGATTCTGCCTGTCGGCGACGGCCCAGCGCTCGGGCCACAGGATCATCGTCGTCATGATGGACAGCCCCGACTCGAAGACGCGCGACGTCAATGTCCAGGAGATCATGAACGACGCCTTTGTCAGGATGCCCCTCGCCGAGGCCTCCTTCTCCCAGGCCGTGGCAGCGGCACCCGCCGCCCCGGGGATCGCCGCGCCCACGAGGCCCACGCCCACCCCCGCCCCGGCGGACGCCGGCCCGGTCATCCACATGCCCGGCTCCCACTGACGGCATCATGAACGCGGACTCCTCACGGGTAAGGACCTACCTGACGGGGCTTCAGGACGGGGTGTGCTCCGCCCTCGAGGCGGCGGACGGCAAGGGCCGGTTTTCCGAGGACGCGTGGGAGCGGCCCGAGGGGGGCGGGGGCAGGACCCGCATCCTCGCCGACGGCGCCGTCTTTGAGAAGGCGGGCGTCGCTTTCTCGGGCGTCTCCGGCGCCACGCTTCCCTCTGCCGCGTCCGCGCGGCGTCCGGACATCGCGGGCAAGCCCTGGATCGCCCTCGGCGTCTCGGTCGTCCTGCACCCGCGCAACCCCTACGTGCCTACGTGCCACGCGAACGTGCGCTTCTTCATGGCGGCGCCCGACACCGCGTCGCCGGCATGGTGGTTCGGCGGCGGATGGGACCTGACGCCGTACTACGGCTTCGACGAGGACGCCGTGCACTGGCACGCCACGGCGCGCGCGGCCGTCGCGCCGTTCGGGGCGGGCCTCCACGAACGGTTCAAGAGGACGTGCGACGATTATTTCTTCCTGAGGCACCGCGGCGAGGCCCGGGGCGTGGGCGGCCTCTTCTTCGACGACTTTGACGAGCTGGGCTTCGACCAGAGCTTCGCCCTCATGCGGGGCGTCGGCGACGCCTTCATTCCGGCCTACCTGCCGATCGTGGCCCGCAGGGCCGCAACCCCCTTCGGGGAGCGGGAGAGGGAACACCAGCAGCGGCGCAGGGGCCGCTATGTCGAATTCAACCTGCTGCAGGACCGCGGGACGCTCTTCGGCCTCCAGAGCGGCGGGCGGACCGAGTCGATCCTGATGAGCCTGCCCCCGGTCGTGCGCTGGGACTACGGCGCCATCCCGGCCCCGGGCTCGCCCGAGGAGCTGCTCGTCGCGCGCTACCTGAAGCCCCGCGACTGGCTCGCCAAGGAACCATGACCTCGCGCGAACGCTTCCTTTGCGCCTGCTCGTGCGGGGTCCTCGAGCGGCCGCCCATCTGGATCATGCGCCAGGCGGGCCGCTACCTTCCCGAGTACCGCGAGCTGAAGGCCACGCACGGATTCCTCAAGATGGTCAAGACGCCGGAGCTCGCGGCCGAGGTGTCCCTGCAGCCGACGAGGCGGTTCGCCCTGGACGCCGTGATCCTGTTCTCCGACATCCTGGTCATCCCCGAGGCCCTCGGCCAGCCCTACGCCTTCAGGGACGAGGGAGGCATCGCGATGGAGCGCCGCCTCGACAGCCGTGCGGCGATAGAGGCCCTCGGACCCGCGGACGCCGTCCCGGAGAAGCTGTCCTACGTGGGCGCGGCGCTGGCGCTCCTCAAGAGGGAACTCGCGGGCTCGCGCGCGCTCCTCGGGTTCGGCGGATCCCCGTGGACCCTCGCGACCTACATGGTGGAGGGAGGCAGCTCCGAGGACTTCTCCCTCGTGAAGGCCCTGTTCTACCAGGACCGCGCCACCTTCGATCTCCTGCTCGCGAAGCTGACGGCGTCGCTCATCGCGTATTTCAGGATGCAGATCCGCTCGGGCGCCGACGCGATCCAGATCTTCGACTCGTGGGGCGGCGTGGTCGCGGGCCCCGACTACGAGGCGGCGTCGCTGCGCTGGATCCGCGAGATCATCGCCGCGATGCCCATGGGCTTCCCGATCATCATCTACGGAAAGGGCACGGGCCCGAACCTCATCGACCAGTCGTTCACGGGCGCCAAGGTGCTGAGCATCGACTGGTCCAACGACCTCGCCATCGTGCGCCGCACGCTTCCCGGCAACGTCGCCGTCCAGGGCAACCTCGACCCGGCCATCCTCAACACGTCCCCGGACATCGTCCGGGGCGAGGCCACGCGCCTCCTCGAGTCCATGCGCGGCGCCACGGGCCACATCTTCAACCTCGGCCACGGCATCATGCCGCAGGCCAAGATCGAGAACGTCGAGGCCCTGGTCGACACGGTGACCACCTGGAAATGAGCTCGCCATGAAAGTCGTGGTCCTCGGCGGGGGCGTGACGGGCCTGACGGCGGCCTGGAGGCTCTCGCTCGCCGGGCACCAGGTCCGCGTCCTTGACGCGGGCCCGCGCCCGGGCGGCGTCGTCCGTTCCGAGTCGGTCGGCGGGTGGCTCGTCGAGGCGGGTCCCGTCTCCTTCCAGGAGTCGACGCCCGAGGTCGCAGGCTTCGTGGCGGAACTCGGGCTCGCCAAGGAGCGCGTCGAGGCCTCGCCCGCGGCGTCCAACCGCTACGTGGCGCGCAAGGGCGGGCTCGTCGCCCTGCCCTCGACCCCGTCGGTGTCCGCCTTCCTGTCGACCCCGCTCCTTTCCATGCGCTCCAAGCTGACGGTGGGTTCCGAGGCCGCCCGCTCGCCCCTGAAGCGGCCGACGGACATCAGCGTCGCCGAGCTCGTCAGGGACCATTTTGGCCGGGAGGTGCTGGAGAACCTCGTGCAGCCGGGAATCGGGGGCATCTACGCCGGGGACGCCGAGCGCCTTTCACTGCAATATGCCTTTCCGAAGATCTGGGAGGCCGAGCGCACGGTGGGCTCGCTCCTGCGCGCGGCCGCCGAGGCGTCGAGCCGGCGCAAGGAGCAGGGCCTGGCATCGGCGCCGTCCCTCATCTCCTTTCGCTCCGGACTGCAGGCCCTGACCGACGCCCTCGCCCAAAAGCTGCCGTCCGGCTCCCTCGCGCAAAACGCCGAGGTGCGCGGCATCGGGCCGGGCAAGGGCGCGCGCTGGAGCGTGCGCTGGTCGGGCGCCGCAGGCCCCGACTCCGCGGAGTGCGATGCCGTCATCGCGGCGCTACCCGCATGGGCCCTGGCGCAGCTTGAGATCGGCGCCGCGGGCAAGCGTCCGCTTTCCGGGCTGTCCTCGATGGAGTATGCCCCCGTCGCCTCGCTGACCCTGGGGTTCCGCCGGGAGAAGGTGCGCCACGCCCTCGATGGCTTTGGCCTCCTCGTTCCCGCCCCGGAGAACCTGACGCTCCTCGGCGCCATCTTCACCTCGAGCCTGTTCCCCGGGCGGGCCCCCGCCGGCCATGTGGCCCTGACCGTCTTCGCGGGGGGCACGACGCGCCCCGACGTGGCCCGCCTCGGCCCGGAGGAGCTGACAGCCCGGGTATGCTCGGACCTGCGCACCCTCGTCGGGGCGGAGGGCAAGCCCGCCTTTTCCCGCCACACGGCCTGGCCGCGCGCCATCCCTCAGTACAACCTCGGGCATGGCCGCCACCTGGAGATGATGGCGGCGTGCGAGAGGGCCCACCCGGGGCTCTTCATCGGGGGCAACGTGCGGGATGGGATCGCGCTGCCCCAGTGCCTCTCGTCGGGAGCCGCGCTCGCCAAGCGCGCGTCTTGACTCAGGGGGACCCCCCTTTAGCCTCCCGGTCCCTTTTTTCCGATTGGCGACAGACCTAAAAGACACGTTGCAGCTGCCCAGGACGGATTTTCCCATGAGGGCGGGCCTTGCGCAGCGCGAGCCCGCCCGGCTGGCCCACTGGGATAAGATCGGCCTGTACGAGGCCATGCAAAAAAGGCGCCAGGGGGCGCCCACCTTCGTGCTCCATGACGGCCCGCCCTTCACGAACGGGGACGTCCACATCGGCACGGCCCTCAACAAGACCCTGAAGGACGTCACGGTGCGCTACAAGGCGCTGAGGGGTTTCCGGGCCCCCTATGTTCCCGGCTGGGACTGCCACGGCCTGCCCATCGAGCAGAAGGTGACGCTCGAGCTGCGCGAGGCCAACCGCCAGGTCTCGACGGCCGAGCTGCGCCAGCTCTGCGACGCGTTCTCCGAGACGTGGATCGCCGCGCAGAAGACCCAGTTCAAGCGGCTCGGCGTCCTGGCCGACTGGGCGAGCGAGTACAAGACGAAGGACCCGGGGTTCGAGGCGGACATCCTGCGCATCTTCGCCGCCTTCGTGGAGAAGGGCCTCGTCTACCGCAGCAAGAAGCCGGTCTACTGGTCGATACCCTTCGAGACGGCGCTCGCCGAGGCCGAGATCGAGTACAAGGAGCACTCCTCGCCGTCCATCTGGGTCCGGTTCAAGGTGCCCGCGGACGAGGCCGCGAGGTTCGGCCTGCCCGCCGACAAGCCGCTCAGCATCGTCATCTGGACGACGACACCATGGACGCTTCCCGCCAACATGGCGATCGCCCTCAACCCGGAGGTCGACTACGTCGTCGCCGACACGGGCGAGGAGAGGATCATCGTGGCCGGCGCCCTTCTTGCCCAGGTCGCGACCGCGGCGGGGCTCAAGGCCGCGCCGACCATCGCCATGACCGTCAAGGGCAAGGCCCTCGAGAGGCTCGCGGCGCGCCACCCCTTCATCGACCGCCCGTCGCCCGTCGTCCTCGCGGACTACGTGACCGTGGAGAGCGGCACGGGCGCCGTCCACACGGCCCCCGGGCATGGCGCCGAGGACTACCAGACGGGGCTCAAGTACGGCCTCGAGGTCTACTGCCCCGTGGCGGACAACGGGACCTACATCGACGACGGCCGGGTCCCGCCCGACCTCGTGGGGGCCACGACGCTCGAGAGCGTCGAGGACCTCGCCAGGAAGAAGACCTCGCCCGCGAACATCGCCGTCCTGCGCAAGCTCGACGCCGTGGGCGCGCTCCTCGCCAAGCAGAAATTCACGCACAGCTACCCGCACTGCTGGCGCTCCAAGACGCCGATCATCTTCCGCGCCGTCGACCAGTGGTTCGTCGCGCTCGACAAGTCCGGGTCCCGTGCCACCGCCCTTTCCGAGGTGGCGAAGATCGCGGCGCAGGGCGGGTGGATCCCCGCCTGGGGCGAGGCCCGCATCCGCGGCGCTGTCGAGTCGCGCCCCGACTGGTGCATCAGCCGCCAGCGCTCGTGGGGCGTGCCGATCCCGGCGTTCTACGACGCCGACAAGAAGGCCTTCCTCGATGCCGGGGTGATCCGCGCCGTCGCTGACAAGGTCCAGAAGGGCGGCACCAATGTCTGGTTCGAGTCCACGCCGGCGCAGCTCCTGGCCGGGGCGAGCCTGCCGCGCGGCTGGCCCGCGCCCGAGATGCTCGCCTGCGGGAAGGACACGCTCGACGTGTGGTTCGACTCGGGCTCCTCGCATGCCGCCGTCCTCAAGCGCGGCCAGGGCGGCACGTCCTGGCCGGCGGACCTGTACCTCGAGGGCAGCGACCAGCACCGCGGCTGGTTCCAGGCCTCCCTCTGGACCTCAGTCATCGCCAACGACGCGGCCCCTTTCCGGGCCGTCCTCACCCACGGTTTCATCGTCGACGAGGAGCAGAAGAAGATATCAAAGAGCTCGACCTACCAGAAGCCCCAGACGAGCGACGCCTACATCGCCGACTACGGCGCCGACGTCATCCGCCTCTGGATCGCCTCGCAGGATTTCAGGGACGACATCCCCATCTCCAAGGAGATCCTCTCCCACGTGGGCGAGACCTACCGGCTCATCCGCAACACGCTCCGGTTCCAGATCTCGAACCTCTTCGACTTCAAGCCGGGGACGGACGCGGTCTCCCCGTCGCGCATGGACGGGCTGGACGGGTGGGCCCTCGCGCAGGCCGCCGAGCTGGCGCGAGCCTGCGAGGCCGCCTACGACGCCTACGAGTTCCACCGGGTCTACCAGCTCTGCAACCAGTTCTGCTCGGTGACCCTCTCGGCGACCTACCACGACATCGTGAAGGACCGCCTCTACACGCTGGGGTCGGCCAACCCCCTGCGCCGGTCGTCCCAGTCGGCCCTCCACCTTGTCTTCCACATCCTTGCGAGGATTCTCGCCCCGGTCCTCCCGTTCACGACGGACGAGGCGGTGGCGTTCGCCTCGGGCGCCGAGTTCGGCCCCGGCTCGGTGCACCTGGGCG
>Ga0302311_10003470_pt1 | contig 17232 bp, 12 predicted proteins | sample III_Palsa_N1_3_FD_200449 | JGI IMG/M metagenome (GOLD analysis project Ga0302311, IMG submission 200449) | Peat permafrost microbial communities from Stordalen Mire near Abisko, Sweden - III_Palsa_N1_3 | ecosystem: Environmental > Terrestrial > Soil > Palsa > Peat permafrost | place: Sweden... | reverse complement strand
ACCGGCGGCTGGAGCGCGGTCGTCCCGGAGTCAGCCCGTACCTGCTGCCGGGCATGCTGTCCAATATGGCGGCCGCCCGGATAGCCATCAAACACGGTATCCGAGGCTACAGTTCGGCCATCGTGACGGCCTGCGCGGCCGGGGCGCAGGCGGTGGCCGAGGCGCTGCGGCTGATCCGGGCCGGCGACGCGGACGTGGTGGTCTGCGGCGGCAGCGACGCCTCGCTGCATCCGACGATCGCCGCCGCCTTCACCAACGCCCGAGCCCTGTCGCATGGTTGGACCGAGCCGGAACAGGCGAGCCGACCCTTCGACCGCCGCCGCAACGGCTTCGTCCTCGGCGAGGGCAGCGCCGTGCTGGTGCTCGAACGGACTGAGCACGCGGACGCCCGGGGCGCGGCCGGCTACGCGGACCTGACCGGCTGGGGCGCGTCCACCGACGCGCACCACCCGACCATGCCCCGCCCGGACGGCGCGGGCGCGGCCGACTCCATGCGGGCCGCCCTGGCCAGCGCCGGACTCGACCCCGCCGATGTCGGCTACGTCAACGCCCACGGCACCGGGACGAAGCTCGGCGACATCGCCGAGACCGAGGCGCTGCGGGCGGTGTTCGGCGACGACCAGCCCGCCGTCAGCTCCACCAAGGGCGCCACCGGGCACCTGCTCGGCGCGTCCGGCGCGGTCGAGGCCGTGGTCACCGCGCTGGCGGTGGCCCGGGGGGTGCTGCCGCCGACGCTCAACCTGGACGACCCCGACCCCGCCTGCGACCTGGACCACATCCGCGACCGGGCCAGGACCGCGCCCATCCGAGCCGCCCTGTCCAACTCCTTCGCCTTCGGCGGCCACAACCTGAGCCTGATCTTCGGGCCGCCCACCACCCGTGCCATCAGGCACCACCAGTCCGGGGAGCTCCGTTGACCGTCCAGGGCATCGCCCACATCGAATACCACTGCGCGGACGCCGAGGAGGCGTCGGCCGACCTGGTCGCGGGCTTCGGCTTCCGCCGCGATCCCCAGCAGCCGGATGCCGTCCCGGGTCTGCGCACCGTCCACCTGAGCCAGGGCGACATCCGGCTGCGGCTCAGCTCCGCCGCCGACCCCGACCATCCGGTGGCCGACTTCGTGGCACGGCACGGCGACGGCGTCGCGGTGATCGCGCTCGGCTGCCTGGACCCGGGGGCCGCGGTGGACCGCGCGGTCCGGCACGGCGCCCGGGAGACCGAGCCGGGCTTGGTGGCCGCCTTCGGCGACGTGGCCCTGCGCTTCGTCGAGGTCCCGGCCGGGAGCCCGCAGCCGGCCGCGCCCGGGGAACTGCTGGAGGCGGTGGACCACGCCGCGATCTGCGTACCGGCCGGGGAGCTCGCACCCGCCGTGCGCTTCTGCGAGGCGGCCCTCGGCTTCCACTGGATCTTCGGCGACTACATCGAGGTCGGCGCGCAGGCCATGGACTCCAGCGTGGTGCAGAGCCCGTCCGGGGCGGTGACCTTCACCCTGATCGAGCCCGACACCTCGCGTCAGCCGGGCCAGATCGACACCTTCCTGGAGTCGCACGAGGGGACCGGGGTGCAGCACCTCGCGTTCCGCACCGGCGACATCGCCACCGCCGTGCGGACCTTCCGCAGCCGCGGAGTGGGCTTCCTGACCACCCCCGGCGCGTACTACGAGCACCTGGTGGAGCGTCTCGGCCGGATCGCGATCCCGGTGGACACCCTGCGCGAGCTGGACGTCCTGGTCGACCAGGACCACGGCGGCCAGCTGTTCCAGATCTTCACCCGCTCGGTGCACGCCCGGCGGACCTTCTTCCTGGAGCTGATAGAGCGTCAGGGAGCGGGCACCTTCGGCACCGCCAACATCAAGGCCCTGTACGAGGCAGTCGAACGGCAGAACGCCACCGCCTCGCTCTAGCCCGCCGACCAGCCATCCCCTCCAGGAGGGACGAACGACCGATGCCTACCCTGACCGAGTTCCAGTCGACCGCATCCCGGCTGACCGACGCCGAGCGCGCACTGCTGCCCACCGACGAGGAGGTGGCCGGCTACGCCGAGCACGGCTGGTACCTCTCCCGCCGGCTGTTCACCGACGAGGAGTTGGACACCCTCCAGGCCGCCACCGAGCGCTACTACCGGGGCGAGCAGGACCGCACCCTGCCGGTCCGTCCGCCGAACCTGGCGCACTGGGAGGCCGCCCACGGCCCGGTCCAGCGGCACAACGACTACGTCCACTACGAGAGCGACGCCATCGCCGCGATCCTGCGCAAGCCGCTGGTGGGCGCGGTGGCCGCGCGGCTGGCCGAGGCCGAGCAGATCCGGGTGTTCCAGGCGACCCTGATCTACAAGCCGCCGGTGCCGGAGGAGCCCAGCAACCAGGTGCCGTGGCACTTCGACCGGCACTACTGGCAGACCTGTAGCTCGGAGCGGATGCTCACGGCCTTCATCCCGTTCCATGACTGCGGCGTGGAGAACGGCACCATCACCATGGTCGACGGCAGCCACCGCTGGCGCGAATTGGACGTCGCCGAGGACTCCAGCCGCCACTTCGCCCGGCGCGACCGCGGCGAACTGGAGCAACTGCTGGAGGAGAACGCCAAGTTCAACGGAGAGCAGGTGCGCAGGATCCCGATCGAGATCCCGCGCGGGCACGTCAGCTTCCACCACTGCCGGACCTACCACGGCAGCGGCGCCAACCTGTCCGACGCGCCGCGCCGGGCCGTCTCGCTGCACCTCCAGGACGGCGACAACGCCTACCGCCGCTACCAGCGGCCGGACGGCAGCGACGTGGTCTACAACCACGACGTGCTGGTCCGGCGCACCCCGCAGGGACAACCCGACTACGCGGACCCGGAGTTCTGCCCGACCATCTGGACCGGCACGACGTGACAGTCCATCAACTTCCGCAACTGGACGCGCCCGCGGGGCGCTACCGGATGCTCAGGCTGATCCGCGGCTTCGAGGAGCTGGCCCTGGCGCTGGTCAAGTCCGGCACGATCGTCGGCGGCACCCACCCGTACATCGGGCAGGAGGCGGTCGCGGTCGGGGTCTGCGCGGCGCTCCAGCCGCAGGACCGGATCACCAGCACCCACCGGGGCCACGGCCACGTGCTGGCCAAGGGCGCGGACCCGCGTCGGCTGCTCGCCGAACTCGCGGGCCGCAGCGACGGGTTGAACCGAGGCCGGGGCGGCTCGATGCACGCCGCGGATCTGTCCCTGGGCATCCTCGGCGCCAACGGCATCGTCGGCGCGGGCGCGCCGATCGCGGTCGGCGCGGCCTGGGCGGCCCGACAGGCCGCCGAGGACCGGGTGGTGGTCAGCTTCTTCGGCGACGGCGCGCTGAACCAGGGCGTGCTGCTGGAGTCGCTGAACCTGGCCTCGATGTGGCGGCTGCCGGTGCTGTTCGTCTGCGAGGACAACGGCTACGCGACCACACTGCCGGCCTCGGTGGCGGTGGCCGGCAGCGCCCTGGGCCGGGCCGCCGCCTTCGGCATCCCGGCGGCCGACGTGGACGGCATGGACACCGAGGCGGTACTCGCCGCGGCCACGGAGGCCACCGCCCGGGCCCGCGCCGGACAGGGCCCGGGGTTCCTCCGCTGCCGTACCTACCGCTTCGAGGGCCACCACACCATGGAGCGCCGGGCGAAAGTCAACTACCGCAGCGCGGAGGAGATCGACGCCTGGCGGACCCGTGATCCGCTGCCGCGCGCCGCCGCGGCGCTGACCCCGGAGGCGCTCGCGCGGACCGACCGCGAGGTGGCCGAACTGCTGGCCGATGCCGAGCGGTTCGCCCTGGCGTCGGAGCCGCCGGACCCGGCCGGAGCGCTGGACCACCTGTACGCCAGCGGGCTGCGCCCGAGGGCGGGGGCGGCGGTGTGAGCATCCTCTCCTACACCAAGGCGTTGAACCGGGCCCTGGTAGACGCCCTGGCCACGGACCCCTCGGTCTGCGTCTTCGGCGAGGACGTCGGCGCGGGCCTGGCCGGACCGACGCTGGGGCTGCAACAGCGCTTCGGGGCCGACCGGGTGGTGGACACCCCGCTGTCCGAGCAGGCGTTCACCGGGATGGCGATCGGGGCGGCGCTGTCCGGGCGGCGCCCGGTGATCGAATTCCAGATCCCCTCGCTCCTGTTCCTGGTCTTCGAGCAACTCGTGAACCAGGCACACAAGTTCTCGCTGATGACGGGTGGTCAGGCGGGTGTCCCGCTGACCTGTCTGGTCCCCGGGTCCGGCTCCCGGGACGGTTGGGCCGGGCAGCACTCGGACCATCCGTACAGCCTGTTCGCGCACGCCGGGGTGAAGACCCTGGTCCCCGCGACGCCCACGGACGCCTACGGACTGCTGGCCTCGGCCATCCGCGACCCGGACCCGGTGGTGCTGTTCGCCCCCGCCGCCGCGCTCGGCGTCCGCGAGGACGTCACCTGGGAGCTGGCCCCGGTGCCGCTCGGCTCGGCCCGGGTGCACCGCGCCGGGACCGATGTCACCGTGGTCGCCGTGGGCCATCTGGTCCACGACGCGCTGGCGGTGGCTGAGGAGCTGGCCGACGAGGTCTCGGTCGAGGTCTTCGACCCCCGGACGCTGTACCCGTTCGACTGGGCGGCCCTGGCCGCCTCGCTGGAGCGCACCGGCCGACTGGTGGTGGTCGACGACTCCAACCGCAGCTGCGGGATCGGGGCCGAGGTCCTGGCGACCGCCGCCGAGGAGATGCGCCTGATCGCCCCGCCGCGCCGGGTCACCCGGCCGGACGGCGCGGTCCTGCCGTTCGCCCTGGAACTGGACCGCAGCCTGCAACCGAGCCGCGACCAGCTCCGCCAGGCGATCCGCGCGACCGTCAAGTAGCTGAAATCACGTAGTTGAAGTCAAGTAACCGACCTTTCATGATGGAGCATCAGATGAGTGACCGTTACCACTGGGACCGCACCCACCCGGGCCTGACCGGTCTGCGCGAGGCGATCGAGCCGGTGCGCCGCCAGGTGGTCGAGCACCCGGTGTACGCCGAGCTGAACAGCCACGAGCGGGTCCGCGCCTTCCTGGATCGCCATGTGTTCGCGGTCTGGGACTTCATGTCGCTGCTGAAGAGCCTGCAACGGGAACTCACCTGCGTCGACGTGCCATGGGTGCCCCAGGGCCCGACCGCCAGCCGGCGGCTGATCAACGACATCGTGCTGGTGGAGGAGAGCGACGAGCTCGGCGACGGTTTCACCAGCCACTTTGAGCTGTACGTCGAGGGCATGCGGCAGGCCGGGGCGAATCCGGTCCCGGTCAGCGACTTCCTGGAGCAGTTGCGCGCGGGCACTCCGGTGCCGGAGGCGCTGAAGTCGGCCGGGGTCCCGCAGGCCGCCGTCGACTTCACGTCCACCACCTGGGAGATCATCGAGAACGCGCCGGTCCACTGCCGGGCCGCCGCCTTCGCCTTCGGCCGGGAGGACCTGATCCCGGAGATGTTCGAACAGGTCATCCGGATCGACGACGCGGACGGTGCGCTCACCGTCTTCAAGGACTACCTGGCCAGGCACATCGAGGTGGACGGTGAGCAGCACACGCCGATGGCGATGCAGATGCTGATCGACCTGTGCGGCGAGGACGACGCCAAGTGGGCGGCCTGCTCCGAGACCGTCCGTACCGCGCTGGCCGCCCGGGTCACGCTGTGGACCGCGATCCTCGACTCCTTCGCCGAACTCCCCGAGCCAGCGTCAGTCTGACGAATCGTCAGCAATGCCCGGTGCCCGGCGGGATGACCCGCCGGGCACCGAGGCGACCTGTTACCGGAAGGAGTTCAGGTAGTTGGCGTCCGGTGAGCCCACGCCGGTGGCGTCGTCGTAGCCCTTGGTCGCGGCCAGGCCGTAGTCCCGGCCGAAGGCGACCAGCCGGACCTTCAGGCTGCCGCCGACCGTGCCCAGGTCGGCGACCGCGTTCAGCGGCTGCCGACCCGTGCCCAGGGTGTGGTTGACCACGTCGTGGAAGTCGGCGCTCCCGGCCCGCTCGTAGATCGACGGGTTGGCGAAGCCGATCGCCCGCCCGCGCCGGGCCTGGATGGCGTCGGCCTGGATGCCGGAGAACTCCGGCGCGGCGACGCTGGTGCCGCCGTAGCCGCCCTCGCTGTAAGGGCTGCCGTCCGACATGCCGACCAGCACCGAGGTGTACAGGTCACCGTTCATGGCGACGTCGGGGGTGACCCGCTGCGCGGTCTCACTGGTCGCGCCGGTCATCAGCGTGTGCGCCAACTTACCTGGCACGACCGGGCCCTGGTACCAGGGCTCGGCGAAGTCCTGGCTGGTGCCGCCACCGCCGCCGAAGTAGAAGGCGCCCGGGAAAGGCGTCCAGCTCTTGCCGTCGGGGCTGAGCACCGAGCGCAGCGTGCCCATGTCGGTCTCGACGCCGTAGCTGCCACTGGCGTCCTTGACGCCCAGCGCGCTGCCGCCGACATCGGTGACCCACGGGTCGGCGGACGGGAAGCCGGTCTGCGCCTCGGTGCTGGTGCTGTCGCAGTTGGCTCCGGTGGCGGCGGCCGCCGGGGACTCGTTGCCGCAGTCGCCGGCCGCGAAGTCGAAGCCGATGCCCTCCGCCGCGCCCTGCTCGAAGATCTGCTCGTAGGCCGCGACCGTGGTCGGGCTCTCGTCGCCGGCCGTGGTGTGCATCAGGCCGGACCAGGAGCTGGAGACCACATCGGCCAGGTGCTTGTCCACGATGGTGCCGAGCGCGGCCATCAGGTCCTGGTCGGAGCAGGAGTTGGCGCCGACATAGACCACGTCGGCGTCCGGGGCGAGCCCGTGCACCATCTCGACGTCCAACGACTCCTCGGAGGCCCAGCCGGCCGGTCCGCCGCCGCAGCCGTCACTGGCTCCGGTCTGGGTCCACAGCTTTGGCGTGACCACCTCGCTGTACTGGCCCTTGCGGAACGCCTTGTCCCCGTGCGCCACCGCAAAGCGGTTCGCGTCGGCCGGCATGGTGGAGGAACCGTAGGCGTCCACGATGGCCACGGTGGCACCCTTGCCGGTCAGGCCGGAGGCGGTCACCCCGTACGCCTTGCGCAGCTGCGCCGGAGTGTAGGAGCACTGGTCGAAGGTGGTCGTGCCGGTGTACCCCTTGGGCGCGCCGCTGACCCGCTTCTGTCCCCAGTAGGCGGAGCAGGTCGCGGTGGTCGGCAGTCCCGGCTTGGGCTTCGGCTTGCCCCTCACCTCGGAGACAGCCCCCTCGGAGACAGCGCCCTCGGAGACGGCGCCCGGGCCGACACCGCTGCCGACCGGTTCGGCCTGGTCGCGCATCGTCGGCGCGTCGTCGCTGAGCCCGGTGACACCGAGCACCGCGCCGGCGATCGCCGCCGGGACCACCGCGTTGGCGTCGGGGGCCTTGAGCAGTCTGCCCTGGACGTCGTACTCGTGCAGCCGGGTGCCGAAGGCCCGGTCGACGGCGGTGACGGCGCCGTGCACGTCCAGGTAGTGCGGGTCGCTGCCGACGACGGTCAGTCCCGCGCCGGCGGCCCAGGCCCGAACGGCCGCGACCTGCGCCGGGGTGGCCCCGAAGGCCTGCTGGACCTGTGCCGGGCTGAGGAACCGGTCGTAGCCGGAGCTGCCGGGCGTGGCCACCGCCCGGGCGTAGGCGGCCAGTCCGGCCGGATCGCGGCCGGCCAGGTAGACCCGGGCGGTGAGCTGGTCGCCGCCGGGCGTCGCGCCCTTGTCGGCGGAGGCGGCGGCCCAGTCCGGCCGGGTACCGGCCAGGGTCCGTACGGCGGGGGCGGGGGCAGCCGCCTGCGAGGGCGACGCCAGGGCCACCGTACCGGCGGCCATGACCAGCGAGGCGGAGACGACGGCCGCTATTCGGCGGCGGCGTCCACTGGCGGGCAGGATGTCGGAAATGACGACTCCAGGGGTGAGTTCACTGAGGGAGGGAAAGCCGGCCGACCGCACGGAAAAGGCAGCCCAAAACGACTCTGAGTGATGTGTACACGGTCCCGGAATAGCAGCGCAAGGGTTTTCTGGGAATTTGCTTGGCGTTACCTGAAAGCCCCGCCGCGCGGCGACCGAGCCCGCACCTCAATTCTGATGCCGCGTCACAACAGGATCTGTGCAGGCAGTTGACCCAGAACGACCGCGGTACGGCGGGGTGCTCACCCCCATCCAGTGGTCCGGCCACCACCTGCTGGGGGTATTGCCGCCACACTGCCACCCCGCAGGATGGGGTCAGCCGCGCAGGATGCCGGAAAATCCGGGGGAATCCACGTGGTTTCGCACCGACCGCGCCGGAATATTGTTCCGCAGGAGCCTCCCTTTCCTGTCCCGGAATTCCGGAGCAATCCGGCCCGGCCGGTCGGCGGCCGCCGCACAGGTCCGCCTGCCGTTTCGCCTCGCCGCTCTCACACGCCGTCAGCGCGGTCCACCCGAGGACGCATAGACTTGCCGGTATGACGCGACGAATCGCCACCAACACCGCTGTCGGCCTCGAAGCCCTGCTTCAGTTCGCGGGTTCCCGTCATCACGGCCTGCTGATCACCACCCGCACGGACGGCCGCCCGCAGGCCTCCCCGGTCTCCTGCGGCGTGGACGACTCGGGCCGGATCGTGGTGTCCACCTACCCGCAGCGGGCCAAGGCCCGGAACGCGCGGCGGGACCCACGGGCGAGCATCGTGATCCTCTCCGAGGACTTCGACGGCCCCTGGGTGCAGGTGGACGGCTCGGCCGAGGTGATCGACGCGACCGAGGACGTCGAGCCACTGGTCGAGTACTACCGCTGCATCGCCGGGGAGCACCCCGACTGGGACGAGTACCGCGCGGCGATGGTGAAGCAGGGCAAGGCGCTGCTGCGGATCACCCCCGAGCGCTGGGGCCCGATCGCCACCGGCGGTTTCCCGGCCGAGCTTGCCGAGGGCTAGAACGGCGCGCGTGGACGGTGTCCGCTGCTCCCCAGGGTGGACCCGCCACCGCCCCGCCTCCACCTGCGGACCGACGTGGCACACGAACGGTCTGGCTATGGTTCTTCACGTGACTAGGAACCCGCGGTGAGCGCGGCCGTCTCAACTGTCCACGCGTCAGCGGCCCACATGCTGGCGATCAACGTACTGGCGGTGAACCCGACCAGCGGTTCCTCGCTGCTCGCGGCCTTCGGCGCGCTGGCCGTGCTGGTGGTGACCTTCGCCGAGGCCGGACTGCTGGTCGTCGGCTTCCTGCTGCCCGGCGACACGCTGCTGTTCCCGGCCGGGGTGTTCTGCGCGGCGGCCGTCGGCAGCGGGCCGCATCTGACGCTGTGGCAGGTACTGCTGTGCGCGGCGGTCGGCTCGATCGCGGGTACCGAGTTCAGCTACTACCTCGGTCGCCACGGCGGCCAGGCCGCGCTGTCCCGTGGCCGCAACCGGCGGCTGAGAGCGGTGGTGGCCCGGGGCGAGGAGTTCCTGGAGCGCTACGGCCACCGCAAGGCGATCCTGATCGGGCGCTTCGTGCCGATGGTGCGCAGCGTGCTGGGCCCGGTCGCCGGGATGCTGCGGATCCCGGCGGCGACCTTCACCCTCTGGCAGGTGGTCGGCGGCCTGGCCTGGACCCAGAGCATGGTGCTGCTGGGGTACTGGCTGGGCGCGGCGGTTCCAGGCGTCGAGAACTACCTGCTGCCGCTGGTGGCGCTGGTGGTGGCGCTGTCCCTGGTCCCAGTGCTGTTCCAGCGCCGCCTCGCCGCGCGCGCCCCCCGCCCCGGCGCCGAGCCGCACCGTCCAACCGCCCGGCAAGACCCGGACGACCCAGAAGACCCCGACGATCGCGGCGGCAGCACCGCGAGCGGCCTCGGCCGCCGCCCCGCCGGGCGCCGGGACGACGGCTGACTCCCCGCCGCCCCGGCCGGCCCGGCTCAGCCGCCGACCACTGGCCCGCCGACCGCTGGCGCGCTGGCTACTGATCCGCCGACTACTGGTCCGCCGCCTCCAGCACGCCGCCGACCAGGGCCCTGGCCTCGTCCTGGACCCGGGCCAGATGGTCCGCCCCGAGGAAGCTCTCCGCGTAGATCTTGTAGACGTCCTCGGTGCCCGAGGGCCGGGCCGCGAACCAGGCGTTCTCGGTGCAGACCTTGAGCCCGCCGATGGCCTCGCCGTTGCCCGGCGCGCTGGTGAGCACCGCGGTGATCGGCTCCCCCGCCAGCTCCCCGGCCGGTACCTGCTCCGGCGACAGCGCCGCCAGCACCGCCTTCTGCTCCCGGGTCGCGGGCGCGTCGACCCGGGCGTAGGCGGGGTCACCGAAGCGCTCGGTGAGCGCGGTGTAGTGCTCGGAGGGGCTGCGCCCGGTCACCGCGACGATCTCGGAGGCGAGCAGCGCCAGCAGCAGGCCGTCCTTGTCGGTGGTCCACACGCTTCCGTCGCGGCGCAGGAAGGACGCCCCCGCGGACTCCTCCCCGCCGAAGCCGAGCCCGCCGGTGAGCAGCCCGTCGACGAACCACTTGAAGCCGACCGGGACCTCCACCAGTTTCCGGCCCAGGTCGGCGGCGACCCGGTCGATCATGGAGGAGGAGACCAGGGTCTTGCCCACCCCGGCCGCCTGCGGCCAGCCCTCGCGGTGCCGGTAGAGGTAGGAGATGGCGACGGCGAGGTAGTGGTTGGGGTTCATCAGCCCGGCGTCGGGCGTGACGATGCCGTGCCGGTCGGCGTCGGCGTCGTTGCCGGTGGCGATCTGGTAGGCGGACCGCTGCTCGATCAGCGACGCCATGGCGTACGGCGAGGAGCAGTCCATCCGGATCTTCCCGTCCCAGTCCAGCGTCATGAACCGCCAGGTCGGGTCGGCCTCCGGGTTCACCACGGTCAGGTCGAGCCGGTGCTGTTCGGCGATCCGGCCCCAGTAGCCGACCGACGCCCCGCCGAGCGGGTCCGCGCCGATCCGCACTCCGGCCGCGCGGACCGCGTCCAGGTCGAGTACGGACGGCAGGTCGGAGACATAGCTGCCGAGGAAGTCGAACCGCTCGGTGGTGTCGGCGGCCAGGGCGCGCCGGTAGGGCAGCCGCTTGACCTCGCGCGGGCCCTTCTCGATCAGCTCGTTGGCGCGGTCCTGGATCCAGCCGGTGGCCCGGGAGTCCGCCGGTCCGCCGTGCGGCGGGTTGTACTTGAAGCCGCCGTCGCCGGGCGGGTTGTGCGAGGGGGTGACCACGATGCCGTCCGCGAGGCCCGGGGAGCCGGGAGCCCGGCCCCGGTTGCGGGTGAGGATCGCGTGCGAGACGGCCGGGGTGGGGGTGTAGCCGTCCTGGGAGTCGATGAGCACGGTGACGCCGTTCCCGGCGAGCACCTCCAGCGCGGTGGCCCTGGCCGGTTCGGACAACGCGTGGGTGTCCACGCCGAGGAACAGCGGTCCGGTGGTGCCCTGCTGGGCTCTGTAGTCGCAGATCGCCTGGGTGGTGGCGGCGATGTGCCCCTCGTTGAAGGCGGTAGCGAACGAGGAGCCGCGATGGCCCGAGGTTCCGAAGGCGACCCGCTGGGCGGGGTCCGCCGGGTCGGGGGTGCGGGTGTAGTAGGCCGTCACCAGTCTGGGGACGTCCACCAGGTCCTGCGGCTGCGCGGGTTGTCCGGCCCGTTCGTGCACCATGAATCGCTCCTTCCGGCCCGTTTGGCCACCATGCTAGGGCCAGTGCGCGCCGCTCCGGCGCCGGCACGGGAGTCGGCTACCCGAGCGGCGACGCCGTACGCCCGTTCGGCCGCATCGCCTGCGCACAGCTCCCGGCTCCCGGCGCCCGGCTCCCGGTGACGTACCGTCGTGTCGACTCGCGCTCAGGGGGGACCTGAGGGGGGACATGGTGGACAGGGGGAACGCACCGGACCCCGGCCGCGCGTGGGGGCGCGACCGGGGTCCGGGTAGCCGATGGCTCGGCTGGGTGGTCGTCAGCCGGTGAAGGCCGCAAGGCCGTTCGGCGTGCCGAGGCCGGTCGGTCCGTCGTATCCGACCTCAGCGGTGCAGAAGTAGGCCGGGGAGCAGGTTGCGGTCTTGCCCGAGGTGACGTCGTTCAGCGCGGAGGTGTGCGCGTACGGGTCGGCCGAGGGGTAGTTGACGGTCGGGGTGCCGGCGTCCGCGTAGACCGAGGCGATCAGCGGGGAGGCCACGCTGGTGCCACCGAAGACCTCCCAGCCCGGGTCGCCGCCGTAGTTGTCGTAGACCGCGACGCCGGTGGCCGGGTCGGCGACCGCGGAGACGTCGGCGACGGTGCGCTTGGAGCAGCCGGTGTCCTTCTGCCAGGTGGGCTTGGCGTCGTAGGCGGAGCAGCCGGAGCCGGTGCCCTCGGTGCTGCTGGTGTTCCACACGCTCTCGGTCCAGCCGCGGGCGTTGGAGGCGGTGGACAGCGAGGTGCCGCCGACCGCGGTGACGTACTGCGAGGCCGCCGGGTACTCGACGCCGTAGCCACCGTCACCCGCGCTGACGGTGATGACCACTCCGGGGTGGTCGTAGTACTTAGTGTCGTAGCTGGTGTCGGAGCTGGACTCGGAGCCGCCGTAGCTGTTGGAGACGAACTTCGCGCCCAGGGTGACCGCCTCGTTGACGGCGGTGCCGAGGTTGGCGGTGGTCGCCGACTTGGCCTCGACCAGGATCACGTGGGCGTTCGGGGCTATCGCCGAGACCATGTCCAGGTCCAGCGACTCCTCCTCGGCCCAACCGGCGTTGGCGCTGGGGAGGGTGCTGGTGCCGGTCTGGCTGACCTGCTTGAAGCAGCCGCTGGCGGTGGTGCAGGCCGGCAGCCCGTACTGGGTGCGGTAGGTGGCCATGTCGCTGGCGGCGTTGGGGTCGTTGTAGGCGTCGATGATGGCGACGGTCTCACCGGCGCCACCGTTGGCGGGCAGGTTGTACGCGCTGAGCAGGCTGCTGGGACCGTAACCGGAGGGGGTGGCGGCGGCGGTCACGCCCAGGGCGTGGACGTGCTCGGTGGTGCTGGTGACGCGCAACGCGTTACAGGCCATCTGGCCCGCGGTCTTGACCACGGCGCAGGAACGGACCCAGGAGACACCGGCGGCGGGGGTCGCCGCTCCGGCGGGGACGGCGGCGAGGAGTCCGCCAATGGCCAACGAGACTGTGCCGAGCAGGGGAAGTGCGACTCTGCGGGTGGTCGCGAGCTTCGAATCGGTACGCAACGAACTGCCTCCAGACAGGGATGAACCGGGGGTCGAGCGAGGAACGCCGCGCGAGCGGGATGGCGCCTGCGAAGGTCCGACGCAGGTGGTACCCGCTGCCTCCCCGGTCCGGGGTGGCAGCTTGGCGAGGACTCTAGTGAGTTGACGGATCTGCGACAAGACCCCCGGGGAAGCCGCGGGGCCGCGCAACGGACACCCGTCGTCAACACCCCGGCCACCCCCGCTTGCTTCGTGTCGAGAGCGCTGGAAAATCGTTTCTTCAGAGCTTCCGGACCGTCGCCCCGGCTCCGCCAGACGCGCGAACCTCGCCACCGGCTCCGGCGTGGCGACCGTCCCGGACGGTCAACCGCAGGTCAGCGCGGTGATGATGGCGCCATGCGACTCGACCACGTCTCCTACGCGGTGGCACGGGACAGCTTCGTCTCCACCGTCCAATGGCTCGGCTCCGCGCTGGGCGCGTCCTTCACCGACGGCGGGGTGCATCCCCGCTTCGGCACGCGCAACTTTGTCCTGCCGCTGGCCGGGGACACCTACGTGGAGGTGGTCACGACGCTGGACCACCCCGCCGCCGACCGCGCGCTGTTCGGCCGAGCGGTGGCCGAGCGGGCCGCCCAGGGCGGCGGCTGGCTGGGCTGGGTGGTGGGCGTGGACGACATCGCGCCAGTTGAGTCCCGGCTCGGCCGTGCCGCGGACGAGGGGCACCGGGTCCGCCCGGACGGCTTCGATCTGCGGTGGAAGCAGATCGGCGTCCGCGAGCTGATCGAGGACCCGCAACTCCCCTACTTCCTCCAGTGGTTGGTGGAACCGCAGGAGATCCCCTCGGCCGCGCCACGGACCGCCACCAGCATCCAGGGGCTGTCCATCGCCGGTGACCCCAAGGCGGTGCTGGAGTTCCTGGGCCAGCCCGCCGAGCATCCGCTCGAACAGACGGATGTGACCTGGGTGGACGCCGAGGAGGACGAAACCGGCCTGATCGCCGTGGAGTTCGCCACCGCCAAGGGCCCGGTCACCATCTGAGGGCTCAGCGCCGCGAGCTCACTGGTGTCCGAACCGCACCCCGGCTACCGGTAGTTCGCTCACCCGTGAGTCAACTCGCCTCTGGAACGGGTCGCGTGGCGGTGCGTCAGTGATCAGTGGGAGCTTCTCGCCGACCTGCTCCATCCACCGCAGCAGCGCCACCCGCAGTTGGTCGGCCACCTGCCGGTGCGACTCCAACCGGATCAGGTTGTCCAGCTCGTAGGGATCGGTGTCCAGGTCGTACAGCTCGGACTCGGCATAGCGGTCCGCGCCCGCGTCGTGCCAGGGGTGGACGTCATGGGCGGTGATCGCGTACTTCCACCGCGCGGTCCGCACCGCACGGCCCACCTGCGACTCGCTGACCTGGATGAACACCTCAGCCGGACGCCCCGGGTCAGTACCGCCGCCGACCAGCGGCAGGAACGACCGGCCCTGCACGGTGGCCGGCACCGGCACCCCGGCGGCCTCCAGCAGCGTCGGCATCAGGTCGACCGTGCTCACCGGCTGCCGGACCACCCCGCCACCGCTGAAGCCGGGACCGGTCAGCACCAGCGGCACCCGGACCGAGGCGTCGTGCGCGGACCGCATGTACTCGTCGTTGCGGGTACGGAAGTGCGAGCCGTGGTCCGAGGTCCAGGCCAGCACCGTGCGGTCGGTCAACTCCAGGCTGCGCAGGGCGTCCCGCAGCCGGGCCACGCCCTCGTCCACGCGCTTCAACTGACCCAGGTAGCCGGCCAGATGGCGGTGCGGGCTGCCGGCCGGATCGTTCGGGTCGGCCAGCGCGGCCAGGTCCGGCGGCAGCCAACTGCCCTGGTAGCACTGGGCGTAGCCATCGGGAGCCGGGTAACTGTCGGTCTCGCTCTGGTGATGCGGTTCCAGCAGCGAGACGAAGAGCAGGAACGGCCGGTCGTGGTGGTCGGCGACGAAGCGCACCGCCGCGTCGAACAGCGCGTCCGAGCGGTAGCCGACCAGCCGCACCGGCTGCCCGTCCTCGTCGTAGACGATGGTCCGGTAGGCGTCCGAGGTGGCCTCCAGCTGGTCGCTGGCCAGCCAGCTGCGGTAACCGCCGCGCAGCTCCGGCGGCACCGGGCCGGCCTCGCCGTCCTCGCCCCCGAGCTGCCACTTGCCGAGGTAGCCGGTGGCGTACCCGGCGGCGGCGAAGGAACCGGCCAGCGTCGGCAGGTCGCTCGGCAGCGGCAGCCCGTTGCGGAACACCCCGTGCACGGTGGCGTAGCAGCCGGTCTGCAGACCGGCCCGGGCCGGGCCGCAGACCGGCTGCGGGCTGATCGCGACCTCGACCCGGGTACCCTCACGTGCGATCCGCTCCAGCTCGGGGGTCACCCCGCACACGTCCCATCGTTGCTGGTCAGTGAGGACGACGACGACATTGGGCTGGGATGCGGTCATGGTGCTTCATCCGGTTCGTTGGGGTCGCGGGTCGCGGGTCGCGTCGGCGGCGGCTCCGGGTCCGGGAGGCCGCGGACGGGCACCGCGAGCGGTCTGGGAGCGCCGGCTGCGCCGGGCGGGCACGGGGGTCCGGCCGGGGCCCGCCCGTTTGGGCCGCAGGGCCGCAGGGCCGCCGCAAGGACGGAAGGCACGGCCCCAGCGGGCCCGGCGGGTCAGCGGCTGGACGTCAACGCGGACCGCGGGTCAGCGGGCGGCACAGATGGCGCTGGCATGGCGACAGAAGTCGACATACCGGCAACACACGAGTGCGATCCCGGGCTTCATGGCGCCAGGATGGCAGTGCGGTCGAGAGAGGGTCAACGCGCGTCCACATAGGAAGACCTGTCGTCCCACAGAGCAATACGTTCGCCCGCGACCGGCCCGTCCGGAGCCGGGAGGAGTCAGAGGCGGCGTCAGTACCAGCAGGTACGCCGACCCTGGCGGGCCGGCGCCGACCAGCGCACACAGGACCGGCCCCGGTAGGCCGGCCGCGGACGCCGCGGCACGATCCGGAAGCACCGCTGACGGCTCATCGGACGGACCCCGCCAGCTCGATCCTCGCCTGCTCGGCGAGCGCGGTGGCGGCGCACTCCTCGGCCAGCTCCAGCACCCGCGTCAACTCCGAACGGGCCCGGTCGGACTGGCCGTCCGCCCGGAGCGCCTGGGCCAGGTCGAGCCGGGCCAGCGCCTGCGGGAAAGGCGCGGTACAGCGGCTCAGGACCGTCACCGACCGCTCCAGCAGCGCCAGCCGCTCCTGGCCCTCGGCGAATCTCGCACAGGAGCGCAGCTCCATGCCGACCGAGGAGTCCGCGCCAAAGCGCTCGGCCCGCACCAGCGCGTCCGCCGCCAACTCCCGGGCGGGCCCGGCCTCGCCGAGTTCGGCCCGGGCCCGGGCCAGCCGCCGCTGCCAGCTGCACCACCCCGGGTTGGACATCTCCCGCGCGTCCAGCCGGGCGCCCGCGCCGACCAGCTCCGCCGCCGCCTGCCCGGGGTCGCCGGCGAGCAGCAACATCCCGCCGCGCACGGTCTGCGCGTCGGGGAAGACCACGGCCGCCGAGTAGGGGGCGTGGAAGTCGTAGCGGTCGGCCAGGGCCACCGCCTCGGCCACGCTGCCGCGCGCCACCAGGACGGTGATCAGCGTCCCGACCGCGTACCAGTGCACCGGCAGCCCCTCGCCGACGCGGTTGGCGATCTCCAGCCCGAGCCGGGCGCGGCCCTCGGCGTCCGCCAGGTTGCCGTAGCGGTAGCGGGCGTAGCCGAGGATGGTGTGCGCGAAGGAGAGGTGCGCGCCGCGCCAGCCGGCGTCCTCGAACTCGGCGATGCCCTTGGCGAACAGCTGCTCGCAGCGTTCCGGCTGGTCGGTGTACATGTAGGTGAGGCAGGTCAGTAGTGGTACCTCGAAGGCCCACTCCTCGTCGGTCCAGGTGAGGCCGCGGCCCTCCAGCGCCAGGTCCGCGTAGTGGGTGACGGTGTCCTTGTACTCGCCGCGGACCACCGCGTCCCAGGCCCGCAGGCCGAGGATGTAGCGTCCGGCGACCGAGCGGTCCCGCTCGGCCTCGATCCGTTCGGCGAGCGCGGCGAGCCGGGCGGACCGGGCGGCGGAGCCGCGCTCGTCCGCGTCGAAGGCGCACCACATCAGGTTCCACACCTGCAACCGCAGCCAGGCCTGGTGCGATTCGGCGGACTTGGCCGCGTCGGCGGTGGTCTC
>Ga0302311_10003469_pt1 | contig 17233 bp, 16 predicted proteins | sample III_Palsa_N1_3_FD_200449 | JGI IMG/M metagenome (GOLD analysis project Ga0302311, IMG submission 200449) | Peat permafrost microbial communities from Stordalen Mire near Abisko, Sweden - III_Palsa_N1_3 | ecosystem: Environmental > Terrestrial > Soil > Palsa > Peat permafrost | place: Sweden... | reverse complement strand
TCGGAAATGGGCGGCCGAGGATCTCGTGCGCCTCATAGCCGATGAGGCGCGCGGCAGCGGCGGTGCAGCTGAGAATCTTGCCATCTGGATCGAGCATGAGGATCGCGCAATCGGGGCGGCCGCCCCTCATTGGCGTCAGCCCTATTTAAATGTCTTGTCGATCAGGGCGGCGCTTCCGCCCGACGCGCGCAGCGGTTCGAGACTGTCCTCGATCGCGACCCGTTCATGGCGTTCCTGATCGCTGCGGATGCGGTATTGCAGCGACTTGCCTTGGGGCGGCATCGTGCCGGTGATGCGATAGATGATATCGGCCCCGCGGGTATGTTCCTCGGGGTGCTTCTTCAGCCGGACCGATTGTCCGACCGTGAAGAGGTGAGTCGCGTTAGCGCGGCGAGGGGCGGGGCGTACCATACGGTTCGTCACAGGCATGATCGCGGACTATCCTTTTTTAGGGGTAAATTGAAAAAATTCGTGCCGACTAAAAAATTTGTCAGCCCTAAATAATTCTATTTATTTTGCGGATGTCGAGCACCGACAAAGTCAATTTTATCAGTCGGTGTTCGGTTAATATAAGACTTTAATGATTTAAAAACAAGAAGGAGGTTTTTTAGTTTGATTTGTCATTTTCTGAATTTTATTCACGCGCAAAGCGCTAACAGTGGCCCATGCATTCCGATCACCGGATCGCTGGCGGGCATGGAGGTCTTCTGTCAGACGCCGGGATCGGCCAACAGGTAATACAACCCTGCTGCGACCAGAATGGTGACCGGCAGGGTGATTAGCCAGGCGATGACGATACGGCTCAGCATCTTGAGCCGCAGCCCGGCGCCGGCGGCGACCATGGTGCCGCCGATCCCGGACGTGACGATATGGGTGGTGCTGACCGGCAGGCCGGTGACGCCGGCCAACCCGATCAGCACGGTGGAGACGATTTCGGTCGCCGCGCCCTGTGCCGGGGTCAGGTGAACCTTGCCTAGCCGCTCGCCCAGCGTGGTGACGATGCGCTTGTAGCCGATCATGGTGCCGATCCCGAGGCAGACGGCGGAGAGGATTCGCACCCACCAGGGCGCATATTCGACCGTGCGGCCAAGGTCTGCCCGCGTTTTCTTGGCCGATTCCTTGTCGGATTTCGGCGCGTCGCTCTCCTCGACATGCTTAAGCTGGGCGATCACCTGATAAACGTCGTCGCGCACGGTGCTCTTGCGCCTGGCGTCGGGCGAGGCTAGGGCGAGGCCGCTCTGTTGCTGGGTGTCGGCTTTGGCGAATTCGGGGGCCGGCTGGGCCAGTTTGCGCAAGGCGGCCAGGGCCTGCTCCTTGTCGTCGTCGCCATAGCGCTCGATCAGCGGTCGGGCCTGGCCGACGATGGCGGGCAGGGCGCGCAGCCCGTTCGGTGCCTCGGGGTTGAGGGCGAAGGTGGCGGGTAGCAGGCCGATGATGGTCAGCATGATCAACCCGATGCTCTTCTGCCCGTCATTGGTGCCGTGCGCCAGACTGACGCCGGAACAGGTGGCGATCAGGATGCCCCGCATCCACCAGACCGGCGGCTTGTCGCCGGCCGGTTCGTAGAGATGCGGGTCGTGGATGGTCTTGCGGGTGACGAAATACAGCGTCCCGGCCAGGGCGAAGCCGAGCAAGGGCGACAGGGCGAGGCCTTCCAGCACCGTCCAGAGCTGGCTCCAATGCACCCCGTCATCGAGACTGCGCGCATGGATCAGGGCGTTGCCGATGGCGATGCCGACCAGCGCGCCGATCAGGCAGTGCGAGCTCGAATTGGGCAGTGCGAACCACCAGGTCACCAGGTTCCAGGACAAGGCGGCGAGGAACAGCGCCACCAGCATCCCCACCGCCGGCCCGCCACTGGGCGGCGACAGCACTTCGACCGGCAGCAGCTCGACCAGCGCATAGGCGACAGCGATGCCGCCGACCAGTACGCCGATGAAATTCATCAGCCCCGACAGCAGCACCGCCTGAACGGGGGAAAGCGACTTTGTGTAGATCACCGTGGCGACCGCGTTGGCGGCGTCGTGGAAGCCGTTGGTGGCCTCGAACACCACCACCATCACCAGGGAAAAGATCAACAGCCCGACCGCAAGCGCGGAGGCGGGATCGAGATTGGTCAGCATGAGAATCCTCCGGCCGGTGGGCGGTACAACAGCCGCCGGGCCGGAGGATGGTTGCCGTTGAAATAAAAGCTTCACATGGCCTGTCCCGCGTCCGGCATCGTCGAACGCGGGAGCTGGGCCGTGCCTGCGCTCACCCCTTGATCCACTGCGTCGCAGCGTCGCGGGCGAAATCGCGATAGGAGCGCGGCTCGTGCCCGAGCAACCCGGCGAGGCGCGTCACCTCGCCGGCGGTGGCGATCGCGCCGTCGCTTTGATAGCGGCCCATCATCAGGCGCAGATCGAGCGCGTGCCAGGCCGGCATCATCGCCTTGAGACGCTGCTCCAGCAGGACCAGATCGTCGCCGCCATAGCGGATCGGCCGGTCCAGCGCCTCGGCCCAGATCGCGGCCGCCTTCTCACCGGTGATGATTTCGGGACCGACCAACTCGTAGGTTTCGCGGGGCAGCGGCGCGGAAGCCCGCTCGCGGCGCAGCAGCTCAATGGCCGCCGCCTCGCCGATGTCGCGGATGTCGACCATCGAGATGCCCTTGTCGCCGATCGGCATGCCATAGGCGCCGAATTTCAGCAGGGGATCCTTCTGGCGCAGATCGTTCTGGATGAAATAGGCCGGCCGCAGCAGGGTCGCCGGCACGTCCAGCGCTTCGATCATGCGTTCGACGGTGCGCTTGCCCGCGAAATGGGGCACGTCGGCATAGGATTCGCCCCGATAGACCGACAGATAGACGATGCCCTGGACGCCGGCCTCGCGGGCCACGGTGACGGCCTGCATGGCCTGGGTCAGCTCGTCGGCGACATTAGGGGAGAGCAGGAACATCGTGCTGACGCCATCGAGCGCGGTCCGCAAGCTGTCGATGTCGGCGAGATCGCCGCGCACCGCCTGAACTCCGGCGGGGAGCCGGGCTTCGGCTGGCGAGCGGGTCAGGGCGCGGATATCGACGTCCTGGCCCTGCAGGGTGGTGATGATTTGGGTTCCGATGGTGCCGGTGCTGCCGGTAACGAGAATGCTCATGATGAAAACTCCTCGGTTGGGGTGAGGAGGAAGATACGTGTTCTATTTTTGCTGAGAAGATGCCATGATTTGGACAGATCGTCTCAAAAATGGAACGGGTCATGGACCTTCAAGCCCTGGCTGATTTCAATCTCGTCGCCGCGCAAGGTGGATTCGGCCGGGCCAGCCGCCTGTCCGGGCGGTCCAAGGCCACCCTGTCGCGCCGGGTGGCCGAACTCGAACGCGATCTCGGCGTGCGGCTGATCGAGCGCGGAAGCCAGAGCCTGCGGCTGACCGACGAAGGCCGCGCCCTGCATGAGCGCACCAGCGGGCCGCTGTCCGAGATCGCCGAGGCGGGCGAGGCGGTCATCCTCGGCGCCGCGACCCCGCGCGGGCGTCTGCGGGTCAGCGCGCCGGTGGTGCTGGCCCATATCGCCTTCGGGCGCATCGCCGCCCGCTTCATCGCCGCCTATCCCGAGGTGCAGCTCGAAATCGTCGCCGACGACCGCAAGATCGATCCGGTCGAGGATGGCTTCGATCTGGTGATCCGCATCGATCCGGACCCAGATGAACGATTGGTCGGGCGGCGTTTTCTCGAAGATGAGAGGCTTCTGGTCGGCCCGCCCGGCTGGCTGCCGCCGACCGGCGCCGAGATTTCGGCGCCGGTCATCCTGCTCGGCACGGCGCCGGCTGATCTGGTCTGGCGCTTCCGCCGCGGCGATGGGGCCGAGACGATTCTCAAGCCCGATATCGTGCTGAGACTGTCCTCGCTGCTGATGGTGCGTGAGGCGGTGCTGGCCGGCGCGGGGGTGTCGCTGTTGCCCAAATTGCTGGTCGCTGACGATCTCGCGGCGGGTCGCCTCGTCTTGTGGGGCGTGCAGGCCGCCCCGCCGGTGCAGATCTGGGCCCTGCAAAGCTCCCGCCGGCTGATCGGCGCCAAGGTGCGGGCCTTTCTCGATGTGATGGAGAAGAGCTTCTCGTGACCGACATTGTCTTCACTTGGATCGATTCGCCGGACGCCGTGCGCGCGGTTGGCGCCGCCAATGGTCGCAATCCGATCTCGATCGTGGCGCCCTGCCATCGCGTTATCGGCGCGTCGGGGGCGCTGACCGGTTTTGCCGGAGGGCTGGAGGCTAAGCGCTGGCTGCTGGCGCTGGAAAGTAGGGAACCCCGGCTTCTCTAAGAGAATAGCTGCTGCAGCTTCCCGTAATCCAACGCCCCCTTGGACAGCGGCTCGGAATGCCCGTCGCGCAGGAAGTCGCGCGCCAGCCGTTCGGCTTCGGCCCAGACGCGCTGGGCGATGCCTGAGCCGGCGCTGATCCGCTTGACCCCGAGCGCGCCCAATTCCTCGGCGCCGGCCAGTTCCGGCCAGGCCAGCAGATTGATGGGCAGGCCGGCTTCCTTGACCACCGCCGCGATGCCGTCCTTGGCGATCAGGCCCGGCACGAACAGCCCGTCGGCGCCGGCGGCGCGATAGATCTTGCCGCGAGCAAGCGCTTCCTCGACGCGTCGGGGCTCCGGCACCAGACCGCGCAGGTAAACGTCGGTGCGGGCATTGACGAACAGCTTGATGCCCTGGGCCGAGGCGGTCTTCTTGATGTGCTCTATCTTGGCGGCGAGCAGCGAGGGGGCGCCGCCGCCATCCTCGATATTGATACCGACCGCGCCGGTATCGAGGATCGGCTTAATGTTCTCGGCGACTTTCGCCGGATCGTCGGCATAGCCGGCCTCGAAATCGACCGTCAGCGGAATGCGGATCAGCCGGGTGATCGATGCCGCCATCTCGGCCAGTCGGGCGACCGGCAGCAGATTGCCGTCAGGATATCCCAATGCCCAATCGATGCCGGCGCTGGTGGTCGCGATGGCTGTCGCGCCAAGGCTCTCGATCAGGCGGGCGCTGCCGGCGTCCCAGGCATTGGCCAGGATCAGCGGCTTGTCGACATGATGCAGGGCATGGAAGGTCTTGGCATGGTCTGTCATTTCAGCGCCTTCATCGAGTCTACGAGGGTGGGGAGAAGTTCCGACACGGTCGGGTGTATAGGCACCGCCCAGGACAGAGTGGTCCAGGGCGCGTCGGCATTCATCAAATTGAGAATCGAATGGATCGCCTCGTCGCCGCCGGTGCCGAGGATGGCGGCGCCCAGGATGCGGTCGGTCTCGGCGTCGGCAACCACCTTCATGAAGCCCTTGGTCTCGCTCTTCTCGACGGCGCGGCCGACGCGGCTCATCGGGCGGGTGGCGACCAGCAGCTTGCGGCCGGTTTTCTCGGCTTGGGCCTGGGTCATGCCGACGCGGCCCAAGGGCGGATCGATAAAAAGGCCATAGCCGAGGATGCGGTCGCCGACGCGGCGCGTCTCGCCGTCGAGCAGATTGGCGGCGACGATCTCGAAATCATTGTAGGCGGTATGGGTGAAAGCGCCGCGGCCGTTGCAGTCGCCGATCGCCCAGATGCCCGGCACATTGGTCTGCAGATCCTCACCGACGTCGATATAGCCGCGCTGATCCATTTTGACGCCGGCCGCCTCCAGCCCGAGATCGGCGGTGTTGGGCGTGCGGCCGATGGCCAGCAGCAGGTCGCTGCCGGCAATGTCGCGGGTCTCCAGATGGACGGAGATCCCCGAGCCGGCTTTGGCGACGCTCTCTATCGTGGCGTCGGTCAGCACCTCGACGCCTTCTTCCTGCAGAATTTCGCGGATCGCCTGCGAGATATCTTCGTCTTCGCGCGAAATCAACCGCGGGCCGCGCTCGATCACCGTCACCTTCGCGCCGAAGCGGCGATACATCTGGGCGAACTCCAACCCGATATAGCTTCCGCCCAGCACGACCAGATGCTCGGGCAGGCGATCGAGCGCCACCATGTCGCTATTGGTGAGGTAGGGGATATCCGTCAGCCCCGGCAGATCGGGCACGGTGGCGCGGCCGCCGACATTGAGGAAAATCCAGGGAGCGGTGATGGTTTCCTCGCCGACATTGAGGATATCGGGCGCCTCGAAGCGGGCGTGACCGGTCATCACCGTGCAGTTCTTCATGCCGCGCAGCCAATTTTCGACATTGCCGCGCGAATCCATCGTCACCTTGCGGGCGCGGGCGGCGACTTTCTTCATATCGATGGAAATATCGCCGGTTGTGACGCCGAAATCGGCGCCGCGGCGGGCCAGATGGGCGGCATAGGCACTGGCGACCAGCGCCTTGGTCGGCATGCAGCCGGTATTGACGCAGGTGCCGCCGAAATATTTGCGTTCGACCAGGCAGACGCTCTTGCCCGCGCCGGTCAGGCGGCCGGCCAAAGCGGGTCCCGCCTGGCCGGCGCCGATGATGATGGCGTCGAAGCGCTGCATGGCCGCGCCTCCTGACGGATCAGCCCCTGCGGCTGGTTTCGTAAAGGAACCAGACGCGCTTTTCAGCTTCGTCCACCCAATTCTCGATCAGGCTGGCGGTGGCGATGTCGCCATGCTCGTCGCACAGGTCGTGAACGCTGCGCATGCGGCTGACAAGGGCGAGGTTTTCCTCGCGCAACTCGGCCAGCATGTCGTCGGCGGTGACGAAATCGGCGTCATTGTCGGCGACGCGGGTCATCTTGGCGATCTGGCCGATCGAGCGGAGCGTGGTGCCGCCGACCTTGCGCACGCGCTCGGCGATGTCGTCGGTGGTCGCGAAGATTTCGGCCGCCTGGTCGTCGAGCAGCAGATGATAGTCGCGGAAATGCGGGCCCGAGACATGCCAATGGAAATTCTTCGTCTTGATATAGAGAGCGAAGATGTCGGCGAGCAGCTCGTTGAGGGCGCCTGACAGATCCTTGACGGCGTTCTCGCCGAAGCTCGACGGAGTCTTCAGCGCGGCCTTGCGCTTCTCCTTGCTCGATTCCTTGCCAGCCATGTTGTTGTCTCCTGAGGGGTCGACGGCGGTAAGAGGGGGATCGGATCCCGTGTTCTCAGATGTGGGATAAAGCTAAGTCAAATCAAGATCTAAACCTAGGTCTCGGGGAAAGCCTTCCCTTTTGGGAAATTATATCGTAAAACGATATATATTTCCCAGACCAGGCAGGCCGCATGTCCGATTCCCCTCCCCTTTCCCACGCCCATAGCCCGGGCGACTTCACGGCCGACCGCCGCATTCTGCTCCTGATGGCGGTGGCGGTGCTGGTCGGCACCGGGGCGGTGGGCACCGCCTGGCTGCTGCTGAAGCTGATCGCGCTGTGCACCGATCTCGCCTATTACGGCCGCCTCTCGACGGAGACGCTGACTCCGGCCGACGCCCATCCCGGTCTTTGGGCCATTCCGATCCCGGTAATCGGCTGTCTGATCATCGGTCTGATGGCGCGCTATGGCTCGGAGAAGATCCGCGGTCACGGCATCCCCGAAGCGATCGAGGCGATTCTGATCGGCAAGAGTCGCATCGATCCCAAGGTGGCGGTCTTGAAGCCCCTGTCCTCGGCCATTTCGATCGGTTCGGGCGGGCCGTTCGGCGCCGAGGGCCCGATCATCATGACCGGCGGCGCGGTCGGCTCGCTGCTGGCCCAGACCATCCATCTCAGCTCGACCGAGCGCAAGGCGCTGCTGGTGGCGGGCGCCGCGGCTGGCATGACGGCCATCTTCGGCACGCCTTTGGCCGCCGTGCTGCTGGCGGTCGAGCTGCTGCTGTTCGAATGGCGGCCGCGCAGCTTCCTGCCCGTCGCGGTGGCCGCCGCGGTGGCCGCCGCCGAGCGGACCCTGCTGCTCGATCCGGCGCCTTTATTCACTTATGCCGGCGGAATGGCGCCGTCGCTGTCCGGCATGGGGGCGTGGGCGGCGATAGGGTTGCTGGCCGGATTAGGTTCGGGCGTGCTGACGGCGATGGTCTATGGTTGCGAGGATCTGTTCCAAAAACTGCCGATTCATTGGATGTGGTGGCCTCTGCTGGGCGGTCTCGTCGTCGGTATCGGCGGCGCCATCGAGCCGGCCGCGCTTGGCGTGGGCTACGACAATATCCGTCATTTGCTGGATGGCGACCTGGTGTGGCGGGCAGTGTTGCTTCTGCTCGTCGTCAAATCGGTGATCTGGGCGGTGGCGCTGGGCTCGGGCACGTCGGGCGGCGTGCTGGCCCCGCTGCTGATCTTCGGCGGCTGCCTCGGCGCTCTGGCCGAGTACATTCTGCCCGGCGCCCCGGCGGGTTTCTGGCCCCTGCTCGGCATGGCGGCGATGATGGGCGGCACCATGCGCTCGCCTCTGACCGCGACCCTGTTCGCCATGGAACTGACCGGCGACTACCAGGCCGGCCTGCCGTTGCTGGTCGCCTGCCTAGTGGCGCACGCCACCGCGGTGCTGCTGCTGAAACGCTCGATCCTGACCGAGAAGATCGCCCGGCGCGGTCTGCACATCACCCGCGAATATCAGACAGATCCCTTCGACCAGGCTTGGGTCAAGGAGGTGATGGTGCGCGAAGTCGATGTGGTGCCGGCCGATTGGACGGCGGGCGAGACCGTCGATTTCTTCCTGACCCCCGGCGCGCCGCATCACAAAAGCTATCCGGTGGCGGATGACGGGGGGAGGGTGCTTGGCATGGTGTCGCGCGCCGACATCCTGGCCTGGACCCGGAGCGGCTCCGATATCGACCGCCAGGCGCCGGTGGGCAGCCTCGTCTCCGGCGCCGATCTGGTGACGGGACAAGCCGATGAACTGGTCGGGAGTCTGGCTGACCGCATGGCGCGCAGCGGGGCGGGACGGGTGCCGATCCTCGATGGGGACGGCAAGCTGGCCGGGCTGGTGGCGCGCAAGGACCTGCTTCTCGCCCGGGCCCGCCGACAGGCCGAGGAGCACGACCATGCGGTGCTGCTGCGGCTGCGCTGAAGGCGTGGTATGAATTACCCATGATCTCCAGCGCCAGCCTGCTCGCCTTCGCCTTCGTTGCCCTCGGCATGGTGATGAGTCCGGGGCCGAACATGATCTATCTGCTGACGCGGTCGATCACCCAGGGCCGCCGCGCCGGGGTGATCTCGCTGTTCGGCGTGGTGCTGGCGTTTCTGGTCTACATGCTGTGCGCGGCGTTGGGCGTGACCGCGTTGCTGGTCACCGTGCCGCTGGCCTATCGCGCCCTGCAATGGGCGGGCGCCGGATATCTGCTGTGGATGGCGTGGAACGCGGTGAAACCGGGGGCGCGTTCGGTCCTGCAGCCGCGTACAGATCTGCCGATCGACGGGCCCCGCCGCCTGTTCGCCATGGGATTTCTCACCAATCTGCTCAATCCCAAGGCGGCGGTTCTTTATCTGTCGCTCTTGCCGCAATTCATCGATCCGACGCGTGGCCATGTGCTGGCCCAGGGCATTCTGCTGGGTCTGCTGCAGATCGCCATCAGCTTCACGGTCAATCTCAGCATCGTGATGGCGGCGGGATCGGTAGCGGCCTGGTTCGCCGGCCGCCCGGCCTGGCTCAGGGTTCAGCGTTGGCTGATGGCCGGCGTGCTGACGGGATTGGCGATGCGGCTGGCGCTGGAGAAGCGTCCCGCCTAATTCACCCAAGGCGGCGGTTCGTTGATCCCCAGCCAATAGCGCGCCACCTGCTCGATGGTGTCGGCGAATTCGTTGGCGTCGGTCGATTTGACGACGTAGGAATTGGCTCCCAGGCGATAAGCGTCGGCATGGCCCGAGCGGCTGGCCGCACCTGTCACCACCACCACCGGCAGCCAGCGCGTACGCGCTTCGGCGCGCAATTTCTCCAGCACCGACGCGCCGCCCTGGCCGGGCAGGTTCCAGTCCAGCAGGATCAGATCCGGCGGCGGGCGGCGGCGGCCGCTGTCGTCGAACTGGGATAGAAGCTCGAAGGCCTCCTCGCCGGTGCGGGCGACGGCGGCCAGGCTGGGGGGCTGGCAGCGATCCAGCACACGCAGGATCAGGGCGGCGTCGGCGCCATCGTCCTCGATCAGCAAAATGCGCTTTTCGCTCATGACTTTGTCTCCAATGTGAAGAAGAACGCCGCTCCCTCGCCGACCTTGCCCTCGGCCCAGATCCGGCCGCCATGGCGGCGCACCACCCGCAACACGGTGGCCAGTCCGATGCCGGTGCCTTCGAAATCGTGCGCCGCGTGCAATCGGGTGAAGACGTTGAACAGTTTGCCGGCATGGGCCATGTCGAAGCCAGCGCCGTTGTCGCGCAGCACGATCACCTGCTGGCGGTCGCGCGTCTCGCTGGCCAGCTCGATGCGCGCATGGGGGGTCTTGCGGGTGAATTTCCAGGCATTGCCCAGCAGATTTTCCAGCGCCACTTCGAGAAGCGCGCTATCGCCCGGCACCCACAGCCCATCGGGAATCACCACCTCGACGTCGCGATCGGGATCTGCCTGGCGCAGCCGCGCCAGGCAGGCGCGGGCGATGAAGGACAGATCCACTTCACGCCCCACGAACTCGCTGCGCGTCACTTTGGACAATTTCAGCAGATCCTCGATCAGCCGGCCCATATGCGCGGTCGAATCGCGGATGCGGGTGATGAATTCGCGCCCGGCATCGTCGAGAATGTCGGCGTAATCCTCGAGCAGAGCCAGGCCGAAGCCGTCGATGGACCGCAGGGGCGCGCGCAGATCGTGGGCCACCGAATAGCTGAAAGCCTCCAGTTCCTGGTTCTTCAGCTCCAGTTCCTCGGCCATCGCCGCGCGGGCCTCGGCGGTCTCGCGCGCGGCGCGCTCCTCGGCGGCCTCGATCTCCTTGCGCAGCAATTCCTCGCGGATGCGCCGGGTTTCGTCCTGGATCTGCTTGCGGCGGATCTGCGCCATGACCCGGGCGCGCAGCCCGTCGGGTTCGCCCGATTTCGACAGATAATCGTCGGCGCCGGCGCTCAACGCCTCGATCATCGCCTTGCGGTCCTCGACCGCGGTCAGCATCACCACCGGCGTATCGCGCAAGCCCGGCGCCGCCTTGATGCGCCGGCAGGTCTCGACGCCGTCGATGCCGGGCATCACCAGATCGAGCAGCACGCAATCGACCGGCTGCACCGACAGCAGCAGCAGGGCTTCCGCGCCGGAATGGGCCAACTGCACCTCATAGCCCTCGCCGCGCAGGATCTCGCCCAGCTCGTTGAGATAGGTCGGGCTGTCATCGACGGCCAGAATGCGCTTGGGCGCCTGCAGGCTGTTGGTGTCGCGCTTGGAATCGGGGGCACCGGCGCTGCGCAGCAAGGCGTGCAGCCGGGCCAGGATCACGTCGCTTTCCTCGCCCTTGCGCACGAAGGCGTCGGCGCCGGCATCGAAGGCCTGCAGCTCGGCGTCACCCTCGTCCGAGCCGGTCAGCAGCAGGCAGGGGGTCTGGCGCAGGGCGGCGTCGAGGCGGATGCGGCGGATCACGGTGGGGCCGTCGATGCCGGGCAGGCTGCCATCGACGATCACCGCGGCGGGGCGGGCGTCGGCGGCGATGCGCAGGCCTTCCTCGCCGCTGGTCGCCGGCAAGACCTTGTGGCCGGCTTCCTCCAGCATCTCGACGAGGGCGTTGCGGAAGGTCGGGCTGTCGTCGATCACCAGGATGGCGTCGCTGGTCTCCTGGACGGACCCTTTAAGACGGCGCAGATGGTCGCGCACGCGGCCGACCAGATAGGCGGAATCATAAGGCTTGCCGACATAATCGTCGGCGCCGGCGGTCAGGCCGCGGACGCGGTGGCGCACCTCGGCCTCGCTCGACAGCAGCACCACCGCCATGCCGGCGGTGCGCGGGTTTTCGCGGATCAGCTTGAGGAGCTCGACGCCGTCATCGTCGGGCAGCAACACGTCCAACACGGCCAGCTTGAACGTGCCGTTGGCCAGGGCGCGGCGGGCCGAAGCGCCGTCCTGACAGGCCATGCAGGAGAATCCCGCAGCCTCGAGTATCTCCATCAGCGCCATGCGGACGGTCAAACTATCGTCGACGATCAATATTTCCGCGGTCATCGGCGCTGTCCCATGGGCGAGGCGGGAACCCGCCCCAGGAACGGACCGATCTCGGACAGAGGCAGGATATGGGTGGCGGCGCCCAGCAGCGCCGCCTCGCGCGGCATGCCGTAGATCACCGAGCTGGCTTCGTCCTGCGCCACGGTCAGGGCCCCGGCCTGGCGCATCTTGAGCAGGCCGGCGGCGCCGTCGCGGCCCATGCCGGTCAGCAAGACGGCGCAGGCCGCCGGGCCGTAATCGCGGGCCAGCGATTCGAACAGCACGTCGACCGAGGGACGGCAGGAATGACGCTCGGCCTCGAGAGACAGGCGCAGGCGGCCGTCGCGCACCGAGAGATGCTGCCCGGGCGGGGCCATCACCACCCTGCCGGCCGAGGCCGAGACAAGCTCGCCCTCCTTGGCGTAGGAGACGCGCCGCGCCGTCTGCCCGTCCAGCCAGTCGGCAAAGGCGGTGCCGAACGGTTCCGAGATATGCAGCACGAACAGGATCGGTAGGGAGAAGCTATCAGGTAACCCGTTCAGCACGTCGAGAATGGCGCCGGGGCCGCCGGTCGAGGCGCCGATCGCCGCCGCCGAATATTTCTGCGCCTCGCGCAGCAAAGCGGGGGCGCCGGGCGCGGCCGGAGCGGAGGTCGCTTGCGGAATCGCGATCAGCCGGCCGCGCGGATGGGTGATGACGCGGATGCGCGACACCAGCTTCAGCGTGGTCAGGTAATCCTTGGCCCAGCGCTCGTCGCTGCCGTCGCCGGTGAATTTCTCGATGACGTCCACAGCACCCGCGGCCAGCGCGTCATAGGTGCGGAACAATTCGCCGCGGTTGATCGAGGCCGACACCACCAGGATCGGGGTGGGGAAATGCGCCATGATATATTCGGTGGCGGCCAGCCCGGTCATCAACGGCATCATCATGTCCATCGACAGCACGTCGGGCTTGTGACGGCGCACCAGCTCGATGGCTTCCTTGCCGTCGGCCGCCTCGCCGACCAGCTCCAGCTCGGGGTCGGCCGAGACGATCTCCACCAGGCGCTTGCGTACCGTCAGCGAATCCTCGGCGATCACAACTCTAATGCGCGACATGTCCTACTCCGTCAGCCGCCGGATCATGGCGAGCAATTCGTTCTGATCGAAGGCGCTTTTGACCATATAGCCTTGCGCCCCCACTTCGCGGCCGCGCTGCAAATCCTCGGGGGCATTGCGAGACGTCACCATGATCGCCGGTATGCGATAGAGGACCGGATCCGAGCGGATCCGCTCGACGAAACCGAACCCATCCATTCCCGGCATCTCGACATCGACCAGGAACAGGCCGTAATCGCGGGCCTTGGCCATTTCCAGGCCGATCTCGGCCGACCCGGCCACGTCGACAGTGTAGCCGGCCGATTCCAGGATGCTCCGCTGCAGCATCTGGGTGGTGAGCGAATCATCGACCACCAATATCATCGGCAGCAGCCGGGAGTCGGGCGCGGATGAACCAGACGCGAGGCCAATCGCGGCCACCAGCCGGTCGGGATCGAGCACCAGGCGCGGGTTGCCTTCGGCGTCGAGCGAGGCGCCGGCGACGATGGCGTCGGCCGGTGCCTCGTCGGGCAAGGGGTGGACGACGACGCGCGCCGTGCCCAGCAGGCGGTCGATGCCGATGGCGGCCAGACCCTCGCGGCCGGCCACGATCACGGCGGTCCGGCGCATCTCGGCAGGCGGACGGGGAGCGGCGATCAGCTCGGCCAGCGGCAGGAAGGGCACCGCGGCCTGCTCATGGCGGATCGCCAGCCCATGGCCGGTATCGGCGAAATCCTCGGGCTTGAGACGCAGACAGTGGCGCACCGAATCGAGCGGCAGCGCGGCCACCACGCCCGAGCTTTCGACCAGCAGCGCATCGAGCGCCAGCAGGGAGGAAGGCACGGTCAGTTCGAACACGGTGCCCCGGCCCGCTTCGCTGCGCACGTCGAGGCCGCCGCCCAGGCGCTGGGCCACGTCGCGCACCACATCCATGCCGACGCCGCGACCGGCGGCCACGGTGACTTCGTCCGAGGTGGAAATGCCACCCTTCAACAACAGGCGAATCGCTTCCTCGTCGCTGGCCTGCGGAGCCTTGGCGGCGCGGCGGATGGCGTCGAAATCGAGTCCGCGACCGTCGTCGGAGCATTCGAACAGGATGCGCCGGCCACGCCGCGCCACGCGCAGCCGCACCCGGCCTTCCTCGGGTTTGCCGTGAGCGCGCCGCTCTGCGGGGGATTCGATGCCATGGGCGACGGCGTTGCGCACCATCTGCACCAGGGCATGCTGCACAGCCTCGATGACCGGCGCGTCGAGGCGCACCTCGCCGCCCTCGCCGGCGAATTCCGCCAGGCGGCCCAGGGCGCGGGCGCCGTCGCGCACGGCGCGTTCGAGCCCGGTGAACAGGCTGGCGGCGGCGACCAGCCGCATCTGCTCGGCGGCGTCGCGCAGCTGCCCCAGTTCGCGGTCCATCTGGCCGAGCGTCTGGTCGAGCGCGCGGTCGGCCCCGGACAGCTTGCGGCGCAACTCCTCGGCCAGGATGAAAAGATGTTTCTGCGTTCCCGATAGGGCGGCGCCGGGGCGCGGGCTCAGCTGGGCCAGCAGCAGGTCGGCCAGATGCCGGCCCTTTTCCATATCGTCGGCGGCGCCGCGTAGGCCGGATAGCAGGGCATGAGTCTCGGCCAGGCCGTCGAGCAGGGTATCTACGTCGGTCAGCTCGGTGCGCACGCTGAGCGTGGGCTCCTCGGCGTGAACCGGCGCCGGGAAGCCGGCTTCGGCGACGGTCTGTGCCGGGGCGGTCTCCTCGGGCGGCGGCGAGAGATCCTTGAGGCGCGCCTCGGCGCGGTCGAGCTCGACCAGAATACGGTCGATCTCGGCGCGCGGCACCTGCTCGCGAGTCTCGCGCCACGGCACCAGCACTTCCTCGATGGCGTGCGCGCAGTCGGCGATGGCGTTCTCCTTGACGACCCGCGCGGCCCCTTTCAGCGTATGGGCGATGCGCAGCAGGCGCGCCAACTGCCCGCCGCCGGCGCCTTTTTCCAGATCGAGCACGCCTTGGGCGACCTGGTCGAGCAGGTCGCGCGCCTCGATGCGGAAATATTTATAGGGGTCGCGGGGGGGCATCCGGCTTTATCCGGCCTCGGGGCGGATGATGCGCAACAGATCGCCGGCCAGGCCCGACAGCTGAGAGGCCGTCTTCAGCGTCTCCGAGGCGCTGGTCTCGGTCTCGCGCGCGGTCTGAGTGACGTCGGCGATGGCGACATTGACCTGATCGACGGCGCTGGTCTGCTGCTTGGTGGACAGGCCTATCTCGCGCGCCGCCTCGGTGGTAGACCCGACCAGCGCCGCGATCTGGCGGAAGGCGGCGGACAGATCGAGGAACTGCCGCGAGCCGCTATCCACCGCCTTCGAGCCGGTCTCGGTGGCCATCACCGTGGTGTTGACGGCGCCGCGCACTTCCTCGATCAGGGTGCGGACTTCCTTGGCCGAGCCGCCGACGCGGTCGGCCAGCTTACGGATCTCGTCGGCCACCACGGCGAAACGCTTGCCGCTCTCGCCGGCGCCGGCCGCCTCGATGGTGGCGTTGATGGCCAGGATGTTGGTCTGTTCGGCCAGTTCGAGCACGATGTCGAGCACCGAGCCGATCTCCTGGGATTTTTTTCCCAGCTCCAGCATGTGGGTAACGATCTGATCCATCTGACGGCGGATGCCGCCGATCGAATCACTGGTCGAATCCACCATGCCCTGGCCGCCACGCGCGGCGACGGCGGTCTGCTCGGCCGAGCCGGCGACGCGCTGGGCGGATTCGGCGATCTGGCGCGAGCTGACCAGAAGCTCGTTGATGGTGGTGCTGATCTCGTTCATCGCAGTCGATTGTTCGGAGGCGCTCTGGGCCTGCTGGTTGGCCGAGGCCTGCAGCTCGGCGGCAGAACTTTCCACATGGCTGACCGCCGAGCCGATCTGGCGGCCCAGCGAGCTGGTGATGAGCGAACCGATGGCGACGATCGCGATCAGGCCGAGCAGCCCGCCCCAGGTGATCACGCCGTTGGTGAAGATGGTGGCCTGGCGCGAGGTGACCGTGCGGACCTTCAAGAGGTCGCTTTCCTCCTGGTCGGCGTCGGCGATCAGGATGCGAAGCTTGGTCATCGAGCCGCTGCCGCCGATCTGCCCGTTCAGCTTGCCGATGGCTTCGGCGCCCAGGGTGCGCCTTGTATCGATGCCATCGCGCAGATTGTCCATCCGCTGTTCGATGACCTGCTGCATCTGAGCGAGGCGTTCTTGCTCATGCGGATTGTCCAGGGTCAGGTGCCGAACATCGTCGAAGGCGGTTTTGGCCGTCGCCTGCGCCGTCTTGAAGGTGTCGAGATAGCTGTCTGAGCCGGTGATCAGATAGCCGCGCTCGCTGCTTTCGGCGGCGGTGACGGCGGCCAGCAGATCGGCCAGACGGGCCTTGACCTCATGGGTGTGGCTGACCCAATCCTCGGTGTCGATCAGGTTCTCGGTATTGTGATAAGTGATGCCCGCTATCAGCAGCACAACCAAGCAGGCCACTCCGAAGCCGGCGGCGAGGCGCCGCCCGAACGTCCATCGGCTGATCATCAATCGGTTCCTTCCTGGGGGATCGGTTTGGTTTGGGCGAGCCTGTCGAGCAGGGCGGGCAGATGCAGGATCGGACGTCGCAGGGGGCCATCCTCGATGAAGCCGCGCGTCCAGGCGGTTCCGCCTTCGAAACCGAGCGGCAGGATCGTGCTGGCCTCGATGCGCAAATGACCTTCCAACTCGTTGAACGCAAAGGCGACCGGCCGGTCCACGGCCAACAGCAGCCAGCGCGGGGCGCCGACCGGGGCGAGGCCGATCAGCGCCGGCAAATCATAGACGGCGGCCAGAACGCCGCGGAATCCGGCCAGGCCGAGCAGCCCCCGAGCGCGCCCCGGCACGGGGGTGACGCGCTTGCCGGAATGCAGCCCGGCCACGTCGGCCAACGGCACGGCCCAAGGGTCGCCGCCAAGGCGGACCCGCAACAGATCGAGAGTCTGCGGGAGCGGCGGCCGCATCGGTTGAGCGAAGCTGCGGTCGAAATCGCGTTTGAGCGTCTGAGCCTGGCGCGACAAGGTCGGGGTGCGAGTCATTTTATGTCCCTCAGGCGCCGGGCGCGGCTTCCAGCCGCTGGGCTACCGCGCCAAGCTATGTCGCTTGTGTGCTCGACGCTGTCGGCAGCGCGGGCCTGCACTTGCAGGCCTGCACCGA
>Ga0302311_10003464_pt1 | contig 17241 bp, 17 predicted proteins | sample III_Palsa_N1_3_FD_200449 | JGI IMG/M metagenome (GOLD analysis project Ga0302311, IMG submission 200449) | Peat permafrost microbial communities from Stordalen Mire near Abisko, Sweden - III_Palsa_N1_3 | ecosystem: Environmental > Terrestrial > Soil > Palsa > Peat permafrost | place: Sweden... | reverse complement strand
GCCGCAGGCCCACAACGACGTGGTGCAGAAGATCCTGCGGCTGGCCCGCAAGGGCGTCGCGGTCACCTACATCCCCGGCAACCACGACGAGGTGGTGCGCGGCTTCTACGGCGTCCACTTCGGCGGCGTGGTGGTGGCGCGCGACGCGATCCACGTCACCGCCGACGGCCGCCGCTTCCTGGTCACCCACGGCGACGAGTTCGACGGGGTGGTGCAGTACGCCCGCTGGCTCGCCATCCTGGGCGACTGGGCCTACCGCACCGTGCTGATGCTCAACACCGTGCTCAACGGCGTGCGCCGCCGGCTCGGCTTCGGCTACTGGAGCTTCTCCGCCTTCCTGAAGGTGAAGGTGAAGAACGCCCTGCAGTTCATCGAGAACTATGAGCTGGCGGTGGCCGACGAGGCGCGGCGGCGCGGCGTGGACGGAGTGATCTGCGGCCACATCCACAAGGCCGAGATGCGCCAGATCGGCGACATCCTCTACGTCAACGACGGCGACTGGGTGGAGAGCTGCACGGCGCTGGTCGAGCACTTCGACGGGCGGCTCGAGATTCTGGAGTGGGCGAAGCTGCGTTCCTGGTCCATGATCGAGCGCGCCCGCGATGCGTCGCTGGGCGAGTTGACGGAGCCCCTGATCGCCTGATGCGCATCCTGCTGGCTACCGACGCCTGGGAGCCTCAGGTCAACGGCGTCGTGCGCACCTTGGCGCGTGTGGTCGCCGAGCTGCGCGAGATGGGCGATGTGGTCGAGGTGATCAGCCCCGACCAGTTCCAGACCTTCCCCCTGCCCACCTACCCTGAGATCAAGCTCGCCGTCGGCGCCACAGAGAAGGTGCAGGAGCGGTTCAAGTCGTTCGAGCCGGAGGCGATCCACATCGCCACCGAGGGGCCGATCGGGCTCTCGGCGCGGCGCACCTGCGTCGACTGGAAGCTGCCCTTCACCACCAGCTACCACACGAAGTTCCCGGAATACGTCTCGGCGCGGCTGCCGGTGCCGCTCGCGGCCGGCTACGCCTACATGAAATGGTTCCACCGCCCGTCCGGCCGGCTGATGGTGGCGACGCCCACCCTGCGCGACGAGCTCGACCGGCACGGCTTCCGCAACCTGTCGCAGTGGTCGCGCGGCGTCGACACCGAGCTCTTCCACCCGCGCCAGCGCCACACGCCGGACGTCTACGCGGGCCTGCAGCGGCCGGTGTTCCTCAACGTCGGCCGCGTGGCGGTCGAGAAGAACATCGAGGCATTCGTCTGCCTGGGTCTGCCCGGCACGATGGTGGTGGTGGGCGACGGGCCGCAGCGCGAGGAACTGACCCAGCGCTATCCGCAAGTGATCTTCGTCGGCGCCAAGTTCGGCGACGAGCTGGCGGCCTATTTCGCCTGGGCCGACGCCTTCGTCTTCCCGTCGCTCACCGACACCTTCGGCCTGGTGCTGCTGGAGGCGATGGCGTCCGGCACGCCGGTGGCGGCTTTCTCGGTCGCCGGACCGATCGACATCATCCCGGGCTCGGGCGCGGGCGTCGTCGCCCCCGACCAGAGCACGGGCCTGAAGGAAGCGGCGCTGGCCTGCCTCGACCTCGACCGCGCGGCGGTGCGGGCTTTCGCCGAGCAGTTCTCCTGGCGCGCCTGCGCCGAGGAGTTCCGCCGCAATCTGCAGCCCTATCCGGAGCCGGAGAAGAGCCGCTTCTGGCGCCGGCTACGGCGCCTGGCGCGCCTGCGCCGCGGCCCCCGCCGCACCGAGCCGCCGCAGCCCGTCGCGGGCGCCTGAGCGGCCGCCAGGGCGAACGCTTCGTCAATCGTTCGATGTGCCAATATGACGCGGATCGATTCGGGTTTGGCGGGGCAGGAAAATGCGACGCTTTTCCACAGGCTATCCACAGCGATCGAAGGTGGGGTTAGGTCTTTACATCCCCCCCCAACATCCCTATTTCGCACGGCTCCGGCGGACCCGAAGTCCTACAAGCGCTGCTAACGCCGGTCTGGGTTCAACAATCTCTCAGGGGGTTACGTGAATTGCACACGTATCATACGCCCCTGGACCTGGTCCGCGAGCGGTCACCGGAACGTCCTGTCGCACTCGTGCGACCGGACGCCGTGGCCCTAGCGGCGCACTGGTTCCAGGACAATTTCAAGGGCGACGTTCTCTACGCTGTTAAAGCGAACCCGTCGCCGTGGGTGATCGAAACGCTCGCCGCCAATGGCGTGCGCGGCTTCGACGTGGCGTCGATCCCCGAGATCGAGCTGGTCAAGGCGCACGCGCCGGACGCCAGGCTGGCCTTCATGCATCCGGTGAAGAGCCGCGCGGCGATCAAGGCCGCCTACTTCAAGCACGGCGTACGCACCTTCGCGGTCGATACGCTCGAAGAGCTCGACAAGGTGCTCGACATCACCGGCCGGGCGAAGGACCTCAATCTCATCGTCCGCCTAGCGGTGGACACCCTGGGCGCGGCCTATTCGCTCTCCGGCAAGTTCGGCGTCGACGCCCGCGAGGCTTCGCCGCTGCTGCTGGCCGCCCGCCGCGCCACCGACGAGCTGATGGGCGTCTCCTTCCACGTCGGCAGCCAGTGCATGCGCCCGTCGGCCTTCCAGGCGGCGATGGCGCAGGCCTCGCGCGCCCTGGTCCGCGCCGGGGTGTTCGCCGACGTGATCGACGTCGGCGGCGGCTTCCCGTCGGTCTATCCGGGCATGGTCCCGCCCGACCTTTCGGAATACGTCGCCGCCATCGACCGCGGCTTCGCCGAGATGATGGTCCACGAGACGACCGAACTCTGGTGCGAGCCCGGACGGGCGCTGGTGGCGGAAGGCTCCTCGCTGCTCACCCGCGTCGAGCTGCGCAAGGGCGACGCCCTCTATCTGAACGACGGCTCCTACGGGGCGCTGTTCGACGCCGCCCACTCCAAATGGCCGTTTCCGGTCAAGCGGCTGCGGGCGGACGCGGAAACCGGCGCGCCGCTGCGCCCCTACCGTCTCTTCGGCCCGACCTGCGATTCGGCCGATGCGATGGCGGGCCCGTTCTGGTTGCCGGAGGACATCCGCGAGGGTGACTTCATCGAGATCGGCATGATGGGCGCCTATGGCGTCGCCATGTCGACCCGGTTCAACGGCTTCGGCGAGGCGGATATCGCCCAGGTCGAAGACGCGCCGATGCTGTCCCTCTTCGGCCTCGCGCCGCGCACCCTGGCGACCCCGCGCGCCGAGACGGCGGACGTCGTCAAGCTGTCGCGGGCGCGTGGCAGGAAGCGGCGGCGCCGGTAGATTTCGTCTATCTAGAGACTTCAGCCCCGGCCGTCGCTCCGTCCGGCCGGGGCGCGATGCTATGGGACGGGCGCTCACACCAAGGGAAACCTGAAGCGATGAACGCTCCCGCACCCGCCAACACCAAGGCCGAACTACTGGCCAAGACCGTCGAACATGTCGACATCACCGCCTATGACGCCCGGCCGGTGATCGACGCCATGCGCAAGATGAGCTTCACCAGCCGCGACACCGCCCGCGCGGCCGACATCCTTTCGATGGCGATCGAGGACCCGGCCTGTTCGGTGTGGATCACCCTGGCCGGCTCGACCAGCGCCGGCGGCTGCATGCACGTCTATCGCGACATGCTGAAATACGGCCTCGCCGACGTGGTGGTGGCGACTGGCGCCTCGATCATCGACATGGACTTCTTCGAGGCGCTCGGCTTTCGGCACTATCAGGCCCAGGGAGGCGTCGACGACCGCGACCTGCGCGCCCTCTACATCGACCGCATCTACGACACCTACATCGACGAGGAAGAGCTGCAGGCCTGCGATGCGGCGATCAAGGAGATCGCCGACAGCCTGGAGCCGCGCCCCTACTCCAGCCGCGAGTTCATCCACGAGATCGGCCGCTGGCTGGCGGCGGGCCACGCCAAGAAGCCCGGCAGCCTGGTGCAGACGGCGTTCGAGGAAGGCTGTCCGATCTTCTGCCCCGCCTTCACCGACTCGTCGGCCGGCTTCGGCTTGGTGAAGCACCAGGTGGAGCGGATGAAGGCCGGCAAGCCCTACCTCACCATCGACGCGGTCGCCGACTTCCGCGAACTCACCGACGTCAAGATCGCCGCCGGCGCCACCGGCCTCTTCATGGTCGGCGGCGGGGTGCCGAAGAACTTCGCCCAGGACACCGTGGTCTGCGCCGAGATCCTCGGCCTGGAGGCGGAGATGCACAGATACGCGGTGCAGATCACCGTGGCCGACGTGCGCGACGGCGCCTGCTCGTCGTCGACGCTCAAGGAGGCCGCGTCCTGGGGCAAGGTTCAGGTGACCGAGGAGCAGATGGTGTTCGCCGAGGCGACAACCGTGGTGCCGCTGATCGCCTCGGACGCGTGGCACCGCGGCGGCTGGAAAACCCGCGAGAAGCGCAGCTGGGCGAAGCTGTTCGCGAAGGGTTGAGGCTCAGACGAGCTCGACGACATCGCCGTATGCGGCGACCGTCGCGTCCGATGTCACGAGGCGCAGCGGCTCCGACCGAGCCTGGGCGATGAGCATCCGGTCAAACGGATCGCCGTGGATCGCGGGCAGCGCATGGACCGCGAGCGCGTGCGCTGCGGTGATGTCGAGGACGCGGTACCCGGCGTCCGCAAAGAAGGTCAGCGCCTGGGCGGCCGAGATGGGCATATCGTTCGGTCGTCCTCGGCGCCGTGCGAACTTGATGGCGATCTCCCACAGCGTCACGACGCTCACGAAGATTTCGTTGTCGAGGTCGGCGATCCGGCGCCGAGTCGCGGGCTTGAGGCGCCGATCGTCGAATATCGCCCAGATCGCGACGTGAGTATCGAGCAGGAACCTCATTCCTCGCCGTAGAACAGCTTCTCGATCTCTTCGTTGTCCTCGTCGATATTGTCCGGGGCAGTGAACAAGCCCTTGGCGACCCCGATCCTCACGCCGGTTTTCTTCTGTTCCAGTGGAACGAGACGCGCGGCGGGGCGACCATTGCGGGCGATGATGATCTCGCGCTCGCCGCCGCTCTCAACCGCTTCAACCAGCTTTGAGAGATTGTTCTTCGCCTCGAGCATGTTGACGGTGGTCACGGCCCGCTCTCCTTAGCCAAGCCTGGCCAAGATAGGCGCGTTTGCCGGAGCTGCAAGCCCCTAGGCCCCCACACCAATCGCGCCGCCCCGCACTTCATTGACGCTGCGACTTCTAGTACGTCACGCGGGGGCCTGCGGTCGCCAAGTCCGATCCCGGCCTTGCGTAACCACCGGCGCCGACCGCGCGAACTAAGACCAACGGCGTGAACGACACCGAAACCGGGTTGAAGGAACTGATGCTGCGCGGACTGGCCGGCGATGCGACGGCGCACGCCCAGCTGCTGGGCGCGCTCGGCGGACATCTGCGCGCCTATTTCACCCGCCGACTCGGCCCGGGCGCGGCGGAGACCGAGGACCTGGTGCAGGAGACGCTGCTGGCGATCCACTTGAAGAGAGATAGTTACGACACGCGCCAGCCCTTCTCACCCTGGGCCTATGCGATCGGCCGCTACAAGCTGCTGGATCACTTCCGCCGCAGCGGCGTCAGGCGCGCCGTGCCGCTGGAGGACGCCGGCGTGCTGCTGGCGGCCGAAACCGCCGAGGAGGGCGCGGTGCGGCGCGACCTGGAAACGCTGATGAGCGACCTGCCGGCGCGCCAGCGGGCCTTGATCCAGGACGTCAAACTGACCGGCTATTCCATCGATGAGGCGGCCAAGCGCCAGGGCTTCACGCCCGGCGCGGCCAAGGTGGCGATCCACCGCAGCCTGCAGCGGCTGGCGCGCAAGGTGCGGCCATGAGAACCGACGAGCTGATCCGCACGCTCGCGCTCGACGCCGGCCCGGTCCCGGCGCGGCCGGTCGCGCCGCGGCTGCTGGCGGTCGCGCTGGCCGGCGCGGTGCTGTGGCTCGCCCTGCTCGCCGTCCAGTTCGGACCGCCGGCCCGGTCGGCGAACGCCGGCTGGTTCTGGATGAAGGCGGTCTACAGCCTGCTGCTGGCGGCGGCGGGCCTGATGGCGACCGTGCGGCTGGCGCGGCCGGGCGGACGCATCGGAGCGGTGATCTGGCTGGCTGTGGCGACCGTGGCGTGGCTGCTGATGATGGCCGGACACGAGACCATGAACGCCTCGCCCGGCCAGATGGCGCATCTCTGGCTCGGCGAGACCTGGCGCATCTGCCCGGTGCGCATCCTGATCATCGCCGCGCCGCTCTATGGCGCGGTGCTGTGGGTGATGCGACGGACCGCGCCGACTCGGCTGGCAACCGCCGGCGCGGCCGCCGGCCTGTTCGCGGGGGCGGTCGCGGCGGTGATCTACGGCCTCTACTGCCAGGAGACCGCCGCGGCGTTCGTGGTGGCTTGGTACAGCCTCGGCATCGCCGCCTGCGCGGCCCTGGGCGCGCTGATCGGCCGGTATCTGCTGCGCTGGTAGGCTAAGGCGCCGCGACGGCCTCCAGGATGGCTTCCCGCACCAGCTCGGGCCGCTCCATCGGCAGGAAGTGGGTGGTGTCCGGCACAGTGTCGACGCGGATACGGCCGGTGGCGGTCAGGCGCTCCAGGCCCTCGTCGAGGCGACCGGGCGACTCGCGCCCAGCGCGCAGGATCCGGATCGGGCAGCGCGAGGCCTCGAACGCGGCCCAGATGTCGTGGTCCTGCGACACGTAGTTGGAGACTTCCCACTCCGGCGTGCAGGCGAGGGTCACCGTGCCGTCCGGCAGGTCGTGAAAGCCGGCCGCTACGTAGTCTTTCAGCATCGCCTCGGTCCAGGTGCTGAAGGCGCCGCGGCCGCGATAGCCGTCCACCGCCGCCGCGCGGCTCGGGAACACCCGCCGGCGTCGCAGCGCGCCTTGCACCATCGGCGAAAGGCCGATGGCCTCGGACGACGCCTGCATCGTCCCAGGTGGCCGTATGACCGGCTCCAGCAGAGCCAGCGCTCGCACCCGCTCGGGCGCCTCGGCGGCCGCCAGCAGCGAGGCCGTGCCGCCCATCGAGTGGCCGGAGAGCGCCACCCGCCCGATCCCCATCACCTCCAGGAAGGCCAGCAGATCGTCCTTCAGGTCGAGCCAGGAGGTGCGCGGATAGTCCGTCGGCAGGGTGGTCGCGCCATGGCCCCGCTGGTCGGGCGTCAGGATGCGCAAGCTGGTCGCCAGCGGCGCGAGGATCGTCCGGTAGGCGCGGGCGTTGAAGCCGTTCGCGTGCAGGAAGACCAAATCAGGCGTCCGATCGGCCGGCCCGTAGTCGAGAAACGCCATCTCGCCCGCGCCTGGCGACGTCGCCAGGCCAACTCGGCCGGTGCGGGGCTCGTAGTCGAGAACGGCGTCCAAAGGCGTCTCCTGATCGGTTTGGGCGAGTGCTAGGCTGGGTCCCCAAGGTAAGTCCATGGGGGTAAGTCCATGGGGGTAAGTCCATGGCGAGATCGCGAGGCTTGGAATGAAGCTGCGGACCATTGGCTATGAGGCGGCGACACAGGCCGCCGTGATCGCCGCGCTGCAGGCGGCCAGCGTCGAGGTGCTGATCGACGTGCGGGCGGTGCCGTCGTCGCGCCGGGCGGGGTTTTCCAAGCGCATCCTGGCCGCCAGCCTCGCCGAGGCGGGCATCGACTATGTGCACCTGCAGGCGCTGGGCACACCCAAGGCCGGCCGCCAGGCAGTGCGCGCCGGGCGTCCGGCCGAGATGCGAAAGATCTACGAGGCGCACCTGGCCGAGCCGAAGGCGCAGCTGGAGCTCGCCCAGGCGCTCGAGATCGCCAGGGAACGATCCGCCTCGCTGCTTTGTTACGAAGCTGATCCGAGCCATTGCCACCGGCGCATCGTCGCCGAGCGGCTCATGGAAGCGGACGCGTTCGAGGTGGAAGACCTGAGCCCGTGACCCCGGCTTAGTGGCTGTCCTTCTTGTCCGCCGGGGCTTGGCCGGTCGCGGCCTGGATCAGGGCGGCGATGCGGTCGGTCGAGTCGGCGGCCTGGTTCAGCATCTGCATGGGCGCTGAACCCGGTCGGACGGCGGCGGCGACCTGGCTCGCGGCCGATTGCGCCATGTTGATGGCGGCGTCGGACGCGGCGGTGATCTTGGCGGAGGCGGCGGTGACCGCGTCCTGATAGATGAAGCCATAGGTCGGGTAGACGGTGGTGCCGAGGTCGTGGGACGGGTCGTTCCACACCTTTACTTGGCTCCAATCGCCGTTCGGCGAGACGTCGACCACGGTGACGTTGCGCTCGACGTGGCCGCGGCGTCCGTCGATCAGCGACCAGTTGGCCTGGCTGATCTGGATTACCCGGTCGGTCAGCACTTGGCTGACCACGGCGACATGGCCCAGCCGCATGCGGCCGCTGGGACGGAAGCAGAGCACGGCGCCCGCCTTGGGCACGAAGCCGGTCTGGTACTTTCCGGCCGCCTGGCTCCACCAGGTCCAGGCGTCACCGAAAATCTGGATGCCCGACACCAGGCGGGCGAAGGGAACGCACTGCCAATAATCGTCGGCAAAGGCGCCGCCGGGCGCGAACGCGACGAAGAGGGCTAGAAAGAGGGCGCCGAGAGAAGCTCTCGCTCGTCCAAACATGCTGGTGATGTCTCCCGCCGCCGACACATGAGGGCATAAACGTGCCTTGCGCGGATGAAAAGAGTCTTTACCGCGCCGGTGCGGTCGCAAGTTTGTGAGTTGGCCTCAAGCTCCACCACAGTTTCATGCGGTCACGAGCCGGGCGCTCGATCAGATGATGCGCCGCGGCCGCGACTGGGATCACGGCAATCGCAAAGACTATCCACAGCGGCCACGGCAGTTGCTTGCTGCTCAGATGCATGGCGCGAGCGGCTATATTGACGAAGAGCAGCGACCAGGGAATCGAGACCATGTAGACGCAATAGCTTATCTCGCCCAGATACACGAGAATGGGATGGGTCAGTAGTCGGCTGCCGGCCTTGGAAACTTGCGCCAACGAAATAATGAGGCCGGCGCAGGCCATGACGATCAGGATATCGGGCGCCCCAAATTGGGCCGTCGCGAGGACCGCCGCGCCGAAAAATGCGGCGCCGGCGAGCGCCTTGCGGCGATCGGCCACGTGAGTCCGCCAGGCCAGATAGAGCGCGCAGCCAAGCGCGAAACACGGAATTATGCGCAGCGCGCCCCACGAAATGGTCGCCGCGTCGAGCGGAAAGCCGGTGATTCGCTGGAAAATCACCGAGCTCGCGGCGAACACCGCCAGCGCCCCGGCCACGGCGGCCACCGGCCAGCGGCGAAGGCTTGCCGTCAGCAGGGCGAAACCGGGGAAGCAGAGGTAGGCGAACCACTCGGCCGAGATCGACCAGGAGGGGTGGTTCCAGCCGGCCACGGGGGCGAAGCCCCAGGCTTGGACGAGCAGCAGGTTGGCCGGCAAGGCCGCCAGCGAAAGGACATCGTGTTCGATGCGCAAGCCGGCCGCGAGCGCCAGGCCGCCCATCAGCCCGATAGCGATCAGGGTGGCGAGGTGCATCGGATAGACCCGGGCCAGCCGCGCCCAGAGGAAGTCGCCATAGCGGAACTGGCCGGCCTCGAACGCGGGCAAGTAGACGTGGCAGAGGATGAAGCCGGAGAGGATGAAGAACAGCTCGACGCCCAGGTGACCGGTCGCCACGATCGCCGGCGTGTAGGAGACGGCCAGGCTCGGCCAGTAGTGGTAAAGCACCACCCAGGCGGCCGCGAAGAACCTCAACGAGGTCAGCGGCTTGATGTTCGCTGGGGCCTGCATGACGCGACTGTCTCCGGGCGAGCCACTTCCGGGCGCGCGAGCGAGGCCGCTGCAAATGGTAAGCCAGAGGTTAAAGGAAGCTGTAGGGATCCACGTCGATGGTCAGCCGCACTTGGCCGGGGATCTTCACCCGGGCGCGCCAAGCGGCCAGAAACGCCTGCAGGTCGACGCCGCGGTCGGCGCGGACCAGGAAGCGCTTACGCCGGCGTCCGCGCACCAGGCTGAACGGCGCGTCGGCCGGACCGAACACATCGACGCCCTCGGCATTGGGCGCGGCGGCGGCCAGATCGCGCAGGAAGCGGTCCAGGCCGGCCGGGTCTTCGCCCGAGACGATCAGCGCGGCGAGCCGGCCGAACGGCGGCAAGCCGGCGGCCTCGCGCTCGGCCATTTCAAGCGCGACGAAGGCGTCGCGGTCCTGCGCCGCCAGCGTCTGCATCACCGCATGCTCGGGCGCCCAGGTCTGCAACAGCGCCCGGCCGGCGCGCGCATGCCGCCCGGCGCGGCCGGAGACCTGGGCGAGCAGCTGGAAGGTGCGCTCGGCGGCGCGCAGGTCGCCGCCGCGCAGCCCGAGATCTGCGTCGACCACGCCGACCAGGGTCAGGTTGGGGAAGTTGTGGCCCTTGGCCGCGCCCTGGGTGGCGACCAGGATGTCGAACTCGCCAGCGGCCATGGCCTCGATCAGGGTGCGGGCGGCCTCGCCGCTGGTCACCGTGTCGGACGAGAACACCGCCAGCCGCGCCTCGGGGAACAGCGCCCGCGCCTCCTCCTCCACCCGCTCTACGCCCGGTCCAATCGAGACCAGGCTGTCCTTGGCGGCGCAATAGGGGCAGCGCTCCGGCTTGGGCATGGAGAAGCCGGTCAGGTGGCAGACCAGGCGGCCGCTGTAGCGGTGCTCGACCAGCCATGACTCGCTGTCCGGCGCGCGCAGCCGCTCGCCGCAGGCCCGGCAGAGCACCAGCGGGGCGTAGCCGCGGCGATTGAGGAACAACAGCACCTGCTCGCCGCGCGCCAACGTCTCGCGCGTCGCATCCAGCAGCGGCGGCGAGAGCCAGCGGCCGGGCTCCGGCGGCGTCTCGCGCAGGTCGATCAACGAGATCTCGGGCAACACGGCGCCGCCATGGCGGTTGGCGAGCCGCAGCCAGCGGTAGCGGCCGCTCTGGGCGTTCCACAGCGTCTCCAGCGACGGCGTCGCCGAGGCGAGCACCACCGGTGCGTCGCCAAGCTTGCCGCGGGCCACAGCGAGGTCGCGCGCCTGATAGATGAAGCCGTCCTCCTGCTTGTAGGAGGCGTCGTGCTCCTCATCGACGACGATCAGGCGCAGCGAGCGGAACGGCAGGAACAGCGCCGAACGCGCGCCGACCACGATCCGGCACTTCCCCAGCGCGGCGGCCTCCCAGACGCGGCGGCGGCGTTGCGGCGCCAGGCCCGAGTGCCAGGCCGCCGGCTGCGCCCCGAAGCGGGCCGTGATCCGGGCGATGACCGCCTCGGTGAGCGCGATCTCCGGCAGCAGGATCAGCACCTGGGCGTCCGGGTCGCGGCGCAGCACCTCGGCGGCGGCCTCCAGATAAACCTCGGTCTTGCCGGAGCCGGTGACCCCGTCGAGCAGGGCGACGCCGAAGCCGCCGTCGTTCACCATCGCCGCCAGGCCGACGAGCGCGGCGGCCTGGCTGGGATTGAGCTGCGGCTTGTCGTGATCGGGGTCGGGGGCGTCGAAGTCGACCGGCGGCTGGCGCAGTTCCTCGGCGAGGACCCCGTCCGCCATCAGCGCCGAGACCACCCCGCCGCTGACGCCCGCCGCTCGCGCCAGGGCCGCCGGCGCCCGCGCGGCGTCGGCCACCGCGGCGATCACCTTGGCTCTGGCCGGCGTCATCCGGGCCGGCTCGCGGCCGGTGAGCACGACGACGCGGTCGGGCCTCGCCTTCGGCGCGCTTGAGCCACGCAGGGCGATGGCCAGCGGCTGGCCGGGCTGATCGACGGCGTAACGCGCCGCCCACTCGACGAAGGCGAGGCTTTCGGGCGGCAGCGGCGGGGTCTCGATCCGGCCGGCCACCGGCTTCAGCGCGCGATTGCCACCCGCGCCGTCGCGCAGGCCGGTCACCACGCCGCGCACCAGCCGCGGCCCCAGCGGCGCGGCCACGACCTCGCCGAGGACAAGCTCCATTCCTTCCGGCTCGGCGTAGTCGAACGCCTCCGGCAACGGCAGCGGCAGAAGGACCTGGGCGATTCTCACGGGGCCGAGGTCATCGCCGAGATTTGCCCCCCCGTCGAGCGCCGCGCGAGCCGATTCAGCGTTTTCCGCCGCCGCCGCAAGCGGGTGTTAACGCAAGAGGGGTCTTGATCTGTTCCGTGGAGAGACGGGCCCGCCCAAGGTGGCGCTCGCGAGATGGGTGGGGATTCATATTGACCGACTTGCTGCGCACCGACGCGCATGAATGGGCCAGGGACGAGGCCATCCGCGCCTTCCTGAAGGCGCGGCCGGAGTTTCTGCGCGAGGACGCCGAGCTGATGCAGGCGCTGGGCCTGCGCCCCGACGCCGCCAATGTGGTGGACTTCGGCCCAGCGGCGCTGTCGCGGGTCGCCAGTGCTCACCGCAAGGAGAGCAGCGTGCGCCGCCGGCTCGAAGCCACCGCGCGCGCCAATTTCGACGCCCAGAGCCGCACCCACGAGGCGGTCATCGAGGTGATCGCCGCGCGCAACCACTCCGACCTGGCGCGGCGGCTCGACGAGCTGGCGCGCTCGCACTTCGACCTGGCCGCCGCGGTGATGGCGCTGGAGGGCCCGGACCGGGTGCCGGCCGGCTGGCGGCCGCTGGTGGAGGGCCAAGGGGACCTGATCCTCGGACGCGGTAAGCCGGCCAGACTCGGCGTCGCGCCGACGGCGTTGGGGCTGTTCGGCGCGGTGGCCGAGGAGGTCGGCAGCGTCGCGCTGGTCCGGCTCACGCTCTGGGCGCCGGCGCGGACCGGCGTGCTGGCGTTCGGCGCCCGCGACGCGGAGACCTTCGCGCCCGACATGGGCCACGAGCTGATCGATTTCCTGGCCCGGGTGGTCGAAAGGACCGCCGAACGATGGCCGCTGCCCTGACCTCGCCCCGCGAGGCGCTGGCGGCCTTCCTGGAGCATATGGCGCACGAGCGGCGGGCGAGCCCGCGCACCGTCGAGGCCTATCGTGCGGCCGGCTCGGCCTATCTGTTCTTCCTCGAGCAGCATCTCGGCGGCGCCTCGACGCTCGCGGACCTGGGCGCGCTGAGCGCCGGCGACATCCGCGCCTTCCTGGCCCATCGGCGGCGGAAGCTGTCGGCGCGATCGCTGTCGCAGACGCTGTCGGCCGTGCGCAGCTTCCATCGCTTCCTCGACCGGCGCCTCGGCGTGCCCTGCGCCGGCCTGGCGCTGGTGCGCGGACCCAAGGTGGTCCCAGGCGCCCCCAGGCCGGTGAGCGAGGACCAGGCGATGGGCCTGCTTGCGGAGGCCGGCGCCGACCCGGACCGCGAAGAGTGGGAAGCGCGGCGCGACGAGGCGGTGCTGGCGCTGCTCTACGGCTGCGGCCTGCGGATATCCGAGGCGCTGTCGATCAAACGCTCGGACGCGCCGCTGGGCGCCTCGCTGCGCATCCTGGGCAAGGGTTCGAAGGTGCGGCTGGCGCCCGTGCTGGCGCAGGTGCGGGCGGCGGTGGACGCCTATCTGGAAGTCCTGCCGTTCGTGCTGGCGCCGGATGCGCCCCTGTTCCGCGCCGCGCGGGGCGGGCCGCTGCCGCCCCGGCGCGTGCAAGAGCTGATGGCCCGCTTGCGCGGCCGACTGGGCCTGTCGGAGCGGGCGACGCCGCACGCCCTGCGCCATTCCTTCGCCACCCACCTGCTGGGCGCCGGCGCCGACCTGCGCTCGATCCAGGAACTGCTCGGCCACGCCTCGCTCTCGACCACCCAACGCTACACCGCGGTCGATGCGGCCGGCCTGCTGGCCGCCTATGGCAAGGCCCATCCGAAGGGTTAGCCGACCGTCGCCCTGATCCAGGCCGACGACTCCTCGATCGCCCGGCCGCCGGCGCTGATCATGGCGAAGAACGGCCAGATGTGGACCATGTCCGGCCAGATGCGCAGGGTCACATCCACCCGCGCCAGCCCCGCCTTCTCGGCGAGCTGGGTCGCGTCACTCATCAGCACCTCCTCCGACCCGACCTGGATCAGCATCGGCGGCAGGCCGGCTAGGTCGGCGAACAGCGGCGAGGCCGCTGGCGTGCGGCGGTCGCCGTCGCCCAAATAGCCCGCCGCAAACTCGTCGATGCCCTGCTGGGTGATGATGAAATCGGTCTCGGCCTTGGCGGCATAGGCGGGGCTGGCGTTGGTCAGGTTCACCCACGGGCTGATCAGGTGCAGGCCGGCGGGAAGCGGCGTCCCTGAGTCGCGGGCGGCGACCGCGCAGGCCACGCTGAGCCCGCCGCCGGCGCTGTCGCCGGCGATCACCGTGTGCGCCGGGTCGCGGCCCAGGGCGAGGAGCGCGCGCCAGGCGCTCAGGGCGTCGTCGTGGGCGGCCGGAAACGGATGCTCGGGCGCGAGGCGGTAGTCCACCACGAACGCCGTCGCCTGGGCCGCCTCCGCCATCCTGGCCGCCATGGTGCGGTGGCTGGCGCAGCCGCCGAGGCAATAGCCGCCGCCATGCAGATAGAAGATGGTGCGGTCGGCGACGGCGTTACTCGGCGCGATCTTCTCGGCCGGGACGCCGCCCAGCGTCATCGGCTCGACCAGGCAGGAGTCGGGCGGCGGGACCGAGGCGCCCATGGCGTCGATCCCCACCCGCCGCTCGGGCCAGGTCGGGCGAGGCGCGTCCGGCGCGAGGGCGAACGCCGCCATGGCGGCTTGCAGGCCGGCGACTTCAGGGTCTCTCCACTCGGGCATCGGCGCTCCTCCAGGCTTTCCCGCGAAGGAACGCGGCTCACCCAGGGGCCGTCAAGCCTGCATGGTCCAGCCTTCGACGCCCATCGCCGCCTGGCGCGACGCCTCGGAGCGGGTGGGGTGCGGGTGGCAGGTGCGGGCGACATCCTCGGACGCGGCGGCGAACTCCATGGCCACGCAATATTCGGCGATCAGCTCGCCAACGTCCGGCCCGACCATATGGACGCCGAGCACGCGGTCAGTCGCAGCGTCGGCCAGCACCTTCACGAAGCCTTCCGCCTCGTGATTGACCTTGGCGCGGGCGTTGGCGGTGAACGGGAACTTGCCGACCTTGTAGGCGACGCCCGCGGCCTTCAGCTCCTCCTCGGTCTTGCCCACCTGGGCGACCTCCGGGAAGGTGTAGATGACGCTGGGGATCACGTCGTAATTCACATGCCCGGCCTTGCCGGCGATGATCTCGATGCAGGCGACCGCCTCGTCCTCGGCCTTGTGCGCCAGCATCGGGCCATGAGTGACGTCTCCGATCGCCCAGACGCCGGCCGCGGTGGTCTTGAAGTGGTCGGTCTCGATGAAGCCGCGCCGGTCGGCGGCGACGCCGACGCTCTCCAGCCCAAGGCCCTCCGTATACGGACGCCGCCCGATGGCGAGCAGCACGTAGTCCGCGCTCAGCGTCTCCGCGGCGCCGCCGTCCACCGGCTCGACGGTGAGCTCCACCGACTTGGCGCCTGCCTTGGCGCCGGTGACCTTGGCGCCCAGCTTGAAGACGATCCCCTGCTTGGCGAGCGAGCGTTGGAAGGTCTTGGCGGTCTCCTCATCGACGCCGGGGGTGATGCGGGGCAGGAACTCGACCACGGTCACCTGGGCGCCCAGCCGCCGCCACACCGAGCCCAGCTCCAGGCCGATCACCCCGGCGCCGATGACGATCAGGCTCTTGGGGACTTCCGGCAGGGCCAGCGCGCCGGTGGAATCGACGATGCGCTTCTGGTCGACGACGACGCCGGGCAGCGGCGCCGGCTCCGAGCCGGTGGCGATGACGATGTTCTTGGCGTCCAGGATGTTGACCGCGCCGTCCGCGCCGGTCACCTCGACCTTGCCGGGGCCGGCGATCTTGCCCGCGCCCTTGATCCAATCGACCTTGTTCTTCTTGAACAGAAATTCGACGCCCTTGGTGAGCTGGCCCACCGAAACATCCTTCTGGGTCATCATGGCCGGCAGGTTGAGCTTGGGCGAGACCTCGATGCCGAGCCCGGCGAAGTCCTTGCCCGCCATCTCGTAGAGCTCGGAGGCGTGCAGCAGCGCCTTGGACGGGATGCAGCCGACATTGAGGCAGGTGCCCCCCAGCGTCGCGCGCTTCTCGACACAGGCCGCCTTCAGCCCCAGCTGTCCGGCCCGGATCGCCGCATTGTAGCCGCCCGGGCCTCCGCCGATGACGACCACGTCGTATTCAGCCATGCGCCTTCGATCTCCGCCTTGTCGCCCGGCGCGGGATATAGGGGGTTTGAGGCGCGAAGGTCAGGGCTTTCGGCGGCGATCAGCGAAGAAGCATCACTATGAGCCAGGCGAGAAACGGCGCGCCTAGAAACAGCGCCGCGACAATGCGCATGCCCTTCGCCTGCCATCGGGGCCGACCCGCGCTGGGCGAGCCCCACGGCGAGTCGTCTTCGTCCAGCGCCAGGCCGGGGTTTGAACGGAGCGCCTTCAGGCTCGCGCGCGCCTCGGCGACGTCCTCTTCGGGCGCCATCAGCCGGTAGCCGCCGAGACCCTCGATCACCGGCGCTTCCATCCCCCCGAACGTGCCGTCGAACACCACCGCTTCGATGCCGCCTGACCTGAGCGCCCCGGCCGCGATCTGCGCTTCCGCGAGGCTCGGGATGCGCGTGACCAGGGCGAGGCCCACGTCGGGGCCTAGATTTCCAGCAGCAGCCGCTGCGGGTCCTCGATGTATTCCTTGACCTTGACCAGGAAGGTCACCGCGCCCTGCCCGTCGACCACGCGGTGGTCGTAGGAAAGCGCGAGGTACATCATCGGGCGGATCACCACTTGGCCGTTCACGGCCATCGGCCGGTCCTGGATCTTGTGCATGCCGAGGATGCCAGATTGCGGCTGGTTGAGGATCGGCGTCGACATCAGCGAGCCGTAGACGCCGCCGTTCGAGATGGTGAAGGTGCCGCCCTGCAGGTCGTCGAGCGCCAGGGCGCCGTCGCGCGCCTTGCGGCCGAGCTCGTTGATAGCCTTCTCGATCTCGGCGAGGGTCATGGCGTCGGCGTCGCGGACCACCGGCACGACGAGGCCGCGGTCGGTGCCGACCGCGACGCCGATGTCGTAGTGGTTCTTGTAGATCAGGTCCGTGCCGTCGATCTCGGCATTGACGTTGGGCACTTCCTTCAGCGCGGCGACGCAGGCCTTCACGAAGAAGCTCATGAAGCCCAGGCGCACGCCATGGCGCTTCTCGAATTGGTCCTTGTAGCGCGTGCGCAGCGCCATCACCGCGCCCATGTCGACCTCGTTGAAGGTGGTCAGCATGGCGGCGGTTTCCTGCGCCTCCTTCAGGCGCCGGGCGATGGTCTGGCGCAGGCGCGTCATCCGCACCCGCTCTTCGCGTTCCTGCGGCGCGCGCGGCGCGGCCGGGGCCGACGCCGGGGATGGCGTCGGGATCGA